>Ga0065721_10004443_pt1 | contig 27684 bp, 25 predicted proteins | sample Mesricmetagenome_FD_59108 | JGI IMG/M metagenome (GOLD analysis project Ga0065721, IMG submission 59108) | Mesophilic microbial community from rice straw/compost enrichment Sample: eDNA_1 v2 (version 2) | ecosystem: Engineered > Solid waste > Grass > Composting > Bioreactor | place: USA: Davis... | reverse complement strand
ATTCGACCTTTCGCTCGAAGCTGAAACATTCCCCCGTCATGCCCGCGAAGGCGGGCATCCACGCTGGCCGGGATGCCGCCCGGTATTCGTGGACACCCGCCTGCGCGGGTGTGACGAGGTTATTTCAGTGACAAGGACGAATTGGAATGAGGCCCGGTTGCTGACGCGACCGCCCCCTCACCCTGCCCTCGCCCCCGCTGCGCGGGGGCGAGGGGACAAAGAATTGCTCAGTGCGCCGCCGCGCGCGTCGCGCGCCGCTCGGCCAGGTGGCGCAGGTGCACCATCGAGATCTGGTGCGCGTGGATCAGGCGCAGCAGCCCGTTGCGCGAGAGCTCGGCCAGCGTCGCGTCGTCGAGCTTGAGCAGCCTTTCCTCGGCCACGGCCATGAAGCCGTCCACGCGCAGCGTGGGGCCACCCTCGCCCTGGCTGATGTCCAGCCGCATCTCCTGCAGCAGCCCCAGCTCCATCAGCCGCTGGCAGCCGCGGCGCGTGCGCTGCGCCTCGGCTTCGAGCTCGGGCAGCTGCTGCTGCATGCGCTGCACCAGCGCCGAGGGGTTGCCCTCGGCATCGAACAGCACCTCGCCCTCGGTCTCGGACACGCCCTTGTAGCTGCGGTCGATGCACAGCGCGGCCTGCTGCGCGTCCACCTGCGCCAGCGCGAAGGGGTAGACCCGCAGCTGCGCCGGCAGGTACTGCGCGACCCAGCCGCCGTCCGGGCGCAGGTACAGGTTCTCGTCGCGCGTGAGGCCCAGCACCGCCATGGGCGCCACCTGCGGCTGCCCGGCGGCGTCGGCGCCGGCGCGCACGAACACGATCGGGTACTCCAGGCAGGCCTGCGGGAACTCCGCGCCGTGCAGGAAGCAGGCGTTGAGCTTGCCCGCCGCGGCGGCCAGGTCCACGGGCAGTTGCAGCCGCAGCGTGCGGTGGTGGTTGCGGTCCAGCGCCACGGGGTCGAGGTGCAGGGCGGGATTGATCATGGGAGTCCTCGCGGGAAGTGGTTGATGGCTGCGGCGGCAACGGCGCGGCGGCGGCAGTGGCCGCGGCGCCCGGGGCCGGTATCGGAATTGAAATCGGGATGGGCTGGCCGGGGCGCGGGCGCCGCTTCAGTCCCCGGCCCGGGCGGCGGCGGTCAGCGGCGTGGCCAGCACCTTGTCGATGCGCTTGCCGTCCAGGTCCACCACCTCGAAGCGCCAATCGGCCCATTCCACCGTGTCGGCGGTCTTGGGCAGGCGGCCCAGCAGCAGCAGCACCATGCCGGCCAGGGTGTTGTAGCGGCCGCGCTCCTCCTCGGGCAGTTCCTTGAGCGCGAGCCGGTCCTTGAGCTCGGGCACGGGGATCAGGCCGTCGAGCAGCCAGCTGCCGTCGTCGCGCGGCGTGGCCCAGGGCTGCTCGTCCACGCCGCCGCCGCCGCTGAACTCGCCGGTGATGGCTTCGAGCAGGTCGCGGATCGTGATGACGCCCTGCACCTCGCCGTACTCGTCCACCACGAACACCATCTCCGCGCCCGAGGCGCGGAAGTGCTCCAGCAGCTCCATGCCCGAGAGCGTCTCGGGCACGAACACCGGCGGGGTGAGGTGGTCGGCGATGTCGAGCGGCTGCCCCGCCAGCACCTGGCGCAGCAGGGCCTGCGCCGCGACCACGCCCACCACGTCGTTGAGGTCGCCACGGCATACCGGGTAGCGCGAGTGCCCGCCCTCGGCCAGCACTTCCTGGATGTCGGCGGCGGTGGCCGAGGCGTCGAGCCACTGGATGTCGGCGCGCGGGATCATCATCGAGCCGATCTGGCGGTCGTCCAGGCGGAACACGTTGCGCACCATCTGGTGCTCCTGGGCCTCGATCACGCCGGCGTCCACGCCCTCCTCCAGCTGCGCGGCGATTTCCTCTTCCGTCACGCTGCGGTTGGCGGTGTTGCGGATGCCCAGCAGCTTGAGCACCGCCTCGGTACACACCGACAGCAGCACCACGAAGGGCCGCGCGATGGTGCTCAGGCCCTCCATCGGCAGCGCCACCAGCCGCGCCACCTGCTCCGGGAACATCTGGCCCAGCCGCTTGGGCACCAGCTCGCCGAAGATGATGGTCAGGATGGTGATGATGATCACCACCAGCGCCGTGGCCGTCACGGCGGCGGCGTGCTCGGGCACGCCCAGCGTCTGGATGAGCCACTGCGACAGCGGCTGCGAGAAGGCGTTCTCGCCCACGATGCCGTTGAGCACGCCGATCGACGTGATGCCGATCTGCACCGTGGAGAGGAACTTGGTGGGGTTGTCATGCAGGTCCAGCGCGGCCTGGGCGCCGGGTTCGCCCGCCTCCAGCATGACCTGCAGCCGTGTCTTGCGGCTGGCCGTCAGCGCCATCTCCGACATGGCGAACAGCCCGTTGAGGAGAATCAGGAATACAAGTAACGCGACGTCCATCGGGCAGGTGCAGCCCGCTTGTCCAGCGCCTGCACCGTGAAGAAGTGGCCGGTGAGCGTAGCAGAATCCCCCGAATGCACTATCTGATTGGCGACCTGCAGGGCTGCTGCGACGCGTTCGACCGGCTGCTGGCCGAGTTGGACTTCTCCCCCTCCCGCGACCGTCTCACGGTGCTGGGCGACCTCGTCAACCGCGGCCCGGCCTCGCTGCGCACGCTGCGGCGGCTGCGCGATCTGGGTGACGCCGCCGACGCGCTGCTGGGCAACCACGACCTGCACCTGCTGGCCGTGGCGCACGGCGTGCGCCCGGAGCACCGCAACGACACCCTGCGCGACATCCTGGAGGCGCCCGAGCGCGAGGCCTGGATCGACTGGGTGCGCCAGCGCCCGCTGGCGCTGCGGCGCGAGGGCTGGCTGTGCGTGCACGCCGGGCTGCCGCCGCAGTGGGACACGGCGCGGACGCTGGCGTTGGCCGACGAGGTGCAGACGATGCTGCGCGGCCCGGACCTGCGGGACTTCCTCACCGTCATGTACGGCAACGAGCCCGCGCGCTGGCGCGAGGACCTGCGCGGCGCCGACCGCTGGCGTTTCGTGATCAACGTGCTCACGCGCGTGCGCTTCGTCGACGCCGACGGCACGCTGGACTTCAAGACCAAGGACGGCGCGCTGCAGGCCCCGCCCGGCCTGGTGCCGTGGTTCGAGGCGCCCGGGCGGCGCAGCGCGGGCGAGCCCGTGGCCTTCGGCCACTGGAGCACGCTGGGGCTGGTGAACCGCCCCGACCTGCTGGCGCTGGACACCGGCTGCGTCTGGGGCGGGCGGCTCACCGCCGTGCGCGTGGACGGCGGCCGGCGCGAGGTGACGCAGGTGGCGTGCCAGCAAGCGCAGGTGCCGGGCCCGGTATGATGCGCGCCGCTTCAGGTGCCTCCGGGTTGTCCCGGGGGTTGAACGGGAAGCAGGTGAAGCGGCACGGCGGGACATGAGTACCCGGCCGAAGCCGTCCAGGCCTGCGCTGCCCCCGCACCGGTAGGCAGGTCAGTTCGCGCATCACGAAGCCACTGCGGGCCGCGCGGTCCGTGGGAAGGCGATGCGAGCGACGCGTGCGGTGTTCTCCACCGCCCGCGGCCTGCGAGCCCGGATACCGGCCTCGAAAGCACCGCCGCCGCGGCCTGGCCGCGGCTTCATGCCACTGCAGCCTGCGGGGACGCTGGCTGCCGGAGACCTGCCTGATGAAGTCCGCTTCCCTTCGGCCCGCCGCGCTGTGCGGCCTGGCCCTGCTCGCCCTGAATCCCATCGCCCGCGCCGCCGAGGCGCTGGCACAGCCCTCCTACGACGTCGCGCAGGCCTCGGTGCCGGTGCATCCGGTGGTGGTGACGGCCACGCGCATTCCGCAGTCTGTGTCCGACGCACTGGCCGACGTGCGCGTGATCGACGCGGAGCAGATCCGCAACGCCGGCAGCATGACCCTGCCTGAGTTGCTGCAGGCCCGGGCGGGCGTGGAGGTGGCCGGCAACGGCGGTCCGGGACAGTTGACCAACGTGTTCGTGCGCGGCACCAACGCCAACCATGTGGTGGTGCTGGTGGACGGCGTGCGGGTCAACTCGGCCTCTGCCGGGACCACGTCGCTGCAACACCTGCCGCTGAGCCAGATCGAGCGCATCGAAGTGCTGCGTGGCCCGGCCAGCAGCCTCTACGGCGCGGACGCCATTGGCGGCGTGATCCAGATCTTCACCCACCAAGGCGAACGCACGACCGCGCGCCTGGCAATGGGCAGCGACCGCACGCGCGAGATTGGCGCAGGCATCGGCCGGCGCCTGGGCAACACCACGCTGTCGCTGGATGCAGGCTACAAGGACACCGACAGCTTCTCGGCCACCAATCCGTCCATCGACCCGCCGGGCACGCCAGCCGCCTGGCAGTTGTTCAATGCCGATCGTGACGCTTCGCGCAACCGCAACATCAGCGCCGGCGTGACGCACGCCTGGTCCAAGGACCAGACGCTGGCGCTCAGGGCCTGGGCCAGCGACACCGATACGCACTTCGACAACGGCCCGGCGACCGACGACGTTGCGCACCAGCGCCTCTCGGGCATGTCGGCGGAAAGCCGCAACCGGCTGGGTGCCCACTGGCTCAGCCTGTTGCGCCTGGCGCGCGGCACCGATGACTACCGCAACGAGGGCAAGGACCCCAGCCGCCTGCGCACCGACCAGGACCAGTTCACGTGGCAGAACGACTTCGCGCTGCCGGTGGGCACCCTGGCGGCCGGCCTCGAATGGCGCCGTGAGCGGGTGGAGGGCGATACGGCCGCGTACCTGCAGACCCGCCGCACGGTCCGCTCGATATTCGGCAGCTATGCCGCCACGTTTGGCGTCCACGGCCTGGAAGCTTCGCTGCGCCACGACGACAACTCGCAGTTCGGTGGCCATGGCACGGGCCGCCTCGCCTACGGCTTCCAGCTCTCTCCGACCTGGCGGGTATCAGCGGCCGCCGGCACGGCGTTCAAGGCCCCGACCTTCAATGACCTGTATCTGCAGTTGCCCTCCTTCCAGTACGCCGGCAATCCCGATCTGCGCCCCGAACGTGCGCGCAGCGTTGAAACCGCGTTGCGCTACGACGATGGCGGGCGGCGCGCCGGCTTGACGCTGTTCCGTAGCAAGGTCAAGGACCTGATCCAGTTCGTTTTCGACCCCGTCACTTTCGATTCCACGGTGGTGAACGTCGGCCAGGCCCGCATCCGCGGCGCGACGCTGGATGCCGGCCATGTCACGGCACTGTGGAATGCACGCGCCGAGTGGACGCTGCAGAGCGCCGAGGATGCCGACACCGGCCGCCGGTTGGCACGCCGCGCGAAGCAGTACGGCACCTTCAGCTTCAACTGGACACCCGGCCCCTGGCGCGCCGGGCTGGAGCTCGTTGGCAGTGGCGATCGTTTCAACGACGCAGGCAACACCACGCGCCTGGGCGGCTACACCTTGCTGAACCTCCACGCCGGTTATGCCCTCACGCCCGAGCTCAGCCTCACGGCCCGTATCAACAACCTGACCGACAAGGACTACACGCTGTCGCAGGGTTTCAACACGCCAGGCCGCAAGCTCTTCGTGGCGCTGGAATACGCGGCCAAGTAAGCAGCCATCCCCATGCTCCGCGCCCTGCGCATCTGGCTGCTGCTGGCACTGCTGGCCGTCGCTGCCCTGGGCGTGGCGCTGGCCAGCGGCAGCAGCGAGATCGCGCTGGCGGAGCTGCCGCGGCTGCTGCTGCACCCCGACGACAGCCCCGCCGCGCAGGTGCTGCACGCGCTGCGGCTGCCGCGCGCGCTGTCCGCCTTCGCCAGCGGCGCGCTGCTGGCGCTGGCCGGGGCGCTGATGCAGGTGCTGCTGCGCAACCCCCTGGCCGATCCCTACGTGCTGGGCACCTCCGGCGGCGCGGCGGTGGGCTCGCTCATCGCGCTCATGCTCGGCGGCGGGCTGCTGACGCTGCAGCTCGGTGCCTTCGCCGGCGCGCTCACCTCCACGCTGCTGCTCTTCGGCCTGGCGCGCCGCGCCTGGCAGCCGCAGCTCGGCGAGAGCGAAGGCAGCGTGCCGCGGCTGCTGCTCACCGGCGTGATGCTGGCGGCGCTGTGGGCCGCCGCGACGCTGCTGCTGCTGACGCTGGTGCCGGAGGCGCAGCTGCGCGGGATGCTGTTCTGGCTCAGCGGCGACCTGGCCGGCGCCGACGCGCCGGGCTGGCCGCTGGCGGCGCTGGCGGGGCTGCTGCTGGCACTGTGGCCGCTGGCGCGTGAATTGAACCTGTTGCTGCGCGGCGCCGCCGGCGCGCAGGCGCTGGGCGTGCGCGTGGCGTGGCTGCAGCGCGCGCTGTACCTGCTGGCCTCGCTGGCCGCGGCGGTGGCGGTGGCGACCGCCGGCGCGGTGGGCTTCGTGGGGCTGGTGGCGCCGCACGCGCTGCGGCTGCTCATCGGCAACGACCAGCGCGTACTGCTGCCGGCCTGCGCCCTGGGCGGCGGCACGCTGCTGCTGCTGGCCGACACCCTGGCGCGTACCGCCGTGGCCCCGCAGCAGTTGCCCGTGGGCGTGGTGATGGCGCTGCTGGGCGCGCCCGCGTTCATCGCGCTGCTGCTGCGCGCGGAGGGGCGACGGTGAGCGCGACGCTGCTGCAGGCCATCGGGCTGACGCTGCGCGCGGGCACGCGCACGCTGGCCGAGGGGCTGGACCTGCGCATCGAACCGGGCCAGTGCTGGGCGCTGCTGGGCCCCAACGGCAGCGGCAAGAGCACGCTGCTGCACACGCTGGCCGGGCTGCGGCCGGCGCAGGGCGGCCAAGTGCTGCTGGAAGGGCTGCCCCTGCAAGCGTGGTCGCCGCTGGAAGCCGCGCGCCGGCGCGGGCTACTGCCGCAGCAGCTGCACGACGCCTTCTCCAGCCCGGTGCTGGAGGTGGTGCTCACCGGCCGCCACCCTCACCTGCCGCGCTGGGGCTGGGAGTCGGAGGACGACCACCGCATCGCCCGCGCCGCGCTGGCGGCGGTGGACCTGCACGGCTTCGAGGCGCGCGACGTGCGCGCGCTCTCCGGCGGCGAACGCCAGCGCGTGGGCATCGCCGCGCTGCTGGCGCAGGCCCCGCGCCTGCTGATGCTCGACGAGGCGCTGGCGCACCTGGACCTGCCGCACCAAGTGGGGCTGCTGGAGCACCTGCGCGCGCTCGCGCAGCGCGAGGGCCATGCCGTGCTGCTGTCCATCCACGACTTCAACCTGGCCCACCGCTTCGCCACGCACGCGCTGCTGCTGGGCCGCGCGGGCATGCCGGCACAGGCCGGGCCGGCGGACGCGGTGATGAGCGCCGAGGCCCTGTCGGCGGCCTTCGGCCATCGCGTGCACCGCGGCCAGGTGCAGGGCCGCACCGTGTTCGTGGCGGACTGAAGGCCATGAGATACGGCATCACGCTTTCGCGCTGGTTTCAGTACGCGGCCGGGCTGCTGGCGCTGGCGGCAGGCTTGGGACTGGGCCTGGCACCGGCCGGAGCGGCTGCCGCCGCGCCCACAGCGGCATCCGTGGCGGCGCAGGCGCCCAAGCCGACAGCACTTCCCGCAGCGCCACCGTCCCCGGACGCGCCGCTGCGCCTGCGCGACGACGAGGGCCACGAATTGTTGCTGCCGCACCCGGCGCGGCGCATCGTGAGCGTGGCGCCGCACCTGACCGAGCTGCTGTTCGCCGCCGGCGCGGGCGACCGGGTGGTGGGCGTGGACGCGTGGAGCGACTTCCCCGCCGCGGCGCGGCGGCTGCCGCGCGTGGGCGACAGCGCGCAGCTGGACCTGGAGCGCATCGTGGCGCTGCGGCCGGACGTGGTGGTGGTGTGGGCCGACGGCACCGCCGCGCGGCAGTTGCAGCGGCTGCAGGCACTGAAGCTGCCGCTGTACTTCAGCCGGCTGCAGCGCCTGGAGGACGTGGCCGCCACGCTGCGCCGCCTGGGCGCGCTGGCCGGCAGCGCGGACGCCGCCGAGGCCGCCGCGCGGCGCTACGAGGGCGAGCTGCAGGCGCTGCGCACGCACTACGCGGGGCGGCGCGAGCTGCGGGTCTTCTATCAGATCTGGCAGCGGCCCCTGCTGACGGTCAACGGCCGCCATTTCATCAGCCAGGCGCTGCAGCTGTGCGGCGGGCGCAACGTCTTCGCCGGCCTGGCCCCGCTCACGCCCACGGTGAGCGAGGAGGCGGTGGTGCAGGCCGATCCGGACGTCATCGCCGCCTCGCGCCAGGACAGCGGCGGCCCCGAGCCGCTGGCGCGCTGGCAGGCGCTGCGCGGCCTGCGCGCCACGCGCCAGGACGCGCTGCTGCTGCTCGATGCCGACACCCTGCACCGCCCCACTGACCGCTTGCTGCAGGGCGCCGGGGAGCTGTGCCGGCGGCTGGATGAAGTGCGAGGCCGCACGCCGCCGTGAGGGACGGCCGCGGTTGATGCGACAATGCGCGCCTTCGCCGGGTGACGCGTCACGCGGCGACAGCATCCAGGAAGCGTGGCCGAGCGGTTTAAGGCACCGGTCTTGAAAACCGGCGAGGGTTGATCCCCTCCGTGGGTTCGAATCCCACCGCTTCCGCCACCCCGGCCCCTCACGATGTTTCACGGCACTGCACTTGCAGCCGTTTTCAGAGGGAGCACTCCAAACTTACCCATCAAAGGCGGCTCAAGCCGTATCATCCAAGCGCACTTGGGTTGATGGGTAGGTTGATGGGTATGGCGCAGGAGGTATGACCGATGCCAAAGCAAGCCGCTGAGTTAGGGCCGCTGGCCGTGTCCCGCCTGACCGAGCCGGGCCTGCACTTCGTCGGTGGCGTCCCCGGCTTGGCGCTGCAGGTGGCCCCGACGGGCGCGCGGACATGGGTGCTGCGCATGACCGTGGGCGGACGGCGCCGTGACATGGGGCTGGGCGGCTTCCCGGCCGTGACGCTGGCGCAGGCGCGCGACGCCGCGCGCGAGGCCCGCGCCAAGGTCAAGGCGGGCACCGACCCCATCGAGGAGGCCCGGGCGGCGCGCTCCAAGCTGCAGGCCGAACGGGCCGCGGCCCTCACCTTCGACCAGTGCGCCACCAAATTTGTGAAGGCCCACGCGCCGGGCTGGAGCAACCCCAAGCACGCCCAGCAGTGGACGAACACGCTGCAGAGCTACGCCTCCCCGGTACTGGGCGAGCTGCTGGTGCGCGACGTGGAGCTGTCGCACGTCCTGGCCGTGCTGGAGCCCATCTGGCACACCAAGACCGAGACGGCCAGCCGCGTGCGCGGGCGAATCGAGCAGGTACTGGACTGGGCCACGGCCCGGGGTTACCGCCAGGGGCTCAACCCGGCGCGCTGGCGCGGGCATCTGGACAAGCTGCTGCCGGCGCCGGCCAAAGTTTCCAAGGTCGAGAACTGTCCGGCGGTGCAGGTAGGGCAGGCCGGCGCCTTCATGTGCGAGCTGAAGCAGCGCGAGGGCATGGGCGCGCGGGCACTGGAGTTTCTGCTGCTTACCGCCGTGCGCTCGCAGAACGTGCGCGCGGCGCGCTGGTCGGAGATCGACCTGGACGCGGCGGTGTGGGAAATCCCGGGCGACGCGGTGGAGGGCGCCAGCAAGCAGCGCATGAAGTCCGGCAAGGCGCACCGCGTGCCGCTGCCGCCCGCGGCGGTGGAGTTGCTGCGCGCCCTGCCTCGCATGGCCGACAACCCGCTGGTGTTCCCGGCCGCGCGCGGCGCCATGCTCAGCGACATGACGCTGAGCGCCGTCATGCGGCGCATGGGCTTCAAGGACAAGGACGGCCGCGTGGCCGTGCCCCACGGCCTGCGCAGCACGTTTCGGGACTGGGCCGCCGAGCGCACCCACTACCCGCGCGAGGTGGCGGAGATGGTCCTGGCGCACGCCGTGGGCGACAAGGTGGAAGCCGCCTACCGGCGCGGCGACCTGTTCGAGAAGCGGCGCCGGCTCATGGACGACTGGGCCGCGTTTCTGTCGCGCGTGGAGCTGCCCGGCGTGGTGGTGCCGCTGCACAGCGCGTCGGCCACCTGACCCTTTTTTCAGCTCACAAAGGCCGCCGATCGGACCGCGAGTCATGCCCCCGGAGTGGCGAACGACTGCCCTACAACCTGGAAACGCACAGCCCGATGCCATCGAAGAAGAACGCCGTACCCGATGCTCCTGCCTCCCCAGGCGCCCAAGACCACCAACGACATGACGTGAAGCGGCCCAGCGACCAGCAGTTGGCTGAGGATCATCAGCAAGCGATCAAGGACCATCTGCAAAAGGTTCTGCAGGACCCGGCAGCAGCGGGCTTCAGCGACGAACACGCGCGGGCCTACGTCCGGTTCATGGACCCCGATGCGGCTCCGCCTGCGCCGGCCGAAGGCGACGCCTACACGCGCGCCTGGGACCTGTGGGAGCGTATTCGCCCCATCGACGAAGAAGCCGATGCACGCCGCATCCGACGGCCCGGCGAGTCCAACCTTGAGATGAGCGACCGGAATGCAAACCTCAAGCGGTTGAAGGATGAGCGCGAAAAGTTGCTGAACGAACTGCAAGCTATTGGCGTGCAACAGCACCCCGAAGAAGCGGGCAACGCCACGGCAGCATCCGCTCCACAAGTTGAGGTTCGCACCATCGTTCACTCCACGACAGCAGAACGCCGGGATGCCCTCCGGCCCGCCATTGAAGAAGCGCAGCGCCGATGCAGGAACTCGGCGGATGTGGCTGAAGTCTGGAACGCGATGCGCACGCTCGCGGACGAGCAATACGGCTCACTTGTTGGAACGCTGCCCGACGGCAGCATCAAGCACAGAGATGGCGTGCTGAAAAGGAAGGCCCTCGCCGAGCGCCTTCGGCGGGAGGGGCGTCAGCGCCCCAGCAATCCACGCTAAGCCACGCCAGTCCACGCTTGGACATGTACGGCTGGCCGCTGCGCCAGCCCGCCAAGACCATTCTGCATCGCCTCATGTCAAGGGGCGTACTGGAATGGAGATAGAGCGCATGTCTGCTCAAGTCAACGACATCGGCGACCTGGCCGACGAAACCTTCGTCCGCGTGGACGCCATCACCAGCGTGCCCGGCAAGCCGGGCCGCTATCCCTTCAGCCCGGCGACGTGGTGGCGCTGGGTCCGGACCAAGAAGGCGCCGCAGCCGGTCAAGCTCGGCCCCGGCATCACGGCCTGGCGCTTGGGCGACCTGCGCGCGTGGGAAGCCCAGCAGGCCGGCAACGGGGGCGCCTGATGAAAAAGGAAAACGCCCACCCCAACGAGAAGCTGAAGGCAGGCGCCGCCGTGGAGGGCAGCGCCATTTTCCCGGGCAGCTTCCCCGTCCGCAAGGCCACCGCCACCGCGGAAGTGCTGATGCGCTTGCTGGACGGCGAGCACCTGACCGGCCTGGACGCCGTGACCAACGCCAACACGACGCGCCTCGCTGCGGTCGTGCACGCCCTCCAGAAGGAGCACGGCTGGAGCATCGAGCGCGCCGAAAAAGCTGCCGGCTGCAGCGACGGCCGCATGGTCTTCGTGACCGAGTACTGGCTGCACCCCCAAGCCATCGCGCGCGCCGAGGAGGCCGGCGCCGTGCACTGGTGTGGCGAGGTCCGTGCCGCCCGTGCGGAGCTGCGCAAGGAGGCTCCCCACGCCCGCGAGCGGGCCACCCGACTCAACACCTCGCGCCGCCAGCGCCAAGCCGACGCCCAGGCGCGCCAGTGCCCGCTGCTCGGGGGTGCCTATGAATAACGTCATCGACCCCAGCCACGCACGCGACGCCCTGTTCGCCATCAACCCCGGTTGCACGCGCGACGAGTGGCACCGCATTGGCCGTGCCGCCATCGCTGCCGGGCTGACGGTGGATGACGTGGACGAGTGGAGCAGCAGCGCCAGCAACTACGCCGGCACCCGCGACGTGCGCGCGGCATTCCGCACCATCAAGCCCGAGGGCGGCACCGGCGCCGGGACGCTGTGGCAGGCCGCCAAGGCCGCCGGCTGGACGCCGCCACGCGACGGAGAGAAGCGCCAGCCCTATCGCCCTGCCCGCGTCGAGAAACCGCGCCAGCAGCGCACTACCGGGCCGCGCGGACCATCGGCTGCTGAAGTGTGGCGCCGCTGCGAGCCGGCGACCGACGCGCATCCGTACCTCATCGCCAAGCAGGGCACGCCCGAGGGCTTGCGCGTGGTGCCCGAGGGCGACCCGCTGACGGTGGCTGGCTTGTCGATGGCCGGCTGCCTCGTGGTGCCGGTGCTCGACGGTGACGGCGTACCGCTGTCGATGCAGTTCATCGCAGCACCCGAGCAGGCCGCGCGCTGGAAGGCCGCCGGCAAGCCCGGAAAGCTGAACCTGCCCGGCGCCGGCATGGGTGACGATGGCCGCTTCGTGGTGGGCGCGCTGGAGCCCGGCGCCGTGGTGTACTTGGTCGAGGGTGTCAGCCAAGGGTGGGCGTGCTGGAAGGCCACGGGCCGCGCCGCTGCGGTGTGCTTCGGGTGGGGCCGCGTGCAGAAGGTGGCGCAGGCGCTGCGCCAGCAAGACCCGACCGCCCGGTTGGTGCTGGTACCCGACGCCGGCAAGGAGGACGACGCCGCGCGCATCGCTGCCGAGCTGGGCGCCGCCGTGGCGAAGATGCCCAAGGGCAGCCCGGCGAACTTCGACGCCTGCGACTTCGCCCTGGCGCACGGCTTCGATGCACTGGAGGCGCTGCTGTCCGAGCCCCAGGAACCGGCCGCGCCGGATGCCGGGGGCGTAGTGCTGGTGTCCGGCGCCGACCTGATGCCCGAGCCGGTGCGCTGGCTCTGGCTTGGCTGGCTGGCGCTGGGGAAGCTGCACATCCTGGCCGGCGCCCCAGGGCAGGGCAAGACGACGATTGCCCTTGCCTTGGCCTCCACGGTAACCACGGGCGGGCGCTGGCCGGATGGCACGCGCTGCCCGGTGGGCAACGTGCTGGTGTGGTCCGGCGAGGACGACCCGGTCGATACCCTGCTGCCGCGCCTGCTGGCCGCTGGTGCCGACCGGGCGCGGGTGTTCTTCGTCACCGGCGCGCGCATCGGTGGGCGGGTGGAGCCCTTTGACCCGGCGCGCGACCTGCCGGCGCTGCAGGCACAAGCGCAGCGCATCGGTGACGTGCGCCTCATCATCGTTGACACGGTGGTGAGCGCCGTCACGGGCGACAGCCACAAGAACACCGAGGTACGCCGCAGCCTGCAGCCGCTGGTGGACATGGCCGCCAGCATGGACGCCGCGCTGCTGGGCATAACGCACTTCTCCAAGGGCGGGCAGGGCCAAGACCCGGCCTCGCGCGTGGTGGGCAGCGTTGCCTTCACGGCGGTGGCCCGCGTGGTGCTGGTGGCCGCCAAGTCGAAGGGCGAGGATGGCGAGGACCGGCGCATCCTCGCGCGCTCCAAGAGCAACATCGGCCCGGATGAAGGCGGGTTCGCCTTCAGCCTGGAGCAGTGCGAGCCGCTGCCCGGCATCCACGCGTCCCGCGTGACCTGGGGAGACGCCGTGGAAGGCACGGCGCGTGAGCTGCTGGCCGAGCCGGAGGACACGGGCGAGCCGCGCGCCGCTTCGGACGATGCCGCCGCCGCGCTGGTGCGCATCCTGGCCGGCGACATCGTGCCGATGCAGGCCGCCGTGGACGCCATGAAGCGCGAGGGCTTCACCGACAAGGTGATTCGCAAGGCACGCGAGCGGCTGGGCGTCATCGTGAAGCGCAGCGGCTTCGGGAAGGAGTTGCGCAGCTACTGGAAGTTGCCGCCCGGGGTGGCGCTGCCGGCCGATGACGAAGCCACCATTCCCCATTCGTGACCACCCTCTGCCATTCCTGCCCAGTCGTGCCCACGCGAAAACGTGGGCATAAATGGGCACAAATGGAGCGCAGGGCAGGAATGGACAGGCAGCAATGAGCCGGCCGGGAAGATGTAGCCGTGATGCCCGCCATCGTGCGCGACCTTGCTGGCTGATGTGCGCCGGCAGGACGACGGGGACCGCGACGTTGAGGGCGTACCCGGCTGGGGGCCTTCTTTGTGGTAGCGGCGCGGGGCGCCTTGGGTTTGGCCTTCATGGTGGAAGGCCGTGACTGTGACGAAATTCATCCTGAACCTGAGGGCGACGGCAGCCAAGCCGGGGCGGCGCCAAACACGTCGCGATTTACACGGCGGTTTACAGGCAGCGGCGGTTTACAGGTACTGGTTTACACGCCAAGCCGCGGGCGCACGCGTCCCCCGAGCTGGTGGGCGTGATGGGCGTCCCGACATGCACGATCCCACTGTGCGCGGTGCGCTGGGCGACAAGGCCCCAGTGGCGGCGAGCAACGAGAAGGGAGCCAGCGATGGCACTGAGCATGACGGCGCTGATGGCGCAGGCGCGCCGGCACTGGACGATGTGGCTGCCGGAGAAGGTCAGGGAACTGAAGGCGGCGGGCGAGTTGGAGTCGGAGCTGCAGGCCGTGGCGAAGATGGCAATGCGGCGAGCCCAGGAGCTGATGCAGCAGGGGTATCGACCCCACGAGGCCGAGGAGGTCGTGCTGGCCGAGTACATCCTGCTGTCGCCGGAACCCGGGGCCGAGGAGGAAGACTGGGAGCGGGAGGAAAACGCCCGGCTGGAAGCGGAGTACCGGGAGGAGATGAGGGCGTTCCTGGCGCCGGACGAGGAGGACGAGACGAGGGACAGGCGCAACTGAGCCTGGAGGGCGCCAGCGCGTCCAACATCCACGCGCGGCGCGTTACCTGGGCTGGGGCAAGCGGGTGGAGGAGCCCGATGCAGCCGGGGCGGCTACTGACACTCCCGGCGCTACGCAAACCGCGGCTGACTCCAGCGACCGCGGCCTGGGAGCGGGCAACGGCAGTATGGGCCGGGGGCGCCTCCACATCGAGGACGTGGCGGGTGGCGGTGCCCGATGCACTCGGGGCGGCCAATGACACCTCGGGGCTACGCAACGGTCGGCTGACTCTAGCGACCGGCCGCTGGGCGCGGACACCGCGACGACAGTATCGGCGCCGGCGAAGACCAGGGCCGTCAATGGCTTGAAAGCACCTCCGGGTCCCATCCCCGGCGCCCCCAAGTCACGGCAACCCTGGCGTCACGATTTTCGGCGATGTGGTGCACACCTTCTGCGGCGTTGCTGCAGGCGCCCAGCACCGCGTCACGCCGCCTTGTGGTGCTCCACCTGCAGCGGCCAAGCGCCGCGCTGGTAGCACGGCCGGCGGGCATGGAATCGCTGGCCCTCAGGGCTTGGCGCCGCCCTCCCCTGCACAGCGCCGGCCCCTGGCTCAACCGTGCGCCGGCTGCGCCGACAGCCTCTCGCCCAGCGCACGGGCCACCTTGAGCACCGTGCCGAACCCGGGGTTGCCACTGGGCGACAGCGCCTTGTACAGGTCTTCACGGGTCAGACCGGTGTCCGCAGCCAACTGCGCCATTCCCTTGGCGCGTGCGGTGTCACCCAGCGCAGCGCGCACGAGGCTGCCGTCGCCCGGGTCCTCGTTGATGCATGCGTTGAGGTAGGCCGCGATGTCGGCCTCGGTGGCGAGATGGTCCGCTGCGTCCCAGCGGGAGAACTTCTCGGCCATGGCGGTGGTTCCCACTCGTCAAAAGTGTCACTTCTGCGGATGCGTTTGCAACCAGTCCCTGAGCGCATCGTTCATGCGCGTCTGCCAGCCCGGACCGCCGGCGCGGAATGCGGCCAGCACGTCCCGGTCCACTCGCAGCGCCACTTGCTCCTTGGTGCCCGAGCCGACAGGACGGCCACGGCGCCGACGTGCCGCCGCCAGCGCGGCCTGCAGCTCCTCGGCCGTGGCGGGCCGGTCGTCCTCGTCCTGGCCGTCCCACACGTAGTCGGCGGACGCAGGCAGCTCGCGCACGGCCTGCTTCACTTCCTCAGGACTCATCGAATTCGTCTTCGAGCTAGGCATCGTAGGTCTCCCGTTCCTCGCGGCTTGCCCTGCGGAAGCTGATGACGCGCGTTGCGCCGTCGCGCTCGGTGTGCACCACCGTCAGCACCGCCAGGAAGCCCAGCGCGTAGGACATCGACCGAATCCGCTCCTCGCCGCCGCGCAGCTCCAGCACGTCCAGCCGGTACCGTGACTCCAGCACCTCGTCTGCATCCGCAAAGTCCAGACCGTGCTTGCGCAGGTTGCTCTGGCGCTTCGCTTCATCCCAGGTCAGCCGCGTGTTCATGCGATTAATTGTAGATGCGTTTAAAGCACTACTGTGCGTGACGCTGGCCGGGGGCTGCAGTGGGCGCTAAACATCCGGGCACTGTGGTGGCGGCTTGGCCTTCACCGTCTCACTCCATCCCACCCCATCGCCATTCTTTTGATGGGTTGGATGATGGGTATGGATGTTTCACGGTCATTTTCCCCTCTGAGCATGGCGGACACCGCTCCGCCAGCCGCCGCGCCCTCTCCTTCTCACACCGCTTTTCGGTGCTCCACCTGTAGCGGCCATGCGCCGCACTCGCGGGCTTCGAGGATCACTGTCTCCACCACCGTGCCGTCGGCGGCGTAGCTGACGTGCGTGCGCCAGTCCTGCGACACCTCGCGCGCGATGGGCTTGTCCGAGAGCCGGATCACCAGCGTGTCGTCGCCCTGGAAGTACGTCAGCTTCACGGCGTCAGTGCTCGATGCCCGCCAGCCGCTGCACCGTGTCGGGGAAGCGCGCCGCGAGCTGCAGCAGCCGCCGCGCCGCGCCGGTGGGCTCCACGCGGCCCTGCTCCCAGTTCTCCAGCGTGCGCCGCGACACGCCCAGCGCCCGCGCGAACTCCGCCTGTGACAACCCCGCGCCCGCGCGCGCGGCCATCAGCTCCCAGCGCGCACCGCTGAGCAGTTCTTCCTTCTCCACCGTGCCGTCGCTGCGCACCACGCGGCGCAGCACTGCGCCGCCGGGCTGGGGCTCGAAGGTGGTTCTGCGTGCCACGCGCCCGGCCTTGAGGTCACGCACCGCGCCCAGCAGTTCCTCGGCGATGTCGCGGTCCGCATCGCGCGCCCGCAGTTGTGCATCAGTCATCCTGCCCATGCTCCAGCTCCTCTCTCAGCGCGGCCAGCACATGCCCCGGAATCGAGTCGCGCACGCTCTTGGCGTAAATCACCAGCATCAGCATCTGCCCGGCCCGGGTGCGCACGTAGTAGCACACGCGCACACCGCCGGACTTGCCGCTGCCAGGGCGCGCCCAACGCAGCTTGCGCACGCCGCCCGAGCCGCGCACCAGCGCGCCGGCATCGGGGTGCTCGCACAAGTAGGTCTGCAGCGCCGCGTACTCGTCGTCATCGAGGTAATCCGCCAGCTTGGCCGCAAAGACGGGTGACTCGATGAACTCGTAGTGCATCGGTCAATTGTACGCTTGCAGCGTATATGACCAGAATGTGCCGACCTGGCTTGGTCAGGCGGCATGTCTCGCTCCATCTCATGCCGTCATTTCGCCTTTGATGGGTTGGATGATGGGTGTGGGTGTTGCACGGTCTTTTTTCCCTCTGCGCATGGCAGACACCGCTCCGCCAGCCCTCCGGCTTGCGCCTATCCCAACCTGAACAGCGCCTTCAGCTCCGCCGTCGGCAGCTGGCCGATCCAGGTTTCGCCGCTGCCCACCGTCATCTCGGCCAGCTCGCGCTTGGCGCGGATCATCTCGTTGATGCGCTCCTCGAAGGTGCCGCGCGTGATGAAGCGGTGCACCTGCACCTTGCGCTGCTGGCCGATGCGGTAGGCCCGGTCGGTGGCCTGCGCTTCCACCGCCGGGTTCCACCACAGGTCGAAATGCACCACGTGATTGGCCGCCGTGAGGTTCAGCCCCGTGCCGCCGGCCTTGAGCGAGAGCAGGAACACGCGCTGCCCGGGCTCCTCCTGGAAACGCTCCACCATGCGGTCGCGCCCGGCGCGGGAGACGCCGCCATGCAGGAACAGCGGCTCCCGCCCATGCCTCGCGTGCAGCATGCGCGCGAGCAATTCGCCCATCTCGCGGAACTGCGTGAACACCAGCGCCTTCTCGCGCGCCGCGCCGATCTCGTCGAGCAGATCCAGCAGCCGCTCGGCCTTGCCCGAGGCCGCCGGGTCGGCGGCGCCCTGCTTGAGGTAGTGCGCCGGGTGGTTGCACACCTGCTTGAGCGCCAGGATCAGCTGCAGCACCAGGCCCTGGCGCTCGAAGGTGTCGGACTGCCCGGCAATGGCCGCCATCCCCTCGCGCACCACGCTCTCGTACAGCGCGGCCTGCGCCTTGGACAGCGTGCAGAACTGGTCCTGCTCCACCTTGTCGGGCAGGTCACTGATGATGGACTTGTCGGACTTGAGCCGGCGCAGCAGGAACGGCGCCATCACCCGGCGCAGCCGCTCGGCCGCCGCGGCGTCGCGATGGGTCTGGATCGGCGTGGCGTACTCGCGCGCGAAATGCGTGGGCCCGCCCAGGTAGCCACGCTGGGCGAAGTCCATGATCGACCAGTACTCCAGCAGCCGGTTCTCCACCGGCGTGCCGCTCATGGCCACGTGGCTCTGCGCCGGGATGGCCCTGACGGCCTTGGACTGCGCGGCGCCGGGGTTCTTGATGTTCTGCGCCTCGTCGATCACCACGATGCGCCAGGACAGCGCCTTGAGCGCCGCCGCCTCGCTGCGCGCCACGCCGTAGGTCGTCAGCAGCACGTCGGGCCGCTCCCGCGCCAGCTCGCGCTTGGCGCCGTGGAAAACGGCCACGCTCAGGTCCGGCGTGAAGCGCGCCGCCTCCTTCTGCCAGTTGGTCAACAGGCTGGTGGGCACGATCACCAGCGCCCGGCCTTCCCGCAGCGCGCCGTCCTGCTTGAGCCGTAGCAGCAACGCCAGCACCTGCAGCGTCTTGCCTAAACCCATGTCGTCGGCGATCACGCTGCCCAGGCCCAGCCGGACGTTGCGCCACAGCCAGGCGTAGCCGCGCTGCTGGTAAGGCCGCAGCGTGGCCTGCAGCCCCGCGGGCAGCGGGACCTCGTCCTCGCGCCTGAGCCGCTCGACGAGCCGGGCCGCGGCCGGGTTCAGCCCGACCGGGGCACCGTCGATCTCGCCGGCCAGCGCGGCACGCAGCAGCGTGGCGCCGTCGCTCTGCCGGGGCTGGGCCAGGCGCGCCCGCAACGACGCGAGCTCGGCCGCGTCGAGCAGCACGTACTGGCCGCGGAACTTCACCACGCCGCCGGCCTTGCCGAGCAGGCGCTCGAACTCGGCGGCGCTGACGAGCTCGTCGCCGATGGCCACCTTCCACTCGAAGGACAGCAGCGAGTCCATGTTCAGCAGGCCCGATCCGGCGCCGGCACCGGCGGCGGCCTTGACCTGCATCGACAGCCGGGGCCGCAGCAGCCGCTCCAGCGCTCGCGGCATCAAGGTGCGGATGCCCATCAGGCGCAGCGCCGGCAGCGTGACCGACAGCAGCGCCGGCAGCTCCTCGGTGCTCACCGGCAGGGCCCGCCGGGCGCCCTTGCGCACGTAGTCGTGCAACGGCGGATGGAACTCGGCCAGCATCGCCACCGTCCTGAGCACGCCCATGCGCTGCGGGAACGCGGGCTGCGCGATCACCTGGGCCAGCGGCACCGGCGCCTCCAGCGTCGAGTGCTCGTCGGCCACGGCCAGCGACAGGCTGAACCCATCGCCGCGCGCGGCCTCGTCCAGCCGCAGCACCGGCACGTGGCGCCGGCGCGCCAGGTGCAGCCGCGCGAGCCAGGCATGGACACTGCCGGCCAGCGCGCCCTCGCCCGGGCCGTCGACGCGCACCTGGCCCGGGCCGAAGAACAGGCTCCACGCCTTGCCGTCGCCCACCTTCGCGGGCGGGCCCAGGTCCGCGGCCAGCAGGCGCAGGTACAGGTCGACCAGCGCGCACAGCAGCACGCGCGCCTGCGCCCGCGCGGCCAGCGGCACCCAGCGCCGGTTCAGCCGGCGCTGCACCAGCCCCGGCGGCAAGGCCGACGCGGCCTGCGCCACCAGGCCGCGCACGGTCGCATCCAGCTCCGCCGCGCACCAGCGCAGGCCCAGCGTCCGGGCATCCACGGTGTAGACCTGCGGCACCACGGCGCCACGGGCCAGCAGGTGCAGCGCCAGCAGGTTCAGCGTGTGCACGGCGGCGAAGTCCGGCCCCAGATCCGGCAGGTCTTCGGAGCGCACGGCCGCCAGCGCCGCCAGCAGCCCCGGCAGCGTGTCCAGCGCCCGGCCGTCCAGCGTCGCGCCCGCAACTTCCAGCCCGGCCTGGGCGTCCGCCCTCAGGCGCAGCGCCCCTTCGGGCAGGGGCACCGCCTCGCCGCCGGTATCCGCGGCCAGGGCGGGCGCATCGAGCTGGCGCTGCGCCGCGCGCGCGATGCGCGCAACCGTCATGTGCGCCAGCTCGCGGAAGTCCCCTCCGCGGTGGAACACCGGCTGCGCCGGCAGCAGCCGCCACAGCGGCTCGCACAGCTCGGGCACGGCTGTGAAGTCGATGCGCTCCAGCGCCTGCGGGTCGTGGGTCGGCTCGGGTGACGCCGATTCGGGATCGTCCTCGAACAGCGCCAGCGCGCCGTCGGGCAGCGCGCGCTCGGCCTCGGCATCGACCGCCACGCCCTGCCGGCCCAGCAGCGTCTGCAGGTCGATGCCGCGCAGCTTGAATACCAGATAGGGGTCGGCATCGATCTCGCGGCTGAGCAGGTAGATCGCCGCCGCCAGGTGTTTGCAGGGCACGGCCCAGTCCGGGCAGGAGCACTGCATCCGCAAGTCCTTCCAGCGCTGCGGAAACACCTGGATGCCCAGCGCCTTGGCCTCCTTCAGTACTTCAGGGTCCAGCTCGCGGTTGAGCAGCCGCGCGATCAGGCCCGGATCGCCCGCCAGCCGCTCGGCCAACCGGGCGGCATCGGCGGCGCCGACTTGCGGCACGTGGATGTCCACCACGTAGGGCTTCGGGCGCGAGCCCTGCACGTGGGCCCGGATGTGGCCCTCGTGCACCTCCAGGTCTCGCACCGCACCGCGGTTGGCATAGGTGCGACCGCGCGGCAGGCGGTTGTCGAAGTCGATCTGCGCCAGCGCCTGCAGCCACTGCGCGCCCCACCAGGTGTGGCCGTACGACACGCGGCTCATGAAAGATGCTCCCTCATCGATTCTCCTTGTCCGTTCTTTTGCCCCCGGCCTCGGCCGTGCATGTTTCACGCCTTCGTGCGACGCAACGTGCCGAAGCGGCGCAACCATGGCGGCACGGTGTCAACGCCCTTCCCTTACAACGATTTACATGCCACATTGGGCTCGATGCCGGACGCAACCGGCGTCGGGAAGGACCGGACCATGAAGCACCCACACCCGCACCTGCCCCCGACCACGCAGACCGCAGTACGGCGCCGCGTCCGCGCTCATGACGACCCTGCCGTCACCTTCGTGATGTGGCTCTACCTGGCCGTGCTGTTGATGCCGCTGGCGCGGCTGCTGTGGCAGCTGGCCGGTTGAAGCGCCGAGCGGAGCCGGGTTGATCCCGGCTCCGCTGCCCGGCTGGGGGCCGCCGCGGCGGCCCGGTGCGGCTCAGCTGGCCGCGGCCTGCGGCGGGCCCTCGTCGTTGGCGCCCAGCACGCCCATCCACGCCGCCTTGCCGGTGAGCACCGTGTGCTGCAGCCAGCGCTCCAGTTCGCCGGCCAGGCACGGGCGGCTGAACAGGTAGCCCTGCATGATGCTGCAGCCCAGGCGGTTGAGCACTTCCATCTGGCGCAGCGTCTCCACGCCCTCGGCCACCACGCGCAGCTTGAGCGTGCGCGCCAACGCGATGATGGCCGTCACCACCGCCGAGCTCTGCGGCGTGATGCCCAGGTCGCGGATGAAGCTGCGATCGATCTTGAGCTCCGAGATCGGCAACGTCGTCAGGTACGCCAGCGAGGAATAGCCGGTGCCGAAATCGTCGATGGCGATCTGCACCCCGATCTCGTTGAGCCGGTGCAGCGAGGGAATGACCTCCTGCAGGTCCTTCATCAGCCCCGTCTCGGTGATCTCCAGCTGGATGGCCTCGGTCTTGACGCCGTACTCGCCCACCGCGCGCTCGATGTGCTGCACCAGGTCCGAGCGCTCGAAGAGCCGGTTGGGCAGGTTCACGGCGATGGCGTCGGTGAAGCCGAAGTTCAGCTCCCAGCGCTTGGCCTGGCGCGCCGCCTCGTGCAGCGCCCATTCCGACATCGGCACGATCAGCCCCGTCTCCTCCGCCAGCGGGATGAACTCCGCCGGCGACACCAGCGTGCGTCCGCGCTGCCAGCGCATGAGCGCTTCCACACCCACCATCTGCGCGCTGCGCACGTCCACCTTGGGCTGGTAGTACATCACCAGCTCGTCGCGCTCGATGGCCTTGTGCAGCGCGCTCTCCAGCTCCAGCTTCTCGCGCCCGCGCCCGGCCAGCATCGGGCTGTAGCTCGACGCCGCGTTGCGCCCCTGCGCCTTGACCGCGTACATGGCCACGTCGGAGTTGCGCATCAGGTCGGCCACCGTGGCGCCGTCGCGCGGGTACAGCGCGATGCCGACGCTGGCGGTGACGAAGCACTCCTGGCCGCCCACGAAGATGGGCTCGCGCATCACCTCCAGGATGCGGTCGGCCACGCGCTGCGCGTCGGTCTCGTCCAGCACCTCCGGCAGCAGCGCGATGAACTCGTCGCCACCGAGCCGCCCCACGGCCTCCAGCAGGCGGTGCGAGCGTGAGCCCACCGCCTCCAGCGTGCCCTCCTGCACCGCGTCGCAGTGGCGCACGCAGGCCTTGAGCCGCCGGCCCACCTCCACCAGCAGCTCGTCGCCGGCGGAGTGGCCCAGGGTGTCGTTGATGATCTTGAAACGGTCCAGGTCGATCAGCAGCAGCGCCGCCGCATGGCCCAGGCGGCGGCCATGCTCGATGGCCCGGTCGGCGCGCCACAGCAGCTGGCGCCGGTTGGGCAGCCCGGTGAGCGCGTCGAAGTTGGCGAGGTGGCGGATCTTGTCCTCGGCCTGCCGCCGGTCCGTCACGTCCTGCACGATGCCGGTGTAGCCGGTCTGCACCGCGTGCTCGTTGAACTCGGGCTCGGCCTCGATGTGCAGCACGCGGTGGCGCCCATCGGGCAGCGTCACCGGCACGTCGGTGGCCAGCACCGCGCCGTGCGCGAGCGCGTCGCGCAGCAGCTGCAGCAGCCCGGCGCGGTCGGCGCGCTCGGCCAGGCGCAGCAGCTGGTACAGGCCCGGGCGGTCGCCGGCGGCGTAGCCGAACACGCGCAGCCCCTCGGGCGACAGCAGCAGCACGCCAGGATGGCCGTCCACCGGGTGGCGCCAGTCGAAGCTGCCCATGCGCGCGATGTCCTGCGCGCGCGCCAGCCGCGCCTGGCTGCGTTCGAGCTCGCGCCGCGTGCGCGCGCTGCGCAGCAGGTACTGCAGCCGCCCGGCCAGCAGGCTCCACTGCGAGCTCTTGACGTAGAAATCGGTGGCGCCGGCCTGGTAGGCGCGGGCGATGGAGGCGTCGTCGTTGAGCCCGGTGAGCATGAGCACGGGCATGTGCTCGAAGCCCGGGGTGGCACGCAACCGGCGGCAGGTCTCGAAGCCATCGACCTCGGGCATCAGCGCGTCCAGCACCACGATGTCGAAGGCGGCCTCGGCCAGCAGCTGCAGCGCCTGCGCGCCGCCGTCGGCCTCCGTGACGGCAAAGCCGCGCTGGCGCAGTGCCGCGCCCGTGAGCATGAGCTGCACCTTGTCGTCGTCCACCAGCAGCACCTTGGGCTGCTCGGGACCATCGTCCGCGCCCAGCGGCAGGGGCAGATTCATCGGCTCAGGCCGCGGGCAACAGCGGCTGCAGCGTGGACAGCAGCTGCCGGCATTCGGTTTCGAGGTCGTCGAGCAGCGGCTGCAGGCCGTCGCTGCGCTGCTCGCGCAGCCGCTGCTCGGCATCGGCGCACAGCTGCGATAGCCGCAGGGCGCCCACGCTCATCGAGGACGACTTGAGCGTGTGCGCCACCATGCGCTGCGCTTCCAGGTCTCCAGCCGTGCGCGCGGTCACGAGCTGCTCCAGCAGCCGGCGCGTGGAGCCATCGAAGGTGCGCAGCACCTTGGGCAACAGGCCGTGGCGGCCGCCGGGATCGAGCTCGTTGAGCCGCTGCAGGGCCTCGGCATCCAGCGGCGGGCTCAGCGCGGCCAGCAGGGCCTGCGAGGGGTCTTGGTCGGTCATGTCGGACGCTTGCTTGGACGTTGCCTGCATTCTGCCCCGCGAAACGGGGGAGCAGGCAACGCCGCCGCCTGGCCGGCATTAAAGCGAGTCGGCCTTTGCCCGGCGCCTCCTGGTGCCGGCCGCGTCAGCCGATGTGGTTGAAGATCGAGAGCTTCTGCACCATCGAGTAGGTCTTGAGCGCGATGTCGTAGTTGGTGCTCTGCAGCTGCAGCTCCGCCAGCGCCGCCACCGGGTCCAGGTCCTCGGCCTCGCTGCGCACCACCTGTGCCTGGTACTTGGCCGCGTCGTTGCGCACCTCGACCTGGTCGATGTGCACCAGCGCCTCGCCCACGCGGCTGCGCAGCGCGCTCAGCACGTCGGATGAGCGGCTGATGCCGGCCAGTCCGTCCTGAATCGTCTGCGACAGCTGCGCGCTGGTGCGCCCCGGCGTGCGCAGCTCCTGGATGGCCTTGTCCAGCGTCTCGAACACGTTGTGCTGAGGCTGCGACAGCCGCACTTCGAACACGTCGCCGTCCGCGGGCAGCCCGCCGATGGAGAAGCTCATGCCGTCGAACTCCACCGCCTTGGCCGTGCTGCCGCCGGCCCACGGCTTGTCCGTCGCATCGGGCATCGGCAGGGTGTCCTTGAACACGGTATAGGTCAGCGCGCCGCTGGCGGTGCTGAACTGCACCTTGTAGTTCGGCGGCGGCGAGGTTTGGTCGAAGAACGTCTTCGGGTCGGTGACGCGGCCGCCGTCCGAGTACGCCGTGGTGCTGTTGGTGTTGGTGGTCTTGAAGAAGCCGTTGCCGTCGGCCGCGTTGACCCAGGCCGCGGCACCGTCCAGCGTCAGCGGCAGCGCCTCGGCGCCCGCGGTGGCCTGCTCCCCGCGGTCGCCCTTGAAGGAGACCTTGCCCGCGCCGTCCATCATGAACGGCGGTGTGCTCGCACCCTGGCCGCCGAAGATGTAGTTGCCCGAGCCGTCCTCGCGGTTGGCTAGCACCAGCAGTTGGTCGCGCAGGTTCTGCAGCGTCTGCGCCACCGTGGCACGGTTGGCGTCGTCGAAGGCGCCGTTGCCCGCGCTCATCAATGCCGTGTAGGCATCTGTCAGCAGCTCGCCGGCGTTGCCCAGTGTCGATTCCGCCTGCGTCATGGCGTTGCGGCTGGCCTGCAGCGAGCGCTGCTGCGCCTCGCTGCTGGCGATCTGTCCACGCGCCCGCTCCGCGCGCGCCGCCGCGACCGGATCATCGCTGGCGCGCAGCACGCGCTTCTGGGCGCCGATGTGCTCCTGCGTCTCGTGCAGCTTTTGTTGCCGCTCCTGCAGGTTGGAGACGCTCTTCTGGAAGGCGGCAGCGGTGGTAATCCTCATGGGCGGCTCCTGGCGGCACGCGGGCCGTGGTGCGGTAGGTTTTGTTCAGTCGGGATCGTCATGCTGGGCGGGCGGCACATCAGCGGCCGGAAGTGGCTTCCAGCAGCGTGTCGAAGACCGACTGCGCCACCTGCAGCACCTTGGCCGCAGCCTGGTAGCTCTTCTGGAAGGCCAGCAGCTTCGCGCCCTCCTCGTCGAGGTCCACGCCGCTCTGGGCATCGCGCCGCACCAGCGCGTCGGTGGCCACGCTGGAGGAGATGTCGCTGGCCATCTGGGCCGACTGCACGCGCGTGCCCACGCCGGACAGCGCGCTGGCATAGGCGTTGACGAAGGTGGAGCCGCCGCTGGTGCCCGAGGCGCTCCAGCTGCGTCCCACCAGGGCCTCGCTGGCCAGCGCCGCCAGCGCCTTGGCGTTGCCGTTGCTGGTGCCCGGGGTCGTGGCCGTGGCCGGCGCCGCCGCAGCCACGCCCTTGGGGTCGATCAGCACGCGCTCGATCCGGGCGGCGGCCTGGCCCACGGGCTGCAGCAGGAAGCGGTCGCCCGGGGCGGGGGCGCCGCCCAGCTGCAGCGTGAATCCGGGGTGGAAGTCATCGCCGGAGGCACGCTTGAAGGTGGCGCCGCCATCGGCGCTGGAGAACTGCTCGCCGTCGCTGCCGCGCGTCATCAGCCAGGTGCCGCCGGGCTGGGCCTCCAGCGTGTACTCCTCGGCTTCCAGCAGCGAGGCGTCCGTGATGTGGATTTCCACGTTGGTGAGCGTGTTGCCCTGGGCCGGCAACGCCTTGAGCTTCCCGTCGAGGGACTGCGCGACGAAGTCGGTGAACATGGGCGCTCCCGCCGCGGGCGGGTTGCCCAGGTCCAGGCCAAGGGCCTGTTGCTGGTTGGTGCGCGCGGCCAGCGCCAGGGCCATCTGGCCCAGCGCGTTGCGCGCGGCCACCAGGTCGTCGTTCTGGAAGCGCAGCAGCGCCCCCACCGAGCCGCCGCCCTCCAGCAGTGCGCTGTCGAGCCGGCGCACGCTGCCATCGGCCTCGCGCAGCGCCACCGTGGCGCGCGAGGGGTCCAGCCTGTCGCCTGCCACCTCCAGCTTCTGCGCCTTCCCGCCCAGCACCAGGCTCTGACCGCCGGCGGCGAACACGCTCAGCGCACCGTCGTCCGAGGCCAGGGTGGTGACCTGCAGGAAGCCGCTGAGCTGGTGCACCAGCTGGTCGCGGCGGTCGAGCAGTTCGCTGGACGGCTGGCCCAGCGCCTGCTGGCGCACGATCTCGTCGTTGAGCTGCGCCAGGTTGCCGGTCAGGCCGTTGATGCTGTCCACCGAGGTGCGCAGCTCCGCCACCACGCCCGACTGCAGCGACTCCAGGTGCTGGCCCGCGCTGGAGAAGCGCTGCGCCAGCTCGCCCGCGCGCGACAGCACCGACTGCCGAGCGGCCGTGTCGCCGGGGGCGCCGGCCAGGTCCGACAGTGCAGAGAAGAAGTTGCTCGCCGCCGCGCCCACGCCCGAGTCGCCGGTGGCGAAGGCGCTTTCCAGCTGCGACAGCAGCCCCAAGCGCGTGCTGTCGAAGGAGGCCTGCGAATTCGCCGTGGCCGCCTCGCGCGTGAGGAAGGCGTCGTGCGCGCGCGTGATGCTGCCCACCGTCACGCCGCTGCCCACGAAGCCCGAGCCCAGGGGCTGCCCGGCCGTGGTGCGCAGGTTGGCCTGCTGCCGCGAATACCCCTCGACGCTGGCGTTGGCGATGTTGTTACTGGTGGTCTGCAGCGCGGCGTAGTTGGCGCTCATCGCGCGCGCGCCCACGGACAACAGGGAGAAGGCCATGACGAGCTTCCGGTAGGTGTTGATTCTTCTGGTGCGGCTTCAGGTCAGCGTGCGCTGCAGCCGCAGGGTGGTGTCGATGACGCGGCCGAGCTTCTCGGCGTAGGCCGGGTCGGTGGCGTAGCCGGCGCGCTGCAGGCCCTGCGCGAAGCCGTGCGCGCTGCCGCCGTTGGCCACGACGCCGGCGTAGCGCGGGCTGTTCTTGATCAGCCGGGCGTAGTCGGCGAAGGACTCCTGCGGGCTGGCGTAGGCGCGGAAGCGCTGCACGACCTGGCGCGGCTGGCCGCTGAAGTACTCGGTGGTGAGCACCTCGGCCACCGGGCCCTTCCAGTTCGGCCCGGCCTTGATGCCGAAGAGGTTGTGCGAGGGACTGCCGTCGGCCATGCGGATGTCGCGCCGGCCCCAGCCGGTCTCGTGCGCGGCCTGCGCGATCATGAACGCCGCCGGGATGCCGGTGACAGCCTCGGCCTCGCGCGCGGCCGCCTGGTGCGCGGCCACGAATGCCTGCGCCTGGCCGCCGCCGCGTGCCGCAGCGGCGCCGCCCTCCGCCGG
>Ga0065721_10049759_pt1 | contig 27689 bp, 25 predicted proteins | sample Mesricmetagenome_FD_59108 | JGI IMG/M metagenome (GOLD analysis project Ga0065721, IMG submission 59108) | Mesophilic microbial community from rice straw/compost enrichment Sample: eDNA_1 v2 (version 2) | ecosystem: Engineered > Solid waste > Grass > Composting > Bioreactor | place: USA: Davis... | reverse complement strand
TTGATGCGCGGCGTGACATCGACGCCCAGGTCCGCCGGCTTGACGGTTTCCAGCGGCTTCTTCTTGGCCTTCATGATGTTGGGCAGCGTCACGTAGCGCGGCTCGTTCAGGCGCAGGTCGGTCGTGACGACAGCCGGCAGCGTGACTTCCAGCGTTTCCAGCCCGCCGTCCACTTCACGGGTCACCTTGGCCTTGCCGTCAGCCACCTCGACCTTGGAGGCGAAGGTGGCCTGGGGCAGGTCGGCGAGGGCCGCGAGCATCTGGCCGGTCTGGTTGTTGTCGTCATCGATCGCCTGCTTGCCCAGGAGCACCAGGCCCGGCTGCTCCTTGTCCACCAGCGCCTTGAGGAGCTTGGCCACGGCCAGCGGCTGCAGCTCGGCATCGGTTTCCACCAGGATGGCGCGATCCGCGCCGAGGGCCAGCGCCGTGCGCAGCGTCTCCTGGCAGGCGCTTGCGCCGCACGACACCGCGATGATCTCCGTGGTGACGCCCTTTTCCTTGAGCCGCACCGCTTCCTCGACGGCGATCTCGTCGAAGGGGTTCATGCTCATCTTCACGCCGGCGGTGTCCACACCGGTGCCATCGCTCTTGACGCGAACCTTGACGTTGTAGTCAACGACTCGCTTGACGGGGACCAGAACTTTCATTGCATATCTCCTTCTTGGGACAGGAACCAGGCCTTGAGCAACTGGTTCACGTCATGGCTGCGCTCGTACTGGACCCAATGGCCGCCACCGGGTATCACGCACCACTCGCGGTCGGGGCCGAGCTGTGCCAGCTGCGACGCAACCTCGTCCGGCACGGCGGTGACGTCGTGCTCGCCCCAGATCAGCAGCGCCGGATGGGCGTAGCGCTCCAGCGCGCCATGCAGCCCGTTCGTGCGTGACAGGGCCTTGCTGCGGAACCGGGTGCGCACGCAGGAAGCCTCGTGCACGGCCATGGCCAGCTCGTCGATGGCCGCCGGGTCATGCAGCATGAGCGCCGCCAGGTTGTGCCGCAGCCTGGCGCGCCTCTGGGCCGGGTCGGGCGTGCGCCAGTCCACCAGGTCGACTTTCTGGCGGCGGACCCCTCCGTGCCCGGCCGGGCCGATCAGGGCCAGCTTGCGCACGCCGCCTCGGCGCGCTGCCAGCTCGGCCGCCACGAGGCCACCAAACGAGAAGCCGGCCACACAGACGGGGGCATGGCGGCCCAGCATGGTGTCCAGGGTGGCGCTCAGCGCATCGATCAGGTGGTCCATGCGATCCGGCGAATGGGCGTCGTGCCCGAGATCGTCCGAGTCGCCGAAGCCGGGCAGGTCGGGCACCAGCACGGTGAAGTGCCGTGCCAGCGCCGCGATGTTCCTGACCCAGTGCATCCAGCTGCCGTGGCCGCCGTGGATCAACACCAGCGCCGGGCCCTGGCCCCAGCGGCGCCAGCAGACGCCGCGGTCCCGGTAGGCCACCTGGCTGCGGTGCGCGCTGGCCTCCAGCTGCGCCAGGGTGTCCGGTGTGTGCATGGGTTGAACAGACACGGCGGCATCCCATCTCACGACTGCAGGATCAGCGCGTCCACGGCGAGGACGCCCTGCCCCTCGGCCATGACCATCAGCGGGTTGACCTCGGCTTCGGCGATGCGCAGCTCCGGCTTCACCGCCAGTTGCGACAGCGCGCAGACGGCCCGGGCCAGCGCGTCGAGATCGCCGCGCGGCTTGCCGCGCAGTCCCGCCACCGTCTTGAGCGCCTTGACCTCCGAGATCATCTCCCGGGCGGTTTCCAGGCTCACCGGCGCCAGCCGGATGCTGCGGTCACGCGCCACCTCGGCCCAGATGCCGCCGGCGGCCAGCATGACCAGCGGGCCGGCCTCCGGATCGATCCGGTAGCCGATGAGCACTTCGGTCAAGCCCTTGCGCATCGGCTGGATCAGGACCTCGTCGCACGCCACGCCGGGCGCACGCTCGGCCAGGTTCGTCTTGAGCGTGGACAGCGCCGCCTGCAGCTCGCTCGCGTTCTGGATCCCCAGCACCACGCCGCCGACCTCGGTCTTGTGCGGGATCTGCGCCGAGCAGACCTTGGCCACCACCGGGAAGTCGAAGGGCAGCGCGGGCGCCTTCTGCGACAGGCCGGAGGTCACGGCCGGCGCATGCGGGACGCCGAGCTTGTCGAGCACCGCGTAGGCCTGGGCTTCGCTCAGCGCGTGTCCGGGGGTGCCGGCGTCGCGGCCCGCCAGGGGCTGGACGCCGGGCACGCGCCTGGCGAACACCGAGGCGATGGCATCGGCGCAGGCTTCCGGCGTGCGGAAGCAGGGAACGCCGGCTTGCGTGAGCTGGGCCAGGGCTTCGGGAGCATCGGGAACGAGCATGGCCGCCAGCGGCTTGGCGCTGTGGGCGCTGTCGATGATCGGGCGCACCGCCAGTTGCGGCTGGAACCGGGCCGACGAGCCCACGACCGCCAGCACCAGGTCGAACTCGGGGGCGTCGAGCAGCACGTCGAGCGCCTTCTTCATCACCTCGTACTTCGTCCCCGCCAGGGTCAGGTCCAGCACACGGCCGGGCGACGCGGCGATGCCCGCGGCGTTGAGCCGCGCGAGCGTTTCCTGCGAGGGCGGCTCGACGATGACATCACGGATGCCGAGCTGGTCCACGGCCATGGCCGCGCCGCCGCCGGTGGTGGTCACGACACCGACGCGCCGCGGCGCGCGGGCCATGTCGCCCAGTTGCAGCCGCTTGGCCAGCGGGAACGTTTCGAGCAGCGCTTCCAGAATCCCGACGCGGGCGATGCCCAGGTCCTTGAGGAAGGCGTCGGCCACGTCGTCCTCGCCGGCCAGTGCGCCGGTGTGCGTCGCCGCCATCTCGGCAGCGGCATCGGAACGGCCGAGCTTGTAGGCGATGACGGGCTTGCCGCGCTTGGCCGCCTCGACCGCGAAGGCGCGCAGCTTGTCGCCGTGGTGCAGGCTCTCCAGGAACAGCAGGTAGCCCTCGATCGACGGATCGTCGAGCGTGGCGGCGCAGATCTCGCCCACGCTCAGGTCCGCCTCGCCGCCCACGGACACCAGGCCGGCGAAGCCAATGCCGCGCGCCTTGCCGCGCGACACCAGCGAGCCGATCATGCTGCCGCTGTGCGAGGCCACGAACACGCGGCCGCTGGGCAGATCGGGCTCGGCAAAAGCCGCGTTGGCCGTCAGCACCAGGCCGTTGCCCGGCTTGACTACGCCCAGGCTGCTGGGGCCGAGCACGCGGATGCCGGTCCGGCGGCTGATCTCGCGCAGCGCCTCTTCGCGCTGCGCCCCTTCCGGGCCCGACTCCGAGAAGCCGCTGGCCAGCACCGTGACCACCTTCACGCCCAGCCGCGCGCTTTCCTCGACGATGCCGAGCACGCTCTCGGTGGGGGTCAGCACGAAGACGTGGTCGGGGACCTGCGGCAGTGACGCCAGGTCGGCATACGCCTTCTCGCCCTGGACGGTGGCACGGTTCGGATTGATCGGGTAGATGGTGCCCTTGAAGCCGGCTGCACGCAGGAACTTCAGCGGACGGCCCGCGGTCTTCGACGCGTCGTCGGAAATGCCGACGAGCGCGATGCTGGCGGGGTTGAGCAAGGCCTGCGCGAGGACAGCGCCGTGGATGGTTGCGGTAGTCATCTTCAGTCGATCTTCACGTTGATCGTCGGGAAAAGCTTGGCCCAGTGGTCGACTTCCTTGCGGATGTGCGCCTTGAAGTCGGCGGGCGAGCTGCCGACCACGATGGCACCCTGGTCGATGAGCTTGGCGCGCATCTCGGCGTCGGCCAGCGCCTTCACGACTTCGGCGTGCAGCTTCTCGACGATCGCGGGCGAGGTGCCCTTGGGAGCGAGCAAGCCGTTCCAGCTGTCCACTTCAAAGCCAGGCATGCCGGCTTCCGCCATCGTCGGCACGTTGGGCAGTTGCGGCAGCCGCTTGGGCGCCGCCACGGCGAGGGCGCGGACCTTGTTGTCCTTGATGAACGGAACGGCCGAGACCGAGGTCATGAGGGACAGCGACACATGGCCCGCCATGACGTCCTGGATGGCACCGGCCGCGCCCTTGTAAGGCACATGGATGAGATCGATACCGGCACGCTGCTTGAACATTTCACCAGCCACGTGGTGAGTTCCTCCGTTGCCCGTCGAGCCGAACGTCAACTCGCCGGGCTTCTTCTTGGCCAGGGCGACGAGCTCCTGCACATTCTTGGCCGGCAGGTGCGGCGCAACGGCCAGGATGGCGGGCGCCGACATCACCATGGAGATCGGCTCGAAGCTGCCTTGCACGTCCCACTTCAGGCCCTTGTAGACAAAGCTGGCCATGGTGATCGGGGCCGCTGCCAACAACAACGTGTACCCGTCGGGTGCTGAACTGGCGACCACCTCCGAAGCCAGGTTGGATCCGGCGCCGGCCTTGTTCTCGACGATGAAGGGCTGACCCGTTTGTGCCTGCAGCCGCGAGGCGAGCAGCCGCGCCACCACGTCGGTCGGGCCGCCGGCCTGGTAGCCGACGACGATGCGCACGGGCTTGGTCGGATAGCTGGCTGCCGGGTTCTGGGCCTGGGCCGTGCCGCACACGCTCAGCGAGGCGGCGGCCAGCAGGCAGGTCATGCGAAAAACCATGGTCTTCTCCTGTTGTTGAGGGTTCAGCCAGCGTCACTGCGCCTTGGGAGGGCGCTGCGAAAAGGTGCGCTCGAACACGCCTTCGGCGATGCGGTTCTTCAGCATCTCGATGGAGCCGCCGGCGATCATCCAGCCGCGGATGCGGCGCACGCAGTACTCCACGATCGATTCCTGGCTGTAGCCCGTGCCGCCCATCACCTGCAGGGCCTCGTTGGCGACGTCCCAGCCGGCCTGGTTGCAGGCCAGCTTGGCCAGGGCCGTGCTCTGCGCCGAGGGCAGGCCATGTTCGCCTTCCAGGGCGGCCTTGTAGAGCATCAGCTGCGCGGCTTCGAGCTTGAGCTTCATCTCCGCGAACTTCCACTGGATGCCCTGGAACTCGCAGAGCTCGCGGCCGAACTGCTTGCGCGTCATCGCGTGCTCGCGGGCCAGGTTGAAGCAGTGGCGGCCCAGCGCCAGCGACCGCGACGAGTTGCCCAGCCGCTCGACGTTGAAGCCGGAGATCTGCTTCTTGAAGCCACCTTCGCCCAGCAGGATGTTCTTCTTCGGAATGCGGCAGTTCTCGAAGTACAGCTGGCTCCAGGTCTCGCCGCTCATGAACGCCGAGGGCGTGCCCACCTGGAAGCCCGGCGTGCCGCGCTCCACCAGCACCGAGCCGATGCCGCCCACGCCGGGGCCGAAGCGCACGTAGATGAGGAACAGGTCGGCTTCGGGGCTGTGCGTCGAGAACACCTTGCTGCCGTCGATCACGACCTCGTCACCCTCGATGCGGGCCGTCGTGCGCAGCTCGGTCACGGCGGAGCCGGCTTCGGGCTCGCTCATGCCCAGCGCGATCAGCTTCTTGCCGGCCAGCAGGTCGGGCAGGAAGCGGTCCTTCTGCTCGGCAGACGCGTACTCCACGAAGGTACGGATGGGGCCGAAGTTGCCCGCCTGCACGATGTCCGCGCTCTTGGGGCACACCAGGGCGACTTCCTGGATCGCCAGCACCGCGTGCATCAGCGTGCCGCCTTGCCCGCCATCCTTTTCCGGGAAGGCAATGCCCAGCAGTCCCTGCTCGGCCAGCAGTTGCGCGGTTTCCCAGGGGAAATGCGGCGAGTGGGCCCGTTCGAGTGCTCCAGCGGCGAGCTTGTCACGCGCAAAACGGGCAACGGAGTCGGCAAAAGCCTGGTGTTCTTCGCTCAGTTCAAAGTTCATGGCGGTTTCCTGGACAACGCGATTCGTGTGACGGAATCTTGATCCCGGGCGCCGCAAACGAGAACTTCGCATTGCACGCGGTGCGATGAAAAAAAGTCATGTCTGAGGCGTAGCGAGCCTGCTTGCGTGCATTCAAGAGGACTGACTTCTTGTCATGACATCATTGCGGGGAAATGACTGCACAGTTTCTCTTCCCGTCATGGCCAGGCGAATTCCACCGTTGAACCCGCTGCGCGTTTTCGAGGTCGTGGCCCGCACCCAGAACCTCACGACGGCGGCGCAGGAACTGCACGTCACCCAGTCGGCCGTGAGCCGCCAGATCGGCACGCTGGAGTCATACCTGGGGGTCGAGCTGTTCAAGCGCGTTCGTCACGGCGTCGTGCTGACCCGGGTCGGGCAGTCGTTTGCCAGCGAGATCGTTCCGGCGTTCGAGGCCATTGCCAACGCCACGGAGCGCCTGGTGAAAGGCACGAGCCAGGGTGCGCTGCGTGTGAGGACCTACACGACGTTCGCCGCCAAATGGCTCATCCCGCGGCTGCCGGAGTTCAAGCGGCTGTATCCGAACATCGACGTGCGCATCACCACCGCGGTGCCCGACGTCGACTTCGCCCGGGATCCCGTGGATGTCGCGATCCAGTACGGCGACGGCCGCTGGCCCCGCACGCAGACGGACTTGCTGTTCCTGGATGAGATCGAACCGGTGTGCTCGCCTGGGTTCCTGGCGGAGCATGCCCCTGACCCGCGGCATCCCGAGCAGGTGCTGGGCCAGCGCCTGCTGGTGTCGCATTACCGGCGCACGGACTGGGACGACTGGCTGTCCACCACGGGTCTTGCGGCCTGCGCCGAGGTGGCGGAGCGCATGAGCTTCAGCAGCTCGGTGTTGACCTGGCAGGCCGCGAAGGATGGATTGGGCATCGCGATGGGCCAGACGGCCCTGCTGCGGGCCGAGCTGGAGTCAGGCCAGCTGGTGTGCCCTTTCGGCCGGCCGTTGCAGCGCGACAAGGGCCACTACCTGGTGCGGCCCGAAGTGCAGCGGGCCTCCAAGAAGGTCACGGCGTTTCGTGAATGGCTGCTGGAGAGTGCGGCCAGCTTCGTGGCCGCCAGCTCCGACATGCATTGAGCCAGTGAGCTTCTTTCCGAGCCGCGCGGCTACCCGGATGGTGCGATGGCGCCCATCGCCACGCATGGCACACCATCCAGCGTTGTGCCTGCACCTACAGGTTACGGCACGAGATCAGCGATGGACGTGGCACTGTCGAGTTCCCAGAGCCGCTTGAGCAGTGATCGCGCACCATCGCTGCCCAGGACGGGCGACGCAAGCTCGATGAACTTCTCGCCAAGCTCATCGTCGGAGAGAGGCTGCTCGGGGTCTCCCTTGCGTGTTGGCTGGAAGAACTCTTCCTTGCGGCCATCGCGCGTTTCGATGACAACGCGTGCCGCACGCTGTCCGGGGAAACGCTTGTCCAGTTCGGGGTCGATTTCCAGGCTGATGCGCTCCATCAATGCGCGTGTGGCTGGGTCGTCGAGCCGCAGCGGCTCGAATGCGGACAGCCGCACACTGCCGTGCACCAGGGCCGTCGCGACCACGTAGGGAATGCTGAAGCGCGCCTCTGCCGCGGTGCTTGGCGCCGGGTTTCCCGCCACTTCGAGGGCTGGGCCATACGTCGCGATGCGGATGTGGGCAATCTGCGCTGGTGTCACGCCCATGCGCCTTTGCAGCGCGAGCGCGCCGTCGATGGGTGCAAATGTGTGCCCGCAGCAAGCATGATTCTTGAAAGTCATGCTGTTGATGTGGAACTTGGTTCCAAGCGTCTGCGTCGCTGCTGTCCAGTCGGGGCCGTCGCTCATGGCGCGGCCAATACCCGCTTCGCCATCGACCACGTCCAACGATCCGGTGACGCCAGCGCCTGCCAACTGGGCTGCGAGCAGTCCGCCTTCCGCAGCCCGCCCGGCATGCAATGGCTTGGACATGGAGTCCGAGCGGAAGGCCTGCTGCAGACCGGCAGCGAAAGTCGCGCAAGTCGCCAGCGCGTGTGCAAACCGTGTCGCGTCAAGCTGGTAGAGGGAGGAGGCCGCTGCAGCGGCCCCGAAGGTGCCCACCGTGCCCGTGTTGTGCCAATAGCGATAGTGAGTGCGTCCCATCGCTGCGCCAATGCGGGTGGAAATTTCATAGCCGGCCACGACGGCCTTCAGGAACTGCGCACCGCTGCAGCCACGTTCCTGGCCAACGGCCAGGGCGGCTGCGATCGTGGGCGCTCCTGGGTGGTAGATCGCTTCCCTGTAGATGTCATCGACTTCGACGGTATGCGCAGCAGTGCCGTTCACCAGCGCAGCCGCTCGAGCAGTGGCAGGCCGTCCCAGCGCCAGCCGCGCCCGGCCACGGTCAAGGTCGTCCACCAGGGCCTGCTCCATCAACTTCGCTGGCGCCGCCACGGCTCCGGGAAGCAAAGCCGCGTACCAGTCGATGACCGCCCGCTTGGCGTGGTACGCCACATCACCAGGCAATGAACTGGCGGTCAACTCGGCGCCGAAGTCGGCAAAAGTTTGAACTACGGTCATCTCTTTTCCAGAAGGTTTGGGTCGCCTGCAATAGTGCTTCCCGAGCGGAGATTCAAGTACTTCCCATTTGTCGCACTGTCATGACATTTGGTCATGGCAGCTGTATGGCGTCGCCAGTTCAGCCCCGACCAGGCATCAGTCGCGATCTTGTTGAAACTGCAACCAGGCTCACATGAGCGCGATTGACGCGCCGCCTCAAGCCATTCTCGATGACCGCAGCCGGTAGGCCCGCGCCTCGTAGGGGCGCAGGCTGAAGCCGCGGATGTCCTCGCCGGCATCGACGGGGTAGTTGGCGATCAGGAGCTCCCCTGCGTCGAAAACCAGGTCCCTGGGCAGCTCGCAGCGCGGCGTGCCAGCGCTGAAGTTGCAGATCACCAGCAGCCGCTCGTCGTCCATCGTGCGCGTGTAGGCGTAGATCTGCGCATGCCCGGCCAGCAGCAGCTCGTAGCGGCCATGCACCACCACCGGCAGCGTGCGGCGCAGCTCGATCAGCCGCCGGTAGTGGTGGAACACCGAATCCGGGTCGGCCATCGCCTGCCGCGCGTTCACCTCGCGGTGGTTGGGATTCACGCCGATCCACGGCGTGCCGGTGCTGAAGCCGGCATTGGGGCCGTCGGTCCACTGCATGGGCGTGCGCGCGTTGTCGCGGCTCTTGGCGTGGATGGCGGCCATCACCTGCGCCGGCTCCATGCCGCGCTCCTCCACCGCCTCGCGCCACAGGTTCAGCGTCTCGATGTCGCGGTACTCGGCGATGGAGCCGAAGCGCACGTTGGTCATGCCCAGCTCCTCGCCCTGGTAGACGTAGGGCGTGCCCTGCAGCAGGTGCAGGAAGGTGGCGAGCATCTTGGCCGACTCCACCCGCCAGCGCCCCTCGTCACCGAAGCGCGACACCGGGCGCGGCTGGTCGTGGTTGGAGAGGTAGAGGCTGTTCCAGCCGCGGCCATGCAGCTCTCGTTGCCAGCGCGACATCGAGGCCTTGAGGTCGCGCAGGTCCAGCGCCTTGAGGCCCCACTTGCCCAGGCCGAGCGCGGGATCGACGTCGAGGTCCACGTGCTCGAACTGGAACAGCATGTTGAGGAAACCCTCTTCCTCGTGCGTGAGCTGCACGCCGTGCTCGGGCGTCGCGCAGGGGGCCTCGCCGACGGTGATCAGGTCGTAGCGCGAGAGCACCTCGCTCTTCATCTCGCACAGGAACTCGCCCAGGCGGGGCCCGTGGAACACCAGCGGCCCCGGCGGCTGCCAGCGCCGCTGCGGCGCCGTCACGGGCGCATCGGGCAGGCCCGACGCCTTGGAGATCATGTTGATGACGTCCATGCGGAAGCCGTCCACGCCCTTGTCCAGCCAGAAGCGCATGAGCGCGTACACCTCCTGGCGCACCTTCGGGTTCTCCCAGTTCAGGTCGGGCTGCTTCTTCGAGAACAGGTGCAGGTAGTACTCGCCCGTGGGCTCGTGCAGGGTCCAGGCGGAGCCGCCGAAGGCCGAGGCCCAGTTGTTGGGCTCGGCGCCGTCGCGCGGCGGGCGCCAGATGTAGTGGTCGCGGTAGGGGTTGTCCTTGCCCTTGCAGGCCTCGACGAACCACGGGTGCTCGTCGGAGCTGTGGTTGACCACCAGGTCCATGACCAGCTTCAGCCCGCGCGCGTGCAGGGCCGCGAGCAGCGCGTCGAAGTCGGCCATGGTGCCGAACTCGGCCATGATGTCGCGGTAGTCGCTGATGTCGTAACCGTTGTCGTCGTTGGGCGACTTGTACACGGGCGACAGCCACACCACGTCCACGCCCAGGGCCTTGAGGTAGTCCAGCTTGCTCGCGACGCCGCGCAGGTCGCCGATGCCGTCGCCGTTGCTGTCGCAGAAGCTGCGCGGATAGACCTGATAGACCACGCTTTCCTTGAACCAGGGTTTCTTCATGTCGGCAGCTCCACCGTGCGCCGGCAGGCCAGGCCCGCGGCATCGAAAAGGTGCAAGCGCTCGGCCCGCAACCGCAGCGTCAGGCGCGCGCCCGGTGCCCGCGCGGCGGCGCCCTCCACGCGCACCGTCAGCGCGTCCAGCCCCGGGCCGGCATCGACGTAGAGCAGCGAGGTGTCGCCCAGGCGCTCGACGTGCAGCAGGCTCGCCGGCAGCGGCGCGCCCTCGCCTTCATCGGCCACCACCACGTGCTCCGGCCGCACGCCCACTTGCACGTCGGCCTGGCGCTCCAGGTGCCGCGCATCGACGGCCACGCGCACGCGCTGCCCGGCCAGCTCGACCTCGGCATGGCCGGCCTGCGCGTCCAGCAGCCGCGCCGGCAGCATGTTCATCCTGGGCGAGCCGATGAACTCGGCCACGAAGCGGCTGGCCGGGCGGTGGTAGAGCGCCATGGGCGGGCCTGCCTGCGCCACGCTGCCGCGCTCCTCGATCAGCGGGCCGGCGTGCAGCAGCACGATCTTGTCGGCCAGCGTCATGGCTTCGACCTGGTCGTGCGTCACGTAGACCATGCTGGCCGAGCCCAGGTCCCTGTGCAGCCTGGCGATCTCCAGCCGCGTCTGCGCCCGCAGCGCCGCGTCCAGGTTGGACAGCGGCTCGTCGAACAGGAACACCCTGGGCTCCTTGACGATGGCCCGCCCAATGGCCACGCGCTGGCGCTGGCCGCCGGACAGCGCCTTGGGCAGCCGCTCCAGCAGCGGCGTGAGCTGCAGCATCTCGGCCGCGGCCCTCACCTTGCGCTCGATGGCCGCCTTGTCCGCGCCCAGCGTGCGCAGCCCGAAGGCCATGTTCTCCGCCACCGTCATGTGCGGATAGAGCGCGTAGCTCTGGAACACCATCGCCACGCCGCGCTTGGCCGGCGGCAGGTCGTTGACGCGCTGGCCGCCGATGAGCAGGTCGCCAGACGTGATGTCCTCCAGCCCCGCGACCATGCGCAGCAGCGTGGACTTGCCGCAGCCCGAAGGGCCGACGAAGACGCAGAACTCGCCGCTGCCGACCTCGATGTCGGCATCCTTGATGACCAGGGGCAGCCCCGGCGCGTAGCGCTTGCGAACCTGGCGGAAGTCGATGCGGGCCATGAATGTCACCCCTTGACGGCCCCGGCGGTCAGGCCGGAGACGATCTTGCGTTGGAAGACGAGGACGAGCGCGATCAATGGCAAGGTGACGAGCACCGAGGCGGCCATGATCTTTCCCCACGGGATGTCGTACAGGCTGGCCCCGCTGATGAGCGAGATCGACACCGGCACGGTGCGCTCGTCGTTGTCGAGCACGAAGGTCAGCGCGAACAGGAACTCGTTCCACGCCGCGATGAAGGCCAGCAGCCCGGTGGACACCAGCGCTGGCCACAGCAGGGGCATGAACACCTGCCCGATGATGCGCAGCGGCCCGCAGCCGTCCATGATGGCCGCCTCCTCCAATTCCTTGGGCAACTGCTTCATGAAGGTGGTCAGCACCCACACGGTGAAGGGCAGCGTGAAGATCAGGTAGGGCAGCACCAGCCCGGCGGCCCGGTTGTAGAGGCCCAGCGCGCGGATCAGCTCAAACATGCCGGCCAGCACCGCCACCTGCGGGAACATCGACACCGCCAGGATCGTGCCCAGCAGCAGCCCGCGCCCCTTGAAGGAAACGCGCCCCAGCGCGTAGGCGGCCGTCACGCCCAGCGCCAGCGACAGCGCCACCACCGCGACCGACACGCCGATCGAGTTCAGCACGTGGCGCGGGAAGGGCTGCTCGCCATCCGAGAGCAGCGAGGCGTAGTTGCGCAGGCTGGCGCCGCTGGGCCAGAGGCTGGGGTCGAACAGCGCGCTGCCGGTCTTAAGCGAGGTGGAGAGCGCGTACAGGAAGGGATAGACCGAGACGAGGGTGACCAGGGCGGCCAGACCGTAGATCGCCGCCGACGCGGCGCGGGATCGTTGCGTGCTCATGGGGCATCCTCCAGCCGGCGGTCGCGGGCCAGCCGCATGACCAGCACGGTCGCCAGGCCGATCACCAGGAACAGCACGGTGGAGGCCGCGGAGCCATAGCCCATGTAGCCGTGCTCCACCATCTCGCGGCGCACGAAGCCGGACATGCTGATGGTGCTGGCGTCGTTGGACGTGAGCACGTAGATCAGGTCGAACACGCGCAGCGCATCGAGCAGCCGGAACACCACCGCCACCACCAGCGCCGGGCGGATCAGCGGCAGCGTCACGTACCAGAACACGCGCAGCGGATGCACGCCGTCCACGCGGGCGGCCTCGTAGCAATCCTTGGGCAGGGTCTGCAGCGCGGCCAGGATCAGCAGCGCCATGAAGGGCGTGGTCTTCCACACGTCCACCGCCACCACGGTCCACAGGGCGTAGGCCGGGTCGGCGGTCCAGGCGATGGGTTGCTGGATCAGGCCGGCCGTCAGCAGCAGGTGGTTGATGGCGCCGAACTGGTCGTGCAGCATCCAGCCCCACATCTTCGCGGACACGATGGTGGGAATGGCCCAGGGCACCAGCACCGCGGCGCGCACCAGCGCGCGGCCCTTGAACTCCTGGTTCAGCAGCAGCGCCACGCCCAGCCCGAACAGGGTTTCCAGCAGCACCGAGGCCAGCGCGAACTTCAGCGTGTTGGCGATGGCGATGCCCCAGTCGCTGGCCCAGAAGCCCTCGGTGTCGTTCGGGTTGAGGAACAGCCCGAGCTCGCCGAAGTAGTTGTCAAGGCCAACGAAGCGTGTTGCGTCGAGGTCGTTGAGGTCGGCATTGGTGAAGCTGAACCAGATCGTGCGCGCCAGCGGCCACAAGGCCACCGCCGCGAGCGTGACCAGCATCGGCGCCAGGAGCAGCCACGCAGCGCGCGAGCGCTGCGCCGACAGCGGCCGGCGCGATGCGCGCGGCCCGGCCAGCGGCGTCATGCGGTCGGTGCGCAGGCTACGCGGCATGGGAAGACTCGCTGCCCGTCGTCGTGGCGGCGCTCACCACCGGGTCCGCCGGATTCGCTTGAGCCGGCCTTCGAGGCGCCTGGCGCCATCCTCGGCGCCGAGCCGGCCCGACAGCACGTCGTGCGCGGTGTTCCACAGCGCCTGGCTGACCTCGGGATACCTGGCGCCGGTGACGGCGGAAGGCCGCGGCACGGCGTTGAGCATGACCTCGTACATCTCGGCCATGAAGGGGTTGGCCGCCAGCACCTCCTTGTCCTTGTAGAGCTCGGGCATGGTGGGGTTGAAGGAGTGCTTCACGGCGCGCTCCTTCTGGATCTCGCGGCTGCTGAGGTACATCACCAGGTCGGCCGCGGCCTCGGGGTGCTTGGAGTACTTGCTTACCGCCCACTGCCAGCCGCCCAGCGTGGCTGCATGCCGGCCCTCGCTGCCGCCGCGCGGCAGCGGCGCCACGCCCACCTTGCCCTTCACGGCGCTGTCCGCGCCCTGGCTCAGCGACCAGGCATAGGGCCAGTTGCGCATGAAGGCCGCCTTGCCGTTCTGGAACACGCCGCGCGCGTCCTCCTCGGCGTAGTTCAGCACCCCCTTGGGCGCGATGTGGCCGGGCCAGGACGCGGCCATCTTCAGCGCCTGCACCGTGGCCGGGCTGTTGACCGTGACCTGGCCGCCCGCATCGACGATCTGGCCGCCGAAGCTGCTGATCCACTCCAGCGCGTTGCAGCTCAGGCCCTCGTAGGCCTTGCCCTGGAACACGAAGCCGTGGAAGTCCGCGGCGCCGGCGGCGCGCTCGCCGTCCTGGATCTTCCTCGCCGCGGCATGGAGTTCCTGCCACGTCGTCGGCGGCTGCAGGCCGTACTTCCGCAGCAGGTCCTTGCGGTAGTACAGCATCCCGGCGTCGGCCATGTTGGGCATCGCCAGCAGCTTTCCGGCCACCGTGTTGTTGGCCACGATGGCCGGGAAGTGGTCCTTCTCCGCGCCCTTGCTGTAGGGCTTCAGGTCCAGCAGGTGGTCCTTGAAGACGCCGGGCCACACCACGTCGATGTTGAGCACGTCCAGGCCGCTGGACCGGGCCGCGAACATCTGCCGCAACAGCGACAGCATGTCGGTGCTGGAGTTCGGCAGGGTGAAGACCTTCACCGTGTGCCCCGTCCTGGCGGCCCACTGCGCCGAATGGCGCTTGCAGGTCTCGAAGTCCACGCCCACCGAGGTGCAGGAAATCGTGAGCGTCGCCGCCTGTGCCGAAGCCAGCGCCGCCGCGATCCCGACGGCGCCCACGAGGTCGTGCCATGCCTTCATGCCGATGTCTCCCGCGAGATGAGCAAGGCGGATTGATAAAAGTGATTCGAACAGTCCATGGTGGAGCCGGAAGCGCCTGGACGCGGCCAATGGCGTGCCCGGCGGCTCGCCGGTTCGCGCGCTGCGCGCCGCCTGAGGGCAGCATGGCGGCCATGCGCGGCGCTGCGGATGCGCCGGAAAGCGGGAGAAGACGGATGTTCATGGTGTGTGGCGAGGCCTTGATGGACGTGTTCGGTGCGGGAGACCGCGCCGAGGGCATGGCGCTGGACGCGCGCATGGGCGGCTCGCCCTTCAACGTGGCGCGGGGGCTGGCGCGGCTGGGCTGCGAGGTGGGTTTCCTGGGCGCGGTGTCCACCGACTTCCTGGGCGAGCGGCTGATGCGCTCGCTGCGACAGGAAGGCGTGGACACGGCCTGCGTCGTGCGGCTGGATGCGCCCACCACGCTGAGCCTGGTCGGGCTGGACGAGCACGGGGCGCCCTCCTACGCCTTCCACGGCACGGGCTGCGCCGACCGGCTGTTGCTGCCGCGGCATCTGGGCCCGCTGCCGGCCGCGGTGCGGGCGCTGCATTTCGGCTCCTACGCCATGGTGGTCGAGCCCATCGGGAGCACGCTGCGCGCCCTGGCCGCGGCCGAGCGCGGCCGGCGCCTGATTGCCTACGACCCCAACGTGCGCCTGAACGTGGAGCCCGGCCTGGCGCGCTGGCGCGAGACGGTGCAGGGCATGGCCGCCTGCGCCGACCTGGTCAAGGCCAGCGAGGAAGACCTGGGCCTGCTCTACCCTGGCCGTGCGGCCGAGGCCGTGGCGCAGGACTGGCTTGCCGCCGGCTGCACGCTGGCCGTGGTGACCCGCGGCGGCGCCGGCGCACTGGCCTTCCGCCGCGGCGAGCGGCTGGAAGTGCCGGCGCCGGCCACGGCCGTGGTGGACACCGTCGGCGCGGGCGACACCTTCCAGGCCGCGCTGCTGTGCGCCCTGGGCGAAGCGCAGGCGCTAAACGCTGCCGCGCTGGCGGCGCTGCCCGCGGCGCGGCTGGAGCAGGCGCTGGGCTTCGCCGCGCGCGCAGCGGCGCTCACCTGCTCGCGCCGTGGTGCCGACATGCCGCGCGCGGCGGAGCTGCGCTGATTTCAGTTCCTTCCGGCGGGGACAGCCTGGTGCCGGCACTGAGCCGACCTGATCGTGGAAAAGCCGCGCTCAGGGCCCCTCGGGCTCGCGGAGGGAAACGAAGCGGCACGCCAGCCCCGGAACCCTTGAGAAACCGCGGTCACCGGTAATGAACGCGTGCGGTGTGCCGGCCTTCAGGCAACCGGCGGCCTGCAGCGCATCCGGCGTGCGCAGTCCATGGCGGGCGCGCAGTGTCGTGGCCAGTTCGACCGTGGCCCGGTCCAGCTCCATCCAGTGCAGGTCGGGCGAGGCGAAGAAGCTGTCGTAGCGCGACAGCAGGGCGGCATCGGCCGCGCGCAAGGGCTTGATGCGGCATTCCAGCCACGACAGTCGGCTCATGGCGAGCGTCAGCCGCGCAGCCTCCGAAGCCAGCTCGCGCAGGCAGTCCTGCACGCGCCGGGCCTGTTCGGCCTCGCCTTCGAGCAGGTAGATCAGCGCGTTGGCATCCAGGAACGCGATCAACGCTCCCACCCGTCCCGCTCTTCATCGATCTGGCGATCGATGTCGGCCGTGCTGCGCTGTCCGCCGGGGGACTGTGCCAACAGCCAGTCCAGCGCCCCCGGGCCCGCGACAGCCTGGGCCTCGCCGGCGCGTGCCAGCAGGCGCTGGTAGTCCTGCTCGCTCAGCACCACGGCGGCGGGCCGGTTGCGCTTGAGGATGTGCAGCGGGCCGTGGCGCAAGCCTTCTTCCACGGCCGCCATGCCGCGCCGCTTGAGCTCCAGGGCAGGAAGGGTGTTCATGGGCATGCTCCGATCAGGATGGGAAAGTGTACCGTTTCAGGTACTTTCCCCTTGCTAGCAGCGCCGTCGCCCCGCCGGACCACGCCTCAGCGCAGCACCGGCTCCGCGCGCAGCCGCTGCGCCGCGAAATCGACGAAGGCCCGAACCTTGGCCGCCGCCTTGCGCCCGGCCGGATAGACCAGGTGCACCGGCACGGGCGGCGGCTCGTAGGCCTGCAGCACCACGCGCAGCCGCCCTTCCGCCAGTGGCCGGGCCACCTGGTAGGACAGGGCCCGCGTCAGCCCGTGCCCGGCCGCGGCGGCGTCGATGGCGACCTCGCCCAGGTTGGCGATCCACGGCATCTGCGGCTGCACGGTGTGCGTGCCCCCGTCCGGGAGTGAGAAGGTCCAGTGCGTGCCGCCCACGCCCAGTTGCGAGAAGCCGATCGCCCGGTGGCCGGCCAGCTCCTGCGGCGTCGCCGGCTCGCCGTGCGCCTCCAGGTAGGCCGGCGAGGCCACCGTTACCCGGCGCAAGGAGCCCACTTGCACGGCCGTCATGCTGGAGTCGGGCAGGTGCGCGATGCGCAAGGCCACGTCGAAACCCTCATCGACCAGGTGCACGATGCGGTCCACGAACAGGGTACGCACGCTGACCTTCGGGTGCTGCTGCAGGAAGTCCAGCACGATCGGCGCGATGTGGAAGCGCCCGAACAGCACCGGCGCGGTGATGGACAGCTGCCCCTGCGGCTCCACGTGCGCGCCCCGCGCCGCGGCCTCGGCCTCCTCCAGCTCGGACAGGATGCGCTTGCTGTCCGCCAGGAAGCGCTCGCCCACGTCGGTGAGGCGCACGCTGCGCGTGGTCCGGTGCAGCAGCCGCGCGCCCAGGTGCTGCTCCAGCGCCGCGACGGCGCGCGTGACGGCCGGCGCCGACAGGCGCAGCCGGCGCGCGGCGGACGCAAAGCCGCCCTCCTCGGCCACGGCGATGAACACGCGGAGATTCAACAGATCGCTCATGCCGCCATTTCATTTTTCGGAATGGTGATGTGTCAACGGCGGCGATTCTGTTTGCCGCATGCAATGAATATCGTGGCGGCCTCTCTCCACTTCTTCAGAGGCCACCCATGAGCTCCCAGCCAGTCATCCGGCTGTACGGCTACCCGCTGTCGGGCCACGCCCATCGCGTCCGGCTGTTCCTGTCGCTGTTGCAACTGCCGCACGAGGTGGTGGAGGTGGACCTGCTGCGCGGCGAGCACAAGCGGCCGGAGTTCCTGGCCATGAACCCGCTGGGGCAGGTGCCGGTGATCGAGGACGGCGACCTCACGCTGGCCGACAGCAACGCGATCCTGGTGTACCTGGCCGGCCGCTACGACCAGGGCGGGCGCTGGCTGCCCAAGGACCCGGTCGGCATGGCGCGGGTGCAGCGCTGGCTCAGCATCGCGGCCGGGCAGCTGTTATCCGGCCCCGGGCTGGCGCGCGTCGAAGTGGTGTTCAAGCGGCCCCGCGATCCCCGCCGCTTCGAAGTCGCCAGGCAGCTCTTCGCCATGATGGACGCGCACCTCGCGGCGCGGCCCTTCCTGGCGAGCGAGGAGCCGTCCATCGCCGACCTGGCGCTCTACACCTACACGGCGCACGCGCCCGAAGGCGGTGTGTCGCTGGAGCCGTATGCGCACCTGCGCGCCTGGCTGGGCCGCATCGAGGCCCTGCCCGGCTTCGTCGGCATGGCGCGCAACCCGCCGGCTGAGCCGCTGGTGGCCTGAGGAGGCGCTGCCATGGGCGAGTTCATCCCGAACGCCGGCTGGCCGCACGACGCCGCTCCCTTCCACGCCGGCGAGCAGGCCCTGCAGGCGCGCGCTGGCGTGCTGGAGCGCATGCGGCAGGTCGGACGCCGCGTCATCCGCGGCCACATGCCGGAGGAGCACCGCGAGCTGTTCCAGAAGCTGCCCTTCCTGCTGCTCGGGGCGCTGGACGGGCGGCAGCGCCCCTGGGCCTCGATGCTGGTCGGGGAGCCGGGATTCGCCACCGCGCCCGACGCCCACAGCCTGCGCATCGGCGCGCTGCCGGACGCGCAGGACGCCCTGGCCGATGCCGTGCGTGCCGGTGCGCAGGTCGGCCTGCTGGGCATCGAGCTGTCCACCCGGCGCCGCAACCGCATGAACGGCCCGGTGGCCGAGCGCGGCGAAGGCCACTTCCGCGTGAGCGTGCAGCAGAGCTTCGGCAACTGCCCGAAGTACATCCAGGCGCGCGAGTTGCGGCTGCAACCGGAAGCGGTGTCGGGCGATCCGGCCCTCGTGACGGCCGGGCTGCTCCCGCCCGAAGCCGTGGCCTGCGTTGCGCGGGCGGACACCTTCTTCATCGCCACGGCCTCGGCCGACGCGGCCCGGCGGGACGCGTCGCCGAATGGCGGCGTGGACGTGTCGCACCGTGGCGGCAAGCCGGGCTTCGTGCGCGTCACGCAGGAGGACGGCCACAACGTGCTGATCTCGCCCGATTTCGCGGGCAACTCCTTCTTCAACACGCTGGGCAACCTGGCGCTGAACCCGCGCGCCGGCCTGCTGTTCGCGGACTTCGCGCAGGGCCACCTGCTGCAGCTCACCGGTGAGGCGCAGGTGCTCTGGGAAGGCGAGGAGCTGAAGGCCTTCGCCGGCGCGCAGCGCCTGCTGAAGTTCCGGGTGGACGAGGCGCGTTGGCGGCCCGGGGCGCTGCTGCTGCGCGCCGCGGGCGTGGAGTACGCGCCGCAGCTCGCCGCCACCGGCTCGTGGGACGCGTTGGCGGGCGCTGCGCGGTGAACCCGTGTAGCGCCGCGCTGGCGGCTCAGCCCGCCTTGAGCGTCGCCAGCGCCTGCGCCTGTTCCGTCGCGCGCTTCTCCAGCATGCGGCGCACGCGCACCAGCCCGACGTCGTGCTCGTACAGGAACTCGCGGTTGCGCGCGTCCTCGGGCATCGACTCCAGGACGAACTGGTCCTGCTCCAGTACCGCCCAGTGCAGGCCCTCCAGGCGGTTGCGGTAGAGGAAGCGCCACACGTCGCGCTGCCAGCCCTGCACCTTGCGCGTGCGCCAGAAGTAGACCTGCGTGTGCTTGTCGTCCACCGGCGTGGCGAAGCCCACGATGCCGAAGGAGCCGCCGGGCCCGTAGCGCTTCTGGTACGGGATCGCCAGGCGCAGCCACAGGCAGCCCGTGTCGCCCAGTTCCACCCAGTCGAAGTTCACGCCGCGCTGGCCCGTCTTCTCGAACACCAGGCCGGTCTCCGTCTTGCGCACCCGCATCTCGGCCGACTTGTCGCCCTCGGCCATCGAGTGCGAGGTGGCGTGCAGGTAGGCGCCGTGCATCGGGTCCATCACGTTGTCGATGGCGTAGCGGTAGTTCACCTTCCAGTTGGACACGCACAGGAAATGCGAGAACTCGTCCGACACCAGGTCCTCCGGCAGCTCCAGCGGCGCCGGCTCGGCCTTCGGGTCGATGCCGAACCACAGGAAGATGGCCCCGGCGCGCTCCTGCACCGGGTAGCTGCGCACCTGTTGCCGGCCCTCCATGGGGCAGTTGCCCGAGGCCGGCACCTTGGCCACCACGCCGCAGCCGTCCACCTCCACGCCGTGGTACCAGCAGGCCACGCGGTCGCCCAGGTTCCAGCCCAGCGACAGCCGTGCGCCGCGGTGCGGGCAGCGGTCCTCCAGCGCGTGCACCTGGCCCTTGCCGTCGCGCCACAGCACGATGCGCTCGCCCAGCCGCGTCACGCCCACCGGCGCGTTGTTCACCTGCCAGCTCGGCGCCACCGGCCACCACAGGTTGCGCACGCCGGTGTTGAGGATGCGCTGGGCCTCGGCCTTCACCAGCGCGTCTTGATCGGAAGTTCCCATGCTCGTCTCCAGTGCAAGGTGTTCGGGTTCAGGCGCCCAGACGGGCCATCTCGGTTTCGAAGCTCTCCACCGTCCAGGGCTGGCCGCCGGGCGCGCGCAGGCCCTGCGCGTTGAGCCCGGCCACCACTTCCTCGGCCGTCTCGGCGCCCTGCTGGAAGACGACTTCCAGCGCGTCGCCCAGCGCGTTCTCGTAGTCGGTGGGCGCGGCGGTGCGGGTCTGCCACACGATGTTGGGCATGCGGCCCGGTTCCTCGATCTGGCCCTTGCCGGCCACGTTGTTCGGGCACGGCGATTCCCAGGGCTTGAGGCTGGGGTTGTGGTCGAGCTGCAGCGCGTTGGGATTGGTGCTGATGAACTGCACCTTGGCCAGCAGGTAGGGATTGAAGTCCATGGCGGTCTCCGGTGTGAGGCTTGTTGGGGGGGGCGGGCTCAGTCCAGCGGGACCGGGCACACCTCGATGCGGCTGTCCACCACGCGCACGGGGAACGCGCGCAGGTCGCGGCAGGGCTCGCCGCGCAGGTGCTTGCCGGTGGTGACGTCGAACACGGCGTTGTGCAGCGGGCACTCGACCTCGCAGCCGTCCACGAAGCCCTGCGTCAGCAGCGCCATCGCGTGCGGGCAGACGTCCTCGACGGCGTGCAGCTCGCCGTCCACTTCATAGATGCCCAGCTTCAGCTCGCCGACTTCGGCGGCCAGGGGGTTGTCGGTTTCGACCTGCTCGCGGTGGCCGACGGGGGTCCAGTTGCTCATGGCTTGTCTCCTTGGTGTTTCAGGCGCTCGCTGCCGTCGTGGGCAGCTTCTGAAGATCGACGCCGGCGTCGGCCAGCGCCTCGATGGCGGGGAAGCGGTCCTGCAGCATCCACTTGCGCGCGACCTTGATCTCGCGCCCGGCATTGACCGCGGCGACGGCCCGCACGCGCGCGCCCTCGCAGAAGAAGAAGATGCGCTGGCGCTTGGCGGGCACCACGCGCTCGACGATGCGCAAACGCTCATCGGGCAGCCCCAGCAACTGCAGGTTGTCCTCGTACTGGTCGGACCAGAACCACGGCGCGCCCTCGGCCAGCGGGTCGTGCGCCACGCCCAGCGCCGCCTTGGCCGCGGCCACCGCCATCCGCTGCGCGTTCTCCCAGGACTCGATGCGCTGCCGGCGCCCGCCGCCCTGCAGCGCGTTGGCCATGTCGCCCACCGCGAACACGGCCGGGTCGGCGGTGCGGCCCGAGGCGTCGGTGAGCACGCCGTTGTCGCAGGCCAGGCCCGCCGCGGCGGCCAGGCCATCCTCGGCCACCAGCCCGATGCCCAGCACCAGCGCGTCGCCTTGCAGCGTCTCGCCGCCCGCCAGGCGCAGCCGCACGCCGTCCTCGCCGGGTTCGACCTGCTGCACCGCCTGGCCCAGCCGCAGCGTCACGCCATGGCCTTCGTGCAGCGCCTGCAGGTGCGCCGACACGCAGGCCGGCACGGTGCGCACGCACAGGCGCGGCGCCGCTTCCACCACGGTGACCTCGCAACCGCGCTGGCGCGCCGAGGCGGCCACTTCCAGACCGATCCAGCCGCCGCCCAGCACCAGCAGGTGGCGCGAGGACTCGATCAGCGCCTTGATGCGCTGCGCGTCCTCCCAGCTGCGCAGCGTCGCCACGCGCGGATGCGGCGCCAGCCCCGGCAGCGTGCGCGCCCGCCCGCCCTGCGCCAGGAACAGCCAGTCGTAGCTGGTCTCGCTGCCGTCCGCGGCGCGCACGCGGCGCGCCTCGCGGTCGATGGCATTGACCGCCGCCGCCCGCCACTCGACGCGCAGCTCATCGGCCTTGGCCGCCGTCAGCAGCGCCAGTTGCGGCAGGTCGGCCGTGCCGTGCAGCACCGCCTTGGACAGCGGCGGGCGGTCGTAGGGCAGGTGCGGCTCATCGCCGAACATGACGATGCGCCCGTTGAAACCTTCGGCGCGCAGGGTCAGCGCCACCCAGCGGCCGGCCTGGCCGGCGCCGACGATGACGGCGGTGCGGTTGTCTTCCATGTCGATGTCCTGGTGCTGCGGGCGGTACGGGTGCGCTTCAGTCGCGCTTGTCGGTCAAGAACTTGCCGTCGGCCTGGCGGCCCTTCTGGCGGCGGGTGCGGCCGTCGAGGCCGCCCTCGATGGCCCATTCGGCGAACACCGTGGGGCCGGGTTCGAAGTCGCGCGGCTCCCAGGCCTCGGTCAGCTCGTCCTCGTCGGCGTAGTACTCGATCAGGCCCCCCGCCGGATTGCGGAAGTACCAGAAGTAGGCCGAGGAAATCGGGTGCCGGCCCGGGCCGAGCTGCGTGTCCCAGCCCTGGCCGCTGAAGTACAGGCCACCGCCGAAGACCTCGTGGATGTCGCGCACCGTGAAGGCCACGTGGTTGAGCCCGCGGCGGCCGTCCGGCGTGCGCAGCAGGAACAGGTCGTGGTGCCCGCCGCGCGGCGCACAGCGCATGAAGGCGCCGCGCTCCGGGTAGCGGTCCGAGGTGACGAAGCCCAGCGAGGCGTAGAACGCCTGCGTCGCCTCCAGGTCGGCCACGAAGAACACCACGTGGCCCACCTCGACGGGCTGCGCGCGCTCGTACACCGTGCCGGGCTGATCCACGCGCTCGCGCCGGTCCCAGGTGTTGCTCACGGTGCCCCGCGCCTGCACCGGCCGCTTGACGCTGACCTGGAAGCGCACGGCCATGCCGTTGGGATCGGTGCAGCCGAAACGGCGGCCGCCCTCCTCCTCCACGAAGCCCGGCGCCTGGCGCAGCTGCTCGCGCAGCGCCCGCAGGCTGGCCTCGCTGTCCACGCCCCAGACCACCTCGCGCAGCGTGGGGCCGTCCTCGAAGGGCGCGGGCAGCGCCACCTGCCGCGGATCGGCCACCGACACGCGGCAGCCGTTGAGGCATTCGAACACCAGCCGCTCCGGCGTGTCCTGCACCAGCGTCAGGCCCCAGTCCCGCAGGAAGCTGCGGCAGGTGCCCAGGTCTTCGGCGCCGTAGGTGATCTCGTCGATGCCCAGGATCATGTTGCTCTCCATGGGTTGATGGCTCATTCGGCACTGATGCCGAATTCCTTGACCAGCCGGCCGAAGCGCTCGTCATCCGCGGCGATCTGCTTGGCCAGCGCCGCGGGCTCGCCGCCCACGGCTTCGACGCCCAGGGCGTTCATGCGCGCCACCACGTCGGGCATCTTCAGGATCTCGTTCATCAAGCCGTTGAGCTTGGCAACCACGGGCTGCGGCAGGTTCTTCGGCCCCAGCAGGCCCATCCAGGCCGTCACCGTCACGTCCTTGTAGCCCAGCTCCGCCAGCGTGGGCACGTCGGCCAGCAGCTTCGAGCGCTGCGCGCCGGACACCGCCAGCGGCACCAGCTTGCCGGCCTCCAGGTGCGCCGTGACGGCCGCCGGCGTGACCCAGCCGACCGAGACGTGGCCGCCCAGCGTGTCGTTGACCACCGGCGCCACGCCGCGGTAGGGCGCATGCGTGATCTTGGTGCCCGCGGCCTTGTTGAGCATCTCGCCCACGACGTGCATGGGCGAGCCCGCGCCCGGCGTGCCGTAGGTCAGCGCCTTGCCGCCGCGCGCCTCGCCGAGCAATTGCTGCATGTCCTTCGCGCCGCCCTTGGCCGTCACCGCCAGCAGCGGCACGTTGCCGGCCAGGATGATGGGCGTGAAGTCCTTGTTGACGTCGTGCGCGGTGTTCGGGTGCGGCTTGAGCGTGTGCTGCGCGATGGCGAAGGTGCTGGGCACGAACAGCAGCGTGTGGCCGTCCGGCGCGGCCTTGGCCGCGGCGGCGGCGGCGATGGTGCCGCTGGCGCCGGGACGGTTGTCCACGATCACCTGCTTGCCCAGCTTGGCCGTGAGCTTCTCGGCGAAGACGCGCGCCAGCACGTCCGAGTCGCCGCCGGCCGGGTAGCCGTTGATGATGACGATGGGTTTGCTCGGCCAGGCCTGGGCCCAGGCCGCGGGGGCGGACAGGGCCAGGGGCAGCGTGGCCGCGGCCAGGCACATGCGCAATGCAGCTTTCATGACGACTTCCTATGTCTTGATTGCGCTGCGCGACGCCGATCGAAGATGCGTTCGTGGCCGCGCGGGGCGAGGTTCAAAGGGGTGGGCCTGGCGTCAGGCCGCCCAGGGCAGGGGAGATTCGTTCAGGCCCCAGTACAGGCTCTTCTGCTGCATGTACTCCAGGAGGCTGTGGCGCCCTTTCTCGCGGCCCATGCCGCTGTCGCGCCAGCCGCCAAAGGGCGTGGACACCGAGAACTGCTTGTAGGTGTTGATCCAGACCGTGCCGGCCTGCAGCCGGCGCGCCAGGCGCCAGGCGCGCTTGTAGTCGCGCGTCCACAGGCCCGCGGCCAGCGCATACACGCTGTCGTTGGCCTGCGCCACCAGGTCGTCCTCGTCGTCGAAGGGCAGCGCCACCAGCACCGGGCCGAAGATCTCCTCCTGGCAGATGGACTGGTCGTTGCGCAGGCCCTCGATGATGGTCGGCGTGTAGAAATAGCCGGACTGCAGCGCCGCGTCCTGCGGGCGCTGGCCGCCCGTGAGCAGCCGCCCGCCGTCGGCCAGGCCGCGCGCCACGTAGCGCTCCACCGTCTCGCGGTGCGCGGCCGACACCAGCGGCCCCATGTGCGTGCGCTCGTCCAGCGGGTCGCCCACGCGCAGCGCGCGCGCCCCCGCCACCAGCCGGTCCATGAAGGCGCCGTAAAGGCGGCGCTGCACGAACAGGCGCGAGCCGGCGATGCAGGACTCGCCGGAGCTGCTGAAGATGCCGTAGAGCACGCCGGCCACGGCGTGGTCCAGGTCCGCGTCCTCGAACACCACCGTGGGCGACTTGCCGCCCAGCTCCAGCGACACCGGCATCATCTTCTCGGCCGCGTGGTGCGCGATCTGGCGCCCGGTGCTGGTGCCGCCCGTGAACGCCACCCGCTTCACCAGCGGATGTTTCACCAGCACGTCCCCGATGACCGAGCCCTTGCCGGGCAGGACGCTGACCATGCCGGCCGGCACGCCGCACGACTCGCAGATGCGCGCCAGCTCCAGGGCGGCCAGCGGCGTGATCTCCGCGGGTTTCACCACCACCGCGTTGCCCGCGGCCAGCGCCGGGGCCATCTTCTGCGCCTCGCTGGCGATGGGCGAGTTCCACGGCGTGATCGCCGCCACCACGCCCAGCGGCTCGTGCACGCTCATCGTCACGTGGCGCCCGCGCTGCGGCGTGAGCTGGTCCTCCAGCGTCTCGCAGGCCGCGGCGAAGAACTGGAAGGTGCCGGCGGCGCTGTCCACCAGCGCGCGCGTCTCCTGGATCGGCTTGCCGTTGTCGCGGCGCTGCAGGTGCGCCAGCTCCTCGCGCCGGGCGCGGATGGTCTCGGCAATCCGGTACAGCACCGCCGCGCGCTCGTGCGGCAGGCGCTGCGACCAGTCGCCGCGCTCGAAGGCGGCCTGCGCGCGCTCCACGGCCTCGGTCGCGTCCTCGGCGTTGGCGGCATGCAGCTCGGCCGTCACGCTGCCGTCGGCCGGGTAGAGGCTGGCGTAGGCCGCGCCGCGCCCGCGGCGCCACTCGCCCGCGACGTTGATGGGCAGGTCGCGCAGCGGGAGCCGGTCCTGCAGGGGTTCGTTGAGTTGGCTCATAGGGACACCGCGTGGGAGGCGTTGTGGATGGCGCGCACGACGCTGTAGACGGTCAGCGCGGAGGTCTTGGGATTGGCCGGCAGCGGCTGGCCTTCGAGCGTGATTTCCAGGCGGCCGAAGGTGCCCTGGGCCACGACACGGTGCACGTTGCGCTGCACGCCGGGGTCGGCCACCAGCGTGGCGCGCGTGCGGTCCAGCCCCAGCCCGGCCAGCGACACGGTGGCCGCGACGTTGGCGTTCTTCGGGTACAGCCGCGCCGCTTCGCGCGCGCTGCCCTCGAAGATCACCGTCGGCTCGGTCAGCGAAGCCAGGTCGAAGTCCTGTTCCGCCGGCGTGCCGCGCCAGCTCAGCGGCGGCTTGCGGCCCACGTAGTCCACGCTGTCCAGGCCGCCGATGCGCGCCGCCGCCAGGGCGTCGATGCCGCCGATGGCGCCCGACACCAGCGACACGTGCGTGCCGCCGCGCGCCGCCGCGGCTTCGAGCGTGAGCATCGCGTCCGCGTCGTGCAGCGCGCCGATGGAGGCCACCACCGCCGGGATGCCGGCTTCCAGCGCCGGCAGCACGTGCTGGCCGACGGCGCCGTGGCCGGCGCACTCCACCAGCAGGTCCGGGCGCTGGCCGTCGCCCAGGTCCACGGCTTCCAGCACGCGGGCCATCGGCGCGACGCGCCCGCACACGGCTTCGGCTTCGGCGCGGTGCGAGGCCGGCACGATCACCTGCGTCACGCGCACCTCGGCGTCGCCGCGCAGCAGATCGATGACGGCGCTGCCGATCGCGCCGCAACCCACCAGGGCAAGCTTTCTCATGGCTGCGTCCCCCGCTTCAGTGCGCGGCCTTCACGGGCGGGCCGGCAAAGGCGGTCTTGAAGCCGCCCACCGACAGCATGTCCACCTCCAGCAGCGCGGGCCCCGGGGTGGCGGCCATCTCCTGCAGCTGGCCTGCCGCCTGTCCCAGGTGGGCGATGCGCTGGTGCTGCAGGCCCAGCGAGCGCGACAGCAGCGCGTAGTCGGGCGTGTGCAGGTCCGCGTACACGCGGCGGCCGCCGTACTGCGCGTCCTGGATGTTCTTGATGACGCCGTAGCCGCGGTCGTTCATCAGCACGATGCCCAGGTCCACCTTCTCCTGCACGGCCGTCGCCAGCTCGCCCAGGTTGAGGATGAAACCGCCGTCGCCCGCCAGGCACCAGGTCTTCTTGCCCGTGCCGTAGGCCTGCGCGCCCACTGCCGCGCCGATGGCCATGGCCAGGCCCTGGCCGATGCCGCCGCCCAGCGCATGCACGCCGGCGCGCGGGTCGTGCAGCTTCAGCTCCCGGTTGCCCCAGGTGCTGTTGGACACCGTCACGTCGCGCACCCAGTTGAACCGCGTGCCGGCCACGCCCTGCAGCGCATCGACCAGCTCGCTGTAGGGGCCCAGGCCGTCGCGCAGCGCGCCCACCACCTGGCCGCGCACGCGCCCCAGGTCTTCGGCGAAGGCGGGATCGACGCGCAGCCGGCCTTCGAGCCGGTCGGCCAGCGCGTTGAGCGTCAGCGCCGCGTCGCCGCAGACGAACTGCTCGCTCTCGTAGCAGCGCCCTTCCGCGGCCGGATCGGCGTCGATGCGGTACAGCGGCTGCGGCAGCTTCAGCTTGTACTTCAGCGTCTCGTTGCCGCGCAGGCGCGAACCCACCACCAGCATCGCGTCGCAGGTCTGGTAGAAGCCCTCGACGGCCGGCTGCAGGTTGTAGGCGCCCAGCGACAGCGGGTGCGTCTCGGCCACCACGCCGCGGCCCTGGGTGGAGGTGACCACGCCGATGCCCAGCGCCATCAGCCGCGCCACCGCCGCGCCGGCGCCGCGCGCGCCGCCGCCCAGCCACA
>Ga0065721_10004771_pt1 | contig 27695 bp, 28 predicted proteins | sample Mesricmetagenome_FD_59108 | JGI IMG/M metagenome (GOLD analysis project Ga0065721, IMG submission 59108) | Mesophilic microbial community from rice straw/compost enrichment Sample: eDNA_1 v2 (version 2) | ecosystem: Engineered > Solid waste > Grass > Composting > Bioreactor | place: USA: Davis... | reverse complement strand
GATCCCGGGGCTCGAGGCGCGGAAGTCGCGGCCCACGAGCACGGTATCGCCTGCCCGCGCCGCGCCCGTCTCCAGAAGATGCCGCGCAAACGCCGTCGTATAGAGCGCGCTCGCACGACCCTCGAGCTCGCTCACAAGTCCTCGAACTCCGCTCGTCCCGAATTTCATAAAGTACCCATAAAGAAACGCCCGCCCTGACCGTCCTAGTTTATTTTATGTAAAAATAAAGCCGAAGCTAGAGATACCGTTAACCGGCGGGGTTTGCGCAAGCGTAGCTGCCCGTCCAACCGCTGCGTCGTCCGGCACGCGCGCAAACGGGTGCCTCGATCCCGTCTGCCGCCGATTGGCCGCCCGCCCGCAATGGTGCTATTCTCTTCGCGCGATCAGGCCCTATCTGACTTGCCTGACGTTTTGATGTCGGCCGGATACCGGCTGCCCGGCTTTGCAGGGATGGAGGCCGTCTTGGGAATGAACTGGGGAACGAATATCGCAAGAACCATCGCCTTCGTCGCTCCGCTGGCCGGGCTGACGCTTCTCATGGGCTTCGGCGAGCGGTTAGACGACGACACTTGCCCTCAAAGCCTTGCCTTCGAGAAATCCCAGCAGATCGTGGAGGAACGTCCGGGCGTGGTCGACATGGCCTGGAGGGATTTCCGATGGGTCGATGGCTGCCGCTTCGCCTTGGGCGGCTATGCGGACATCGCCACCGACAGGGGCGTGGACCGCACGGATTTCGAACTCGTGGTGGCTTTCGATCCACAGACGCACCGATGGCAGCAGATCAGCCTCTCGATGACGCAATAGAGGCGCTTCTCAGCCTGGATGGGCCGCTGCATCGCGCCGTGCGGCGATCCAACGGCAGCTGCATCCGCGCCTACCCTCTTAATCTTTCCTTGATTTACAGCTCTCCATATCCGCAGCGAGTCGGGTGCGACGAGGGGAACTGCCGATGCTGAAGAAGAATTTGATGGGCGGGCTGCAAGTTTTGGCCGTTGCCGCACTGGCGTTTTGGGCCGGCATGCAATTTCAGAAAATTCGCTACGACGACATCTGCCTCGACATGGGCGGCGGAAGCAATCCCGGCAATCATCCGATCTGCGTCATGGAGCGATCGGACGACGGCTTTTGGATCGGCCCGGTACGGATTACGCCGGCGTCGGTGATTGCAATCGACCGCAGCGACGCCCCCTCATCGACGTCGCAGATATCCATCAAGCTCAACGGGCCGGCGGCTCAGGCGTTACGCGAATATACCGAAAGGCATGTCGGGCAGGATCTGGAAATAAGGGTGGATGGCGGTGTCATTCGACGCGTGCGGATTGCGGAAGCCATCGGTGCCGCCTTCACGCTGCCTGATCTTTCTCCCGAGGATGCAACGACGATCCTTCGGATGCTTTCGCCGCAGACGTGAGGCCAGCCGGCGGGAAATATCGAGCGAACGGGAGAGGCCGGGAACGACGAAACGGAGAACTACCCCCGCACGATAACTCTCCATAACTCTCCCGAATAACGCCACGGTCAAACGGCTCGAACGGGGTGGCTTGCAGACTGGCAGCTTCTCATTTTTACGATCGTGACAGCAGGCATTGGCCAATCACGCTAGCGTTCACTCGGCCTCTATCGACACCGAGCGAGGATGAAGTCGACTACCTCTGACAATGGTTTGGTGGCGTCGATATGAATTCCGCCAATGGGGAGATTTTTGCGGCTCTCATGGAGCTCCATGATCATGGCTCGTTCAGCAGGTTCGGAGCCCCATTCATCAACGCGCGTGTCAATGCGTCGCTCGAGGGTCGCACGATCGACTTCAAGCAAAAAGACCGCATCCATCAGGTGGATGAACTTATGCCAGTTCCGCGAACCGCCACAGAAGAAAGTCTGGTCGGCAGACTTATCGGCTACGACCGCTTCGACCTGCTCAACATCCCAAATGTGATGGTCGTTGATGAAATTGAGATCACCAGGCGGCGGAATAACGCGCGCTCCGGTGTCCGGATCACCCTGATAAGCGAGAACGCGATCGCCATGCAGCACGTGATAACCGCGGCGTTCCAGTTCGGTGGCGACGGTGGTCTTTCCAGCACCAGAGCCACCCTCTATGAGATAGTTTCTCAGCCCCATGACCAATCCATAACGTCGGTCTTGGGCTGGCTCAAGAGCGCCTAATTAAGCATTGGAAATCTGGGGGTGGAATAAGCGACGGTCTGCTTCGACGGAACAATGGCGGGAAGCTGCCGTTATGAGACAAGATAAGAACGGGAGGCAGTTTTGATCCACCATGTCTCGGTTGGGACCAATGATGTCGAACGCTCGAAGCGCTTCTATGACGCCGTCTTGCCCATTCTCGGCATTGCTCCGATGGCCGAGGACGAGGGCGGGTTAGGGTATGGAAGCGGCACGTTCCATTTCAGCGTTCAGGTTCCGATTGACGGGAAACCTGCGACCGTGGGCAACGGCACTCATATCGCCTTTGCCGTCGAGGACCGCTCGATGGTCGATCGATTTTACGCAGCGGCACTGAAACACGGCGGCAGCGACGATGGCGCTCCGGGGCTGCGGCCGAATTATGATGCCAATTATTATGGGGCGTTCGTCCGCGATCCGGACGGTCACAAGATCGAGGCGGTGACCTACTCCGCAAGATAGCCGCCAACGGAGGCGCCCATGCCGACCCTTCCATACGCAATTGTCGAAGCCCCCTCCACGCTGGGCCTGGCGACGGGCGGCGTGGAGCATTTGTCCGACCAGCTCCTCGATCTCGGTCTTGCGGAGCGCATCCATGCGCGCCGCGCCGAGCGGCTGGTGGTGCCTCCGAAAGACCCGGCGCCCGATCCCGAGACCGGAACCCTGAATGCGAAGGCGATCGCGGCGTGGTCGCCGAAGCTGGCGGACGCCGTCGAAGCCGTGTTGGACGCAGGCGAGTTCCCGGTCGTGCTCGGCGGCGACTGCACGATCTTGCTGGGCTCCATACTCGCGCTGAGGCGGCGCGGCCGCTACGGCCTGCTCTTCATCGACGGCAACGCGGATTTCTTCCAGCCCGAGGCAGAACCCAATGGCGAGGGTGCCTCGATGGACCTCGCCTTCGTCACCGGCTACGGCCCGTCGCTCCTGACCGACATCGAAGGCCGCCGTCCTCTGGTCCGTCCTGAAGACGCCGTCGCGTTCGCATATCGCGATCACGAGGATCAGGAGGAATACGGAAGCCGGCCATTGCCCGAAGAGCTCAAGGCGCTTGACCTGCCCGCAGTGCGCGCGATGGGTATCGAGGCTGCCGCACGCGAAGCGGTCGCCCATCTGACGCGTCCGGAGCTCAACGGCTTCTTCATCCATCTCGACGCCGACTGCCTCGACGACGCCGTCATGCCGGCCGTCGATTTCCGCGTGCCGGGCGGGTTATCGTGGGGCGAGCTGGAAGCCGCGCTTCGAATTGCCTTGTCGAGCGGCAAGGCAGTCGGGCTCGAAATCACCATCTATAACCCGCGCCTCGATGAGGACGGCAGCGCCGGGCGCGGCCTGACCGATGTCCTGGCTGCGGCGCTTGGAACAGCAGCGCGATGAACACGGGCGGGCAACGTCTATTTTCGGGCCCGGGCTGCGGCTTGGGTTGGCGATTTGCCATGCCAAGGTAATCGGCGACAACAGCAGGAAAACGGCGGGCCGAAGCCGAAGAAACCGAGCCCAAACGGAGCGATCATTCCCGAAAGTGATTGCTCCGAATGTCAGACAGCTGCGACGCCACCATCCACGAAGAGTTCGTGGCCAGCGACGAAGCTGCTGTCTTTGGATGCCAGGAAGAGCACCGCCCGCGCCACTTCGTCCGGCTGTCCCAATCGCCCAAGCGGCACCCCCTGTGTCAGGACGTCTTCCGCTCCCGGCCGAGTGTCGAGATAGGTGCGAATAAGGCGTGTCTCCGTACCGCCAGGTGCCACGACGTTGACGCGAATGCCTCGCTCCTTGAGGTCGGTCGTCCAGCTTCGCGCGAACGAGCGAACTGCTGCCTTGCTGGCGTTGTAGAGCGATTGACCTGGTATTCCTTTGGAGCCGGCGATCGAGCCGTTGAGGACGATCGTACCTCCGTCGGTCATCAGCGGCAGTGCCTTCTGCACGGTGAAGACGATACCCTTCACGTTTACGCCGAACATGGTGTCGAAGTGAGTTTCGTCGATCGCCTCGAGCGGAACAACCTCGTGAATTCCGGCATTGGCGAAAACAACATCGACTTTGTTGTGGTCACGCTCGATACGTTCGTAGAGCCTGGTCAGGTCGGCGAGGTTGGTGACATCGCCTTGTACGCCGATAGCCCCGTGGCCGATATGTTTCAAAGCTTCATCGAGCAGTTCCTGCCGGCGTCCGGTGATGTAAACCCGGCCGCCTTCCTCTGCGAAGAGTTTTGCTGTTGCTAAACCGATACCGTCGCTACCGCCGGTAATTACCACCACCTTGTCTTCGAAGCGCTTCGCCATCTGAATACCTTTGCGTAAATGGAGGATTGCTCCATTTACGATATGGAGGTATCCTCCAGATGGCAAGACCGAGAAGGAAAGAATGAGCGACGACCTTGAGCTCCGGGCCGATGCGCGACGAAACCGGGAACGCATTCTCATTGCGGCGGAAGAATTGTTTCTCGAGCGGGGAGGAGGAGTTGCGCTGGAAGAGGTCGCAAAGCGCGCGAAGGTTGGGATCGGCACACTTTATCGTAGATTCCCGACACGCGAGGAGCTCTTGGCAGCCACCAGCAACGAACGGTTCTTGTCGGTTGCGGAAACAAGCCGTCTGCGAGATGCGGAACACGATCCGAACACCGCCATACGCGCTTATCTCGAAGAACTGGCGATAAACACAAGCATCTATCAGAGTTTTGCCGCGTCTCTAGGGACGGTGATTCAATGCGGTACGCCCGGTTGCAATGCAATCACGGCCGAAGGAAATCGATTGCTTCGGCGTGCCCAGGAATACGGCACGATCCGGCGGGAGGTCACTTTCGACGACCTTATCTACGTAGTCAGCGCAATTTCTATTGCGCTCGATAAGGACGGCCCAACGAAAACACGCGTCGCTCATCTCGTTGATCTGTTCCTCAACGGCATCATCGTGCGCTGACGGATGTAGACCCACGCGCGGTTGGATTAATCGGTGACCTTGCCTGATTTTTTCGGTCGATCACTATCGGGTCATTCAGGACGACGACACAGACGGCCAGGTTTGGAATTCAGCGAAGTGACCCGCTCCGACCTGCTTGCGACAAGGCCGCCTTTGCTTTGCAGGCTATGCCGCCCAGCGCGAGCGCGGGCGGGTCATCTCGCGGGGCGACCTGCGTGAGCACGCCGAGAAGATCGCCTGCAGCGAGCGTGCGCGGCACGGCAATGACCAGCGAGTCCGATGCAATCCCGTCACATTTGTAACTCTCACCATTCGATATCCGTCTCTACTTTATCTCACAGCGCATGACCGAAGTATTTCAGGCAGTTCGGTCGACGCAGCTCCGTTCTGAGGTCGAAGGATCGCTTTATCGGCCAGGAACAGGGCAGGGTTTGGAGGACACGCTTAGGTAAAGGATCTAAAGATGACCACACGAGAAACAAGAGAAAACAACGTCTGGTTGGAGAACAGGCCGCCAACCGTATCGCGCGAGGAATGGGAAGCCGCCCATCAGAAAATGCGCGAGAAAGAAAAGGAGCTGATGCGGGCCCGTGACGCATTGGCTGCTGAACGCCGGCGGATGCCGTGGCTGGCGGTGGAGAAGGACTATGTGTTCGAAGGGCGCGGCAGGAAGATGAGCCTACTTGATCTGTTCGATGATCGCCGGCAGCTGATTGTCTACCGAGCCTTCATAGAGCCCGGCATATCGAAATGGCCGAAGCATGGGTGCGTCGGTTGTTCGATGATTGCCGATCAGGTCTCTCACCCCGCTCACCTGAACGCCCGCAATACGAGCCTTGCGTTCGTCTCGCGCGCAACACAGGCAGACCTTGGTCGGATGAAGGCGCAGATGGGTTGGGAGCACATCCCCTGGTACACGCTGACCGATGACTTCGATCGCGACTTCGGGGTGGACGAATGGCACGGCACGAACGCCTTTATTCGGGAAGGCGACAAGGTATTCCGCACCTACTTCGTCAACGGCCGCGGCGATGAGCAAATGGGCAATCACTGGAACTATCTCGATATTACCGCGCTCGGGCGCCAGGAGGAATGGGAGGATTCGCCCGAAGGCTATCCCCAGACGCCGCCATACGCCTGGTGGGTCTGGCATGATGACCTCGAGACGCACCCTGAACGTGACGAATGATGCGGCGATCGGCGGGAAATGGCGGGCCGAGAACGATGAAACGGAGAACCACGTCTACGCCATTCCCTCTACAACCCTCCTGAATAGAGCAGCGTCCGAATGGTGTAGCTCGGGGCTTGCCGTCGTCGGTCAAACTTGAGTCAACAATATCTCGGTCAAAGCCTCAGGTTTCAATCGCGCTACATTGTGCCCGCAGTCGAAGGCAAAGGTGGACCAATCCGGCTGGTCGCTTAAGCGTTGGTAAAGGTCAAGGAATGGACTTCCTTCCCAGCCATGCGCGCCGATGAAGATCTTGCGCTGTACGTCACGCCAGCGTCCGCTGAGGTTGATCGATTGGAGAAACGTCCCGATCGGATGCGGTCGGCATCGTGGGTCGAGACCGGGAGGCGGCGCGCAGTTTAGTCCGTCAGGCTTTACGCCGGCGATGAACATATCCCGGAACCGCGGCGTCGTCAGTGACCAGACGGAATCACCGGAATCAGGCACATAGGCATCAACATAGACCAATGCCCGAATTTGCGACGGTTCGGCATCGGCTGCGCCGCTCACGATCATGCCGCCGTAAGATTGTCCAACAATGACCAGGTCGTCGCGATGCGCCTTCATCACATTAACGACCTCACCGATATGCGTATCAAGATTGGCCGTAGGGGCGGGGTCGTCGCCGAGCCCCGAGAGAGTGACTGGTAAAGCTTTGTGCCCGTGCGCAGCGAGCATATCCGCCACCTTTTGGTAGACCCAACCGCCCTGCCAGCCCCCGGCTATCAGAATAAAAGTGGCCACATCATTCATCCCTGATCTTACGCTTGCGGAGCCTCGACATCCTCCGGACGAAGTCAAGATCGCTCTGCAGAATTGGCGGTTCAACATGCAGCTTGGCAGGCGTGCGGCGATCGGCGGCTATATCCCACTATTACTATAGAGGGCGATCGGCGGCAAATGGCGGGCCGAAGCCGACGAAACAGAGAACTACGTCTACGCTATAGCCCTACAAAATAAGGTAAGGCGAATGGCTTCACTGGGGTGGTTTGCAGCCGGTATGAATTCTAAGCGAGAATGGCCAGAAAGCAGAAGGACCGATATGCAACTTGGCAAAGTTATCATTTTGAACGGTACGTCGAGTTCGGGTAAGTCTACCTTGGCAAAGACGTTGCGCTCCGCGATCGGAGAGCCGTTTTGCTATTACGCTTCGGATCAACTTGCGGACGCGGGCTTTCGAGCTGACAAGCGGCTGGCTCCGCTCGACGAGCGGGCCAGATTTTTCGATGGCTTCCATCGGTCCATCGGTGCATTTGCCGCTGCCGGCAACAACTTACTGGTTGAGCATATCGTCGAGGAAGCAGATTGGTGGAGCCAGCTGAACAAAATCCTGGAGCCGTTTGATATTTTTTGGGTGGGAGTTCATGCACCGTTGCCTGAGATCGAGAGGCGCGAAAGAGAACGCGGCAATCGATACATTGGCGAAGCCGCATTTCATCTAAAGACCCACGATTATTGCAGCTATGACATCGAGGTGGATACTTCCTTGCCGCAGGAAGACGTAATTTCCAGCATTCTTGAAGCCTGGCGCCACCGTTCTGGTCGAACTCGTGGGTAATGACTGCTTGCGAATATTCCGTCCAGGCTTGTGAATGACCGCATGCGGGCCGGAAACCGCCGTCGTTGCTCTCAAGATATATTGGGCTGTAGCGTAAAAATCGGCGGCTTACTATCCCACCCGGTGGAATGTGGCGATCGGCGACAATATCGTACTACAGAGGGCGATCGGCGGTGTTTGGCGGACAGAGAGTGATTTAGGAGTCCAACCTTTTTTACATAAGCGTTTGTAATCAAATAAAGTTTTTCTTTCTAGGGCTACAAGAATGTACCAAAAAATGTACCATTCCATATGTAAAGCCAGGGTGAAAAATCCCTATAATGAGGACAGAAGACGGTCACGCTCACGCACTATCCATGAATGATAAATCCGCTATCTAAGTGACCAATCGGCGACTTGAGATGAAATACCAAAGAATTGTGAAAAAGAAATTCAGAAAGTTTGCAGTCCAGTCGCTATCCCTTAAGCTTGACCGCAGATTTGCGATATGTCTCCCCTCAGCCTTTATTTGGTTTATAATTTTATCGCCATATCCAGGAATGGAAAAATTATCCTTATCCAAGCCGGCTAAATTAAGTTTTAGCTCCATCCAGGCTCTCTCGTTTGGAAGAAGTTCCCTGAATTTGTCAGTGCAAGTTCCCAGTTTGAGATCGAAATACAGGTTGAGTCGCTCGAGGAGAGCGACGGATGAACGTTCCTCGGCGTTAGAAATTTGAAGTAGAACGGGGTTTGCCTCGCAGCTTACACCACTGGGCAATCCCATCAAGACATCGAGAGGGATCAGGTTTTCTAGCTCTCTGCAAGGGGGGCAATCCACACAGCCGATAAACCAGCCATGCTTTCTAAAAACCCTCTCAAACCGGGCGAGTTTGGGTGTGGGGGCGGACATCGGTGCGTTTTTGTCGGAATCAATGAGAACAACCAATGCCCTTTTTTGGGGAAGAAGTGCATCTACCACATTGGCGATGTCATCTCCACCACCATGAACAGTATCGATTTTGAACGCGCCAAGTTGAGCCCGTATAGCGGCTACCGAGAGTATTTGATCAAGCAGCCAACCGTCGGTGGCAATGTTTTCGACGACCAGCAGCGTGGGTTCGAGCAATCTTGAGGCACTAATTGCTCCCAGAGAGATCTCTACCTTCGCCTCGTTCTGTCGAATTTCCTCATCGAAGAAATTCAGAATGGAGAGATAGGCTGCGCACCGCCGATGCAATCCACCGGTTTGTGTGAATTCAGATGCCAGACGAGTTAGAAGGGCACGATCAGCCCGAGATAGATCAATCTCGGAAAGTGCCACAGCAACCTCCCGCTCCATTATAACAAGGTGGTGTCCCTGTCGGTGCGCGCGTAAAAGCTCTGAAACTACGATCGGCAACCGTTCATCATTCAGAATGCCAGTTAAGGCTTCATTCCATTCCCATCGTACGATCATTTATACAACCGATGGCTGGAAAAAACCGTAAGGCCAGTCTACGAGGGTGCCATTCTGGTCAAAATCAACGGTTCTAACGGAGGTAGTTCCTGTTACATCGTCGGGCTCAAACAGTATTACTTGCACATTTTCCGGATCAAGTTTCCCTGCCGCAATGAATTCGCCCAGTCTATTTACTAGCGTTTCACTGTGGGTTTCCACAACGTAGTGCATTCGTGCAGTCTCTGCTCTGGCTCCGCTGGATGCGGTTGCTTCACCAACTAGTGCATCTGCGAGTAGCGCTTGGTGGGCTGGATGCAAATGTAGTTCTGGTTGCTCAATCGCAAGTAACGCGAGCGGCGTCCTAGCTTCCCGACTAGTTGGCCTATTTCGAGCCCACCAAATCTGCCCTAGCACCGGAAGTATCTGGGAAACGCCATAGCCGACATCGACGATATTTGTCTCTACCGGACCATTCGTCAGATTAATGCTGATATGGCCGGTTTGTCTTGATACTGCGACTCCATATCCAAACAAACTTTTTACCCACTGAGAAAAGGCCTCGATCTGTGTGCGAGACAACGAATTTAGAAACATGGGAAAGTTCTTACCATCTGGGTCAATTTCGGAGACGGCAAGATCCTGATATCGGTAATAACGTTCGCTTCTAGCTCGTGCGGGTCCAATATAAAGAGTCGCACTGAGGATAGTTTTCAAATGTTGGGCAATGGCGCGGAACAAGCTTGGTAGTGCTGCTGCGTCAAGGAGCATGGCGATCTGTCTATAGGTCTTGTCGCCTTCGTTGCTCGCAAGCGCTTCAAATAATCGGCCAACGGTGACGCCATGGTTACGGCCTACAGATTTAAATCTCTCACGATCAGCAAAACCCGCAGCCAAAAGCCGGCCGGCGATTTCCGAAATGGATTTATCTTTTGTCCGCTGATCAATAGTTCTCCGTAGGAGCTTTATCAGCTGTGGTAATACCGCGGCAGCGTAAGGATTGTTGACAATCCAAAGATCGCGATTGTCCTCCCTCGGTCGTAGGAAGCGCAGGTCGGGGAAGAGGGAGCCGGAGCTTAAGGAAAAGCGTAAAGGGGATATGGCGGCGAGAATATCTTCATCATTCACCAACAGCTTTGAAACTGTTGTCGCGTCGTCTATTTCCAGCAAAACACGGATTTTTGGCCGAGAAACGTTGATGCTGATGGAAGAAATTCTAGTCCGTTCTCCACGTCGTTCAATACCCACAATGTATGTAATGTCTTGAGCACTACTTGGCTCAGGCCTGCGAAAATATCCAAATTGATCGCCGATATAGATCGGCCGGTCCTCGATCACAATCTGATCCACGACAAATGAGAAGAATATTGTCTTGGATTCCGTATCACGTGATATAACTGTGTCGAACGAACCAAAGTCTACGAGATCTCCATACCACAAAATCGGGGAGCTCGTACGAGTCATCAACGACTGCCGAAATAATGGGAAGGTTCTTAGGAATGTACTTTTCCCGCCGCTATTGCGCCCCAAGAGCAAAGTGATAGGTTTGATTTCTATGGGGCTCATCCGGCCAAGACGGCGTATGTTTTCAATTCCAAATTTTAGCATTTTAAACCGTCTATTGGGCATCGATACGTGGAACTTATGGCAATCTCCTCCGTGTTAGCAAGCATCACTTGTGACCCCGCATAAGTGGGAAGGTGACTAATCGTTGACGGCGAACTCCATTCTCTGTCGCAAACAGCCACGCCCTGAACGAGCCCTTTATGCCGGCTCATAAACAGAACGATCAGCACGATCACGGGTGAAAACAGAATCATAGAAACAACGGAGTTATCCCCGCAGGTTGCCCTCAGGAGAACCGGGTGACAGTCTCAGCAGCGATCTGCTCAAGCTGCTTTGACACCTTCTTCTGGTCTCGTTTCGAAGCGATGACCAAAACCGCGGCTGCGATCAGGCCCCAGAAGCCCTGTATTGGATTGCTGAGGCCGAAGATGAGAAGGGTCGCGGCGACCAGCATCAACAGATAGGCCATTAGGCCCATTTTCGGGCGACCAGCGATCTTAAGCATGGTTGCGTCCCCACTTACCGCTTCCACTGAGATCAGGGCTTTGAAGCCGTACGGTCGCAACAGTGATCCTCCCTTGTATGTCCACGAGTCTTGTCCGGTGGGGCTTGAGGTTACCTTCGAGAAAATGTCGCTGAAACGGCTCTTTACGAAGTCGAGAACCTGTTGGGCATCTGCATTCTTAACTTTGACGAGGGCATCGACGGTTTTGGGCATTAGCCTTTTCTTTCTATAGGTTTGCAGAAATCACGGGTTGGAAGGGCACTGAGAAATCACGCCATTGACAGACGAGATGGTCGCGATCAGCTTCTTTTCGTCGAAGCCCCTGACGGCGGTGTTGATCTTGAATTGAGTGGTGTTGGTGTGCAGGTTTTCGAGAACGACGGTGTAGTTGTCTTCCGCTTCCTTGCTATCCAAGGCAGGCTCGATCTTTTGAATAATGCAGACACATGAGCGGCGCGCCTGCAGGGTCATTTTAGCCTGATAGTCGGCAAGCTGCTCCTTGCTAAACTTCAGACGGTTTGCGATCAGCGAAACCTCCATTGGATACCGCATGGACTTTTCACAGGCTTCAAACGGCCTTTCCGTTCTTGGCGAACGCGCCACGATTGCGGTTTTGGTGGCGGTCAGTTCCTCAATCGGCGGGACGGATGCGTCAATCTCTTGAGCAGCCGATGGTGGTTGGCTTGACGATGCCGAGGACGACTGGGAATCTGGGGCTTGCGGCCGACGTTTCTCGACTGTGACCTTGCATGGCACTCCCATGTAGCAAGGCTGTTTCTGGCTCACCACGACGTCATCCGAGGGAGCGGAAGACGATTGCGACTGAGGCTTTATAGTTGATGGAGTGGCCGTATCCTTCGGCGGCTGGTTAGCCTGAGCTCTCGGGACATCGCGGGACGCATTGTCGGCCTTCAGCCAATGCTGTTGGTAATCCACGATGGTTTCGGGTTTGACCGAGCCGGTATAGGAGCAGGTCTCAACACGCGGGATACGGTGCTTTACATCGTCCCACCTGCCGGATGTCGCGGCGGACGACATAGCCTTGTAGAGATGATAACGGCATTCCGAAACCAATCTCTCGTAATCGAGATTGCCCTGCGCCAAGGGCAATCTCTTCAACGTCATCGCAGTCTCGTAAGTGGCAATGATGTAGTCCTTGAAGTCGACCTGCGTTTCGGCTGCGTGAGATCGGGCAACAGGTAAGGTCGATATCACGAGGATTGAGGTCGCGAGCCGAAGCGTCTTTCGGGCTGCGCTTGATGAACTTGCTATCAAATCAGAAATCCTCCCACATGCGCGCAGAGATCATTTTCTGCTCGCTTCCGATTGCGTTGGCGTAGATTGACGTGATCTCGATTGCCGAATGACCCATCCAGCGAGACAGAAGGTTGAGCGGAACACCCGACGATATGGCATTCACGCCATAACCATGCCGGAGGCCTTTGGGAGAGGTCTGGGGACCATCCGCAATGCCGGCGGCCGCCATCACCGATTTGACGTGCCGCCAGCCAGTCGCTCGTGACCACGGCCACAGGCGACGATCCAGTCTTCCCGGCCTGCGGATATGGTGGACAAGTTCGAGCGTATTCAGCAGCTGCGACGGGACAGGCACGGCCCTGAAGACGCCAGAACGCCGCTTCTTCAGTGTCTCGAAAATGATGGTTTCGTTTTCGAGATCTATGCGGTCGACTGTTAAGTTCAGGGCTTCGGAAATTCGGCAACCGGTATAATGAAGGGTCTCGCAGAATGACCGGATCGCTCCCGACTCCTTCGTCGCGGCCTTGAGGAAGGCCTGACGTTCCGACGCCGTCAGATAAAGCCGCTTTCCATTGGGATCATTGATCATTGCGCTAGGAATCCGTTTCGTCTCGAAACATTTTATCAAGACCGGATGCCGCGTACATATCTGATAATGCTGAGAAATTCAGCCGGATCGGAGTCCGAGAACCAACAGGTCCGGCTATACGGTTCCCCGGTACCCCGTAGATCGAAAAATCTACAACCGATTTGCTGTCGACTGACCATATCCGCCCCCGAATGGATGAAACAGAATAGACAATTCTGTTTCATATCCGATTGATGGTCAGAATTCCGGGAAATATCGGCTGACGGTGATGCAATGGGACGTGCAAGAAACGGTCGAAACACTTCTGATACGAAGTGTTTCAAATGCATGAGCCGGGGTTGACTATCGTGCTCGGCAGGGTAGAAAAATGGCTAAATCGTGAAACACAATTGTCTATTCTGTTTCATGTCTCTCCCTTAAAAACTGCACAGTTTCGCGAGTGGAATATCTATAGAGCCAGCTCCATTTCTGTACCCTGCAACTACCGTGCGGTTGATTTGGGGAAGGAGCTGCACTAGTTTCATATAGCGGCCAGTTTCAGAGTCTGGCAGCTACAGGCCGGAGAGGCGCTTGCGACCCGTCTCTTCTGCTCGGCGTCTTGAATGAACTGCGGGTGCCAGCCGATATTTTCGGCTGGCACGTCCACTTCCTCGATCATCAGACTTTCAATTGTTCCTTGATATGGTCACCATCGGTTCTTACCGAATCGGTGGAGGGGCCTTTATGGGTAGAGAAAGTGAAAAGCCAGCTGTGTTTCGCTACCTTTTCGATAGGAGGTACGATTGGGAAACGGGCGCTTTCACTCCTCAGACAGTCACGAGCGATGAGATTCAAGATGCGATTGTTCAGCTCCGCTCCGATGAAGGGATAAGCTTGTCAGTGGGCAATCCAGCGAATTTCCTCAAAGACTTCCTCCGGAGCCCAAATCGAAATGTCCAATGGCCCGAGGAAATGGCCGAGATTGGCTATACGGCCCGACAGTCTTACAGCGAGGGGCGCGTATTTGATTTTGTGCCTTATGCCGAGGGACAGACTGTGCCGTTCCCTGACGAGTTCACCCTTCCCGACGAGCCGGTTCTTCACCGTATCGAGACGATCTCTCTGCCGTCAGCAGCTCGGGCGCTTGGAAGGGCCGATGAGGCATGGCTAATCCAGGTGTGTGTGCATCAGCGCGTATTGCAGACACATTTCGCGCTGTTTTCCGAGATCGATGTAGTCGATTTCTTCCACCTTCAGAACGCTCTGAAAGGAACACCGGAAATTGACGCCTTATTCTTGATGACGTTCAAGGCTGGAGCCGAACTGCACAAGGCGCTTGTGACGTTCGAAGCAAAACGAGACGAGCCGGTCCTGCCGGAACAGATCAAATCTCAGGTGGCCCTGATGGCAAATCGGAGTAGGAAAGAGCCCGGACTGCGCGATATAGACTTCATAATTCCCGTTGCTGCGAAGACTGACAGAGTGGGAACGAGCAGGGTAATAGCAATTTTCGAGATGGCGGGTGTGGCAGTTAATGATGGCTTAGCTGCTTACAAAGCTAAGACAGCACACGAGCTTCCCTTATCAATCACCAAGACTGTTGCTTATCTGCTGGAACCGAAGCTCACAGGCATCTCTAGTAGCTGACATGGCCGATACTCGCACGCCTGCTCAAAGACGACGCATCATGCAGTCAGTTGGGCAGAAGAACACCGGGCCGGAGATCGCAATCAGGCGGGCATTGCATCGGCTCGGTTACCGCTTCCGCCTTCATGCGCGTTCACTTCCCGGGCGACCCGATATCGTATTTCCTTCGCGTCAGAAGGTGATTTTCGTCCATGGTTGCTTTTGGCATGGACACGACTGCTCCAAGGGGCGGTTGCCGAAATCGCGTCCTGAATATTGGATACCGAAGATCGAGGCCAACAAAAATAGAGACGAACGTACCGTAAACGAGTTAAAGAAAGCAGGCTGGGAATCGCTCGTGATTTGGCAATGTGAGGTTGCGCAACTTGACGAGGCTATGGCTACGGTAGTGCGTTTTCTCGGGCCGCCAAAGCAAGGCGGACCATGTGACGCTAGGAATTAGGGAGTAAAAATGACGCGACCTATTGGCATCGATTTGTTCGCAGGAGCAGGTGGTCTGAGCCTCGGATTTGAACAAGCTGGTTTTGATGTCGTGGCCGCAGTAGAAATCGATCCCGTCCACTGTGCGGTCCATAAATTCAACTTTCCCGATTGTGCTGTTCTACCCAGAAGCGTGTCCTCGCTGTCTGGCACAGAAATCCGTGAAGCGGCCGGGTTGCCGGAAGATGCCAAAGTGGATGTCGTCTTTGGTGGTCCTCCGTGCCAAGGCTTTTCGATGATCGGACAACGGTCTCTCGACGACCCGCGTAACCGGCTTGTTTACGATTTTGTTCGCCTCGTCACGGAACTGGATGCCAACTATTTTGTCTTCGAGAACGTGAAGGGGCTGACCGTTGGCAGGCAGCGGAAGTTTTTGGAAGAGGTTGTCGAGGCGTTCCAGAACGCCGGGTACCAAGTTCGGCTTCCTTGGAAGGTGTTCAATGCTTGCGACTACGGTGTCCCACAGCAGCGAGAGCGCTTAATCTTGATTGGCTGCAAGAAGGGGCTCAACCTTCCAGATTTTCCCGCAGCGATTACACGAGCAGCAACCTCCCACTCATCCATGCTTCCTTCTGGTCCGACCGTGGCTGAAGCCATTGGCGATCTACCGGATGCTGATCTTTTCGATGAGCTAGTGGATAAAGACATTGTCAAGAACGTTAAATTCGGCGAGCCGAGCCGATATGCCGCTGAACTGCGAGCCTTGACGAACGACGCTTGGCACTTCGGTTACAAGAGAAAATGGGACCCTACTATCTTAACCTCATCGTGGCGCACGGACCATACGGAAATTTCTCGCAGGCGGTTCTCAGAAACGTCGTCTGGACAAAATGAACCGATTAGCCGCTTCTTCAAGCTTGACGAGCACGGCGTATCCAACACTCTTCGTGCAGGAACAGACGGTGCGAGAGGCGCTTTTACGAGCCCGAGACCGATTCACTATCGGCATGCCCGCTGCATTACCGTGCGTGAAATGGCGCGACTTCACGGCTTTCCTGACTGGTTCCGCCTGCATTCGACGAAGTGGCATGGAGCGCGACAGATTGGCAATTCGGTGCCTCCGCCTCTCGCTCGGGCCGTTGCTAACAGCATCATTAGCGCGCTTGGAATCGAGCCTGTTCGTCCCACAAAAGTTGTCGAGCTGGGTGACGAGGCACTACTTTACACCACCGTCGGTGAAGCAGCTCAATTGCTGGGCGTAGCCGCGCCGAGGACCAAGCGAGATAAGAACGCCAACATCAGGAAACGCAAGCAGCACGAGACTGAGGCTGCTCGACTTGCAGCAATCGAGGCTCTGAACGATGGCTAGCAGCCCTCGGGGCAACGTATATCGAGACATCATCGCAAAGATATTCGTCGAGCGTTACGTCAGTGGCTCGACTGGCTTTGACTTTGAGCGTGTGGATATTGAGAAGACTGCAACGGAAATGGGAGCGGCGCTTCCCAAGAACTTGGGCGACCTGATTTACGCTCTCCGCTACCGTATAGGTCTGCCGGATGTGATAGTTGAAACCCAACCTCCTGGCATGGAATGGATCATCGAAGGTGCAGGACGCGCACGTTACCGCTTTGTTCTTGTCCCACTGAACAGAATCGTACCGAGGGAAGATCTTGTCACCATCGGAATACCGGATGGGACGCCGGAGATGATCAGGTTATATGCGCTGGATGATGAACAGGCACTTCTAGCGATTGTACGGTATAACCGCCTCATTGATATTTTCCTTGGCTTGACGACCTACTCCTTACAGAACCATCTTCGCACGACCGTGAAGGGCATCGGCCAAATCGAGATCGATGAGCTTTACGTGGGAATGGACAAATACGGTTGTCACTACGCGATTCCCGTTCAGGCGAAAGGCGGAACAGACCAGATTTCGGTGGTCCAGACAAAACAAGACCTCGCGTGGTGTGTCCAGCAGTACCCCGATATGAGGGCGCGCGCCGTATCCGCGCAATTCATTGGGACGGAGAAAATAGCTCTGTTCGAACTCACCGTCGAGGATAACGCTGTGAAGGTTGTGGAAGAGAGGCATTTCAAGCTGGTCCCTGCGTCTGAGTTAGATCAGACAGCCATCAGAGCTTATCGGTAACAGAGGAGCAGCTAGTCAGGTTTTGGCGGCGCAATTGCTAACTATCCCATAGCTTCAATTACGGACGTCGCAGACAATTACTGCTTACCGTTTTCAAACCGAGTTGCATATTCGGTCTCGTCCGTTATGAAACATACGGGATTTTATGATTCAGATAGGGATGAAAAGATGTCGATCGGCGGATTACGTTCAGCAGCAGCGTTTCTTATCAAGAATTTGATCGATGATGGAACGATCAGCGCCGACGACAACATCAGGGTAATTTACCGGGCTGAAAGTCATGAACTTTCGATTATCCATCCTTCCTTCGAATCCAAATTCAAGGTGGATCTGGGCATCAAAGAGGACATGGACGGCCAACGAACCGCCGGAGAAGTTCTCACTGTAATCGGCTCGCTGAAACCCGCAGAATAATACGCTACCTTCGCACTGGTCCCGGAAAGCCAGGTCTCAGATCGGGCAGTTAAATGCGCTGATAAGTTCGAGAATGCTGCCTATGCTGCTTTCGAGCTGTTGTTTCGCTTCGGTACAACTCATATTTGTGCGCGGCAACATCAGGATAAAACTCGAAATCCATATCGACCTTTGCTCCGTTGAGGTTCAGGTTTCCACGCGCAAGCTTCGCTGCGTAAGATGTCAGCGGACCGGTTCCCCGTCCGTCATCGCTGAATCGCTGGATATCGATCCCGCTAATGCGAGGATCACTGTACCGCTTCATTTTGCCACTCTCATATAGCTCTATGAACTGGTCCGTATTTCGGCTCCCAGCGAGGAACAGGGCATGGATGTGAGGTATCTGGAACGTCGATGGAGCACGAGCGTAGCGGGTACCTTCGACGTCTAGGAACGCAATGCTGAACGGCTGGTGATTGATCATCTTATTGAATTTCCAGCCCATCGCTTCCTCGCACTTGGCGAGGTACCAAGCCTTGTATGCCTGAAAGATCGGGTTTCCAACATAAGTCGAACGGACGTCCTTCTTAGGGAAGATGCCGGTTTTCATATGCATTGTGACGAAAAACAGGTGCTTCTGGAAATGGTCCGATTTAGCTTTGTCGTTCTTGAATTCGCCTTGAATGTCTAATTCAGCCTTTCTGACCAAAGTGCTGTCTATAAATTCATTAAAAGCTTCTTGTTTATCAGAGGGCTCGCTTCGCTCGCGTCCTTCGGACTGGTCCATAGTTTTGTGCTTCCTTTATTTCAGATAATACTTAACAATTGGCCGTCATTCCTGATGACGGACCTTGCAGCCTTCAGTGGCCGGCCCCAAGAGCGGCAGGCGAACTCACCCAACCGCTCCTTTAAGGCCAGCATATTTTTCTCGCTATGGTGGTGTTATTGAGCCCAGATCGGCTTTACGGGGGCTGTTTTGGCGGCAATCTGCTCGTAAAAATGATTGAACATTTTCACAATTTCATCGCAGTTCTTCGACGAAGCAAAATTGCCGATCTCCATCACTCGTCGCTGAAGGTTTTTCAGCTCCGAGCGTGACAAATCGCTCATTTGGGGAGATTGCGACGTGCCGGGCGTCGTCCTTTTATTTAGTCCGGCGAGTCAACCTCAAGAGAGGCTCAAGTGATGGATTTAATATAAACTAGTATTATCGGGAAGTAAATCTATTTATGCCAGTCATCTTCAAGTTTCTTCATCCAGTGATGCTTCGTCTTGAGATCGTAACCTTTACCATAGTGAGCACCCATCGTCGGATGCCTATGCCCCATGAGGTAGTTGTGTAATTCCTCAGGAAAGTTATGAACCCGCATACGATCCTTGAAAGTATGCCTCAAACTATAGATCCCATGTTTTGGGCTTTCTTGTAAGCCATGCCCTTTCAGGTATTTCATGACCGTGGCCGAAAAGTTGTCGAACCCATTATCGTTACGATAGTTGGGGAAACCGCCCGGAAATTGCTTTGCAGCTTCGAGGGCTTGGCCGACGAGCGGGATCTCTCGTCCTCTATTGCTGTTTTTAAGGCGCCTCACTCCATTCTCGAAAATCCTGATGTAAGGGATTTCCGCATCGAGACATATGTCCTCGGGGAGCACGCCCCCGATTTCCTTGCCGCCGCATCCTGTATCCATCAAAATGAAAAGAATAGCTCGGGCTTCTGGGTTGAGTGTCGCGAAAGCGTTGGCCTTGAACCAATTTTCCTTCAGAAACTCGATTGAATAGGAGGGCCGTTTTCCCTTGTCTCTAGTTTTGAGGCTGAGTTTTTCAAATGGGTTGGGTCTGTCGATGCCATTCCTCTCATTGTAGAGGGCGATGACCTTTCGAACATGCACCAGCTGCTTATTTGCGGTACCCGCTTTGAATTTAGGATCGCTCGTGACTTTGTCGATCAGATGACTGAGGTATGACGAGGCCGAGGATTTGGTCAGTTTTGAAACCGGAATGTCTCCCAGGAACTGGATCAATCGCTTCATTGCCAGTTGGACCGGCTGGCGTTTTTTGTTGATCTCGCGAGGGTTCAGCCCGATCAATTCGTCTCGCGTCTGCTCTTCGTAGAACGGCACAAGCTCACTCAATTTCGTATCGTTCGGTTGCCCGCCAAAGAATGCCTGTAGCCCAAGGTCCTTGTCGGCCGCCTTATCGAAGGCCGCGATCCGTTCTGCCAGATCGGCCAGATCGGCCGCCTCCACAAGCTCCGCAGCCGACTTATAGGGAATTCTATGTTGGGCAGTCATATCGCGAAGGCGGTTGAGCCCATAGGACACCGGTTCGTCCCAGGATTTGCCTTGGTGCAAAAGCTGTAGTTTCGCCTCGAATTTTTCATCGAGTTCGGCATATCGGATTTTTGCGACTCCCGGATCTCTCGTGTGGAGGGCCTCTTTGAACTGGGCGCGGCCGGCCAACTCCCGATATCGTTTCGGGATGATCCTACGATAAACGAAATTGCCCTCGCCCTGAACGAACAGGTATCTGGCTCTGAAGCCTGGGATTTTCGCCTTTCTCATCGACATGGCGAAATGTACCATAAAATGTACGACTATGGTACAGAAAATTGGAGAAGGCTAGGTAAATCAATTGACTATGGGAGGATTGTGGCGGACAGAGAGGGATTCGAACCCTCGATACGCTTTCACGTATACACGCGTTCCAGGCGTGCGCCTTCAACCACTCGGCCACCTGTCCTTGAAAAAGGGCTGCATGCGGGTCAAGGCAATGCAGCGGTCGGGCGCGATATATACCGATGAATTCCGAAGGATCAACCGGAATCTGAACGATTTTTGACAATGATTTCGGATGGGGGCCGCCAAACCCCCGCCGGCTCGTTGTCAAGCTCGAGCGCTCGGACTATCTCTCCCTTAGCGAGGCGGCCGCTGGCGAAAGCGCGCGGGGGCCGGAACAACGAACGGGCTTGTTCAGGATGAGAATCGTCGAGGGTGTCTTCCGGTTGTTGAGCGCGCTTGCGCTCCTTGCGGCAATCGTCGCCGGCACGTTCGATTCCATTCAATCCGTCTCCGCCTCCTCCGTGCGGCTCACGAGCCTCGGCAACGCCTGGCTCAATCTCGATCCGGAAAGCCTCACGTTCGCCGAGATCTCCGCCGGCACCTATATCAGCCCGGACATCTGGCGGCCGTTCGTGGCGCCGGTGCTGGCGCAGCCGGCTTTCGCCGTGTTCCTGGTCATGGCGCTGATCTTCTGGATGGCCGGATATCGCAGGCCGCGTTTCGCCGGGCGGTTCTCCGCCTGAAGGCGCGTCGCGAGACGGCGTGTTCCTGATCGATCCGTTCGGCAGGAAGACGGTTGTGATCCTGCCTCAAGCTGTCGATTTGTGCAGGTTTTCACCGGCTTTGTCGAAGTTTTCGGCAGGTTGTCCGTTTTTTACCAGTTGAAAAAAATCTCGTGAATTTTTCCCGAACCCGTGCAAGAGTGACCGAAGCCAGACCCTCGGAAAAAGAGGGCGGGTGGCCGCAGACGTGCCCGGGGAACGGGCTTGCGGGAGGATCTAACAGCTAAAAACAGGGCGCACGATGAAGAAAACCCTTTTGAGCCTTTTTGCCATGGCTGCCATGTCGGCAACCGCGCTTGCCGCGGACGTCAAGCCGGCGCTGGTCTACGGCACGGGCGGCAAGTTCGACAAATCCTTCAACGAGGCGGCCGCCACCGGCGCCGAACGGTTCAAGAAGGAGACGGGGATCGAATTCCGGGATTTCGAGCCCACCAACGACACTCAGGGCGAGCAGGCCATCCGCAACTTCGCAAGCCGCGGTTATAATCCCGTCGTCGCCGTCTCCTTCGCCTGGACCTCGGCCATGGAAAAGGTCGCCGCCGAATATCCGGACACCAAGTTCGTGATCGTCGATTCCGTCGTCGATCTGCCGAACGTCCGCTCCGTCCTCTATAAGGAAGAGGAGGGTTCCTATCTCGTCGGCCTCCTCGCCGGCATGGCCTCCAAGACCGGCAAGGTCGGTTTCGTCGGCGGCATGGATATCCCGCTGATCCGCAAGTTCGGCTGCGGTTACGTCCAGGGGGTCAAGGCGGCGAAGCCCGACGCGCAGGTCTTCCAGAACATGACGGGCACCACCGGTGCCGCCTGGAACGATCCGGTCCGCGGCGGCGAGCTTACCAAGAACCAGATCGACCAGGGCGCCGACGTGATCTATGCGGCTGCCGGCGCCACCGGCCTCGGCGTGCTGCAGACGGCTGCCGACAACAAGAAACTGTCGATCGGCGTCGATTCCAACCAGAACCACCTGCATCCGGGCTCCGTCCTGACGTCCATGGTCAAGCGCGTCGATCTCGCCGTCTACAACGCCTACAAGGACGCCCAGGATGACAAGTTCACGGCGGGCGTCCTGTCGCTTGGCGTCAAGGAAGACGGCGTTGCCGCGGCGATCGACGACAACAACAAGTCGCTGATCACGCCGGAGATGCAGGCAGCCGTCGACAAGGCCAAGGCGGACATCATCGCCGGCACTGTCAAGGTGCACGACTACATGTCGGACAATTCCTGCCCCAACTAAGCCGATGATCGGAAGGGCGCATGGCGGTAGCGATCGCCATGCGCCCTTTTTGCATATGGACGGAAAGGCGGACAATTGAGCCTAGATTCCCCGAAAGAGCCCGCGATCGAGCTTGTCGGCATCGACAAGAAGTTCGGTGCGGTACACGCGAACAGGAACATCAATCTGACGGTCGCCAAGGGGTCGATCCACGGCATCATCGGCGAGAACGGTGCCGGCAAATCGACCCTGATGTCGATCCTCTACGGCTTCTATCACGCCGACCAGGGCGAGATCCGCATCTTCGGAAAGCCGGTCGCGATCCGCGACAGCCAGACGGCGATCGCGTCGGGCATCGGCATGGTGCACCAGCATTTCATGCTGGTGGAGAACTTCACCGTGCTCGAAAACGTCATGCTCGGCGCCGAAGGCGGCCAGCTGCTGCGCAAGGGCGTTGCGACCGCCCGCAAGGAGTTGAAGCGGCTCGAGGACGATTACGGCCTGGAGGTCGATCCGGATGCGGTGATCGAGGAACTGCCGGTCGGCAGCCAGCAGCGGGTCGAAATCCTGAAGGCGCTTTATCGCGGCGCGGAAATCCTGATCCTCGACGAGCCGACCGGCGTGCTGACGCCGGCCGAGGCCGATCACCTCTTCAAGGTCCTCCGCGTGCTGCGCGACCAGGGCAAGACGATCATTCTCATCACCCACAAGCTGCGCGAGATCATGGCGATCACCGACACGGTCTCCGTCATGCGCCGCGGCGAAATGGTCGCGACCCGCAGGACGGCCGAGACGACGGTGGAGGAACTCGCGGAGCTGATGGTCGGCCGCCGGGTGCTGCTGCGCGTCGAAAAGGGCGGGGCCAATCCGGGCAAGGTCCTGCTGTCGGTCCGCAACCTGACGGTGAAGGACAGCCGCGGCGTCACCATGGTCGACGACGTTTCCTTCGATGTCCGCGCGGGCGAGATCGTCGGCATTGCGGGCGTCGCCGGCAACGGCCAGTCGGAACTCCTGGAAGCGATCGCCGGCATCCGCAAGCCCGCGTCCGGCGAGATCTTCATCGACGGCCAGCCGGCCGCCGGCATCGATCCGGCGGGCTTGAGGGATCTCGGCCTGGCGCATATCCCGGAAGACCGGCATCACATGGGCCTCGTGCTGAAATTCGAGGAATACGAGAATTCGATCCTCGGCTATCACCGCGACGAACGTTACGGCCGCGGTGCGATGCTCGACCTCGACGCCATCCGGAAGGATGCCGAGGAGAAGATCGCCAAATACGACATCCGCCCGCCGAATGCGCGGCTGAGGACGGCGAATTTCTCCGGCGGCAACCAGCAGAAGATCGTCGTGGCGCGCGAGATCGAGCGCGATCCGAAGATGCTGATCATCGGCCAGCCGACCCGCGGCGTCGATATCGGCGCGATCGAGTTCATCCACAAGCGCATCATCGAGATGCGCGATGCGGGCAAGGCGGTGCTGCTGGTTTCGGTCGAGCTCGACGAGATAAGGTCGCTTTCCGACCGCATCCTGGTGATGTTCGCAGGCAAGGTCGTCGGAGAGAAGTCGGGCGAGGCCGGCGAGCAGACGCTGGGCTTGATGATGGCCGGAATTGCCGCATGACCTGCAGAGGACCGATCCGTTTGAACGATGAAATGACCGAAGCCGTGACGGCGGCCGGGCGGACGAGGCAAGAAGCATGAGCACGGCATCCGTGTCCCTACCCGCCTGGATCAATTACGGCGTCATTCCGCTGCTCAACCTCGTTCTCGCGTTCTTCTTCTCCGGACTGGTCGTCTGGGCGATCGGCGAGAACCCGTTCGAGGCGCTGCAACTGCTGCTGATCGGCGCGCTCGGCCGCGGCGAGGGCATCGGCTTCACGCTGTTCTACACGACGAGCTTCATCTTCACCGGCCTTTCGGTCGCGGTCGCCATTCATGCCGGCCTGTTCAACATCGGTTCGGAAGGCCAGGCCTATCTCGGGGGCCTCGGTGCCGCGCTCGTGGCGCTGTCGCTCGACCATTACGTGCCCTGGTACGTCACTATGCCCTTCGCGGTGATCGGCGCGGCACTGTTCGGCGCCGCCTGCGCGGCGATCCCCGCCTGGCTGCAGGCCAAGCGGGGCAGCCATATCGTCATCACCACCATCATGTTCAATTTCATCGTCTCGTCGCTGATGAACTACGTGCTGGTGCGGCTCCTGATCGTGCCTGGCAAGATGGCCCCGGAAACCCGCACCTTCCTCGAAGGCGGGCAGTTGCCGAAGCTCGACTGGCTGATCGCCCTGTTCGGAGGCAGGCTGGGGGCGGCGCCGCTCAACTTCTCCTTTCTGATCGCGCTCGTCATGTGCTTCCTGGTCTGGGTGCTGATCTGGCGCACCAAGCTGGGTTACGAGATGCGCACGCTCGGCATCAGCCCGAGTGCCGCGAGCTATGCGGGCATCCGCTATGCGAAGATCGTCATGATCACCATGCTGATCTCCGGCGGTTTGGCCGGCATGATGGCGCTGAACCCGGTCATGGGGGCGTCGGCCCGCCTGCAGATCGAATTCGTCGGCGGCGCCGGTTTCGTCGGCATCGCCGTGTCGCTGATGGGCCGCAACCATCCGGCCGGCATCATTCTCGCGGCGCTGCTCTTTGGCATCCTCTACCAGGGCGGCGCGGAACTCTCCTTCGACATGCCGCGCATCACGCGCGACATGATCGTCGTCATCCAGGGCATGGTCATCCTGTTCGCGGGCGCGCTGGAATACATGCTCCGCCCGGCCATCGTCCGGCTCTACCAGCAGGTCACCGGGAAATAGGCTCATGGATTATTTCGATATTTTCATCAGCATTCTCGGTTCGGCGATCCGCTTGTCGATCCCGCTGCTGTTCACGGCGCTGGCCGGCCTCTTCTCGGAACGCGCCGGCATTTTCGACATCGGGCTTGAGGGCAAGATGCTGGCGTCCGCCTTCGCGTCCGCCTGCGTGGCCTATTACACCGGCAATGCCTGGGCGGGCCTCGGCGCCGGCATCCTGACGGCGATCGTCTTTTCGATGGTGCACGGTTTTGCCTCGATCACCAACCGCGGCAACCAGATCGTCTCCGGCGTGGCATTGAATTTCGTGGCGGCCGGCCTGACGATCGTGCTCGGCCAGGCCTGGTTCAACCAGGGCGGACGAACGGGGCAGGTGCCGCCCGAGGGCCGGTTCTCGGGGATCGTCCTGCCGGGCGCCGATATGATGCGCGACGTGCCGATCATCGGTCCGCTCTATGCCAATGTCGTCTCCGGCAACAATATCCTCACCTACATCGCCTTCCTGATGGTGCCGGTCTCCTGGTGGGTGCTCTACCGCACGCGCTTCGGCCTGCGCCTGCGTGCCGTCGGCGAGAATCCTGGCGCCGTGGACACGGCCGGCATCTCGGTGAGCTGGCTCAGATACCGCGCGCTGATCGTGACGGGCTTTCTCGCGGGTTTTGCCGGCACCTATCTGGCGATCGCCCAATCCGCCGCCTTCATCAACAACATGTCGGCCGGCAAGGGCTATATCGCGCTCGCGGCGCTGATCTTCGCCAAATGGAAGCCGGTGCCGGTCATGTTCGCCTGCCTGCTCTTCGGCTTCCTCGATGCCTTCGCGAATTTCATGCAGGGCAAGTCCCTGCCGCTGATCGGCGAGGTGCCGGTGCAGATCTTCCAGGCGCTGCCCTATATCCTCACCTGCGTGCTGCTTGCCGGCTTCATCGGCATCGCCCGTCCGCCCAAGGCCGGCGGCGTGCCCTATGCGAAGGAGCGCTGACAAATGTCTCACGACCTGTTCGAAGCCGCCCGGGAGGCCATGAAAAAGGCCTACGCGCCCTATTCGAAATTCCCGGTCGGAGCCGCGATCCGCGCCGATGACGGCCAGGTCTATTCCGGCGCCAATATCGAGAACCTGTCCTTTCCTCAAGGCTGGTGCGCCGAGCCGACGGCGATCGGCGCGATGATCATGGGCGGCGGCAGGAAGATCGTCGAACTGGCCGTCATCGCCGAAAAGCTGCCGCTCTGCACGCCTTGCGGCGGCTGCCGGCAGAAGATCTCCGAATTCGCCTCCGCCGATACGCGCATCTACCTCTGCGACGATGCGGGCGTGCAGAAGACGGTCACCATGGCGGAGCTGCTTCCCTACGCTTTTGAAACGGATGTGATCGGATGAAGAAAGTCGTCGATCTGCTCGTCGATCGCCTCGCCGGCCTCGTGCCGCGCCATGCGGTCGTGCTCGGCTCCGGCCTCGGCTCGCTGGTCGACGAGGTGAGGGATCAGGTCCGCATTTCGTATGGAGAGCTGGAAGGTTTTCCGGCAAGCGGCGTCACCGGCCATGCGGGCGAACTGGTCGCCGGCTATCTTGGGTCGGAGCCCGTGATCATGCTTTCCGGCCGCGCCCATTATTACGAGCATGGCGATGCCAAGGCCATGCGCTTCCCGATCGAGGTCATAAAAGGCCTCGGCGTCCAGTCGCTGATTCTCACGAACTCGGCGGGCTCGCTCCGGGAGGACATGCCGCCCGGTTCGGTGATGCAGATCGCCGACCACATCAATTATTCCGGCATGAACCCGCTGATGGGCGAAAGCGGCGATGGCCGCTTCGTCGGCATGACCAGCGCCTATGATGCGGATCTGGCGCTCGACATGCGCAACGCTGCCATCCGCTGCGGTATTCCCCTGTTTTCCGGCGTCTATATGTGGTTCTCCGGCCCGAGCTTCGAGACGCCGGCGGAGATCCGCATGGCGCGCATTCTGGGCGCCGATGCGGTCGGCATGTCGACGGTGCCGGAAGTGATCCTGGGGCGCTATTTCGGGCTGAAGGTCGCGGCTGCCTCGGTCATCACCAATTTCGGCGCGGGCATGACCGGCGCGGAACTGAGCCATGAGGAGACCAAGGACATGGCGCCGGTCGGCGGGCAGCGCCTGGCGGCCATTCTGAAAGAAATGTTCGCCTGATTACACGATAGATTTCAACCGGATACGTTCCGTGTGTCGATCTGCGCGCCGGGCGCGGGTTGCATCTAATCGGTTGAACGATAAATATACCGGCTCGATTAAGCCGGGGAGGCACACGAAAATGGAACTCCTGAGCCCACGCGAGGCCGCAGCCTTCGCGCTCTCGCTTCTCGACCTGACGAACTTGCGCGACGATTGCGACAATGCCGCGATCGAGAAACTGTGCCTGCGCGCGCAGACGCCTTACGGCCAGACGGCCGCGATCTGCATCTGGCCGCGTTTCGTCGCCCATGCGCGTGCGATCCTGGGTCCCGACCATGCGGTCCGCATAGCCACCGTCGTGAATTTCCCGTCGGGCGACCTGCCGGTCGCGGCC
>Ga0065721_10049758_pt1 | contig 27714 bp, 30 predicted proteins | sample Mesricmetagenome_FD_59108 | JGI IMG/M metagenome (GOLD analysis project Ga0065721, IMG submission 59108) | Mesophilic microbial community from rice straw/compost enrichment Sample: eDNA_1 v2 (version 2) | ecosystem: Engineered > Solid waste > Grass > Composting > Bioreactor | place: USA: Davis... | reverse complement strand
TTCACGCAGGCGGGCTCCGAGGTGTCGACGCTGCTCGGCCGCATGCCCTCCGCGGTGGGCTACCAGCCGAACCTCGCCGACGAGATGGGCATCCTGCAGGAGCGCATCACCTCGACGCGCGGCCACTCGATCACCTCGCTGCAGGCGATCTACGTGCCCGCCGACGACTACACCGACCCGGCGCCGGCCACGACCTTCGCGCACCTCGACGCGACGACCGAGCTCTCGCGCGAGATCGCGTCGAAGGGTCTCTACCCGGCCGTCGACCCGCTGACGTCGACGTCGCGCATCATGGACCCGCGCTACTTGGGCGAGGACCACTACCGCGTCGCGACCGCCGTCAAGGCGATCCTGCAGAAGAACAAGGAGCTGCAGGAGATCATCGCGATCCTCGGTGTCGACGAGCTCTCGGAAGAGGACAAGATCACCGTCGCCCGCGCGCGTCGCATCCAGCAGTTCCTCTCGCAGAACACCTACATGGCGAAGAAGTTCACCGGTGTCGAGGGCTCGACCGTTCCGCTCAAGGAGACGATCGAGTCGTTCGACGCGATCGTCCGCGGTGACTTCGACCACGTCGCTGAGCAGGCGTTCTTCAACGTCGGCGGCATCTCCGACGTCGAGAAGGCCTGGGACCGCATCCAGAAGGAGAACGGCTGACCATGGCCGACGCCAAGCTCCTGACGGTGAGCGTCGTCGCCGCCGACCACGAGGTGTGGTCGGGGGAGGCGAAGCAGATCGTCGCGCGCACGACGGAGGGCGAGATCGGCATCCTGGCCGGTCATGAGCCCATCCTTGCCGTGCTCGCCGCGGGCGAGGTCCGGATCACGCCGCTGGAGGGGGCCGTTGTCACCGCGAACGCGGAGGACGGCTTCCTCTCGGTGCAGAACGACACCGTGACGATCGTCGCCGGCCAGGCGACGCTCGTCTGACGGTCCGACGCATCAGGGGCTGGCGCTCCGGCGCCGGGGATCGGGGAAGAGCAGCATGCTCGTCGTGATGGCCGGGCTGCCCGGCAGCGGCAAGAGCACCGTCGCGGAAGCGGTCGGCGCACGCCTCGGACTGCCCGTCGTCTCGGTCGACCCGATCGAGTCGGCGATCCTCTCCGCGGGCATCGACGCCGACCAGCCGACGGGCCTCGCGGCCTACCTCGTCGCCGAGACGATCGCGGAGTCGGTCGTGTCGGGCGGCGGCGGGATCGTCGTCGACGCCGTCAACGCGGTCGAGCCGGCGCGCGAGCAGTGGGTGCGCCTCGCGGCGCGCCGCGGCATCCCGATCCGGTTCGTCGAGGTCGTCTGCTCGGATGCCGAGGTGCACCGCGCGCGGCTCGAGGCCCGCGGCCGGCAGCTCGCGCACATCGCCGAGCCGACCTGGCACGCCGTCGAGCAGAGCCTCGACGAGTGGGAGGCCTGGGGCGGGCAGTCCGGCGCCGTGCCCCGGCTCACCGTCGACTCGGTGCACCCCGTGCCGGTGCTCGTCGACCAGGTCATCGGCTTCCTGCGAGGCTGACGTGCTCGTGCTGCTGCCGCCGTCGGAGACGAAGCGCGACGGCGGGTCGGGCGCGCCGCTCGACCTCTCCGCGCTCTCGTTCCCCGAGCTGACGCCTGCCCGTCGGGAGGCGCTCGCGGCGGTGAAGGCGCTCTCGCGCAACCTGTCGGCCGCCGCCGGGATGCTGCGGCTCGGTCCGGCGAGCGCGGGCGAGGCGGCCAAGAACCGCGTGCTCGAGACGTCGCCGACGATGCCCGCGATCGACCGCTACGACGGGGTGCTCTTCGACGAGTTGGATGCCGCGTCGCTCCCGGAGGCGGCGCGGCGGTTCGCCGGCGAGAATGTCGCGATCGGCTCGGCGTTGTTCGGCGTCGTCGGGGCCCTCGACCCGATCCCCGCGTACCGGCTCTCCCACGACTCCCGGCTCCCCGGCACGACGCTGCGGAAGCTGTGGGCGCCTCTCGCCGGCGTGCTCGCGGCCCGGCCGGGCCTCCTCGTCGATCTGCGGTCCGAGGGCTACGCCCACCTCGGCCCGGTGCCGGCGCGCGACGACGCCGTCTACGTGCGGGTCGTGACGGCGGGGGAGGACGGCCGCACGCGCGCCCTCAACCACTTCAACAAGAAGGGCAAGGGCGCCTTCACCCGGCGCCTCCTGCTCGCCGGGATCGACCACCCGGATGTCGCGTCGCTGCTCGACTGGGCGGCGTCCGAGGGGATCCGGCTCGAGCGGGGCGCCCCGGGCGAGCTCGACCTCGTCGTCTGAGAGGGCGGCGGCCCCGCGTCAGGCGCCCGCGCGCCAGCAACCTTCGAGGTGGTCGTCGACGAGCCCGCCGGACTGCATGAGGGCGTACATCGTCGTGGGGCCGACGAAGCGGTAGCCGAGCCGGCGCAGTGCCGCGCTCAGCGCCTGGGACTCGGCGGTGACGGCGGGGACGTCGGACCAGGTGCGGGGCCGCGGTCGCGGTGCGTCGGGGGCGAACGACCAGACGAGTCGGTCGAGGGCGCCGGGGTCGTCGGCGACGAGGTCGCGGGTGAGGCGCGCGTTGCCGATCGTCGCGAGCACCTTGGCCCGGTTGCGGATGATGCGCGCGTCGGCCATGAGCCGCTCCACGTCGGCGTCGGTGTAGTCGGCGATCGCCGTGAACTCGAAACCGTCGAACGCCTCGCGGAAACCGGGCCGACGCCGCAGGATGGTGATCCACGACAGCCCCGCCTGGAAGCCCTCGAGGCTGATCTTCTCGAAGATCGCGCGGTCGCCGTGCAGCGGCGTGCCCCACTCCTCGTCGTGGTAGCGCGTGTACTCGGGATCGGCGCCCGCCCAGCCGCAGCGCGGGCGCCCGTCGTCGCCGACGAGCAGCTCCGACCGGCTCACGCGAGGACCGGGAGGTCGAGCTCGACCGCCGTCGTCGCGCGCGGCACGCGGTGCGCGATGCCCTCGTGGGCGAGCAGCCACGACTTGGTGGGGATGCCTTCGCCGCCGCTGTAGCCCGTGATGAGCCCGTCGCTGCCGAGCACGCGGTGGCAGGGCACGAGGATCGGCACGGGGTTGGCCCCGACCGCCCCGCCGACCGCGCGACCGGCCGTGGCGCGCCCGGTGCCGCGGCCGAGCTCGCCGTAGGAGGCGACCTCGCCGAAGCCGAGCTCGGCGATCTGCGCCCACACGGCGCGCTGGAATTCGGTGCCCGCGAGCGACACCGGGACGTCGAAGTCGCTGCGCTCGCCCGCGAAGTACTGCTCGAGCTGGCGGATCGCCTCGTCGACGATCGGGTCGGGCGTCTCGGGGAGCCCGTCATGGGGGAGCCTGCCGTCGCGCTCGATCGCGAGCCCGACGACCGCGGCGCCGTCGCCGACGACCTCGATGCGGCCGATGGGGCTCGGCATGCGGCGGAGCGCGACGGGAAGGGTGGGGATGACGGGGCTGGTCATGGGTCGAGCGTAGACGCCGCCGCCGACGGCCCTTCGCGGGAATCGGACATGGCGCAGAGTCGCCGCGGCGGGCTGCTGGGGAGGACGACTCCCTAGGCTGGGGGACATGGAGACCCGCCCCCTCGGAACCACCGGTCCGCATGTGAGCGTCGTCGGCCTCGGCTGCAACAACCTCGGCCGGCCCGGCACCCGCACCTTCGAGCAGGAGGGAGCCACGGCGGTCGTGCACGCGGCGCTCGACGCGGGCGTGACGTTCTTCGACACCGCCGACATCTACGGCGCCGAATACGGCCTGAGCGAGACGCTCCTCGGCGTCGCGCTCGCCGGCCGCCGCGACGAGGCCGTCGTCGCGACCAAGTTCGGTCACGCCGACTACGACAGCCCTCTCGTCGACCGCGGTCCGCGCGGGAGCCGCGCCTATATCCGCGCGGCGGTCGAGGGATCGCTGCGGCGCCTGCGGGTGGAGCGCATCGACCTCTACCAGTTGCACACGCCCGACCCGCACACGCCGATCGGGGACACGCTCGAGGCGCTCGACGAACTCGTGCGCGAGGGCAAGGTCGGGGCCATCGGCAACTCGAACTTCGACGCCGCGCAACTGGCCGAGGCGGATGCCGAGGCGACCCGGCTCGGCTCGGCGCGGTTCGTGTCGGCGCAGAACCATTACAGCCTCGTCGCGCGCCGGGCCGAGGCCGACGTCATCCCCGCGGTCGAGCGGCTCGGACTCGGCTTCCTGCCCTACTTCCCCCTCGCGAACGGGCTCTTCACGGGCAAGTTCTCGCGCGACACGATCCCGGCCGACTCCCGCATCGGCCGCCAGCGGCCGGAGGTGCACGAGAAGGCGCCGTGGGACGCCATCGAGGCGTTCGAGGCGTTCGCGGCCGCGCGCGGGATCGGCCTGCTCGAGGCGACGTTCGGCTGGCTGCTCGCGCGGCCCGTGCTGTCGAGCGTCATCGCCGGCGCGACGAAGCCCGAGCAGATCCGCGCGAACGCGGCGGCGGGTGCGGCGTGGCGCCCGGATGCCGCGGAACTCGCGGAGATCGACGCCCTCTTCCCGGTGACCTGAGCGGATGTCCCCCATTCGGGGGACATCCGGGTGTGGGGAACGGGTCCAGAATGTCGGCATGCGCGGCGTGGTGCTCGGCTCGGCCCTCGGGGTCGTCGTCGTCGCGACCGCGGCCGTCGCGTTGAGCGTGCTGTCGGTCCAGGCCGTGCCCGTGCCGCTCGGGCCCGACGCGATCGTCGTCGAGCCGCCGACGGGCGGGGTCGACGTCGAGCAGCTGCCCGACGGCGATCATCAGGAGGACGGGCCGGACGACTCGCCGACGGCGGCGGACGGCACGAGTGACGGCGGCACGACGCCGGCGGCGCCGCAACCCGAGGCCGCCGCCGGGCCCGAGATCGTCGCGCCCGCCTCCGCCGAGCCCGTCGAGCCCGAGGCGGAGGTCGGGGGCGGCACGACGACTCCCGGCAACAGCGGGAGCGGCCCGGGCGGCAACAGCTCGAACAACGGCAACGGTCCGGGCTCGAGCAACGGCAACGGCAAGCCGGGCGTGCCCGGCAACGGCACCCAGCCCTGACGCCCCGTCAGGAGTGCGGCGGCCCCAGCCGGTACCCCACGCCCCGCACGGTCTCGACGAACGCGTCGCCGAGCTTGCGTCGTAAGTACGCGACGTAGACGTCGACGACGTTCGAGCCGGGATCGAAGTCGAGCGCCCAGACGCGGCGCAGCAGCTCCTCCCGGTCGAGGGCCTGATCCGGATGCCGGAGGAAGACCTCCGCCAGCGTCCACTCCCGAGCTGACAGTTCGACGCGCACCTCGTCGACCGTCGCGACACGGTGCAGGAGGTCGAGCGCGACGCGACCGTGCCGCAGCACCGTGCCGCCCCCGGCGCGCACGCGCAGTCGCGCCCCGACGCGCGCGACGACCTCGCCGATGTCGAACGGCTTCGTGATGTAGTCGTCGGCGCCCGACTCGAGCCCGCGCACGGCATCGCCCGGCCCGTCCCGTCCGGTGACGAGCAGCACGGGCTGCGTCGGGTCGTGCGCCCGGAGCGTCGCGAGCACGCTCATGCCGTCGACGTCGGGGAGCCCCACGTCGAGCAGCACGAGGTCGGGCGGCGCGTGTCGGGCGACTTCGACGGCCGAGGCCCCGTCGCCCGCCGTCGCCGTCTCGTAACCCGCGCGGCGCAGCCCGGTCTCGAGCAGCGCGGTGATGCGCGGGTCGTCGTCGACGATGAGGATGCGCGTCATGCGGCCCCCGTTCCCTGATCGCTCCGCAGCGCCCGCGGCAACGCGATCGCGAAGACCGCTCCGCCGCCCGGCGCCTCCCGCACGGTCGCCGATCCGCCGTGCGCCCGCGCGATCGCCGCGACGATCGCGAGGCCGAGTCCCGATCCGGGCGTCTCGGCACCGGCCGCGCCGCGTTCGCCGCGCCGGAAGATGCGCTCGCGCTCCTCGGCGGGCACGCCCGGCCCGTGGTCGCGCACGGTGAGTTCGACCGCCCCCGAGTCGAGCGCCGTCGCGGCGAACTCGATCGGCCGCCCGACGGGGGAGTGGGTCGCGGCGTTCTCGGCGAGCTGCAGCCAGGCTTCGAGCAATCGGTCGCGGTCGGCGACGACCGTCACGGCATCCGCGCGCGCGAGCGTCCACTCGTGTCCGGCGAGGCCGCGCGCCCGCACGAGCACGTCGCGGGCGAGCGTCGCGAGGTCGAGCTCGGCGCGCTCGGTGCTCGGGATGCCGAGCTCGGTGAGCCGGGCGAGCTCGTCGACGAGGCGCGCCATCCGGTCGACCTCCTCCATGCCGAGTCGCCGCACGGTGTCCGCCTCGCCGGCGTCGGTCGGGTCGAGCAACTCGAGGTTGCCGCGCAGCACCGTGAGCGGGGCGCGCAGCTCGTGCCGCACGTCGGCGAGGAGGGCGCGCTGGCTCGCGAGCGACGCGTCGAGGCGACCGAGCATGTCGTTGACCGTGCGGGTGAGGGCCGAGACGTCGTCGTGCCCCTCGACGGGGATGCGGCGGGAGAGGTCGGTCACGGAGATCGCCTCGGCGGTCTCGCGCAGCGCGCGCAGCGGCCGCAGGAGGCGCCCCGCGACGAACCAGCCGAAGGCGCCGACGACGAGGAGCACGGCCGCGCTCACTCCCGCGTACGTGAGCGCGGCGCCGTTCGTCCCCGCGAGGCGCCGCCCGACGTCGATCGCGACGACGAAGACCGCCCGCGCGGGGTCGTCGCCCACCGCCATCGGCACGGCGACGTAGCGCAGCCGCACGTCGCCGTGCGCCCAGGAGTCGATGCCGGGCCTCGACCGCGCGGCGGCGGTCTTGAGCAGCTCGGGATGCGCGGCGAGGTCGAGCGTCGTCGCGACGCCCGGCACGAGCGCGGCGACGCCGTCGAGCAGCCCGATCGCGCCGCCGTCCGCGGGCGGGGTGACGGAGCTCACGACGCGCCGCAGGAGGTCTTCCGCGGTCGCGGGTCGGGGCTCCGCGGTGTCGGCGAGGTGCTCGGCCGCGTCGAACCGGTCGGCGAGTTCGTCGTCGATCTGGGCGAGCAGCGAGGCCCGCTGCACCTGGTAGGTGGCCAGGCCGGCGATCGCCATCCCGAGCGCCGTGACGACGAGGATCGTCGTGAGGATGCGCGCACGGACGCTCGGACCCGCCGATCCACGCCTCTCGCGCATGCGCTCAGTATCGCGGGTGCGGGGCGTCGGCGGGCGATCTGCCACGGCGTCGACGCGCACCCGATCCGGATGAGGGATCTCTCATCCGGCGGCCCGGGTCAGCCGTTGAGCAGGGCGTCGCCGATGTTGAGCGTCGTCGCGTAGAGCAGCCACGCCCAGTACGGGATGAGGAGCACGGCGGCGACGCGGCGCACGCGCCAGAAGGCGAGCATCGTGAGCAGCACGAGCACGTCGAGGGCGAGGATGATGACCGCCGCGATCCACACGGCGGCGACGCCGAGGAACGGGAAGAGGCCGAAGAAGACGGGCGTCCACAGGGCGTTGAGCACGAGTTGGGCGACGTAGAGCACGAGCGCGCGGCGGGCCTCGGCGGGGCGGACGGCGTGCTCGCGCCAGACGAGCCAGGCGGCGACCGACATGAGCGCGTAGAGCACGGTCCAGACGGGGCCGAAGACGGCCCCGGGCGGGGTCCAGAAGACCTTGTCGGCCTCGGCGTACCAGCCCTGCTCGACCTCGTTCGCGGTCGGGATGCTGCCGAGGGCGGCGACGGCGTAGGCGATCGCGAGGAACGCCACGAGGGCGAGGACCGATCGCGGGACGGACGGACGCGGGGCGACGAGGGTCGTCATCCTTCGACGCTAGGGGCGCCCGACCGTCCCGCGGCCGGGGTTGACAGGGCCTCAGTCGGCCTGCAGGACCACCTGGATGTCGAGGTCGATCTTGACGTCGTCGCCGAGGGTGAGACCGCCCGCTTCGAGGGCGGCGTTCCAGCTGACGCCGAAGTCGTGGCGGTTGATCGTCGTCGTCGCGGAGGCGCCGGCGCGCGTTCCGCCGGACGCGTCGGTGGTGACGCCGCCCAGCTCGCCCGTCAGGGTGACCTCCTTCGTGACGCCGCGCAGGGTGAGGTCGCCGACGATCGTGAACGCGTCGCCGTCCCACGTGCCGCCGGTCGAGCGGAAGGTCGCGGTGGGGTGCTCCTCGACGAGGAAGAAGTCGCTCGTGCGCAGGTGCGCGTCGCGCTGGGCCTGGTTGGTGTTGACGGAGGCGACGTCGATCGAGGCCTCGATCGAGTGGATGCCGTCGACGTCGTCCGGAGCGGTCACGATCGTCAGGTCGAAGGAGTCGAACGTGCCGCGCACCTTCGAGATCGCGAGGTGCTTGACCGTGAACGCGATCGTCGAGTGCGTCGGGTCGAGCTTCCAGGTGCCGGCGACGAAGTGCGGATGGGTGGACAGGGTCTCGGTAGTTGCCATGTCATCCATAATCGATGACGTGACAACAATATTCCGAATCGGCGGACCCGGAGTGTCACACGCGTGTCGTCAGTGGCCGACGAGCGGTCCCATGAGGCGCGCGACGAGCGACGGGCGACGCGTCACACGCTCCTCCGCGTCGGCCGCCGTCATCGCGAGGAGCCCCGCGTTGGCGCCGAGGAAGCGCAGCGGCTCCGGCTCCCACGCCGGCGAGTGGTGCCCCACCCAGGGCAGCCGCGTGAGCGCGGTGTCCTCGCCGACGACGAGGTCGGCGAGGGTGCGTCCGGCGAGGTTCGTCGTCGAGAGCCCGTCGCCCACGTAGCCGCCCGCACGGCCGACGCGCGTGCGCCGGTCGTAGGTCACCGAGGCGTGCCAGTCGCGCGGGACCCCGAGCGGCCCGCCCCAGGCGTGCGTCACGCGGGCGTCCCGCGCCGCCGGGAAGAGCTCGACGAGCGCGCGCCGCAGGTGCTCGAAGACGCGCGGCGAGCGGTCGTACTCGGGCCTCACGGCGCTGCCCCAGTGGTAGCGCGCGCCGCGACCGCCGAACGCGAACCGGTCGTCGGCGGTGCGCTGCCCGTAGACGAGCAGGTGCCGGTAGTCGGTGAAGGTCTGCCCGTGTTCGAGGCGGGCGTCCCGCCAGAACGACTCCGGCAGCGGCTCGGTCGCGATCATGAGCGAGTACAGCGGCAGGATGCGGCGGTGCGTCGCGCGCAGCGTCGCCGTGTAGCCCTCGGTCGCCTGCACGACGTGCTCGGCCCTCACGACTCCCCGTGCCGTCTCCACCCGCCCCGGCGCGATCGCCGTCACCTCGGTGCCCTCCAGGATGCGGGCGCCCCGCGCCTCCACGGCCGCCGCGAGGCCGCGCGTGAGCTTCGCGGGATGCAGGCGCGCGCAGTTGCGGTCGAAGGCCGCCCCGAGGGCTCCCGCGGCCCCGACCTCGTCGGGGCCGAGCCACGACAGCTCGTCGACCCCGTAGGACTCGGCCTGCGCGATCTCGTCGAGCGCGGCGCGGCGCTGCACGGCCGAGCGCGCGTAGGCGATCGTGCCGCCGCGGGCGAAGTCGGCGTCGATCCCGGCGGCGTCGATCACGCGCTCGACCTCGCCGATCGTGCCGACCATCGCCCGGCGCATTGCGAGGGCGGCATCCCGACCGTGCCGGCGCTCGAGCGAGCCCGTCGAGCGCGGGAACAGCGCGCTGCACCATCCGCCGTTGCGTCCCGAGGCGCCGAAACCCGCGATCTCCTTCTCGAGCAGCACGACCCGCAGCGCCGGATCGCGGTCGAGGAGATACCACGCCGTCCACAGGCCCGTCAGGCCGGCCCCGACGATCGCGACGTCGGCATCCGTGTCGCCGTCGAGCGCCGCGCGCGGCGTGAGGTCGCCCGCGGTGGCGTGCCAGAAGGAGAGGTCGGCGTGAGTCAGAGGCGCGCCCAGGCCTCGGTCAGTACGCCGCGCAGGATGCCGGTGATCTCGTCGAACTCCGGCTCGCCGATCGTGAGCGGTGGTGCGAGTTGCACGACCGGGTCGCCGCGGTCGTCGGCGCGGCAGTAGAGGCCCGCGTCGTAGAGGGCCTTCGAGAGGAACCCGCGCAGGAGACGTTCCGACTCGTCGTCGTCGAACGTCTCCTTCGTCGCCTTGTCCTTCACGAGCTCGATTCCGAAGAAGTACCCGTCGCCGCGCACGTCGCCGACGATCGGCAGGTCGAGGAGGGTCTCCAGCTTCGAGCGGAAGACGGGGGAGAGCTCGCGCACGCGCTCGTTGAGCCCCTCCTCCTCGAAGATGTCGAGATTCTCGAGCGCGACCGCGGCCGAGACGGGGTGACCGCCGAACGTGTAGCCGTGGTAGAACGCCGTCTGCCCGTGGCGGAACGGCTCGTACACCCTGTCGGAGACGATCGTCGCGCCGATCGGGGAGTAGCCCGACGTCATCGCCTTCGCGCACGTGATCATGTCGGGGACGTAGCCGTAGGCGTCGCACGCGAACATGTGGCCGATCCGACCGAACGCGCAGATCACCTCGTCGGAGACGAGGAGCACGTCGTAGCGGTCGCAGATCTCGCGCACCCGCTGGAAGTAGCCCGTCGGCGGCGGGAAGCAGCCACCCGAGTTCTGCACGGGCTCGAGGAACACCGCGGCGACCGTGTCGGGGCCTTCGAAGAGGATCATCTCCTCGATGCGGTTCGCCGCCCAGAGTCCGAACTCCTCCTCGGTGCCTCCCGGGAACCCCATCTCGTCCGCGCGATAGGCGTTGGTGTTCGGCACCCGGAACCCGCCCGGCGTGACGGGCTCGAACATCGACTTCATGGCGGGGATGCCGGTGATCGCGAGCGCCCCCTGCGGCGTGCCGTGGTAGGCCACGTAGCGGGAGATCACCTTCGTCTTGGTCGGCTTGCCCTGGAGCTTCCAGTAGTACTTCGCGAGCTTGAACGCGGTCTCGACCGCTTCGCCCCCGCCCGTGGAGAAGAAGACGCGATTGAGGTCGCCGGGCGCGTAGTCGGCGAGCCGGTCGGCGAGCTCGATCGCGTTCGGGTGGGCGTAGGACCAGATCGGGAAGAACGCGAGCTCCTCCGCCTGCTTCGCGGCGGCCTCGGCGAGGCGGCGGCGGCCGTGGCCGGCGTTGACGACGAAGAGGCCGGAGAGGCCGTCGATGTACTTCTTGCCGGCGGAGTCCCAGATGTGGTGGCCCTCGCCCTTCACGATGACCGGAACCCCGTGCTCCTCGAGCACCGACTGGCGCGAGAAGTGCATCCACAGGTGGTCCTTCGCCTTGCGCTGAAGGTCGGAATCGTCGATGGTCATCGGGTACCCCAGTTGTAGAACTGCTTGTGCAGCTTCAGATAGACGAAGGTCTCGGTCGAGAGCACGCCCTCGATCTGGCGGATGCGCCGGTTGAGCAGCTCGATGAGGTCCTCGTCGGACTCGCACACGACCTCGGCGAGGATGTCGAAGCTGCCCGCCGTGAGCACGACGTAGTCGATCGCCGGGATGCGGCCGAGTTCCTCCGCGACATGCACCGTGTCACCCGTGACCTTGAGCCCGATCATCGCCTGCCGGTAGAAGCCGAGCTGCATCGGGTCGGTGACGGCGACGACCTGCATGACGCCGGCATCGGTGAGCTTCTGCACCCGCTGTCGCACGGCCGCCTCGGAGAGGCCGACCGCCTTGCCGATCTCGGCGTAGGAGCGTCGGCCGTCTTCTTGGAGCTGCTCGATGATGCCCTTCGAGACGTCGTCGAGCGCCACCGCCTTCGAGCGCGCCATGCTCCGATCATGACAGCGTCCAGGCGGCCATTCAAGCGAATCCGCAATCTGAACGCCCTGCGAATGACGAAATCGGCAGTTTCGGCGGGATGCGGTGCCAAGTAGGGTGGGCGCATGGCCGACCGCACGCTCAAGAACTTCATCAACGGCGAGTACGTCGAGGCGAAGGGCGACGACTCGTTCGCCGTGATCGACCCCGCCACCGAGCAGTCGTACGCGACCTCGCCCGTCTCGGGACAGGCCGACGTCGACGCCGCCTTCGCCGCCGCGGCGGCCGCGTTCGAGGAATGGGGCGAGTCGACGCCCGCCGAGCGCCAGCTCGCGCTGTTCCGCATCGCCGACGAGATGGAGAAGCGCGCCGACGAGTTCGCCGACCTGGAGAGCCAGGACACCGGCAAGCCGCGCGCCTCCCTCGTCGACGACGAGATCCTGCTCTCCGTCGACCAGATCCGCTTCTTCGCGGGCGCCGCGCGCAACCTCGAGGGCCGCGCCACCGCCGAGTACATGAAGGACCACACGTCGTCGATCCGCCGCGAGCCGATCGGCGTCGTCGGCCAGGTCACGCCGTGGAACTACCCGCTCAACATGGCGGTGTGGAAGTTCGCCCCCGCGGTCGCCGCGGGGAACACGACGGTGCTCAAGCCGAGCGACACGACGCCGCAGTCGACGCTGCTGCTCGCCGAGATCTGCGCGCAGTACCTGCCGAAGGGCGTCGTCAACGTCATCACCGGCGACCGCACGACGGGCGCGAAGATGATCGAGCACCCGACGCCGCAGATGGTGTCGATCACGGGCTCGGTGCGCGCCGGCATGGAGGTCGCGCGGGCCGCGTCGAGCGACCTCAAGCGCGTGCACCTCGAGCTCGGCGGCAAGGCGCCCGTCATCGTCTTCCCGGATGCCGACATGGCCAAGGCCGCCGAGGGCATCGCGATCGCCGGCTACTTCAACGCCGGTCAGGACTGCACGGCCGCGACGCGGGTGCTCGTGCACCGCGACGCGCACGACGCCTTCGTCGCGGCGCTCGCGGCCTACGTCGCCGACAACGTGCAGACCGGCGCGCCGGGCGACCCCGACACGTTCTACGGCCCCGTCAACAACGCCAACCAGCTCGAGCGCGTGCTCGGGATGCTCGACGCGCTCCCGTCGCACGCGCAGGTCGTCACGGGCGGAGCGCGCAAGGACGGTGCGGGCTACTTCATCGAGCCGACGATCGTCGACGCGCTCCAGCAGGACGACGACGCCATCCAGACCGAGATCTTCGGACCCGTCATCACCGTGCAGACCTTCACCGACGAGGCCGAAGCCCTCGCCTGGGCCAACGGCGTGCAGTACGGCCTGTCGTCGAGCGTGTGGACCTCCGACCACGGCCGCGCGATGCGCTTCGCGAAGCGTCTCGACTTCGGCTGCGTCTGGATCAACACGCACATCCCGCTCGTCGCCGAGATGCCGCACGGCGGCTTCAAGCACTCCGGCTACGGCAAGGACCTGTCGATGTACGGCTTCGAGGACTACACGCGGGTCAAGCACGTCATGTCGTACATCGGCGAGTAGGGGGCCGGCGGGGTCGCGGCCGGGGTCAGCGCGAGGCGCCCGCGCCGATCGTGCGCCACACCGCGTCGACGGCTCCGCCGCGCAGCGCCACAACCTCCCCGAGGTTGTGGAACACCGAGCAGATGTGATTCGGAATGACCTCGACGCGGTCGCCGACGACGAGCGGTGTCGGCATCCCGTCACCCGCCCATCGCAACCAGCCGTGCTCCTCCGAGAGGCGCTCGATGCGCCAGCCTGGGTGACCGACAATCGTGCCGAACCCGTCGAAGCCGTCGCGGTCGACCGACATGCGGTCGCTGCTGAGCGCCTTCGACCCGGCGTCGAGACACCCGCGCGTCGCGTCGGGTCGGCTCACGACTGTCGCGAGCACGCGCGCCGCGCAGTCCTCGGGGCGCGCGTTGCCGAGCGCGACCTGCCCGCGGTCGTTGAACGCGTAGATCCCCGGCCGGAGCTGGGTCGGGCCTCCCGCCTCCGCGAGCACCGCGGCGGACGCGCTCGATCCGAGCGAGACCGCGGGAACGGTCACCCCGACCGCGTCGATCGCCGCCGCCACTGCGCGCATCGTCTCGGCGGCACCGCGCGCGAGCGTGGACAGCTCGCCGCGGTCCCGAGCCCCGTAGACGTGGCCTTCATGGGTGAGGATGCCCGCGAACTCGATGCCCGGGAGTCGCGCCATGATCGCGGCAAGCGCGGGGGCATCCTCGACGGGCACCCCACATCGACCCAGGCCCGAGTCGACGAGGAGCATCGTGCGAACCCGTCCCGCGTCCCGAGCGAAGCGCTCGGAGAGGGCGAACGCGGCGATCGCGCTGTCGACGGCGAGAGTCAGGCGCACCCGCGCCGCGAGCGCGACCGCGCGCTCGAGCTTGGCGGCCCCGACGAGGGGATACGCGACGAGGATGTCCGCGGCGCCCGCCTCGGCGAAGGCTTCTGCCTCGCCCAGCTTGGCCACGCACAGCCCGTTGGCGCCACGCTCAAGCTGCCGCACCGCGAGCTCCGGAACGCGGTGCGTCTTCGCGTGCGGATAGAGCTCGATCCCGGCCGCACGGCAGGCCTCGGCCATGCGGGTGAGGTTGCGATCGAGGATGTCGAGGTCGACGAGGAGCGCCGGGGTGTCGACGTCGGGTGGGGCGCCGAGAGGCGCGGTGGCGGCCAGGTCGTGTGCGCGCGTCGTCACGCGCTCACTCTGTCACGAGGACGGTCTTGATCGCGGGGATCGGTCCGCCGAGCAACTCGGTGAACGCCTCGACTCCTGACGAGAGCGGCAGAACGCGAATGAACTCGGTCGAGAGCGAGCCTACGAAGCGTGCGGCGGCCCGGAAGTCGGTCGGGTCGTAGCAGAACGACGTCAGCACGCGCTTCTCGAACCGGATCATCGCGAGCGAGTCGGCATCGGAGGCGGGTTCGTGAAGGCCCACCCACATCGCGGTGCCGCCCGGTCGCACGAGTGCGAGGCTCGCGTGGCGCGTTCCCGCGCTGCCGACCGTGTCGAAGACGGCGTCGAACTCTCCCGTGAGTTCGTTCGTCGTGTCGGCTCCGTGCGCTGCGGCGAAGGCGAGCCGGTCGGAAGAGCGGTCGGCGACGACGACCTCGGGGATGCCGCGGTGGCGAGCCATGACAGCAAGCGCGTAGCCGACCATCCCGCAGCCGATGACGCCGACGCGCTGCGGCCACGGGTCGGTGGCGAGCAGGAGCCGCAGCGCGTGGGCCGCGTTGGCGAAAGGCTCCGTGAGGGCGAGCGTCGTGAACGGCACCCTCGGGTCGACGGGGACGACGTTGATCTCCGGGACGGCCACGCGCTCGCCGTAGCCACCGTGCCGTTGGATGCCGATGATGGCGCGGTTGCGGCAAATGTTCTGCATCCCGCGGTCGCACAGGTCGCACGCGAGGCACGCGACCATCGGGTTCACGACGACGTGCTCCCCAGTGTCGACGCGGATGCCCGCGAACTCGTGGCCCATGATGAGCGGCGGCACCCGGAACGGGCTCTCGGTCGCGACCCCTTCGAGCTCGGAACCGCAGATGCCGACCGCCTTCGAGTCGACGATCACCTCGCCCGGACCGGCGACGGGCTCGGGCACGTCGAGGTACTCGAGCCGATGAGGGTCGGTGTAGACGATCGCTTTCATGGAGTGGATGCCTTTCGTTCAGAGTCGACGGGTGCGCGACCCGTCAGGGGGCGGAGAGCCGAGCCGGCTCGCCGTCCGGTGAGGGCGCCGTTGCGGACGACGAGGTCGCCGTTGACGAGCACATGGTGGATGCCGCGCGGCGAACGCCGGGGCATGTCGTAGTCGGCGAGGTCGAGTACGGTTTCCGCGTCAAACACGACGAGATCGGCCTGCGTGCCCTCGACGAGACGCCCGCGATCCGTGAGCCCGAGTCGCCGCGCCGGGCTCGACGTGGCGTGGCGGATCGCCTCGGGAAGGCTCATCACGTCGGCGTCACGCACGTAGCGACCGAGGAAGCGCGGAAAGGTGCCCCAGCCGCGCGGGTGCGGTCGGGCTCCGACGAGGATGCCGTCCGTGCCGACGGTGTGCGCGGGATGCCTCATGAGCGTGCGGACGTGGTCTTCGATGCCGAAGTGCAGGAGGCACGAAGCCCCCAGCCGCGTGGCGACGACGAGGTCGAGGAAGTACTCCGAGGCATCGGTGCCCCGCTCCGCGGCGAGTTGCGCGACGTTCAGCCCCACGAGGCCGTCGGGGGAGAGTCCGGGCACGTCCGCGAGCACCACGGTCGCCCAGTCGACGGGTAGGCCCTGGTTGCCATCCGTTCCGTCCACGTCGAGTTCGCGTCGCACGCGCGCGCGTGTGTCGGGGTCGACGAGGCGGGCGAGGATGTCGTCGATCTCGCCGGACTGCACCCAGCCGGGGAGGAGCGCGTGCAGCGAGGTCATTCCTGCGAGGTAGGGATAGGCGTCGAAAGAGACGTCGACGCCGTCCGCGAGCGCGGCGTCGAGCAACGCGACGAGCTCGCTGACGCGCCCGGCGTTCTGCGGAAAGCTCACGTGGGCATGCGCGAGATGCAGGGCGACTCCCGTCCGTCGCGCCAGATCGAAGCACTCCGCATACGACTCGAAGACCCGTGACCCGTAGTTGCGGTGATGGGGGCAGAAGTAGCCGCCCTCCTCAGCTACGACGCGGCAGAGCGCGTCGAGTTCGTCGGTGTCAGCGAACATACCCGGCGCATAGGTGAGCCCTGCCGAGAGGCCGACGGCGCCCGCGCGCAACGACGTGCGCAGCAGGTCGCACATCGCGTCACGTTCGGCCGGCGTCGGTCGTCCGTCGCGGTCGCCCATGACGAGGAGACGCAGGTTGCCGTGCGGCACCAGGTAGGCGACATTCGTCCACGTGCCGGCGTCGAGGCGCGCGAGGTACTCGTCCACACTGCGCCAGTCCCATGAGAATCCGGCCGGGTCGCCGTTCCACCCCCGCAACTGCGTGCGGAGACGCGCGAGGGTGACGTCATCGACCGGGGCGTAGCTGAGGCCGTCCTGCCCGAGCACCTCGGTCGTGATCCCTTGCAGCAGGCGCGACCCATGTCCGTCGTCACCGAGGACAGCGAGGTCGGAGTGGGCGTGCATGTCGATGAATCCCGGAGCGACGTGCAAGCCGCGCGCGTCGATGACGGTGCGCGCCGAGGCCGGGCCGAGATCGGGCGCGAGGCGCGCGATACGTCCCGCGACGACGTGCACGTCGGCGGTCACGGCCGGAGCGCCGCTCCCGTCGAGGAGTGTGCCGCCGACGACGGCGAGATCGATCGACACGGGTCAGCGACCTGCCGGGAAGAGCGTCGCGTTGCTCGGGTCGTGCAGCGCGATCACGCGCGCTCCAGTGGCCGTGGCCTCGGCGATAGCCGCACGTGCGCGCGCGGCGTTCTCTGCGATGCCGATCGGGATGCCGTCGCGCACGTTGCGTTCGAAGAACGCCGTCTCGAGCAGCGTGACGTCGCCGTCGTCCGTGCTGATCGTGACCGAGGCTGAGCCCGGGTGGTGACCGCCCGTGGTCTGCATGCGCACGCCCGGCGCGACGTCGACCGGGCCGTCGGTCACGATGAGGCGTCCTTCGACGGCCAGCCGACGCAGGAACGCCCATGACGACTCGGTGAAGTACATGTCGACGGCGGGATGCCCGGGCGGATCGATGAGCATTTCGAGCAACCCCGCTTGCGGGATGACGACCCGAGCGCGCGGCAACAGGTTAGCTTCGAGCCCACCCGTGTGATAGGTGATGGGCTGGGTGAGCACCACCGTGTCGATGTCGTCGGGGGTGAGCTCTGCGTCGGCGAGCACGTCCGCGAGAGAACGCACGTCGCGGAAGAGACAGCGCGGGTCGACGGCCTGGCACGCGGTGATGAGGTCCGCGAGGTCGCGCTCGCCGACCGGGAGTCCGGCGTCCACGAGCGTCACGGTGGCCCCGTCGTCGACGATCCACACGTAGAAGACGAGGTCGTGGAACTCCTGGTCGTTCACGCCGAAGAACGCTTCCCAGCCGGGGATGGGAAGCGTCCCCACGGGATAGGCGCGGATACGACGGGTCATGACTGAACCTCCTCGATCAGGGAACGGTCAGGAACGGTCACCCAGCCCCCGGTCTCGGCGCTGCGGTAGACGGCATCCGTGGCCGACACCGCTTCGGCGCCCAGGACGGCGGTCAACCCAGGGGGCGTCGCGCCCCCGCGCGTCACCTCGAGGAGGGCCTGCGTGGGGGAGGGGGCAGGACCCGTCGGCTCGGTTGTCTCCTCGACCCGACCGTCGGCGCGCACGACGCGCAACCGCTCGGCCGCTGAGTCGTACCAGAGTTCGCCCGTCGAGCCGTAGACGCCAACGTGCCACTCGACGCCGCGCGCCGCGCGCTGCGTGCTCGTGCACGAGATGACGCAGTTCACAGGGGCGTCTCGGTCGGGCAGTGCGAGCTCCGCGACGATCGCGTCGTGGAGGTCGAGGCGGTCGGCGGCGGGCGTGGTGCGCGCGCTGAGCGCACTCACGCGGCCCCCGGTGACGAAACCGAGGAGGCCGAAGCCGTGGCTGAGAGTGACGGCCGCGGCGCCGCCGCCGGAGACTGCGGGGTCTTGATAGGTCGACGGTCGCGAGGCGATCCCGTTCTCCCAGCCCACGTCGGGGTCGCCGGTGAGCAGCTGGCGAATGTTGACGGCAACACTCAGAACGACATGTTCCAGGTGGCCGAGGACGCCGGAGGCGATGAGTTCGCGCACACGGATGAACGCCGGAGTGAGGCTCCAGGCGAACGCGACCAGCAATTCGCCCGGGGCAGCCTCGGCCGCCGTCGCCATCCTCCACGCCGTGGCCGGATCGACGGCGAACGGTTTCTCGCACAGCACCGTCGCGCCGGCGTCGAGTGCGGCGAGAACCTGCTCCTCGTGGGCGACCGGCGGGCTCGAGACGATGACGGCGTCGGGGCGCTCGGCCAGGACCGAGCGCCAGTCGGTCGTGGCTCGCGCCGCGCCGAAGCGCTCGGCGAGTCCCGTGAGTCGGCTCAGGTCTCGTCCCGTCACGGCGACGAGTTCCACGTCGGGGTCGGCGGTGAGGTCGGGAAGGTGGCTCGATGCCGACCATGCTCCCGCGCTGAGAACCGCTGCTCGAATCAGCGTCACACGTCACTCCGGTTCATAAATGTGGACTATTGTTCTGTATGCCAAACCGATGCTAGCGCGATGCCAGCGGGTTTCGGCAAGCCGCGTTGACATGAAGTGCCCGGCCGCCCCAATATGTGTCAAATGGCGAACCATGGTTCAAGTACATGAACTTGGGAAGGGCCCTCACACCCCACACCTTGGAGGCAGCGCGTGATTACCCAGCGAAACCACCGGAGAGGATCGGCGATCGCGGTCGCCGTCGCTCTCACCGGCTCCCTCGTCCTCAGTTCCTGCACGGCGGCCGACGACAGCGACGTCGTCACGATCACCCTCGCCGGCCCGAACCAGTGGAATGACAGCGGCGAATCGTTCGGCGAGGCCTGGGAAGACCTCATCGCGCGGTTTGAGGCCGAAGAGCCCGGCATCAAGGTCGAGACCGTCGTCCTCCCCATCGCGACCTTCGGGCAGGTGCTCTCGACGCAGTTGTCGGCCGGTACCGCCCCGGAACTCGTCTACTCGCAGGCGCCACACGAGCCGCACATGGTGCACGCGCTCGACGAGTACCTCACCGAGCCCAACCCGTATGTCGAGGGCAACGAGCGCTGGATCGACGTGTTCAACCCGCGCTACTTCTCGCTCGAGAGCGGGCAGGCGAGCGGGCGAATCGAGGCGATCCCGTTCGACCTCACGGGCGTCGGTCTGAGCTACAACGCCGACATCTTCGAAAAGGCCGGAGTCGAGGCGCCGATCGCCACCTACGCCGACCTCATCGACGCGTGCACGGCGATCTCGGCGGCCGGATACACGCCGTTCGCGATGGACGGATCGTTCCTCGGGCCGGCGTGGACGGCGCAGGTGATCTTCAACATGATGGTCGCCGACTACATCGATGACATCAACGTGTACGCCGCTGACGGAACCCCCGGCAGCGCGCCGCAGGTGACCGCGAAGTCAATGGCGGCCGCGGTGCTCGGCGGAACGCTCTCGACGTCGACGCCCGAGGTCGAAGAGTTCCTCGTGCTCATCAAGGAGGTCTTCGACGCGTGTGCGACGCCGAACTGGTCGGGCATCCCGGCGTCGTCGGGCGCGATCATCGGCATCCAGGAGTACCTCGCCGGTGAAGCGGGCATGGCGTGGGCCACGGTCTACTCCTACGACGTGCTGAAGGACGCCTCCTTCACCGTCGGCGGCATGCCGTTCCCGACCATCACCTCCGACTCGACGCCGCTCGCGTCGGGTGCCGAGGCGCAGTTCGGTGTCGCGCCGGGCACCCAGTACATGATCTCCTCCACCACCGAGGGGGCGAAGCTCGACGCGACCATCAAGTTCCTGCAGTTCGTGAGCGCACCGCAGCACGTCGAGCCGTGGCTCAAGGCGTCGGGCGGTAACCCCGCGGTTCTCGGCATCGAGGGCCCCGAGGCGAGCAAGGCGTATCTCGAGGGAGCGTGGGCGGAGCCCATGGCGACGGGCGGCAACACGCCGTGGGGTCCCTCCAGCGTCTCCATCCTGAGCGCCTACGACGGCTACCTGCTCGGCTCGAAGAGCCTCGACGAGCAGAAGGCCTACCTGCAGGATCTGTGGGAGCAGCAGGCTCGCGAACTGGTCGAGACCAACGGCTGGCAGAGCGAGAGCTGGGCGCAGTAACCCGCTAGCCCGCACCCACCGCCGTGGCGGCGGCGCAGCGCCGCCGCCACGGTATCCCCGACCCACCCCGGAAGTCATGGTCCAGAACCTCACCCCACCCGCCGAGCGGTCCCCTGTGCGCCGCCGGTCACGACTGCGCCCGACGCTCGTGGCCTACGCCCTGCTGCTGCCGACGCTGGCGCTCCTCGGCCTCTTCGCCTACTACCCGGCCTTCAGCGGGATCTTCCACTCGCTCTTCGACTGGCGGCCCGGGTTCGACTCGCCCTTCGTCGGCATCGACAACTACCTCGCGCTGGCGAACGATCGGCTCTGGTGGCAGTCGTTCCGCAACCTGGGCCTCATCTTCATCTTCACGGTGACGGTCGGCTGGATCCTCCCGCTCCTCGCGGCCGAGCTGCTGATCACCCTGCGCGGCTCGCGCTCGCCCGTTATCTACCGGGCGCTTCTCGTCGCGCCGATGGCCTTCCCCGCGGTCGTGACAGTGCTGCTCTGGCAGGCGATCTACCACCCGAACCAGGGGTTGCTGAACGAGATCCTCGGGTCGATCGGCCTCGGCGACTTCGCCCGCAACTGGTTGGGCACGCCCGACAGCGCGCTGCTCGCGCTGCTCTTCATCGGGTTCCCGTTTGTGGCCGGTCTGCCGTTCCTGGTCTTCCTCTCGGTGCTGCAGAACATCCCGACCGAGATCTTCGAGGCCGCCGAACTCGACGGCGCCGGTCGGCTGCGGCGCCTTATCAGCATCGATCTCCCGCTCATGGCCAGTCAGCTCAAGTTGCTCATCTTCCTCGCGACGATCTCGGTGCTGCAGTACGGGTTCGCGGCTTTCCTCGCGACCGGCGGCGGCCCGGACAACGCGACGCTCGTCCCCGTACTCCGCATGCTCAACGTCGCGTTCCAGGGCAGCGACTGGGGCATCGCGGCGGCCATGGCGACCGTGCTGTTCACCATCGCGCTCATCCTGAGCATCGTCATCGTCATGTCTGGTCCGAAAAACACGAAGGGGGCCGACGATGAGCGTTGATGTCCGCCGGCGCCGCAGGTCGCGCCAGTACGGGGTGCACATCGCCCTCACCACGATCGTCTTCGTCGGGCTGTTCCCGTACCTCTTCATGGTCTTCACCTCGCTGAAGTCGAACGAGCAGTACTACGCGAGCGCGATCGCGCCACCGTGGCCCCTGCACCCGGAGAACTACGTCGTCGCGTGGGAGCAAGTGCGGCCCTATCTCGTGACGTCGGTCGCGATCGCCGCCGCGACCATCCTCGCCACAGTCGTGCTCGCCACCGTGAGCGCGTACGTGTTCGCGCGGTATCGGTTCGTGGGTCGCCAGGTGCTCTTCGCTCTCATCGCGCTGCTCATGATGATCCCGGGCATCTCGAGCCTGATCCCGCTCTTCGTGCTCATGCGCGACCTCCGGCTGCTCAACAGCTACGTTGTGCTCGTCATCCCGCACGTCGTGGCGGGCGTCGTGCTGGGCACGCTGCTCATTCGCACCTACATCGAGCAGCTGCCGGGAGAACTCTTCGAGGCCGCGCAGATGGATGGTGCGTCGGGCCTGCGAATCTTCGTGCAGATCATGGTGCCGCTCGTGCTGCCCGTGATCGCGACCGTCTCGATCATTACCGTCATCTCGGTCTGGAACGACTTCTTCTGGCCCTTCCTCACAGTGACCGATGACAGCATGCGGATCGTGTCGACGGGGCTCACCTTCTTCCAGGGGCGCAACGCGACGAACTGGGGCCCGCTGTTCGCCGGCTACGTCATCGCGAGCCTCCCGCTGCTGCTGTTGTTCACGTTCCTGTCGAAGTACTTCCTCGCGGGCGTGCAGGGGGGGATGCCGGGTGGCAAATAGCAGGATCGTCGGCTCGTCGTGTGAGACGCTGTCCGCCGAGAAGGCGACCGTGGCGCAGTTCGCCACGGTGTTTCAGGGAACCGAGGTAGATGAATGAGTGAGCGCGTGAAGTCGGCCGAGCGCGTGCTGCGGATCTTCGAGCTGCTCACGGAGAACCCGCAAGGGCTCACGTTGGGCGACGTGACCGATCAGCTCGGCTACCCGAAGAGCAGCGCCTTCGCGCTGCTGACGACGATGGCGGCCCGCGGTTTCCTCGACCATGACCCGACGTCTCGGCGCTACCGGGCCGGAATCCGGTTGTGGCAGGCGGGTCAGGCGTTCCAGACGGTTCCGGCGCTCGAGCAGGTTGCCGTGCCGTACCTCGAGCAGCTGCGAGACCGCGTCAACGAAACCGCGCAACTCGCGGTGCTCGACGGGGTTGAGAACGTGTACATCGCCAAGGTCGACTCCCGGCAGCCGCTTCGGCTCGAGTCGCGCGTGGGCGCTCGGCTCCCGGCGTACGCGACGGGCATCGGGAAGGCGCTGCTGTCCGGCTTGCGCGACGAGGAGATCCGTGCGCGTTTCGCCGACGTCGAGATGCTGCCGCACACCGATCAGACGATCACCGATGTCGACGCGCTCGTCGACGCGGTCGGCGAAGTGCGCCGACGCGGCTGGGCGACCGACACCTCGGAGTACACGCCCGGTGTCTTCTGCATTGCCGCTCCCGTGTCCGATCGCGACGGCGTCGTCGCCGCGATCAGTGTGTCGCTGCCGGAGGTGCGTCAAAGCGCGGCCTTCGTGCTCGAAGTGTCGGAGGCCGTACAGGAGCAGGCCCGAGCACTGTCCCGGCGCCTGGGCGCCACCGTCTGAGAGAGGTTCCTCACCGATGCAGTTCTTCCGATTCGGCGCGCCTGGAAACGAGCGCCCCGCCGTGCGCCACGGCGATGCGGCGTTCGATCTCACGCCGCTCACGCGCGACATCGACGGCGACTTTCTCGCGGCCGACGGTCTCGACCGAGCCCGTGACGCCGTACGCGCCGGAGAGCTTCCGCAACTCAGCGGCGAGCTGGGTCCGCTTGCGTCGCCGATCGCGCGCCCGCAGGCGATCGCGTGCATCGGCATGAACTACGCAGCGCACGCCGCCGAGTCGGGTGCGGCGCCGCCGACGGTTCCGATCATCTTCTACAAGCACCCCGCCACCATCGTGGGGCCCGAGGATGACGTCGTGATCCCACCCGGCGCGACGGCGGTCGACTGGGAGGTGGAGCTGGCGATCGTGATGAAGCGCACCCCGCCGTGCTTGGAGTCCGCCGACGAAGCCCTCGCGTACATCGCCGGCTACACGATCGCGAACGACGTGTCGGAGCGTGACTGGCAGCTCAAGGACTCGGGTGGGCAGTGGTCGAAGGGCAAGTCGGCGCGCACCTTCAACCCGCTCGGACCCTGGCTGGTTCCGGCCGACGAACTGGACGCGGGAGCGCTGCGACTGCGGTCATGGGTGAACGGCGAGGTGCGGCAGGACTCCTCCACGTCGGATCTGATCTTTAGCGTGGGCGAGATCGTGGCGCATCTGAGTCGCTACGTGCATCTCGCGCCGGGAGACGTCATCAATACGGGCACGCCCGAAGGCGTCGCGCTGTCGGGGCGGTTCCCGTACTTGCGCGCGGGTGACGTCATGGAACTCGAGATCGAGGGTCTCGGTCGTCAGCGCCAGCGACTGGTCGCCGAGCGCTGACGACCGGTCTTCGCCCCCCGGGGTTACTCGGGGACGGCGAAGACGGCGTCGATCTCAACGTCGAAGCCGGGAAGGTCGGCCACGATCGTTGTGCGGGCCGGGAACGGCTCGGTGAGGTAGAGCGGGGCGAGCGCGTTGAGTTCGCCGAAGTAGTCCATCGACGACAGATACACGCCGATCCGCAGAGCGTGACGGAGGTCGGTGCCTGCGGTTTCGGCGATTCGAGCAAGGTTCGCGAACGTCTGCTCGAGTTGCTGGGCGAACGTGTCACCGACGCGAACTCCGTGGGCGTCGAACGGGCCCTGGCCCGCCGAATAGAGCACGCCGGCGTGAATGATGCCTTGCGAGTACGGGCCGACGGGCTGGGGCGCGGCGTCGGTGCGGATGCGGATCATGAGTGTCCTTCGAAGGTGCGGTGGTGATCGAGCCACGAGGAGAGGTGACTGGAGTAGGCGAACAGAGCGGCGACGCCTCCGGTGTGGAGGAAAAGGGTCGTCTGGCCCTCAGCGAGAACGGTGCGGACTCCGGCGGCCGCCTTGGCGCTGTAGACCGGGTCGAGCAGAACGCCTTCGTAGCGGGCGACATCCACGAGTGCGACGGTTCCTTCGTTGCTGGGGATGGCGTAGCCGGGACCGACGTGATCGAACCGGATGTCGACGTCGGTGTCGGGCTCGTCTACGTCGAGTTCGGCCGCGGCAGCGGTGATCGCGGCGCGCACTCCGAACGTGATGTCGTACTCCGACGCCAGGGGGGTGATCCCGACCACCGGGGTCGGGTCTCCCAGCAACCGCAGCCCGAGCACCAGGCCTGCGTAGCTCGCTCCGACTGCCGCGGTGACGATGACGTCCGGGCGACGGTCGAGGTGGTGTAACTGGGTCTGGAGTTCGAGGGTGGCGGCGACGTAGCCGAGGCTCCCGAGTACCTCCGAGTGCGGGTAGGTAATGAGGTACGGCCGACGGCCCGCGGCGCGAAGTTCGTCGGTGCGCTGAGCTTTGAGGGCTTCATGGTCGGCACCGAGAGGAAGAGTCGTGGTTTCGATGTGCGCGCCGAACAGGCGGGTCAGCAGGTGGCTGCCTGTGTCGGATGGCTGGTCGTAGTGGGTCGAGAGGACGAGCCGGCACTCGAGGCCGAGTCGCGCGCACGCGGCCGCGAGAAGACGACAGTAGTTGGACTGTAGGGCCCCGCCGTGGACGACGACGTCGCACCGTTCGGCGAGCGCCCGCCCGAGGATGAACTCGAGCTGCCGCGACTTATTACCGCCCAAGCCCGGTCCCGCGAGGTCGTCGCGCTTGGCGAGCAGGCGCGCCCCCGGATGCCAGGCGCGCGCGACCCGGTCCCACGATTCCAGCGGGGTAGGGCCGTCGAGGAGTCGAACGCGGGGGACGGTGTCGATCCGGGCGCGGAGCTCGGCGGCGGTGAACGTCACGCGTCGCCGCCGGCGAAGCGGAACACACGGGGGAGCCCGCGGATGACGCCGTCATCGGCTGGCCGCTCGGCCATGAGGGCGACGACCGCCGCCGTCCACTCCGGGTCGGCGTCGTCGGCGAGTTCGCGCCGCATCCGGTCCTCGTCGGCGTACCGATAGACCCCGAACACGTGGACGTCATCGAGGAAGATCGAGTAGTCGCTCACGCCAGCGCGCTCGAGCTGCGCGAGGATCGCGTCCGGCACCGGGTCATGAAGCCGGACGTAGTCGGCGCCGGCCCCGGGGTGAAGCGTGATGTGGAAAGCGTGGTGAAACACGGCCCGCCGTTCATATATGTGAACTAAAGTACTGAATGGTGGATTGAAGTCTCGAATCTCCGAGCGACGCCTGTCAAGTCGGGGCATATTTCGCCCTATAGTGACGCCATGGCCTCGCAGATTGGTTCACATTCATGAACTCTCGACTCGACCTCTCCACCCACGGGTTTTGGGAGTACACCTCCCCGGGCGTCGGAGGAGCCGAACACTTCCAGCGCGACGACTATCTCGAGTTGCTCGACGACATGGCGGGCGCCGGAATGCGGAGCCTCATGCTCGTCGTCAAGTGGCTGACCACCGGATACCGATCGCGGATCACCGCGCTCGATCAGGATCCGACGAACCCCGTCATCGCCTCGGGCAACGACCTCCTGCGCGAGGTCATCGATGAGGCGCACGCGCGCGGTATCGCCGTACACCTGGGGGCCGTCCTCAGCATGTACGACGTCGAGCGCTTCCCCGGAACCGCCCACGTCACAATGACCGAGGCGGGGGGCTGGAAGTTGCCCATGGAGGTCGGGCTCTACACCGCCGACGACCCGGCCGTCGCCGAGATCGGTGCCGAGCTCATCGCCGAGTTGTGGGACGAGTTCCCAGCCATGGACGGGCTCCTTGTCGAGCTCGAAGGAAGTGGCCGCCCGACGGCGGAACGTCGCGCCCTCTACGACGCGTGGGCGGAACGCCACGGCGAGCAGAGCTTCGACGCCATCGCGCCGGTCTACGACGGCCGCGGCACCGACATCGCCGCGTGGCGGCGGTTCACGACGGATGCGCGAATCGACCTCCTCACAGGCTTGGAACGGGGGCTCGTCGACCAGGGGTTCGGAGGCCGGTGGTTCAGTCTGTGCGAGACGGGCAACTACCCCTACGCCGTCTTCCAGGAGATCGACCTCACGCGCATGCGCGACGCGCTCCCGCACTGGGAGATGGTGCTGTACGACTACGACAAGTGGAGCCACCGCGCCGCGATGATGGACTTCTGCATCGACCAGCCCCGACAGCTCGGGATGACGGCGAGCTACCTGGCGCGCGGGATCATGACCTGGTCGACCGACGGGTCGTGGCCGCTTCCCATGCAGCTGCGCGACCACTGGGCGCTCGACCGCGAGGACATCGAACGGCACGAGCCCGGATTCGTCTGGTGGTTCGGGGCCGGCTCGCGCGGCGAGGGGCTGCACACGAGCCTCGCGCGCGTGCAGGAGCACGGCTTCCGCGACGGAACGGACGCGCGTCGCAAGTTGCTGAAGCTGCTCACGTCCTGAGCCGCGCGCCGGTGGGTTCGGCGTCTCGCGAAGGCGTTAGATAGACGCCGTGGAGCCCGATCTCGACGACACCCGCATCGCGGCTCCCCGCCCCGCCCCCGGAGCGGTCGACGCCGACCACGACGACACCGTCGTGCGCGGGCACGTCGCAGCGCCCGTCTTCCTCGAGCCCCCACCGCTCGTCGAGCCGCCCGCGCCTGAGCCGAGGCCGCTCCCTCCCGTGTTCGAGCCGGTGCTCGTGGCGCCCGTGTCCGAGCCCGAACCGGAGCCGGAGCGGGGATTCGCGCTGCGGCTGCCCGACGGCTCCGAGGTCCCCGTCGACGTCCCCGTCTACGTCGGCCGCCGGCCGAGCGTGCCCCGCATCCACACCGGACCGGCCCCACGCCTGGTGACCCTGCCGTCGCCCGGCAAGGAGCTCTCGGCGACGCACGTGGAGCTGCGCGTCGTCGGCGGCGCCCTCGTCGCGGCCGACATGCGGTCCACGAACGGCACCGACGTGCACCTCCCGGGCAGTGCGCCGCGTACGCTTCTCCGGGGCGAGACGGCCGTCGTGGTGCCGGGAACCCGCATCGACCTCGGCGAGGGCAACGTGCTCCTCGTCCTCGGCACGGAGGAGCAGCAGTGAGCAGCGTCGGTCGCGACCGGTCGGGATTCCGGTTGAGCGTCCCCGGGAAGCGGCGCGGGTTCGTGCTCGACTGGGCGGGGCGCAGCGACATCGGGCGCAAGCGCGCCGTCAACGAGGACAGCGTGCTCGTCGG
>Ga0065721_10002009_pt1 | contig 27714 bp, 22 predicted proteins | sample Mesricmetagenome_FD_59108 | JGI IMG/M metagenome (GOLD analysis project Ga0065721, IMG submission 59108) | Mesophilic microbial community from rice straw/compost enrichment Sample: eDNA_1 v2 (version 2) | ecosystem: Engineered > Solid waste > Grass > Composting > Bioreactor | place: USA: Davis... | reverse complement strand
TAATCACCGTTCTCACGCTCTGTAGGGATGTACCAATCCAAAGTCACACCGCCACCAACTGCTCCGGTAGAGCTTGAAGAACTGCTGGAGCTTTTAACACTGGAGCTGCTTGAGCTTTTGACGCTGGAACTGCTTGAGCTCTTAACACTGGACGATGACTTGCTGCTGGTGCTTGAAGAGCTGCTGGAGCTGGGCGGATTAGTTGACTCGGTTGACTGGTAACCGAAGACTTCAAATTCCCAGATCGAGTAACCCCACTCGGTAGCTCGCTTGGTTCCGTTCATGCGAACGTAGCGTCCCTCACCTGACATTTGGAGATTGTCCACACCACCGTCACCTGAAGTGGTTGAGTAAATATTGGTCCAGTTGCTGCCATCGCGGGAAACCTGGATTTGATAACCGCTGGCGTAGGCTGTTTCCCAATGGATTTTTGCACCAGTAATCACATAGTTGGAACCCAAATCGATAGCGATCCAGTTTTTGTCGGAAACGCTGCTGGCCCACCGTGTGGAGGTACTGCCGTCGTTCACATTTTTGGGAGCGAGGCTCGCACTTTCATAGGAAGATGCGGTTACCGCTTTTTTCTGTGAAATCTTGCCCGGTTTCGGCGCTGTGTAAGCTGAACCATAAACTTCAAAATCCCACAGCGAGTAGCCCCATTCAGTTGAACGTTTCAAACCGTTCATGCGTACATAGCGAGCGGTTCCGGAAACACTTACTTCGTCTATACCGCCGTCACCATTTTGTGTGGTGTACACAGTTGACCAGCTGTTGCTGTCATTGGAAAACTGAATTTCATAGCCTTTTGCATAGGCAATTTCCCAGTTCAATTTGACTTTGTTGATGTTGTACTGTGAACCAAGGTCAACATAAATCCAGTTTTTTTCGGTATGTGCGCTGGCCCAGCGAGTATAAGAGTTTCCGTCAAAAGCATTGGACGGACCAAGGCTTGCATTCTCGCTGCTGGAGGCTATCACAGGCTTGTTCAAAGCCAGATTGGTATCAGCAAACGCCGAGAGTGAAGTTAAGGAAACAGCAAAAGAAACAGCGCAGAGAAGGAAACGTGAATTGCTTGATGAAAATGTCATATCTGCCTCAGGAGTTATCGAAAATTCGCTAGTTCCTGATGACAAGACCCCATCAAGTATCAATAGGCATACCCATGCGGACTGATGCTATCGATCAGGAACGAGCGAAAAAATGAATAGAAAATTTTTGAATGTAACCCTGAGCTATTCATTCATTCGACTCCATTCACCCGCGAAATAGCATCTTGAAAAAACGATGTGGAAAAGTAAAACAGTTTCCGTGAAAGTGGTGGTGAATCCTCTGACTCACCTGCATCCCTTGGCGAATAGATTAGCAGGTCTCTGCTGATGGTCAATTGCTGGTCGAATGCGAGAATCCTGAGTGTCTCCGGGTTCGGCTATTGACAGGTTGAATAAAATTGCTCCAGAAAAATTAAAAAACTGCTTATAACCGGCTAATGAATCTATTTTAAAAAATACGCGAGGCAGGTCTCAAAAACGCTTCGTTAATAATGGGTATCGCGCCATATGGCGCCCACATTTTGGTATTTGAATTCAGGGAGAATTATCGGCGGGATAGGTATCTATGTGCAGTGTCGCACCAAACTACGATAACCAAAAGGCATTACCAGCATAACGGATATTTTTCATAACGATTATGCGATGACGACACGGATATTTAGTGATGTAGTTCTAAAAACTGAANTTGCTAAGATTTTATATATATAACCAGAAAATATTTAGAAATAAATCGTTTAAAAATNGGNAAAATTGGCATCTGAGCTTACGTTCTACAATAAGAAAAATAAGGCTTAGAGCGAAATCTGCTCATTTATAACAAAACAAGCGAAGCGCAATTTTAAGAAATCTTTATGCATTGCGCTTTGCTTGTTTATTAATGNCGNCAGATTCTGTTACCAACTGGTAGGTTTTGGGTTGCGTTCATCGAAGCCGGTTTGGTGCCAGTAGGGGTAAATCGGGCGCTTATAACTGGCTTGATCGAGATATGCGATTTCATCGGTGGTCAGGGACCAGCCCAGCGCCCCCAGATTGTGTTTCATCTGTTCCTCATTGCGTGCACCCACCACGATATTGGTTACCGTCGGGCGGTTCAGCAGCCAGTTGAGCGCTACCTGAGGAATCGTCTTGTTGCGATTCTTTGCAATAACTTCCAGTGCATCAATGACGTGAAACAGGTAATCATCATCTACAACCGGGCCGCCGTCACTGCCTCCCGCTGCAATGCGGCCGCTGGTTGCTGGCTGGCCCCGTTTTAGTTTACCTGTCAGGCGGCCCCAACCTAGAGGGCTCCACACCATGGTCCCTACTTTCTGATCAAGTGCAAGGGGCATCAGCTCCCATTCATAATCGCGCCCAATCATCGAGTAATAGCCCTGATACACCACGTAACGAGCCAGACCATATTTTTCTGACGTGGCCAGCGATTTCATTAAATGCCAGCCTGAAAAATTTGATGCGCCGATATAGCCGATCTTGCCGCTGCTGATTAAATCGTCCAGCGCACGTAAGGTTTCTTCTACCGGTGTCAACGCATCAAAGCCGTGCATAAAATAAAGATCAATATGATCTGTGTTTAAACGGCGCAGGCTGGCTTCACAGGCGCGGATAAGATGATAGCGTGAAGAGCCTTTATCGTTGGGGCCGCTGCCGGTGGTAAAGGTTGCTTTCGTGGAAATTAAAGCCTGGCTGCGTTTACCTTGCAGAGCCTTGCCTAAAATTTCTTCCGAAGCTCCATCTGAGTAAACATCTGCTGTATCAAAAAAATTAATTCCGTTATCAAGGGACAGATCGACCATACGTGCGGCTTCATCCACCTGCACCTGGCCCCAGCGTTTAAAAAACTCGCTGGTACCTCCGAAGGTGGCTGTGCCTAAACTGAAAACAGGAACTTTAAGGCCGGAATGACCTAACTGACGATACTCCATGATCTGCTCTCCAGGGATTGAATGACATCAGGCCAAAAACGGTATATCAGATAAGGTGGAAAATAAAGCAGACTTTTCAGCGGCAGTACAATGATGAGGCGCATTAAAAATAACAGCGGTACAAAGCTGACAGGACTCTGCCAGCTTTGCCGTTGCTTATTAAAATTTCCAGTTAGCCTGTACGCCGACAATATCAACTTGTGCATCATAATCACCGAACACGCGGTGGCCCGTCTGGGAGTCGATATTGGCAATACTGGCATCGTCCACGAACAGATGGGCGTAGCCGACATCGACGGAGACGTCCTGCGAAATCGCATAGTTAAAGCCCAGGCTTAACCAGGTGCGATCCTGATCAGGAATACGCGGGTTTGCAATGGCAGGATCTTTTTGCGGCGCTTCATCGATGGCAATGCCGGCGCGCCAGGTCCAGGCATTACCGGGTTTAAAGGTTACACCCAAGGCATAACGCATGGTGTCATCGTATTGCAGATGGAGCTGACTGACGGTAATACCATTTTCTGTGTTGACGATATCAATGGTGTCGATGGAACTCCATTGAGTCCAGGCGATGTCTCCATGTAAAGCCCAACGTGAATTAAGCTGTTGAGTGAAGCTGAAGGTCAGCGTGTCGGGCAGTTCGATATCGGCCGCTGCATCGCCATCCAATGCTGTCAGTGTTGCTGCGCAAATAGTACCTGTAGTTGGCGCTGGTGGGGTGCCGGTGGGATAACCTGCACCAGGCGTGCAGGCTGCGTTCAAGGCAAAGCGCGCATCGCCCTCCAGCTCGAACTTGGCGCCCTGACGCCATACCAGTCCAAAGCTGGTACTTTCTGTGGGGCTGAAGAAGGCACTGACATCGGCAACGAATGCATGGTCTGAACCTTCGATCTTCGCACTGCTGTCAGTAGCAGGATTTGGATTAACCCCGAAGGTCGAATCCACCTGACTTTCCAGAATCACCTCCGCACGCTGATAGCTGACTCCCAGACCCAGAGCAAAGTTTTCTGCAAGCTCATAAGCGAAGGTTGTATTAAAGCTGGCAATCTCCAGGTCGCTGTAGGTGGCGAGATAACGGCCCATCCAGTCTCTGCCGTAATCGCTGGCCAGACCGAAGGGACCATTCAAACCCAGGCCGAGAGTGAGTCGATCATTGATAGGGTGCACATAGTAGGCATTGGGAATGACACCGGTCTCGTCCGTCCTACTTTCGATCCCATTGGTATTTGAGGCCTGATCTCTGAATTTGGATTCGGTAAATACGAGATTGGCGCCCAGCGTAATATGACGACCTTCCAGCTGACTGATACCTGCAGGATTAAAGTAAACACTGGTGGCATCCATGATGTTGGATGCTGTACCTGCAAAAGCATTACCCAGATGCGAAGGGCTTTGCTCAAGCAGTTGAAATGATGACGCTAATGCCAGGCTTGGCATGGTGGACAGGATAGCGAGGGCGAGGCTGGATCTGCGGGGCAATGTGGTGATCATACTTCCTCCATTTCTGCTGCGCTGCAGCAGTCGATCTGAATGGATAACAACCTCTACGCATGAAATTTTTTATCGGCGTAAAGGGTTGTGACGGCATAACGATGGACAGGAGTTATTGTGACAAACACTCTCGCACAGAAACCGGTTGAAGAGTGTTCGTTAACACACAAATAAGGGTAAAAATGGAGGTGACTACACTGCAAGTACGCGAGAGCTGTTCATCCTTAAACACCAGCGAGGAAATAATATTGGATCTATTACAGGCGATTTTTATGCTGATAAATGAGCTCATACAACGCAGGTAACACCAGCAGCGTGAGTAATGTAGAGGAAAGAATCCCACCGATCACCACCGTAGCAAGAGGGCGTTGTACTTCAGCGCCGGTGCCGGTATTCAATGCCATGGGAATAAAACCAAGACTGGCAACCAGAGCAGTCATCAAAACCGGTCGCAGTCGTGTCAGAGCGCCCTGAACAATGGAAGACTGTAGTGCATCTGGTGCATACATGGTCTGTTCCCAGAGTCGACGTATAAATGACAGCATCACCAATCCATTCAACACAGCGATGCCCGACAGGGCGATGAAGCCGATCCCCGCAGAGATGGACAACGGCATATCCCGCAACCACAGGGCAAGCACGCCGCCTGTCAGCGCCAGAGGCACTCCGCTGAAGATAATCAGCGCATCACGTAAGGAACCGAAAGCCAGCATCAACAAACCTATGATCATCAAAAGTGTTAGCGGGATGACCAGCATCAGACGTTGACTCGCCGATTCCAGCTGTTCAAAGGTGCCGCCGTAATCCATCCAGTAACCCACCGGCAGTGTCACGGCTTCATTGATGCGAACCTGTGCTTCTTCAACAAAACTGCCCAGGTCTCGGTTGCGGATATTCGCAGTGATGGCGATAAACCGTTTACCATCTTCACGACTGATTTGATTCGGAGCTTCCGTCCAGATCACCTCTGCAACTTCATGGAGCGGGACGTAATCTGATGTACTTCCTGCTGGTAATGGGATGGGGAGCTGTTCATAACCTGAAATGTCCCGGCGAAGAAATTCCGGCAGCCGTACCACAATCGGAAAGCGCCGATCACCATCAAAGATATGTCCCGCTTCCTCGCCTGCGATTGCGGCCGCCATCCAATCCTGCAGATACTCAAGGGTAATTCCATAGTAAGCCAGCGCATGGCGTTTAGGATTGATAGTCAGTATAGGAAGGCCGGTGACCTGTTCAACCCGCGGATCGGCAACACCGGGAATTTGCTGCAGCACCTGAAGGACATCTTGTGCGGACGACAGAAGCTGATTGAGATCATCACCATAGATCTTGATGGAAAAGTCAGTGCGCACGCCCGAAAGCAATTCATTGAAACGCATCTGGATCGGTTGGGTGAACTCGTAATTATTTCCGGGCAGCTCCATTAATGACGCTTCCATCTGCTCCACTAGATCAGCCTTGGTCCGTGAGGAGTCAGGCCAGTCGGAACGTCGCTTCAGGATGACGAAATTGTCTGCAACGTTGGGTGGCATGGGGTCGTTGGCGACCTCAGCTGTGCCGAGTTTGGCAAACACCTTATCCACTTCCGGGAAGGAAAGAAGCCGCTGCTCGAGCAGGCGTTGCATATCAACAGCCTGTTCCAGACTGGTGCCGGGAATGCGCAAGGCATGGAGTGCAATATCACCTTCATCCAGCTGCGGAATAAATTCCCGACCGAGACTGGTGGCCAGCCAGCCACATAAAAGAATCAGCAATGCTGCTGCAGAAACAACTGTGACACGCAAACGCAAAGCGTGGTGCAGCAGTGTTTCATATCTGGATTTCAAACGATGCATCAGGTTGTTCTCCTGCGCTTTTACTTCACCCCGCATGACCAGTGCGACAGCCGCAGGAATGAAGGTGATCGACAGGATCATTGCACTGACTAATGCCATCACCACCGTCAATGCCATGGGATGAAACATCTTTCCTTCGACGCCGGACAGGGAAAAGATCGGCAGGTAGACGAGCGTGATAATGGCCACGCCGAACAGACTGGGACGTATGACTTCATCTGTGGCTTCAAAAGTGAGGGTGAGGCGGCGCCTTAACGGAAGTGGCCCCTCGTTCTGCTGTTGTGCCTCGCCCAGGCGGCGCAAGGTATTTTCGACAATGATGACCGCTCCGTCGACAATCAAACCGAAATCCAGCGCACCGAGGCTCATGAGATTAGCTGAGACACCGGCTTCGACCATCCCGCTGATGGTCATCAGCATGCTGATGGGAATGACGGCGGCGGTAATCAAAGCTGCGCGTAAATTTCCGAGCAGGATAAACAGCACGGCAATCACCAGCAGGGCACCCTCCAGCAGATTTTTTTGCACTGTCCATAGGGTTTTATCCACCAGCGTGGTTCGACTGTAAACCGGTTCAGCAGTGACCCCTGCCGGTAAGCTTTGATTGATACGATGAAGTTGTTCAGCTACCTCACGGCTGACAGTGCGGGCATTTTCTCCTGCGAGCATCATCACCGTACCCAGTACAGTTTCCTGTCCGCCGCGGGTCGCCGCTCCGGTGCGTAATTCTTTGCCGAGCGCAACTTCAGCAATGTCACCAATGCGTAAAGGAACTCCATCCCGTGTGGTGACCACAACGCTCTCAATATCTTGAATATGATTCAGCTGGCCCGGCGAACGAACCAGTATCTGTGCACCGTTGTGTTCAACAAACCCGGCGCCTCGATTGCGATTACTGTTGCGCACGGCAAAGGTAATATCCTCCAGGGTAATGCCCCAGGCCAATAGCTGATGCAGGTTCGGAGTGATGTGGTATTGCTTTTCATGCCCACCAATAGTGTTGACTTCAACAACACCCTTTACCCGTACTAATTGCGGACGAATGATCCAGTCCTGGATTTCCCGCAACGTTGTAAGGTCATATTCTTGAGCCGCGTCACCGGTGGCTGTGAGTGTGTAGCTGAAGATTTCTCCTAACCCTGTGGTGACAGGGCCCATCACCGGACGCACGTCGTCAGGCAATTGTGTGCTGATTTGATTCAAACGTTCGCTGATCTGAGCACGGGCAAAATACAGGTCGGTGGATTCATCAAATACTGCTGTAACCTGAGATAAACCATAGCGCGACAACGAACGGGTAGAGGCGAGGCCGGGTATACCGGCGAGGTTATTTTCTACGACGTAGGTAATGCGTTCCTCCACCTCCAAGGGTGTATAGCCGGCCGCTTCGGTATTAATCTGCACCTGCACATTGGTGATGTCGGGCACCGCATCTATTGGCAGACGCTGATAGTTCCATAATCCCAATCCGCAGATCAGCAGAACGCAGAAGATAATCAGGCCGCGTCGTTCTATGGCAAAACGCACAAGAGACTGCATTTTCAGGCCTCCTAGTGCACATGGGCTGCACTGGATTTCTCCAGATCAGCCTTCAGCAGAAAACTCTGTTCCACGACGTAAACCTCTCCGGGTTGTAAACCGCTGAGTACTTCAATGAAGTGTGTATTGGCTTTTCCCAATACAACAGGTTGTGCTCTGTAGCGATCACCTTGCTGGACGAAGACAACGGGTTGATCATCCAGCGTCTGCACGGCCTGTTTTTCAATCAGCAGGTCGACTTTGTCTTCGGCGATGATGATCAGCGCTTCCACCACAGTGCCGGCAATGAGCTGCGCAGGGACATTGATCAAGGGTACATGAGCGGTAAGTGTGGGTGAGCTGCCATCACTGGCANTGATGTACCTGATGGTGCCCTGCCCAGCAGGGGTGTGCGTACGATGATCACCGGGATAAATCAATACTTTCTGGCCCCTGCGAATCTGCGCCGCGTCCCGGGCAAAAACCTTCAGATCCAGTTCCAGCCGTGATGAGTCTGCCAGTGTGAACAACTCGGCTTCTCCAGTGTACTCTCCGACATTAGCGTGACGTTCAATAACGACTCCATCAATGGGCGACACTATGTCGTAGACACGCAGGCTGTCATTGGCCTCCACGCGTGCGACAAGGCTACCGGCTTTAACCTCATCACCGATACGCACGTTAACCTGACGAATCAGGCCGGGGAAGCGTGCGCGAAGATGACTGATATGCTCTGGGTCGGGTTTAAGCCGACCGAATAAGGTAATTGATTGCTGCAAGGTACCGCCGCTTGCCAGACGGGTTTTAATTCCAGTCTGGTGAGCCAGTTCGGTGGATAAATGCAGGTCGCGTTCCCTGTGCTCATGCTCGTGATGCTCATGTTCGTTGTGATGATCTGGCGATGCTGAAGCGGAAGACATCCCCCAGAGGGGTGCGCTTACAAGAAAAAAAATAGAAAGAATTTTCATGGCTGGGTTCCTTTGTGCAGCTGAGCAGCATCAGACAAAACAGCGCCGCTCAGGCGTTCCAGTTCGGTTCGCCAGTAATGGGCTTTTACGGCGGATTGAATCAAATCAAGCCGGGCATCCAACAGCTCCGATTGGGCCAGGCTCACCTCCATATAACTGTAACGACCTTTACTGAAGGCCTCGTCGCTCTCGCGCACGGCGCGGGCAAGCAGCGGCACAATCTCATTGCGCAGCAACTGCACGCGTCGGATTGCAAGTTGCTGCTCTTCCTGCAACTGCAAAAGCTGACTGCGCAGGCGAATAACGGCAGTGTCGTATTGCTGAATAGCGAGCTGATGTTGTGCAGCAGCCGCTTTGACGTCGCCAGCCGCTCGCTTCCGCGTTGACAGCGGTACATCAACACCGAATACCAGAGCCGTATCATCGCTTTCATTCAGGTGCCTGATGCCGGCACGCCACTCAAGGTTTAATGCGCTGTTGGTGCGCGCTAAACGCAGTTCGGCGTCCCGAAGACGTTTTTCATCCGCCAGCAATCGGAGATCGGGATGTTGATCCAGCAAGCGGAGAAGATCGTCGCGCATGACTGGCGTATCGAGATTAAACAAATTGCCTTGAGCGACGAACAACACATCGTCCGGCTCNCCCCATAATTGACCGAGGGACGATTTTGCAATCCGCACAGCGCTTTCCGCTTCAGTGCGCGCCGTGTCCGCTTGAAGNAGAGCTGCCTGAGCGCGCAGTAATTCCGACAGGGGGGCGCTGCCGGCATCCGTGCGTCGCTGCAGATCCGTGACGCGTCGCTGCCAGAGCTGGTGTGACTGCTGATAAACCTGCAACGCTTCCTGTGCGGCAACCACAGCAATAAACCGCCGCGTGATATCCGCCAGCAACTCCAGCTCAAACAATTGCGCTTCGGTGGCGAGTGCCTGTTGCCGTGCCGTAACAACGGATTGACGCGCGGTCCGTTGATGCCGAGGTTCAATCACAGAAGACAGAGATAATGTCACCTCAGCGCTGCGGGCCTGTTGATATGCACCGCTGCCGGCAATATTTTCCACCTCTGCCGACAGTGTCAGCGGAGGTGATAATGCAGCGCTCTCCAGTTCGCCCTGGAGCGATTGCGCACGCAGCGTAAAGCTTCTGAGTTGCGGGTGTTGCTGCAGGCCCGCGCGCAGTGCATCGTGTAATGTCAGGGGACGCAGTTCAGAGGCTGTGACCGACATTGATGCACCAATCCACAGCGCAATGACTGCGCTGCGCAGTAGAAAACTATCCATAAGAACTCCAGCTCTTACCGAAGGTGTAGAGATAGGCGATGTGATAAATCAGCTGGAGAACGAGGGTGGGGCGCGCAGAGGAGGGTGTAAGAAGAAAATACTTGTTGCGGTGATTCGATGAGCTGCACGTGTAAATGGCTGACGAACGCCGTAAAGCATCAACGCGCAGACCAGCGCGATGATCAGGAAGGGTAAATCGGATTTGGTAAGTTTGAGTATGGACTCCACCAGTTCGGTATCCGTATCAAGATGTACTTCATCGTCATGGAGGTGATCCGGATGACCATCCAGCAGATCCATGTGCACCGACACCGGGGATTCCTGACCGTCAAAGCAGAGATGTCCGTGCAGACCGCCCCACATGGCGCACAACCAGACGATCAACGTCAGGAAGATAAATCGGCGGTGGCGGGAAATTTGATTGGGCACGGTGCATCCCTGGGATTCAGATGTGCCGACTATAGCGGATTATGCGGTGGGCTTGCCAGTTAACCGTGTTCGGTTGGCGAGGTGGGTCACAGCAGGGCGGATCAGTAGCACCTGATCCGCCCTGAGCAGTGGTTATTGCTGCTCGCGTGCAATCGCGCGATAGCCGATATCCTTGCGGTAGAAAACGCCATCCCAGGTAATTTTCTCAGCCAGCTGGTAGGCACGCTGCTGAGCTTCTGAAACGGTTTTACCCAATGCGGTTGCACATAGCACACGGCCACCATTGGTCAGTACCTTGCCTTCTTTGCTGGTGGTACCGGCATGGAACACCTTTTCACCGCTGACTTCGTCTGTGGGCAGACCGGAGATTACATCGCCCTTTTTATAATCGCCCGGGTAACCACCCGCCGCCAGCACAACACCGATGGATGCGCGCTCGTCCCAGTTGGCGGTGACTTTATCCAGATCACCTTTCAAGGCCGCCATGCACAGTTCCACCAGGTCGGATTGCAGGCGCAGCATGATCGGCTGAGTTTCCGGGTCACCGAAACGGCAATTATATTCAATGACTTTGGGATTGCCTTCCGCATCAATCATCAATCCTGCATACAGGAAGCCGGTGTAGGCGTTACCTTCGGCAGCCATGCCTTCAACGGTCGGACGGATAATGTCTTTCATGACGCGTTCATGTACCGCCGGTGTCACCACGGGTGCCGGGGAATATGCACCCATACCGCCAGTGTTGGGGCCGGTATCTCCGTCACCCACACGTTTGTGATCCTGACTCGTTGCCATCGGCAGAATATTTTTGCCGTCTACCATCACAATAAAACTGGCTTCCTCGCCTGCAAGAAATTCTTCAATCACCACACGATAACCCGCGTCGCCGAAGGCGTTGCCGGACAGCATATCGCGCACGGCATCTTCAGCCTGCTGCAGGGTTTCGGCGACGATCACACCCTTGCCAGCGGCAAGACCGTCAGCTTTCACAACGATAGGCGCACCTTTTTCACGCAGGTAAGCCAGTGCCGGTTCTATCTCGGTAAAGTTCTGGTATTCAGCGGTAGGAATCTTGTGACGTGCAAGAAAATCCTTGGTAAAGGCTTTGGAGCCTTCAAGTTGCGCAGCGCCCTTAGTGGGACCAAAACAGGGGAGGTTACGCTCATTAAAGAAGTCAACAACGCCCGCCACCAGCGGTACTTCCGGACCGACAATCGTCAGCCCGACATTGTTGGATTCAGCAAAATCAGCCAGGCGTGCAAAATCCAGGACGTCGATGGAAACATTGGCGAGCTTGTGATCGAGCAGGGTTCCGGCGTTACCCGGAGCGACGAACACTTTTTCAACCTGCGGGCTCTGCGCCGCTTTCCAGGCCAACGCGTGCTCNCGTCCGCCGCTGCCAATAATCAATACGTTCATAAGTGGCTCTCTACCCGTAGGTCGGATCAGGCGCACAGCGCCGTCATCCGACATTTAATTATTAAGTTGCAATGACAGTCTGTGTCGGATTGCGGCGCTGTGCGCCTGATCCAATCTACATTCAGACCTAGGTATTAATGACGGAAATGGCGCATACCGGTAAAGACCATCGCCATGCCGTGCTCATCGGCGGCGGCGATGACTTCATCGTCACGCATGGAGCCGCCGGGCTGAATGACTGCCGCGATACCCACCTTCGCCGCGTTATCAATACCATCGCGGAAGGGGAAGAAGGCATCGGAAGCCATGACGGAACCTGCAACCTGCAATCCGGCATGCTCGGCTTTAATAGCAGCAATACGGGCGGAATTTACACGGCTCATCTGGCCTGCCCCAACGCCGATAGTCTGATTGTTTTTTGCATAAATAATCGCATTGGATTTCACAAATTTAGCGACCTTCCACGCGAACAGCAGGTCGCGCATCTCGGCTTCGGTGGGCACGCGTTTGGTGACCACTTTCAAGTCCGACTCGGTCACCATGCCGTTGTCGCGGTCCTGCACCAGCAATCCACCATTGACACGTTTGTAATCCAGTCCGCCGATGCGTTCACTGCTCCACTCGCCACAGGCCAGCAGGCGAACATTCTGTTTAGCCTTGACGACTTCAACGGCCGCAGCAGAAACGCTCGGAGCAATAATGACTTCAACAAACTGCCGCTCAATGATTGCTTTCGCCGTTTCTTCATCCAGCTCACGGTTAAATGCAATGATGCCGCCAAAGGCGGACTCAGGGTCGGTGGCGTAAGCAAGATCGTAAGCAGTTTTGATATTGCTGCCGATGGCAACTCCGCAGGGGTTTGCGTGTTTGACAATGACACAGGCAGGTTCAGCAAAAGACTTTACCGTCTCCAGCGCGGCATCGGTGTCTGCCACGTTGTTGTAGGACAGTTCTTTGCCCTGTAACTGACGGGCAGTGGCAATGCTGACTTCCTGAGGATTTTTTTCAACGTAGAAAGCCGCTTTTTGGTGAGGATTTTCACCGTAACGCATTTCCTGCGCTTTGATAAACTGGGTGTTGAAGGTGCGGGGGAAAGCTTCACTGCCGCCATCTACCAGTCGACCAAAATAATTGGCAATAGCACCGTCATAGGCTGCGGTGTGCTCATAAGCCTTGATCGCCAGATCAAAACGGGTTTTATAGGTGGTGCTGCCATTGTTGGCTTTTAACTCATCGAGAATAGCGGCGTAGTCCGAAGCATTTACCACGATGTTTACAAAAGCATGGTTCTTCGCTGCAGCGCGCACCATGGTTGGTCCGCCGATATCAATATTTTCTACGGCATCCTCCAGCGAGCAGTCAGCTTTAGCTACGGTTTTTTCGAAGGGGTATAAATTGACCACCACCATATCAATGGCGTTGATGCCGTGCTGGCTCATCACCGCATCGTCCTGTCCGCGACGGGCGAGGATGCCGCCGTGCACCTTTGGGTGAAGGGTCTTTACGCGGCCATCCATCATCTCCGGAAAGCCGGTGTAATCAGAAACCTCAACCGCAGGAATCTTGTTGTCGGTGAGCAGGCGATAGGTGCCGCCGGTGGATAAAATTTCCACGCCTTGGGCGTGCAGAGCCTGTGCAAATTCCACAATGCCGGTTTTATCGGAGACGCTGATTAAAGCGCGCTTGACGGGAACAAGATTAACGCTGGACATGTTGGTGATATTTCCCCATGGTTAAACAGAATTGAAAACTGTTAAAAAGCAAAAGGGGTGGTTTTTATTCCACCCCTTCTATGGGAGACGCTGGTTCGCGCTCCGCGATACCGCCTTAGAGCAGGCCGTATTGCTTTAATTTTTTACGCAGGGTTCCGCGGTTTAAACCCAGCACCTGCGCAGCGCGGGTCTGGTTGTGACGGGTGTACTTGAGCACTATTTCCAGCATGGGCGCTTCAACTTCAGCCATCACCATGTCATACACATCGCTCACTGGCTGGCCATCAAGGTTCTGGAAATAATTTTCCATGGCCTGCTCTACGCAACCACGCAGAGATTGTGACTGAGCTGCCTGAGCAAAGCCCGTAGCAGTCGTGGTGGCTGGGGCTTCTGTCATAAAAGTTGCTGTGTTCATGCCGCTATATCCTCTTTCGTAATCAGCTGTTCAAAGAACGTTTGAACGCTGGCATGTTGTTCTTCTGCGTTTTCAAGACGATTGAACTGTTGGCGAAACGATTCACTGCCAGCGACGGTTTGCAGATACCAGCCCACATGTTTGCGGGCGATACGTGGCCCCATTACATCGCCATAGAAATCGTACAGTTCACGCAGATGGCTACATAGAATTTCTCTGACTTCCGTCAGAGAGGGTTCAGGTAATTGTTCACCTGTACGCAGGTAATGCTCTATTTCGCGGAAAATCCAGGGCCGCCCCTGAGCGGCCCGCCCGATCATGACCGCATCTGCTCCAGTATGATCGAGCACCTGACGCGCCTTGATGGCTGAGTCGATATCGCCGTTGCAGAACACCGGAATATCGACTGCCTGTACCACGGCAGCTATCGTGTCGTACTCAGCTGCTCCCGTAAAACCACAGGCGCGGGTGCGTCCGTGAACTGCGAGAGCAGCAATACCATTGTCCTGTGCGATTCGTGCAACGCGCACAGCGTTACGTTCTTCCATATCCCAGCCGGTGCGAATCTTGAGGGTCACCGGAATATCCACGGCTGCGACCACAGCACGCAGAATGTCATTTACCAGTTGTTCATCTTTCAATAAGGCCGAGCCCGCTGCTTTCTTACAGACTTTTTTGGCGGGGCAGCCCATATTGATGTCAATAATCTGGGCTCCGTTGTCTGCGTTCAAGCGCGCTGCCTCGGCCATCATCTCCGGGTCACCACCGGCGATCTGCACCGATATGGGTGCGATTTCGCCGCGATGATCCAAGCGCAAGCTGCTCTTGCGGCTGCCCCAGAGTTCCGCATTGGCAGTTACCATCTCAGAAACCACCAGCCCCGCACCCAGCTTCCGGCAAAGCTGCCGAAAGGGGCGGTCGGTTACCCCGGCCATAGGCGCGAGGATGACCTGACTGTCGATCTGATAGGGACCTATCCGGAACACATGGCGCTCCATTGGATGAGCAGATTGCAAAAAATGATGGAGGATCTCGCTGTTACCAGCGGCGTGCCAAAGCTGTTATCCCAAGATAGGACTCACAACCTCTGGCCCATGGATTTTTGCGTTAAGGCACCTGCGTAAAAGGGCCGCCATGATACCTGTTTGCATCGTTAATGGGAACGTGGAAATTGCGCAAAGTGGCGTTTTTTTGAGCGGTTGACGGCCGTCACGACAAGTGGCTGGCTTGTCAATATCTCCAGTAGATTATTCGGGAATATACGCGTGGTAATTCACAGCATCAGAGCCAGGATCGACCAGCTCCAGGGTCAGGTGGACCGGTTGGTTCTGGGGCATCAGGCTGCGGCCTGCCAGCTCTCCGCGGAGGTATTCCTGCGGCTTGAAGCGTCGTGAGGCGACCGGTTGGTCCTCAATGGTGCTGAATGCCAGGATGAGGTCGGGGAAGGGCTGCTGAAAGCTGGCATTATTGAGCAGGATGGCATCCACAATTAAAGCGTTATCCAGCCGGGGGTGATTGCGCACCACCAGGTTGTAAGCCCGGATTTTGCTGCGATCCACCAGTGTTGGCAGTTTACAGCCAATAACCGAACAGGCGCTTTCGTAGAAACTGCGGTAGGGTTCGGTGCGGTTCAGGTTGTCGAACTGCAGCCAGGCCACCTGGATAAACAGGACCAGTACCATCAGCAGCGATAACCCGCCCCACAGGGCTTTGCCAGAGCCTTCACGCTTGTGCCGGGCGGTCATCTCCACCGGTTCCGGCGTAATGTTCATCAGCAGCGCGGCGCGGGATGAGTCAAAGGCGCGCAGGCCGGAGTCTTCTTTGCTGTGGTGATACATCGCCTGCTGGTAAAGCTGGTCGTCACGATAGGGCTGCGCGTGAATTTCCTCGGCTTCCTCGAGAGTATCGCTCTTTTCTGCCACGATATTAAAGATAGGCCCTTTAAACGGAACAGAGCTAGTCCGCGGTGCATCTGCTTCCTGCATCTCTTCATTCACGTCGAGATCTGTCGATGGCTCTTCGCTGTTGAACTCCTCTTCTTCCTGTCTGCGCTCTTCCTTTTCTGCGCGGCGGGCCGACAGGTTGATCTCTTCATCCGCTTCTTCAAGCAGCTCCATGGCCCAGGACTCGTCCGGGTCAATCTCGTCTTCTTCCGGCTCTGTCTGGCGGATCTCCCGGTCAAACAGTGATCCTGTCTGCTTTGGCAGATTTTCCAGGTCGAGGAAACCGTCGAATTCGTAGTCAGAGCGCTCCTCAGGCTCTTCCGGTACATCCATGTCATCGCTGATCAGAAAGTCGTCGTCCCCACTCAGCGCCAATTCCCGGTTGATGTCTTCCTGGCTGAAGGTCAACTTNCCTTCTTCTGCGGGAGGTGAGGCTGGCGTTTGCTCCGTGGAGGATGCGGCTGAGGGGGTGGGTTTTGCTGCAGCGGGGGCTGCCGTTGTCGGCGTAGCAGCAGGCGCTGGCTTGACTGCCGGAGTTGTCGGCTTCAGCGGAGCCTGAGCGGTGGNCTGCGCGACGGATGGCCGGGTCTCGGCAGGTCTGGCGGAAGACAGCGGGGCNGGTGCTGGCGTCGGTCTCTGAGTACGCGCCGATGCGGCACCAGTTACCAAGTGATCCTGCGCTTTGAAGATATGCAGACAGGAACCGCAACGTACTGCGCCTTTGGCAGACTGCAATTGTGCGCTGGTGATCCGAAAGGAAGTGGCGCACTTGGGGCAGCGGGTGACCATGTTGCTCATAGGCGGGTGTTGATCCTGGTTATCGACAAGACGCGGTGAATCAGTGTAGCTCCTGGCGCCAGCGGGGTAAATTCTTCCGCGTGGGAGTGTTAAGTACCACGCATTTAGCGGCTGCGGCGGCGGAAGCGAATTATGAGCGGGTTTTAGTCCCTGTCAATCTCACCCATTCATCCTGGCTGGTAATGGGATCAAAATCGAACCAGGGGGCATAAGCCGCCATGACTGTCTCAGCCTGAATACCCAGAATGCCCGACAGACAGATCTTTCCGCCGGGGCGGGTCAGTGCATTAAGGTCTGCTGCCAGTTCTGCCAGAGGGCCGGCAAGGATATTGGCCAGCACCACATCTGCCTGTATCTGTGGACAGCGACGTGGGAGGTAAACCGGCATTGCATCTGCGGGCAGATGGTTGCGCTTGGCATTCTCCGTTGTGGCGAGCAGTGCTTGGGGATCAATGTCTACACCGATTACCTGCTTTGCACCCATCAGGAGAGCGGCAATGCCCAGGATGCCGGAGCCGCACCCGTAATCGACAATCTGCAGACCGGTAAGGTCCTGCTGGTCAATCCATTGCAGGCACATAAAGGTGGTGGGGTGGGTGCCGGTGCCGAAGGCGAGACCCGGGTCCAGCATCAGGTTGATCTTGTCTGGCTCCGGTGGCTGCTGCCAGCTGGGGCAGATCCACAGGCGCTCGCCGCAGCGGATCGCGTGATAATTTTTCATCCATTCCCGCTCCCAATCCTTGTCTTCGAGCAGCTCCCATTTGTGCTCCGGCAACTCGTCGCCAAACACCTGCTGCGCCTGTCGGCTCGCCTCCGCTGTATCGACATCGGCGGTGTAAAGGCCGGTGATGCGAACCTCATCCCATAAAGGCGTTTCGCCGAGAGCCGGCTCGAAGATGGGTTGATCCGCCGCATCCTGCAGGGTGACGGATACAGCGCCGCTGGCCAGCAACGCATCCTCGATTTTTTCAGTCTGGGGACGATTGGCTTTAATCTTGAGTTGTAACCAGGGCATGGGAGTCTCGAACAGGAAAGGCCGGTCACAGACGTGACCGGCGCGGGGTTTTAGTTGGCGAGTTTCTTCTCGAGGTAGTGAATGTTCACACCACCTTTGGCGAATTCCGTGTCGCGCACCAGCATCTGTTGCAGAGGGATATTGGTACGAATGCCGTCAACAATAGTTTCGTCCAGGGCGTTGCGCATACGATTCAAAGCAATCTCACGGGTTTCTCCGTAAGTGATGATCTTGGCAATCATCGAATCGTAGTTGGGCGGAACTGTGTAGCCACTGTATAAATGCGAATCTACCCGTACACCAAATCCACCGGGGGCGTGGTAATTCTTTACCAGACCGGGGCAGGGCATGAAAGTTTTGGGGTCTTCGGCGTTGATCCGGCACTCAAAGGAGTGGCCGCGAATCACGATGTCGGATTGCTTGATGGACAGCTTTTCCCCTGCGCAGACGCGAATCTGTTCCTTAATCAGGTCCACGCCGGTAACCATCTCAGAGACCGGATGCTCTACCTGAATACGGGTGTTCATCTCGATGAAGTAAAAGCGCCCATCTTCGTACAGGAACTCAAAGGTACCTGCTCCGCGATAACCGATGTCTATACAGGCTTTTACGCAGGCTGCATAGGTAGCTTCGCGCACATCGTCAGGAATGCCGGGAGCCGGTGCTTCTTCCAGCACTTTCTGGTGGCGGCGCTGCAGAGAACAGTCGCGGTCGCCCAGGTGAATGGCATTGCCCTGTCCGTCAGACAGAATCTGAACTTCCACGTGGCGAGGGTTCTGCAGGAATTTTTCCATGTACACAGTGCCGTCGCCAAAGGCAGCTTTGGCTTCACCCTGGGTAACGTGGATCGAGTTCAGCAGAGCTGCTTCGGTGTGCACGACGCGCATGCCGCGACCGCCACCGCCAGCTGCAGCCTTGATGATCACGGGGTAGCCGATGCGACGGCCGATCTCAAGACACTTTTCCGGGTCGTCTACCGGCAGCGGGCCGTCAGAACCGGGAACAGTGGGAACGCCGGCCTTCTTCATTGCCTTGATGGCCTCTACCTTGTCACCCATCATGCGGATAACGTCGGGGTCCGGGCCGATAAAGACAAAGCCGCTTTTCTGTACCTGCTCGGCAAAATCGGCGTTTTCCGCGAGGAAACCATAGCCGGGATGCACAGCCACAGCGTCGGTAATCTCCATGGCGCTGATGATGGCTGGAATGTTCAGGTAACTTTTCGGAGAAGGGTTCGGGCCGATACAGACGGACTCGTCCGCCAGGCGCACGTGTTTCAAATTGCGGTCGACCTGGGAGTGGACAGCGACTGTCTTGATGCCCATCTCGCGGCAGGCGCGCAGTACGCGCAGCGCAATTTCGCCTCGATTGGCGATAAGAACTTTTTCAAACATAACCAGTTCCTTAAGCTCGTTCGTATAAACAGCGTCAGAGCGTGTTTGTTGGCTGGATAACTTAAACGATTGTCACGAGCGGTTGGTCAAATTCGACCGGTTCACCATCGCCGACCAGAATGGCTTCAATGACGCCGGCCTTGTCGGCCTCTATCTGGTTCATCATCTTCATGGCTTCGATGATGCAGATTACATCACCCACCTTAACGTGTTTGCCTACTTCAACGAATGCCGGAGAGCCCGGGCTGGGTGAGCGGTAGAAGGTGCCTACCATGGGAGACTTGACCACGTGGCCGTCGAAAGTTGCTTTGGCCGGTGCTTCGGCGGCGGCTGGTGCAGCGGCTGCAGCTGGCGCGGCAGCAGGGGCTGCAGCTGGAGCATAGCTCTGCACAGGGGCAGCGATGTATTGTGGTTGACCAGCATAGTTGCGGCTGATGCGCACTGATTCTTCGCCTTCTTTAATTTCCAGCTCGCCGATATCGGATTCTTCCAGCAGTTCGATCAGTTTTTTAATTTTGCGGATATCCATAGAGTCCTCTCTAGAACGGGGTTGTATGTGAATAGGGTTAGTGTTTCAACAACTGAAACGCGGCGCGCAGGGCCAACTCGTAGCTGGTAGCGCCAAAGCCACAGATGACGCCTTGGGCGACATCTGAGAAGTAAGAGTGATGCCGGAACGCCTCACGCTTGTGTACGTTGGACAGGTGCACTTCGATAAAAGGAATGTCTACTGCCAGAAGCGCATCGCGCAATGCGACGCTGGTGTGGGTAAACGCNGCAGGATTGATCAGGATGAAATCCACTCCCTCATTGCGCGCTTCGTGGATACGCTCAATAAGTTCGTACTCTGCATTGCTCTGTAAGGTCAGAAAATGATGGCCAGCTTCACGGCACAGCTCCGACAGTTGCTGGTTGATGGAATCCAGAGTTGCCGCCCCGTAGATTCCCGGCTCGCGTAAACCGAGCAGGTTAAGGTTGGGGCCGTGAAGTACCAGAATGGTAGCCATGGATTGGGTAATCCTGTTCTTGATGTTTACCTATGCAGAGGTTGAGCTGCTGCATTGGGTGTTACGTCAAACTTCGCCGAATTTTGAATTATTGGCTAAGACTAGTTGGGTTTTTGAGCAAATCAAACCGGAACATGCTTAAAACCGATTGAGTAGCTCCAAAAGTGTGGCGAGTTTGCCGCAAAAAAAAGGAGCTGTCCACGACTCCGCGAGAAATTTGCATAAATGTCGGAAATTCGCGGCAAGATTAAGGAAGTTAGGCAGTTAATTAGATTTTAATGTAAGCTTAACGGTGGGTTTCTGCGCCGAAGCCAGCACGTTTACCGCGTATTCGCAGGTGTTTCACGCTTATTTGCGTGAAACCCGCGAAANTAGCGNTAATTTCGGCGAATTAGTTGATAAAAGCGGTNTTTTGATTGCTGACGGATTCAATAACCCTTCCAGGGGTGAGCANCTGAGGCAAAATCTCAGCTTTTCCTTCACTANGAGGAGGGAACCATAAATACAGTGGAACGCCGCTGCGACCGTATTCAGCCAGCAGGCGGGTGATCTCAGGGTCACGATTGGTCCAATCTCCTTTCAATGTCACAACCTGATAATCATCAAAAGCCTGCTCAACTTCTTCGGTATGCAGCGTGAGCCGTTCATTAGCCAGGCAGGTCAGACACCAGTCGGCGGTGAGATTCACAAACACGGGCGTTCCAGCTGCGCGCAGTTGCTGCAGGCGCTCCGGCGAGTAGGCTTGCCAGCGCGAAGGCTCTATTGACTGATTGATCATCTGCCAGGGCAATACCAGTGCGCCTATCCAGGCTGCTGCTATTAATGTGCGGCGTACCCATTGCCATGGCCCCTCCGCTGAGCGGTTGAGCAGCCAGCAGCCGAAAGCGATGGCGACAGCACCGGCGGCGACAATCATGCTGGCGTCCACACCAGCCTGGCGGCCCAGTACCCAGAGCAGCCAGACGGCGGTGAGGTACATAGGGAAGGCCAGAAATTCTTTCAGGTTTTCCATCCATGCCCCCGGTTTCGGCAGGCGCTTGGCGAGGGCAGGCAGGTAGCAAAGCAGGAGTAACGGCAGGGCCATGCCCAGACCCAGGGCAGCGAAGATCGCCAGGCAGACCACGGCCGGCTGAGTTAACGCAAAGCCGAGAGCGGCACCCATGAACGGAGCGGTGCAGGGACTGGCCACGATAGCGGCCAGTACGCCGGTAAAGAAGGAACCGCTCAGGCCGGATTTTTGCGTAAGAGACTGGCCGGCGCCCATCCACCGGGTGCCGATGTTGAGCATTCCGGACAAGCTCAGTCCCATGACGAAAAACAGATAGGTTAAAGCTGCTATCAGGAGAGGTGACTGCAGCTGAAAGCCCCAGCCTATCGCTTCACCGCCGGCTCTTGCTAACAGCAAGGCCGCTGCAAATATTACAAAACATAATACGATGCCGGCGGTATAGACCCAGCCATGTAGAGGCAGGCGCTCTCGATCCGCCTGGGCAAGGCTCATGACTTTGATGGACAGCACCGGGAACACACAGGGCATCAGGTTCAGGATGATTCCACCGAGGATGGCGAAGAGAATGATGCTGAATAAGGAAGTCGATTCAACAGGGGAGGGCGTGTCAGGAGCTTCGATAAGAGGGTCCGCAGGGGGGGGCAGGATAGTCACTACCTTATTGTCCGGATCTACCTGCAGGTGGTCTGTATAAGGCGGGTAGCACAGCCCCGCGTCGGCGCAGCCCTGGGATTCCACCAGCAGATTGAAAGGTGCTGTGCCCGCCGGCAAATCGATTGTCAGAACGGCCCGGTCATAAAATACCGTCATATCCTTGGAGAAGAATTCATCGAACTTGGTAATCCCCTCGCTGAACCTCGGCGTGAGAGTCAGACCATTGCTGGCGTTCAGCTTGAAGCGCTCTTCATAGAGGTAATAAGCCGGTGCGATAACCCACTCGAGTATCAGCTGGTCATCCTGCAGGCGAGGTTGCAGCTGGAAAGCTTCGGTCACCAGCAGAAATTCATCGTCCGGAGCCAGGATGCTGGTGCTGAAGGTACTTTGCTTCGGAGCGAAGATATCCTGCGCCTGACCTGTGGCTGAGAACAGGCAGCCGAATACAACCGTAAAACAGGCAATAAGTCGAAAAAAGGACGCGTAAGGCAGATTCATGAGAGCAGGCATAGTCAGTGATTTCTTGTTGTGGGTTGGCATGCTCGAGAGGCAGGTTGGCGGGGATGCTGCAAATCCTAGTAGTATAGGCCCCGGTCTGATTCCCGAAACAATCCATGGCGGCAAGAGACGCCCGGAAAATTCTAGCGGATTAGACAGACTTTGGTGTGTTGGTTCACACAACTTTTAGCTCCGTCTGTCATCCTGTTCAAGAGATTTTGATAGATTCTTATCATTGAATCCTGTTGTGGTTGAATTTCTTTATATCAGAGAAGCCTGTTTTATGCATAAAGTGATGTGTCAATTGCTGGTTGTCAGCGTATTTTCGATGATGCTTGGGGCGTGTCAGACCTCGCCCAGGCCAGCCCCGGAAACAGCGGCCCCCGTCGCCACCGCTGCGTCGCAGCCGCGCCCGGCTCCTAAACCGGTGAACACGCGCGAGCAGACGATCAAGCGCTTGCTGGCAGAAGCGGATTACGCACTCAGCCGGAATCAGTTACTCATGCCGCTGGAAGATAACGCCCACGATCGCTACCACGCAGTCTTGCTGCTTGATCCGGAAAACAGTGAGGCAAAAACCGGTCTGCAGGCCATCACGCTGCGCTACGTAGAGCTGGCTCGCAGTGCGGCGGCGCGCAGCCGCTACACAGAAGCACAGGCACACCTGAAAAATGCGCGTGACCTGGACCCTGAAAATCCTCTGGTTGAAGAGTTTGCAGCAGTATTGCGCAAGGAGATTGCTAATCAGAAACCGCCAGCACCCTACAAACCCGGACCGGACGAACATATGATTGACGTAAAAGCGTTGTCCGCAAAAAGCCCCGCCGTTATCGCTCAGTTGGGTGAGCTTGCACAAACGGCCCGGGAGAGCGGTGACCTTGTTATGATTCACGCGCGTAACGACGCAGAGGGGCGTTGGATCTATCAACAGATGCGCGAAGCTGTGCCCGGGTTCCTGCTGCGCGGAGATATCCGGATTACCCAGCAGCCGCGAATTCAATTTGTCCCACGTTTGCAATAAAACCAACAACACTTCAAGGACAATGGTTATGTTCAGGTTCCCGCAATTATTCTGTGCAGTTTTTCTGGCGTTCATGGGTAGCTGGGTCATGGCAGAGACCTCTGCTGTTGCTTCCTCAGCGGTAAGTACCGCCGCCATCAAAATCGCGGCGGACATTCGCGTGGAAGGAGCCTATGTCAACGTTCCGGTTCCCGGTACTAAAAATACAGCTGCTTTTTTTACCCTGCACAATCTCGGAGATCAGGCGGCTAGTCTGGTGTCNGTGGATATTGATGTAGCGCGCCGGACNGAACTGCACAGCCACACCACGAAAGATGGCATGATGCAGATGCGCCGCGAAGAGCAGATCCCAATCCCGGCCAAAAGCCGAGTGACCTTTGCCTCCGGCTCCTATCACGTCATGCTGTTTGATCTGCAGCGCAGTATCCAGACCGGTGAGGAACTGCAATTACTCTTCACTTTTGCCGACGGTAAACAATTGGTGGCAACAGCAAAGGTGAAAAGTATCTTCGATAAACATCATCACTAAGTGCGACGGACGCACGGAGTTTTAAGGAATAACAGCCATGGCGTTACCGAAGTTTAAAAATTTATGGGTACGTAGCGTGCGCAAAGCGCGTGACGGTTACTCTGATACGCAGGAGGACATTGCTGGCAGCAGCCTGTGGTTTCGCATCCTCCTGATTGTACTGGTGATCTATCTGTTGATTGCCGTCGCTGTGGGTATCTATTGGAGCCTGTCACCGGGGCTGTTCGATGTGCGCGAGCAGGCACAGCGGGAACTGGGCGGCGAGGAACGCAGGCCGGTAGTGGGAGCCGTGACCACGGCAACACTGATTCAGGTGGCGGAGTCGCTGTGGAATAAACCCGGAGGCTATCTCTCTAATGACATCATGCCGCCCGGACTGTGGCTGGATGACATGCCCAATTGGGAATATGGCGTGCTGATCCAGGTGCGGGATATGAGCAAGGCGATGCGTGAAGCCTTCAGTCGTTCACAGTCGCAGTCCCGGGAGGATAAAGACCTGATCCTCGCCGAGCCCCGGTTCAATTTCGATAATGCCAGCTGGATTTTTCCTGCCTCTGAGTCGCAATATCAGGAGGGGGTGGATTATCTGCGCCGCTATCTGCGTCGACTGGCTTCCGGCAATTCGCAGGATGCCCAGTTCTTTGCGCGGGCTGACAATCTCAATTACTGGTTATCCACCGTGGAAACGCGCCTGGGTAACTTGTCCCAGCGGCTGAGCGCGAGTGTGGGGCAGCAGCGTCTTCACAGTGATGCGCCGGATTTAGCCGGCGTCACTTTCGGGCAGCCTGTTGATGATGGGGTGGTGAAAACCCCTTGGAACGAACTGGACGATGTGTTCTTTGAAGCGCGTGGCTCTGCCTGGGCACTGATTCATCTGCTCAAAGCGGTGGAGATTGATTTTGCGGATGTGCTGGAAAAGAAAAACGCACGGGTCAGCGTGCAGCAGATTATCCGGGAGCTGGAGGCAACACAGCAGACGTTGTTCAGCCCTATGGTGTTAAATGGCAGTGGCTTTGGCATGCTCGCCAATCATTCTTTGGTTATGGCTTCCTACATTTCCCGCGCTAACGCGGCCATCATTGACCTGCGGCGTTTACTGGCCCAGGGCTAGTCCTCGTCGGCGGAGCCTTCAGGCTTCGCCGGCATCTCCCCATCGACAATACACAGCTCTCCAACAGGCCAGCGGATTTTTATGGATGATGTACGGTTCGCAAATATTTGTAGTGATTGATCACAACTTTTATTAATGCTGCCTGCTGCAAATCAATCGGTGGTCATAATGGCGTAGAATGCCCCGCTAAGTGCAGCCTTTGGGCTTCTGGTTCAGCACCCTTGATGAGATAAAAAAGTAGGGAGTTCGAATGCGATCGTTAATGTTGTTGGTGGGCCTTTTCCTCGGGATGGCAGGCGCAGCTCAAGTCCTGGCTGACTCAGCCACAGACTCGAACAAAGAGCTGCTGTGGCTTGAAGTCATCGATCCTTATGTTGAAATGCACAGCGGCCCGGGACGCGGGTATCCGATATTTTACGTGATCGAACAGGGTGAACGGGTCAGCGTGATGACACGGCGGCCCGGCTGGTACGAGGTGCGTACTCAGGATGGAAAAACCGGCTGGACCACAGCTGCACAGATCTCCCGCACCATCCAGACCACCGGTGAGCCGGCGGATCTGCCTACCGTAAGTTACGGTGATTACCTGAAGAACAGCTGGCGTGCCGGTTTTAACACCGGGCAGTTTTCCAGCGGTGAGCTGCAGGGCAGCGAACTGTTCAGTGCAACCTTTGGTTACCGTCCTTTTGGCTGGCTCGGTGTCGAAGTGGAAGCCGGCAAGATCTTCGGTACTGATATCAAAGGGGATTTCTATGGCGCGAACCTGGTGCTGGAACCCTTTTCTGACTGGCGAATTTCTCCCACTGTTCTGATCGGCCGCGGCGTGATGAAGATTGATTCTCAGCCGAAGCTGGTGCCGCTGGAGATCGACGACTCCGACTACAATCATTATGGTCTGGGATTTAACTACTACCTGGGCAGAAACTTTCTGTTCAAGGGCGAGTATCGTTCGTACTCCGTTTCCACCGATGATAAAAATGTGAGTCTAGAAGCATGGACAATAGGTTTCAATTCGTTCTTTTAAAGTTAAGAGCCGCAGCCCTGGCAGTTGCGACATGTGTTGCTCCGGCAGCTTTTGCGGATGAAGTGGCTGATATCTCTAATATCAACAATGAAGTGTTTGAGTTGGGTATCTTTGCCGGCATCATCAATATCGAAGACTTTGGCAGCGAATTTGCGCCGGGCATCAGCGCTACCTTTCGTGCCTCTGAGGATTTTTTTATTCAATATAATTATCTCCAGGCTGATGTATCACCGTCCTCCTACGAGAAAAATCAGGGCAAGCTGTTTGACGGTGATGATCGCACCTTCAGGCACTATGACCTGCTGATAGGCTACAACCTGTTCCAGGGAGAATTTTTTCCATCACCGCCCAAGGCTAATCTTTCAAGCCTTTATCTGGTTGCCGGTGTGGGCGATACGGAGTTTGGGGGAGAGTCCAGTCTGACGTATACCTTGGGAATAGGTTATCAGCTGTCGTTAACGCGCCGCTTTGCCCTGCATTTTGACTTCAGGGACTACATCTACCAATCTACTCTGGTATCAGACGAAAAGCGCAGCGTTGGTGCAGCCCAGATATCATCAGGCGTGAAATTTCTGTTCTGATTTCAGCCTTGCAGTAAAAGGCTAATAAACAAAAAGGCGGAAGATTTATATCTTCCGCCTTTTTTATTGTCGCTGCGTACAGCCAGGGCAGCCTGCTACAGATGCGCTGATCAGAAAAGGGCGTTCAAGCCAATCAGCATCTCGGTGTTGTTAGTCTTCTTTTTATCATCCAGGAATTCGCGGTCAAACACAGTATCCCGCAGGTCGAGGTTAACGGTCATCCAGTCTGTAATTACCGCGCGGTAACTGACACCGAATACCAAGCCGGTTTTGTCATTGCCGGCAAAGCTCACATCGGCAGCGCCGGCTAACAGGTAAATGGCAGAATTGAACTTGTGGCGTTTGCCCAGGAAAGAGCGGCCGTCCAGAAGGTTATACCCGGCCAGCAGATTCACATACTCAAAATCATAATCGTCTTCTGCCAGAAAATTACCGCCGGCTACCTTTTCAAAGGCTGCCTTACCTACCGTGGATACTCCATAGTTGGCCTGGGCGATGAATTTACGGTTGATGTGATAGGTAAAAGAGATGCCGGTAACGGGATTAGTGTTGAAGTCTTCTACGGACAGCAGCCCTGCATAAGCCCCCAGTTCAAACTTTTCAGTATCAATAGCAGCTACCCGAACGCTCGGCATCTTCTTGTCGGGCTCAATAACGGTGACGGGTTTGCTGTCGGAGTTGCCATAAGTATGCGCGGCGGTTCCCAGGCTTATTAGGCAAGCCAAAATCTTGACGGAGCGTGACATCTTCTTTTTCCCGCGGATGATTAATTAAAGGATGGATGGACACCCAGCGTTATCACTTGCATTCTGTTTGCGTATGCANCCTGGACTGGCTTGGTCATCCAAATCTGCCAATAACTATACCCGAAATTGCATCTAAATGAACAACCTGTTGAAGCCGGGAGATGTTAGTTGGATCGCAGAATCGACAANAGGTGGGGAGCCAAAGGGTCACCNTTTCTATGGGCCGGGAAAATCAGATGAGGCTGCGTATAAAAGTGACTTACATAATGTTGTTGTGCGACACAGAAAAGCTTGCGTTACATCACACTTATTTTTTGATCCAGTTAAAGATGTCCACGCCTCA
>Ga0065721_10049756_pt1 | contig 27728 bp, 18 predicted proteins | sample Mesricmetagenome_FD_59108 | JGI IMG/M metagenome (GOLD analysis project Ga0065721, IMG submission 59108) | Mesophilic microbial community from rice straw/compost enrichment Sample: eDNA_1 v2 (version 2) | ecosystem: Engineered > Solid waste > Grass > Composting > Bioreactor | place: USA: Davis... | reverse complement strand
CGGGGCGGCGGCCTGGGCGGCGCCCTGCGCGGCCACGACAGACGGCGCCGCCGTCGCCAGAAGGGCGGCCGCCGCGACGACGGCCCATGGTCCTGATCCCCGCATCGTCGCCCCCTTGCCCCTGATCAGCCCGAAACGTTCGCCGGCCGCGCCACGCCGCCCGGCGTCGGCCCCGTCACCGCCTGGCCGTTGCGCCGGACCCTGTCGTAGGTCAGACCTTCGACATGGGCGACGATGTCGGCCTCGGCCGCGCGGACGAAGTCGCTGTCGCGGATGGCGATGTCGCGGATCGGCGCCGTCTCGAAGCCCTGAAGGTCCAGCACCCGCTCGCAACGGCCGACCAGCATCCGGTCGATGGTCAGGCGCTCGAACACCGGCGTGAACGGGCCGTTCGCCCCTTCGGCGTAGTTGTAGTCGATGGTCACGGCGGCGTGGGCGACCTGGCCGACCGTCACGTCGCGCACGTGGATGTCGGTCAGGGTTCCGCCGCGCATGGCGTTGTTCTTGAACCGGATCGCCGTGTTCAGCCGGGGGCTGTCCATGCGGCAGTTCTCGACGAAGACGTTCCGGACGCCCCCGCTGATCTCGCTGCCCAGGGTCACGCCGCCGTGGCCGTCCATCATGACGCAGCCCGAGACGATGATGTTTTCGCTGGGCCTGTTCAGCCGCCGCCCGTCGGCGTTGCGGCCCGACTTGATGGCGATGCAGTCGTCGCCGGTGTCGAAGACGCAGTCCTCGATCAGCACGTCCCTGCACGATTCCGGATCGCAGCCGTCGTTATTGGGGCCGTGGCTGGAGATGATGACGCGGCGAACGGTGACGTTTTCGCACTCCACCGGGTGGATCTCCCACATCGGCGAGCGGATGATGGTCACCCCCTCGATCAGGACGTTGCGGCAGCGGTAGGGCTGGATGAACTGCGGTCGGATGGTCGAGCCTGGGCCGAACACCCGCTCGGCGACGGGGACGCCTTCCTCGGCCAGGCGACGCAGTCGCGCGGGATCGCCCTCCTGCCCGTCGGCGCCGCGCTTGCGGGCCCACCAGTTGTCGCGGCTAGCCGAGCCGTCCAGCACGCCGTGCCCCGTGACGGCGACGTTCTCCTGGCCATAGGCGTAGATGAAGGGCGACACGCCCATGAACTCCGTGCCCTCGTAGCGGGTCAGCACGGGCGGGAAATAGGCGGCCGAGTCCGGCGAGAAGCGGATCACGGCCTCGCGGTCCACGTGCAGCTCGACATTCGAGAGCAGATGGATCGGGCCGGTCAGGAAGACCCCGCCCTCGGCGACCACCCGGCTGCCGCCCGGCGCCGCAGCGGCCGCGGCGATGGCGCGGCGAAAGGCCTCGGTGCAGTCCGTGACGCCGTCCGGCTCACCGCCGAACTGCTGGGGGGTAAAGCGATTGGCGCGCGGAAAGACGGGCGGGCGAATGCGGGCGCGGATTGCGCGCGCCTTATCCCACGGATCGGACGGCGTCTGCGCCCGCGCGGCTGCGGGCAGCGCCGACGCCAGGACGCCGGCCAGGCCCAGCCGGCCGACGTCCCGACGCGCGGGGAGGAGGGGTTGGCTCATTTCGAACCTCCGATCGCCGGGCGCGGGGGAGGGTTCCGCGCCCGGCGTCCCAGGATCAGAAGCTGTAGCGAACGCCGGCGTAGAACTGACGCCCGCTCTGGAAGTAATCGCTCAGCCGCTGGGCCTCGGAGTCGGTGTAGGACACGTTGACCTCGTCGGTCAGGTTGATGCCCTCGAAGCTGAAGGTGACGTCTTCACCCCAGCGATAGGACAGCGAGAAGTCGACATAGGTGGACTTCTCCACCCCCGCGACATCGACGCTGTACGACGCCGGAACCGACGTCAGATAGGGGTCGCGATAGGCCGCCGAAATGCGCGCCTGGAACGGACCGTCCTCGTAGTAGAGCGTCCCGTTGTAGGCGACCTTCGACAGGTTCAGCAGCGGCTGGGTCACGGTGGTGATCGTGTTCCCCGGCCCGGCGACCTGGTAGTCGATGTCCGACTTCACATAGGTGTAGTTGGCCAGGACCCCGAAGTTCGACAACTTGCCCGGCAGGAAGGTCAGCGCCTGCTGGAAGTTGAGCTCAAAGCCCTTCAGCGGCCCGCCAGGCGTGTTCACCACGGTCGAGATCTGGAAGATGTCGTCGGCGTTCACGCCGGTGCCGGCCAGCAGAGAATCCGGCAGGCCCGTCGAGGAGTAGGGCGCCGACGTCGTCAGGTTCTGGATGTAGGTCGAGATGTCCTTGTAGAAGAAGCCCGCCGACACGATCGACCCCCGGCGCGGATACCATTCGACCGCCAGGTCGTAGGTGTTGGCGCGATAGGGCTCGAGGTTCGGATTGCCCGTGGAAACCGAACGACCGCCGCCGGCGACGCTGACGTTGGTCGCGGCGGAGATGCTGCCCAGGCCCGGCCGCGCCATGACCTTGGCGGCGCCGAAGCGAACCAGCAGGTCCTCGCGGGGTTCGACCACCAGGTTCAGCGAGGGCAGGTTGTCCTCGTATTCGCGCCCGACCACGGTCCAGAGGAAGCCGGAGGGGTCGACCGACGTCGGAACGGTCGAATAGAAGCCCGACTCCTGCTTGGTCTTGACGTAGCGATAGCCGACATCGCCTCGCACCGGCATGCCCATCAGGTCGAAGTTGAAGTCGGCCTGGACATAGGCGGCCTGGTCTTCTTCCGACACTGTCCGGTTGTCGCCCCGGGCGCTGGAGGTGGTTTCCGACAGGGCGAAGCGTCCGCTGTTGTCGAACACGCCGTAAGCCTCGGCCATGGCGTCCAGGCTCGGCGTGCGCCAGCAGCGCGGCGTGCCGTCCGGCAGGGCCAGGCCCTGGAAGCCGCAATAGTCCTCGGTCAGGTCGGCAATCGTATAACCGGCCGGAATGGCCGGGATGTTGGTCTCGCCCTGGGCGAAACGCATGCCGCGCCCTTCGAACTCATACTTCTTCGCCTGGATGCCGCCGCGGATGGTCAGCGAGGGGGTCAGTTCATAGGCGAGATCGATCTGGCCCGTCGTATAGGTGTTGTCGTTCCAGTTGGGGCGCAGGCGGATGTCCGGGCCGCTGGGGCCGGTGCCGCCGCCGGGGGCGACCCGCGTCGGGCCGATGTACCACTGGTTCGGATCGGTGACGTCGAACCCATAGTTGATGGCCGGGAAGTCCATCCCGCTCGACCGCATGTCGTAGGAGTAACCATCAGCGTTCTGATGGTCCATCTGGACGATGTAGTCCTTGAAGTTGTCGAAGTCGTTGTTGACGTAGCCGCCCAGCAAGGTCACCGAGAGCTTGTCGGTGAGCTGATGATCGACCTTCAAGGTGTATTGCTGGAAGACGGTCGAATATTCGTCGATATAGTTTTCCGATCGGATATCGACGTTGTCCAGAGCCATGTAGACGGCCGAGCCGTTTTCATCCAGCTCGATGTCGCGGACGATGGTCTCGGGCTTGCCGCCTTGCGACGCGCCCCGGCTCAGGCCGATCGACTCCAGCTGCCGCTCGTTCCGCTGGCCGTCGAACTTGGAATACAGGACATCCAGGCTGACTTCGGTGCGGTCGGTGGGGCGCCATTGGAACGATCCCGTCACGCCCAGGCGCTGGGTCTCCAAGTTATAGTCCTGATAGCGCAGGAAGCGCGGATACCGCGTGGTGCTGGCGGAGGCGATGGCGAACAGCGCCGGATCGGCGTCGCCGCAGAGGGCGGCGTTCGTGGCGGGATTGCACCAGCCGCCGTCCTGGGCGCCGAAGTTCCACTGTCCCGTCGACGCCCCGTTCTGCAGGGTGGTCTTTTCCGAATAGGCCACCGAGGCCGACAGGCCGATCTCGCCGATGCCGGTCATCCAGCGATTGCTGCCCAGGACCGCGAAGCGCGGGTCCATCTTCTTGGACAGGTCGTTGTAGCCGGCCTGGGCCGAGGCCACGAAGACCGGGCCGTTGGAATCGAACGGCTGACCCGTGCTCAGATCGACCGTCGCGCCCAGCGAACCTTCCTCGACATTGGCCGAGGGCGTCTTGCGCACGTCGATCTGGTTGAAGAGTTCCGAGGCGAAGACGTTGAAGTCGAAGCCGCGGCCGCGGTTGCTGCCCGTCGTGGCCTGGGCCTCGACGCCGTTGATGCGCACGCGGGTGAAGTCCGGGCCCAGGCCGCGAACCGAGATGGCGCGGCCTTCGCCGCCGTCGCGGGTGATGGTGACGCCCGGCACGCGCTGGATCGATTCGGCCAAGTTGTTGTCGGGGAATTTGGCGATGTCCTCGGCGACGATGCTGTCGACGACGGCGTTGCTGTTGCGCTTCACCGACAGTGCGCGCTCCAGGCTGCCGCGGAAGCCGGTGACGACGATTTCCTCGACCTCGGTGGGCTGCGATTGGGCGGCGGGCGCGGCGGCTTCCGGCGCGGCCTCCTGAGCGGCGGCGGGCGACGCGGCGAGCGCCAGGGCGTAGGCGGTGGAAACGAGCGCGGACGTGCCGAGCAGGCGCAATTGACCCGTGGTCATGGTCTGGATTCCTCCCCAGGATTATATGTCTGGCGCCCCTGGTCCTTCGGACTCTGTGATGACACCGGTGTCTAACGAGGACAGTCTTCTCCGATATTCCACCGGTGTCAATTGCAGAAAAGCGTATCAGTCCGAACTTGTCATTGAGGGGCGAGGGCCTGGCGCGCCACGGCGTCATCCCCGCGGCCGCGGCAGCGGCGCCGGATAGGTAGTCGTCGCCTCCGAAAGGGCCGTCGCATTAAATCGAGGCCGATATTGGATAAGCCGAGCGTAATTATTTGATCAGGGCTTGGAGAGAAAGGAAACCGGTGTCATTGATGTCGGATGCGTTCCGGTGCTGAGGCGGCGCTGAAGAGATTCTGCGACCTGACCATCAATAGTTTGGCCGCGGTTCGAGGCGCAGGCGTCGGAACCTCGCGTCCGATAGCTCTCCGAAGGAGCGCGCCTCCTTAAGTGCGAGCGCCAGCCTAACCGCAGATGCAGCGAGCACAAAAAGTAAGCCGGATCGGCCACGAAACAGGGCAGGGACCATGAGCACATCGAGGATGAAACGTTTTGGACGGCTGGCGCTGCTGGCGGGCTGCGCCGCGCTGGCGCTGGGAACGGCCGCGGCGGCCCAGGAGACGACGCCTCGCGTGGTCGCCGTCGCCAACCCCGCCACCACCACGATCACCGTGGACGCACCCGCGCCGATCCCGGCCTGGGCCCTGGCGGAACGGGCGGTGATCGCCGCCAATGCGGAGGGGGTGAAGACCTTCCTGGCCGCCTTCGTCGACGGCAGCGGCTATCTGCGCGGGCTCGAGCACTACGGCATCACCGACGGGGCCGACGACGCGGTGGAGCCGATCCGCAACTGGCCCATCGCCCACGCCGTGGGCGGCGACGACTCCATCATCGAGGCCTGGAGCAACGTCTGGGAGAACCACCTCGACCAGTATTCCCGGGCTCGGGTGCCCGAGGTCGCCTCGGTGTCCGAGGGCATCTACTACCGCGAGTTCATGCCCCAGTTCGACTGGGAGCACATCAGCGAAGGGATGGCGGGCTTCTACTTCTACGGCCTCAGCCGGCCGAACGATCCCAAGTATGAGATCCGTCTGCGCCGCTACGCCGGCCTCTACATGAACGAGGATCCGACGGCGCCGAACTACGATCCCGAGCACAAGATCATCCGCAGCCTGTTCAACGGCAGCCGGGGTCCGCGCCTGACCCCTCCGAACGCCACCGACTGGGACGGGCCGGAAATCCCCGGCGGCGATCCGGGCCGCCGCACCCGCTTCCTGAAGTCCGAGAACATCTTCGGCGACCACCCGCTGAACCTGAACACGGTCCAGCTGGCCTTCCACGCCTATCTGGTGACGGGGGATGAGAAGTACCGCGACTGGTCGCTGGAATACGTCAACGCCTGGAAGGGCCGCATCGACCAGAACGGCGGCAACATCCCCTCCAACATCGGCCGTGACGGCACGATCGGCGGGGAATGGGGCGGCAAGTGGTACGGCGGCGTCTTCGGCTGGAACTCGCCGGACGAGGGCGTGCGAAACTATGTCTTCCGCGGTCCGCCGGAAGCCTTCGGCGACGCCCTGCTGCTGACGGGGGACCAGGCCTATACCGGCGTGATCCGCCGCCAGCTGGACAATCTCTACGCCCAGCAGCGGGTCGTGGACGGCCATGTGCAGGTGCCGCACTACTACGGCGACCAAGGCTGGTACGGCTTCTACGACGTGGACGGCCGCTCGCCGGGCCTGGGCAACCGCCGCCGGGTCGAGACGGACATCTACATCTGGGGGCTGGAACAGCACGACCTGGCGCGCCTGCCCAAGACCGGCTGGATCGGCTTCCTGCAGGGCCAAGGACAGGACTATCCGGTCCAGGCGTTCCAGGCGGCGCTGGAGGACATCCGCGATGCGGCCCAGCGCATCCGCGAGGACGACACCACCCTTCAATATCCCACGGGCATCACCCGTTGGGAGCGGTCGAACCCGGTCGCGACCGAGGCCCTGGTCAACCTGACCATGGGCGGGGCCGATCCGGGCGGCTCGGGCCACGGGCCGCTGCCGCTGCACACCCAGGTGCGCCACTTCGATCCGGACGCGCGCCGGGCCGGGCTGCCCCCGGACGTGGCGGCCCTGGTCGAGAAGATCGAGCCGGGCTCGATCGTCCTGACCCTGGTCAACACCAGCCCGCTGACCGAACGGACGGTGACGGTGCAACTGGGCGGCTACGGCGAGCATCGCTGCACCTCGATCCGGACGCGCTCAGGCTCGGTCCGCTGCGACGGGCGCGCCTTCAACGTGCGGCTGACGCCGGGTTCCAGCGAGACGCTGACGATCGGTGTGGACCGCTACGCCTACCGGCCGACGCTCGACTTCCCTTGGGACCAGGGGGCGCCGGAGACGAACTGAGGGGGAACCGGGCGGCTTCGGCCGCCCGGACCGGAGGGGCGGCCGTCAGTCGGCGTTTGATCTGCGTGGCGCACGCCCTTCATACGCAAAGCTGGGCGCTCGACGCGTCAGAGCGCTTGGAACCTGAAGTTCCTGAACCGCGCCTCGCCCTCGCCGGCGGCGTAGAGGCCGGGACGCAGCATCATGAAGCCGCCACTGACGTTGTGGTTGTAGCCTGACACTTCCATCTGCCGGTCGAACCGCTTCCAGGTCAAGCCGTCGTCGCTCGTGTCGAAGTGGACGATGTTGTAGGCGTTGGTCAGGCGCAGATGCATCCGGCGGCCGTGAGGATTGGCGGGCCGTCCCCGCTCGATCCCGTACTGATGCGTTACAAACCGGTCCTGATCGAACCCCAGACCGGCGTACAGGGCTCGGTCGTAGAACAGGATGATCCCCGCCGTGGTCCCCGGATCGATCTCGATCTCGCATTCGATGCTGTAGGCCAGGTCGCCTTGCACGAAGGTCAGGGGCGAACAGTCGCTGGGCGCCGTGCCCTTGGCGCGTATGTGCAGCACGCCGTCGTGGCGTCGCAGGCGGTTCCTCTCGTCCCGCTGCGGGTCGTAGAAGCTCCATTGCAGGCCGAACTTGTCCGTCGAGAAGTCGTCCGACAGCGCCATGCCCGGCGTGACGGCCTCGCCGCCGCCCGGCTTGGGCAGGGGGCGGGCCAGATCGCCGCCCCGGGCGCGGAACCAGCCGTCCTCGGTCCATTCGATCGGGTCCAGCAGCGTCTGCCGGCCCAGGGTCCAATAGGCGTTCTCGTAGCCGTGATAGACCATCCACCAGGACCCGTCGGGACCTTCGACCAGGGTGGCGTGTCCGCGCGACCACCACTTCTCGGCGGCCGAGGTCGTGCGCACGATCGGATTGTGCGGACAGTCCTCCCACGGGCCGTCGATCGAGCGCGAGCGGGCGGCGATGACCATGTGGCCGGTCGGCGGACCCGCCGTGCCGCCGACGGCGGTGATCATGTAGAAATAGTCACCCCGGCGCATGACCTTCGGCCCCTCCGGCGAGAAACCTTCCACGATCCAGTCGTCCGGATAGCGCCAGGGGTCATAGACGTGCTCGACCGGCTCGTCCGTCGCCAGCCCGTCGTCGGTCAGCCGCACCCGGTCGCCGCCGCTCAGGAACAGATAGCGCCGGCCGTCCTCGCCGACGATGTGGCCGGGATCGATATGGTCCGGCAGCTTCAGGTCGATCGGGTCGCTCCAGGGGCCCTCGATCCGGTCGGCCCAGATGACGTAGCTGGACCGGTACTCCGGGAAACGCGCCGGGATGTAGACGTAGTACCGGCCGCCGTGCTTGCACAGCTCGGGCGCCCAGACCGAGCCGATGTTGGTCGTCAGCGCCGCCGTGACGGGGCGCCAGTTCACCAGGTCGCGCGAACGCCAGATGTGGATGCCCGGCACCGATTCGAACGACGAGAAGGTCATGTAATAGTCCTCGCCGTCCTTCAGGATCGACGGGTCGGGATGGTCGCCCGGCATGATCGGGTTCAGGAACGTCCCGTCGCCCAGATCGGGAATGCGCTGGTTCTCGATTCCTCGTCGCCATTTCAGGTGCGCCCATTCGCGACCCAGCGGCGCGGCGTCCTCGGGGGTCTGCGACAGGGCCGGGTGGACGGGCAGGGCGGCGAAGGCGACCCCTCCCAGCAGGCTCGTCAGGGCCGCGCGGCGGTCGAGTTTCATGAGCGTCCTCCCGCGGAGCGCAGTCCGCCTTATTCATTTTGTCAGACCGTAAAATGAGGCGCTCCTCGCGCCAAGGTAACCGGTGTCTTTTTTTGCGCGACGTAGTATCTCAGGGCTTCGTCGATAAGGGACGAAGGTCCCGATGATGGAGGAAACCATGCCCAAGCCGTTGAAACTCCATCCGGACCGCCTCTTTCCGGCCGATCCGGAGACGCGCGCCGTGGCGCGTCGCCTCTATGCCGAGGTCAAGGACCTGCCGATCGTCAGTCCGCACGGCCACACCGACCCGTCCTGGTTCGCGCTGAACGAGCCGTTCGCCAATCCGGCCGAACTGCTGATCACACCCGACCACTACGTCTTTCGCATGCTCTACAGCCAGGGCGTGGCGATGGAGGACCTGGGCGTGCCGCGCGCCGATGGGGGGGCGGTGGAGACCGATCCGCGTCGTATCTGGCGCCGCTTCGCCGAGAACTATCACCTGTTCCGAGGCACGCCGTCGCGCATCTGGCACGACTGGGTCTATTCGGAAGCCTTCGGCATCGACGTGCAACTCTCGGCCGAGACCGCCGACCACTATTACGACGTCATCGACGCCGCGCTGAAGACCGACGCCTTCCGTCCCCGCGCCCTGTTCGACCGCTACAACATCGAGGTCATCACCACGACGGAGTCGCCGCTCGATGAGCTGAAGCACCACCAGGCGATCCGCGACTCCGGCTGGAAGGGCCGGGTGCTGACCGCCTATCGCCCCGATCCCGTGCTGGACCCGGACTACGAGGGCTTCCGCGACAATCTGAAGGTTCTCGCCGATCAGACCGGCCAGGATACGACGACCTGGGCCGGATATCTGGAGGCGCTGCGCGTGAGGCGGGCCTTCTTCGCCTCGATGGGCGCGACCTCGACCGACCACGGCCATCCCACCGCCTTCACCGCCGACCTGTCGAAGGCGGAGGCCGAGGCGCTGTTCGCCCGCGTCTCGACCGGGCCGGCGACGGCCGAGGACGCCGAGCTGTTCCGCGGCCAGATGCTGACCGAGATGGCGGCCATGTCGGTGGAGGACGGGCTGGTCATGCAGTTGCACCCCGGATCGTTCCGCAATCATAACGGCTTCGTCTTCGACCGCTTCGGCCGCGACAAGGGCGCCGACATCCCGACCCAGACCGACTATGTCCACGCGCTGAAGCCGCTCTTGGACCGGTTCGGTTCCGACCCGCGCCTGACCCTGATCCTGTTCACCCTGGATGAGACCAGCTACAGCCGCGAACTGGCCACGCTGGTGGGTCACTATCCGGCCCTGCGCGCGGGCCCTCCGTGGTGGTTCCACGACGCGCCGGAGGGCATGCGCCGGTTCCGCGAACAGATGACCGAGACGGCCGGCTTCTACAACACCGTCGGCTTCAACGACGACACCCGCGCCTTCCTGTCGATCCCGGCGCGGCACGACGTGGCGCGGCGCATGGATTGCGGCTGGCTGGCCCAGCTGGTGGTCGAACATCGGCTGGACGAGGACGAGGCGCACGAGGTGGCCCGCGCCCTGACCTATGATCTGGTGAAGGCGGCCTACAAGCTGTGACGCGTCTGAACGAAGCGGCGCTGGGGCGCCTCCCTGTCGAGGTCGAACGGCCCGGCTACGACCGCGCCGCCGTGAAGACCGGCGTGGTCCATCTGGGCATTGGCGCCTTTCACCGCGCGCACCAGGCGGAGGTGTTCGACGACGCGCTGAAGGCCGGCGACCTGCGCTGGGGCGTGCTGGGCGCCTCGCTGCGCTCGCCCGGCGTGCGCGACCAGCTGAATCCGCAGGACGGCCTCTACACCCTGGTCGTGCGTGACGGAGCCGAGGAGCGTCTGCGCGTCATAGGCGCGTGCACGGGCGTTCTGGTCGGGCCGGAAGACCCCGCGGCCCTGGTCGCCGCCATGGCCGATCCGGACGTCCACATCGTCACCCTGACGGTGACCGAGAAGGGCTATCGCCTGGACCCGGCGACTGGCGAGCTGCTGCTGGACGACCCGGACGTGGCCGCCGACATCGCCGACCTGTCGGCGCCCCGCACCGCGCCCGGCTTCGTCGTCGCCGCCCTGCGCGAGCGGAAGGCGAAGGGGCTGAAGCCCTTCACCGTCATCAGCTGCGACAACCTTCCGCACAACGGCCGGCGCATCCGTGCGGGCGTTCTGGCGCTCGCCGGCCGCATCCAGCCCGGCCTGTCGGAATGGATCGAGGCGGAGGGTGCCTTCCCCCAGACCATGATCGACCGCATCGTCCCGGCGACGACGCCCGACGACATCACGCGGCTGGAGGACCGGCTGGGGGTGCGCGACGCGGGCATGGTCAAGGCCGAGCCCTTCACCCAGTGGGTGATCGAGAACCGCTTCGCCGGCGAGCGACCGGACTTCGCCGCCCTGGGCGTCCAGCTGACCGACGCGGTCGAACCGTGGGAGGACGCCAAGCTGCGTCTGCTGAACGGCGCCCACTCCGCCATCGCCTACCTCGGCGCCCTGTCCGGTCATGAGCACGTGCACGAGGCCGTCGCCGTCCCCGCCTTCCGCGCCTATGTCGAGGCCCTGTGGGACGAGGCCCAGACGACCCTGAGCCCGCCGCCGGGCCTGGACCTGGCCGCCTATCGCCGGGAGCTGATGGCGCGCTTCTCCAATTCGGCCCTGATGCACCGGACGCGCCAGATCGCCATGGACGGCTCGCAGAAACTGCCGCAACGCCTGCTGGCCGGGGCGGCCGAGCGGCTGAAGGCGGGGCAGGGGATCGACGCCCTGGCGCTGGGCGTCGCGGCCTGGATGCGCTGGCAGTCGGGCGTGACCGAGAGCGGCGAGACGGTCGTCGTGGACGATCCGCTGGCGTCCCGGACCGCCGAACTTATCGCCGGCGCCGACAACGATCAGGCGCGGGTCTCGGCGCTGCTGACCCTGTCGGCGGTCTTTCCGCCGGCGCTGGCCGCCGACGATCGGTTCGCCGTCGCGGTCACGGGCGCCTATCTGTCGCTGAGCCGGAACGGCGCGGTCGAGGCCGCGCGCCGGATCGTGGAGTAAGTCATGGGCCGCGTGCTGATCCTGAATCCCGCCGACGATGTCGCCATCGCGCTGGACGACATCGCCGCGGGCGAGACGCCAGAAGGCCTTGAGGCCGCCGCCCGCGCCGACATCCCGACCGGCCACAAGGTCGCGCGCCGCGCGGTGGGTGAGGGCGGCCTCGTGCGCCGCTACGGCCAGGTGATCGGCCGGGCCAGCCAGGCCATCGCCGTCGGCGACCACGTCCACGTCCACAATCTTGCGGTCACCGAGGACGGACGCGAGGCCGAGGTGGGCGTGGACGCGACGCCGCCCGCGCCCCTATCCGGCGCGACCTTCCAGGGCATCGTACGGCCCGACGGCCGGATCGGCACCCGCAACTACATCGGCGTCCTGACCAGCGTGAACTGTTCGGCGACCGTGGCGCGGCGCATCGCCGACGCCTTTCCCGACGCCAGCCTGCCCCCGGGCGTGGACGGGGTCGTGGCCTTCACCCACCAGGGCGGATGCGGCGGTTCTTCGCTGTCCAGCGACGTGACCCTGCTGCAGCGGACGCTGGCGGGATACGCCCGGCATCCGAACTTCCATTCCATCCTGATCGTCGGCCTGGGCTGCGAGGCGAACCAGATTCCGAACTGGCTGGCCAATGCGGGCCTCCAGGCCGGCGCGACGCTGCGCACCCTGACCATCCAGGAGGCCGGCGGCACGGCCCGCGCCATCGAGGCGGGGACCGCCATCGTGCGCGAGCTGGTCGAGGCCGCCGCGACCGTCCGGCGCCAGACCGTCTCGGCCTCGCATCTGGTGGTCGGCCTGCAATGCGGCGGCTCGGACGGCTGGTCCGGCGTGACGGCCAACCCCGCCCTGGGCGCGGCGGTGGATCGTCTGGTGGCGCACGGCGGTTCGGCCATGCTGTCCGAGACGCCCGAGATCTGGGGCGCCGAGCACCTGCTGCTGCGCCGTGCGGCCTCGAAGGACGTGGCGGACAAGCTGAACGCTCGCCTCGCCTGGTGGCGCGACTACGCCGATCGTCACCAGATGGAGCTGAACAACAATCCGTCGCCGGGCAATCTGAAGGGCGGGCTGACCACCATTCTGGAGAAGTCGCTGGGTGCGGTGGCCAAGTCGGGCTCCACGCCGCTGAACGACGTGATCGGCTACGCGGAGCCGCTGAGGACCGCGGGGCTCAGCTTCATGGACAGTCCCGGCTACGACCCCTGTTCGGCGACGGGCCAGATCGCCTCGGGCGCCAATCTCATCGTCTTCACCACGGGCCGGGGCTCGGTCTTCGGCGCCAAGCCCGCCCCGTCGATCAAGGTCGCCTCGAACGCCCGGCTGGCGAACTGGATGGACGAGGACATGGACGTGGACGCCTCTCCGGTCCTGAGCGGAACCAGTCTGGAGGCGGTGGGACAGGACATCTTCGACCGGATGCTGGCCGTGGCCTCGGGCGAGCCGTCAAAGTCCGAAGCGCTGGGCATCGGGGACAACGAATTCGTCCCCTGGCAGGTCGGCGCCTATCTCTGAGCCGGCAGGGGCCGCCGTGGCGACGCGACGGCCCCTTGTCGATCAGGCGGCCAGCGCCTCGATCAGATCGCCCATGTTGCGGATGAAGACCGAGGTGGAGACGCCCTCCACCGGGAAGTCCGTGTGATAGGGCGAGGTGTCCCACAGGTCGCCGACCCGGGTCATCTGATACTCGCCGCCGGTCACCTCCACGGGCGAGTCGCCGCGATAGGGGTTGGAGGTGGTCGTCAGCGGCGTCGGCCAATAGCCGCGCGCGTTCAGCCCGGCCAGGATTTCGGCCGTCCGCCCCGGCGCGGGCCGGCTCAGGCGGCGCGCGTCGGTCGACATGTCCCACACGTCCACGTCCTGCAGGGTGAAGTATTTCGGCAGTTCCAGCGACCCCGGCCGCGCCTTCAGCGGCGACCCGCGCGTGACCTCATCCGCCGGCAGGGCTGACAGCCGTTCATATTCGGCGCGCAGGGCGGGGGTGTCGACGTTGCGGAACGAGCCGTAGTGGACGATCAGGTTCGTCGGATCGGCGTCGGCGTAATAATGGCCGTTGGCGATGTTGGAGCCCCGGCGGTGGATGTAGACCGGGGTGTTGGCGCCCTCCAGGATAAAGGTCGGGTGCGTCCGGCCCGGGCCGCGCAGCTCCGGCGGCGAGGCGACCTGGTCCAGCCAGTCCATGGCTTCCGGCAGGCGGGCCATGAACTTCCGGTCGCCCGTCAGGCGATAGAAGCCCATCATCGAGCGGATGTTGGTGCCCGTCGCATGGGTGACGAAGGCCTGCGGCTCGATGGTGCGGGCTCCGGCCGGCTTCAGGGTGTCGGGGAAGTGCTGCAGGCCCCAGGCCGGTTGCGGCTGCGGCTGCTGGGTCTTCACGAAGATGTCCATGCCCCGGTTGATGGCGTCCAGGATGCGCGCATCGCCCCGGCCGTTCCGCGCCAGGCCGTGATAGGCGTAGATCAGGAACTCCAGGTTCTCGCCCGCCACGTCGTCGTTGAAGGTGATGTAGGGGGTGTAGTCCTCGTGCCCGTGCAGGCCGCCGCCCTGGACGAAGGGATAGCGCTGGGGCCAGCCGCCGTTCGCATACTGGCTGTCCAGCACGAAGGCGATCGCCTTGTTCAGCGGCTCCAGGTACTTGCGGTCGCGCTTCTCCAGATAGATGCGCAGCATCAGCTGCGACGCCTCGGCCGTGCCGGCGTCGTCGAAGGTGGCGTTGCCGTAGTAGCGCTGGAATTCCTCCAGCCGCCAGGCGTTCTTGCCGACCGTGCCGTACCAGCGCTTCAGCGACTCCTCGCCGGCCGTATCGATCACATAGTTCCAGCCGCCCGCCGGATGCTGGCCCCGCGCCAGGGCGTCAGCGGCCGACTTGGCGGCCTCGTAATAGAACTCGTCTCCGGTGGCGTGATAGGCGTCCAGGAACAGGTGACCGACCGTCGCCGTGCCCGGCGGCTGGACCCAGATCATCGTCGGGCTGGCCTCCAGCTCGCCCCAGCGACGCGAGAAGTCCGGCAGATACTGCCACACATAGCCGCCGCCCACGGAGGCTTCCTCGCTCATGAACCGGGCCGCGCGCTTCATCGCGTCCAGGACGGCCGCCCGGTCCGGAGAGATTTGAGCGCTCGCGGGCAGGGCCGGGGCCGAGGCGGCGACGAAGGTGGCGGCGGCGCCGGCGGCCAGCAGGGCGCGGCGGTTCATGGATGACATGGTCGAACTCCGGGGCTTTTCCTCACTCGACGGTTCTTCGCGACCGTTTGACGCAGGAATAGAAGCACGACTGACACCGGTTTCCTAGCCCTTGCGATCGCGGAGAGACGCTTGCCCGATTGTCGAGCCCGCATCGAAAAGCTGTAGAAATTCTACAGATCTTCAGCGGCGGATGTCGAAGCCGCCGTCACCCATGGCGGCGCGCACCTCGGCGGCCGTGAACAGGTTGAAGTCACCGGGCACCGAATGCTTCAGCCCGGCCGCCGCCAGGCCGAAATCCAGCGCCTCCTGATCAGACCAGCCGCTCCACAGGCCGAACAGGACGCCGGACGCAAAGGCGTCGCCGCCGCCCACGCGATCGACCACGCCGGCCATGTGGATGGCTTCGGCGTTCGTCTCGATCACGCCGCCGTCGTCGCCGCGGGTCAGCATGACGGCCGACAGGGCCTGGTCGGCGACGCTCTCCTGGACGCGCAGGGTGCAGGCGATGCGTTGCAGGCGCGGGAAGGCCGCGAACGCCGCCTCGGCGGCCTGACGCCGGCGCACAGCGGGATCGGCGCTGTCGAATCGGGTCTTCAGCACCAGGGCGAAGTCGCGATCGTCCGCGAAGGCGACCGTGGCGCCGGACAGCATCTTGCCCAGCGTGGTCGGCGGATCGCCGTCCCACTGCTCCCACAGCTTGCCGCGGAAGTTGCCGTCGTAGGAGACCTTTACACCCTTGCGGATCGCCGCCTCGACGATGGCGACCGCCGCCGTCGAGCCGTTCGGCCCGGTCGCCGGCGTCACGCCCGAGGCGTGCAGCCATTCGACCCCGTCCAGCAGCGCGTCCCAGTCAAAGGCCCTATGCACGTGCTCGACGAAGGCCGAGCCGGCGCGGTCGTACAACACCTCCGACGGCCGCCGCACGGCGCCAGGCGTCAGGAAATACAGTCCCATGCGGCCGGGTTTGAAGACGACGGATGACGTCTCCACGCCATGCTTGCGCACCTCGTCACGCGCGCCGTGACCCAGAGCGTTGTCCGGGAGGACGGTCGCCATGGCGGTCGGCGCGCCGAAGCGGGCCAGGGACACGGCGACGTTCGCCTCCGCGCCCGCCGGACGGACCGTCAGGGCGGGGGACTGCATCAGCAGTTCGTTGGCGTTCGGCGAGAACCGCAGAAGCATCTCGCCGAAGCACAGGATGCGGCCAGAAGAGGACGGGGTCATCGGGCGAAGCTAGCGCGGGATCAGCGCGCCAGCCAGCCGCCGTCGACCGGCACGATGGAGCCGTTCACATAGTCCGAGGCCCGGCTGGCCAGGAAGACCGCCGCGCCGCCCAAGTCCGACGGATCGCCCCAGCGCCCGGCCGGGATACGGCCCAGGATCTCGGCCGAACGTACTGGGTCCTCGCGCAGCTGGGCGGTGTTGGCCGTGGCGAAATAGCCCGGCGCGATGGCGTTGGCGCAGATGCGGTGCTTGGCCCATTCGTTGGCCATCAGCTTGGTCAGGCCCGCTACGCCCGACTTGGACGCGGTGTAGGACGGCACGCGGATGCCGCCCTGGAAGGACAGCATGGAGGCGATGTTGATGATCTTGCCGCCGTCGCCCTGGGCGATCATCTGGCGGGCCGCGGCCTGGCTCATGAAGAAGACGGTCTTCAGGTTGATGTTCATCACCAGGTCCCAGTCGGCTTCGGAGAAGTCGACGGCGTCGGCGCGGCGGATCAGGCCGGCGTTGTTGACCAGGATGTCCACCCGGCCGAAGGCCTCCAGCGTCTCCTTCAGCACCCGCTCCACCGGCTCGATGGAGGTCAGGTCGGCGCTGACGCCGATGGCCTTGCGGCCCAGGGCCTGGACTTTTTCGATCGTCTCGTCGGAATCGGACAGGGCGACCGAGGCGATGTCGGCGCCGGCCTCGGCCAGCGCCAGGGCGATGCCTTGGCCCAGGCCCGTGTTGCCGCCGGTGACCAGGGCGACCTTGCCGGTCAGGTCGAACGGATTGCTCATGAATTCCTCCCCTTGTCCCGATTACTTGAGCTGGCAGATGTCGAGCTTGTGCATGTCGGTGTAGTCCAGGTTCTCGCCGCCCATGCCCCAGATGAAGGTGTAGGCCGAGGTGCCCGAGCCCATGTGGATCGACCACGGCGGGCTGATGACCGCCTCGCCGTCGGCCATGACGATGTGGCGCGCCTTGTCCGGCTCGCCCATGAAGTGGAACACCCGGTCGTTCTCGCCCAGGCCGAAGTAGAGGTAGGCCTCCGAGCGGCGGTCGTGCAGGTGCGGCGGCATGGTGTTCCACACCGAGCCGGGCTTCAGCACGGTCACGCCCAGCAGCAGCTGGCAGGACTTCACCTTGGCCGGCACGATGTACTGGTAGATCGTCCGCTCGTTGGACGTCTCCAGCGCGCCCATCTCCAGCGGCACCGCCTCGTCGATCGAGATTTTCGTCAGCTCGTAGCGCGCGTGAGCCGGGGTGGCGATCAGGTAGAACTTGGCCGGCTCGGCCGGGTTCTTGGACGCGAAGGTCACCTCGGTCGACCCCATCGGCACGTAAAGGCCGTCGCGGAAGCCCAGTTCCAGGGTCTCGCCGTCCACCGTCACCGATCCCGCGCCGCCGATGTTGACCACGCCCAGTTCGCGGGCGTGCAGGAACGGCTTGCCGGCCAGGGACTGCGGCTCCGAATGGCTGGGCAGGCCCAGCACGCCGTCCGCCGGCATGGCGCCGCCGATGATCATCCGCTCGTTGTGCGAATAGTTCAGGCTGATCCGGCCGGGCTGGAACAGGCCGGACACCAGATAGCGGTCCCGCAGATGCTGGTTCGTGGCCCCGTCCATCATGTCCGGGTGGGTCGCCTGATAAACCTTGTCGTACATTCCGAGTCTCCCTGGGGGCTCATCCTCGCCGGGACGAGCGGGTGTGTTGCGGCCTAGGTAACCGGTGTCAGAGTCGGGGGCAAGCGCGGCCTTCGACTTCTTTCTCGAAGCCTTTTCGAGTCAGGCGATCGGGATGGCCGAATGACGGACCACGAGCGCGGGCCGCACCTCCGGCTGTTCCAGCCGGGCCGGATCGATGCCGCGCATCGGCGCCAGCAGCTTCTCGGCCGCCATCCGTCCCATGTCGCGCACCGGCAGCCGGACCGAGGTCAGGTTCGGCCAGACCCGCGCCGCCATGGGCAGATCGTCATAGCCGACGACCGAAAGGTCTCGGGGCAGTTCCAGCCCCCGGTCCCGCGCCGCCTGCATCACGCCGATCGCCATGTCGTCGTTCAGGGTGAAGATGGCCGTGGGAGGCTGGGGCAGGGACAGTAGGGCCTTGCCGGCCTCCACCCCCGATTCGAAGGTATAGCCCCCGCGGAAGTCATACTCGGGCGGCAAGGGAATGCCCCGCTCCGTCAGGGCGTCCAGGAACCCCTTGCCCCGAATCTCGGACGACCGGAAAGAGTCGGGGCCCCGGACCAGCGCGATACGGCGGTGGCCCAGATCGGCCAGGTGCCGCGCGGCTTCGGCGGCGCCCATCCAGTCGTTGGTGACGACCATGGCCTGGGGCTGATCCAGGGACACCGAGGCGATCCGCACATAGGGGCAGTCCAGGTCCTGAAGCAGGGCGATCACCGCCTCGTCCTCGGACACCGACGGCGGCATGATCACGCCGAACAGGCGCTGCCGCTCCACGAAACCTCGAATGTCCTCCAGCAGGGTGGGGGAGTTCCGGTTACAGGGGTGAACCACCAGTTCCAGGCCGGAGTCCCGCAGCGCGTCCAGCACGCCCTGCTGCATGTTCACCACATAGGTCGGGCTGGGGTTGTCGTAGATCAGCCCCACCAGGAAGGACCGGCGGAACGCCAGGCCCCGCGCCTGGGGGTCGGGCGTGAAACCCAGCTGCTTGATGACCGCGTTCACCCGCTCGCGCGTGTCTTCCCGCACGAACGGCGACTGGTTGATGACGCGCGAGACCGTCTTCTTGGAGACTTCGGCCACGCGCGCGACATCGTTGATCGTCGCCCGCTTTCCGGCCTTGCCGGCGCGCGGATCTTCCTGAGCCAAGGCCGGCGTCTCCCTTCAGTCGAGCGCCACGCATAACCCCGAGTCGCGTCGCGCGCCATGGGGACGCCGCCAAAGCGGATTGACACCGGTTTCCATCATCGCTCTTATCGAAGCTTGTTCGTGAGGCGTGTCCCCTTGATCCCGATCCCCTTCTTCCCGAGCGTCGCGCAATGAGCCTGTCGTTCGCCCCCGCCGACAGCGACCCCGCCGCGATCGCGCGCCGGTTCGTGGCGGCGCGCCTGGCCGCGCGCGCGACCCCCGATTATCCCGGTCCGATTCCGGCGACGATGGCCGAATCCTACGCCATCCAGGACGTCGCCATCGGCCTGTTCCCGGATCGGCTGATCGGCTGGAAGGTCGGCGGCGTCGCCCCTGCGCTTCAGGCGAAGCTGGGCGTCCATCGCCTGGCGGGCGCCATCTTCGCGGGAAACACCCGCACCGCCTCGGGCGGCGACGAGGTCGTGCCCCTGCCCGAGATCGAGGGCGGTTTCGCCGCCATCGAGGCGGAGTTCATCGCCCGCATCGGCGCGGACGTCGATCCGGCCAAGACGGACTGGACCCTGGAAGAGGCCGCCCGGGCCGTCGACAAGATCTTCGTCGGCGTGGAGCTGGCCGGCAGCCCCTTGCCGACCATCAACGATCTGGGGCCCACCGTGGTCGCGTCCGACTTCGGCAACAACGGCGGCCTGATCGTCGGCCCCGAACTCCAGGACTGGCGCGACCGCCTCGATTCCATCGAGGCGGAGACGATCATCAACGGCGTCAGCGTCGGCGTCGGCAGTTCGTCCGCGCTGCAGGGCGGCGCGATCGAATCGGTGCGCTTCCTGCTGGAGCATTGCGCCCGCTGGGGACGCCCCCTGAAATCGGGCATGCTGATCTCCACCGGCGCCGTCACCGGGGTCCACCGGGCCCGTGCCGGCGACCGGGCCGTTTGCGTCTTCAAGGGGATCGCGGAACTCAATTGTTCGGTCGTCAGGGCCGAGGCCAAGTAAACATCACCGGACGCCAACCCGTCCGCCATCAGGGCGGTCCACAAGGACGGGACGTGTCGAGGAAACAGGAACGGGTATCGGAACCATGACTGACGCTACCAGCGCGGGTCCCATCGAGATCAAGTCGCCGCCGCCGGGCAAGTACCGGTGGGTGATCATGTGGCTGCTGTTCGCGGCCATGGTCATCAACTATGTCGACCGACAGATGATCGGCTTCCTGAAGCCGACCCTGTCGCAGGAGTTCGGCTGGTCCGAGACCGACTATGCCGACATCGTCTTCTGGTTCCAGGCCTCCTACGCGGTCGCCTATCTGCTGTGGGGCCGGATCATGGACCGCGTCGGGGCCCGCTGGGGCCTGGGCGTCGCCTTCGCCATCTGGCAGGTCGGCCACATGCTGCACGGCGCGGCCCGGGACCTGAGCCACTTCATCATGGCGCGCGTCGTCCTGGGCGTCGGCGAGGCCGGCGGCTTCCCGGGCGGCATCAAGGCCGTCGCCGAATGGTTCCCCAAGAAGGAGCGGGCGCTGGCCACGGGCCTGTTCAACGCCGGCACCAACATCGGCGCCATCGTCACGCCCCTGATCGTGCCCGGCCTGGTGCTGGCCTTCGGCTGGCAGATCGCCTTCGTCATCACCGGCCTGCTGGGCCTGATCTGGCTGCCGATCTGGCTGCTGGTCTACCGCCGCCCGCGCGAGCAGAAGAACCTGTCCGCCGCGGAACTGGCCTATATCGAGCAGGATCCGGCCGATCCGGTCGAGAAGATCGGCTGGGTCAAGCTGCTGAGCGTGCGCGAGACCTGGGCCTATGCGCTGGGCAAGTTCCTCATCGATCCGATCTGGTGGATGTTCCTGTTCTGGCTGCCCGATTTCCTGGGCAAGACCTACGGCCTGGACCTGAAGTCGTTCGGCCCGCCGCTGGTCGCCATCTATCTGCTCAGCGACGTGGGCTCGGTGGGCGGCGGCTGGCTGTCGTCGCGCATGATGCACCGGGGCATGAGCGTGAACTCGGCCCGCAAGATCACCATGCTGATCTGCGCCCTGTGCGCCGTGCCCGTGGCCTTTGCGGCCATGGCGTCCAACCTGTGGGTCGCGGTGGGCATCATCGGTCTGGCGACCGCCGCGCACCAGGGCTTCTCCGCCAACCTCTACGCCCTGCCGGGCGACGTCTTCCCCCGCGCGGCGGTCGGCTCGGTCGTCGGCATCGGCGGGATGCTGGGGGCCATCGGCGGCATGGCCATGGCCAAGTACGCCGGCTTCATCCTGGACAGCATCGGCACCTACACCCCGATCTTCATCGTCGCGGCCTCGGCCTATCTGATCGCGCTGCTGGTGATCCACCTGCTGACGCCGAAGTACGCGCCGGCCAAGGTCTAGGGCTCCGGAGGGGCGGTCGCCCGTGCGGCCGCCCCTTTCCATTCAAAGGGAACGGGATGAAGATGGATCGCCGGCGTCTTCTGGCCCTGGGCGCCGCGGCGCCCGTCTTCGCCGCCGGAGCCTCGGAGGCGATCGGGCAATCTTCGATCGCGCCCCCGGACCCGGTCGAAACGATCCGCCTGTGGCCCGACGGCGCGCCAGGCGGGGAGGGCGTCTCGATCACGCCGGTGGTCCCCGAGCGCTCGACCGATCCCGCCTATCACGACCGCTACGCCCAATATACGACCGACCCGATCCTGACGGTCTTCCGGCCCGCGCGTCCGAACGGCTCGGCCCTGCTGCTCGTCCCGGGCGGCGGCTATCGCTGGGTGGTGGTGGACAAGGAGGGGTTCGACATCGCCCGGGTCTTCGCGGCCTCGGGCGCGACCTGTTTCGTGCTTCGGAATCGCCTCCCGGGCGACGGCTGGTCGGCGGGACCCGATGCGCCGGTCCAGGACGTCCAGCGGGCGATCCGGTTGATCCGCTCCCGCGCCTCGGACTACGGCGTCAGGCCCGACCGGATCGCCATTCTCGGCGCCTCGGCGGGCGGCCACCTGGCCGGCCTGGGCAGCGTGCGGACCGACGCCGTCTATCGGCCGATCGACGACGCGGACGCCGTGTCGTTCCGACCGGACCTCACCGTGCTGATGTATCCGGTCGCGACCATGGCGGACCCCTATGTCCACGCCGGGTCGCGAAGCTATCTGCTGGGCTCAGCGCCCACGGCAGAGCGCATCGACGCCTATTCCCTGGAAAGGCGGGACTGGACCGGCGCCGCGCCGGTCTTTCTCGTCCACGCCATCGACGACGAGTCCGTGCCGGTGGAGAACAGCCTCCAGCTGCTGTCCGCGCTGAAGCGGGCGGGGGTGAAGGCCGAGGCGCACCTGTTCCAGGAAGGCGGGCACGGCTTCGGCGTCCGCCTGGTCCAGGGCCGGCCCGCCCAGGCCTGGCCCGACCTGGTGCGCGCCTGGGCCGCGCGGCTGGACTTCGCCCTCTAGGTTCCCGGCTGGATGTAGGGGATGGCCGAGAAGAAAGCCCGTTCGTCTCCGCGCGGATCGTCGGCCATGCGCGGCTCGACGTCGAACAGCATGGTCTGGCGCCGCGCCAGGTCATAGCCGTCCCACTGCGGCAGGCCCGCATGGTTCGGATCGCCCGACCGCGCCAGGGCGATGAAGGCGTCGCTCATCATGTCGGACACCGCCTGGGCGCCCGGTCCCCGCGTGCGCGAGCCCTCGGCCTCGACGTTGTCGAAGACCAGGGGGATGTCGGCGGTGTGGAAGGCGCCCGTGCGGCCGTTGGCCAGCGTCGCGGGAAAGTTCAGCTGATAGACCCAGGCGGGCGCGCCCGCCTTGGCCCGTTCCTCCGCCTCGATCACGGCCGCCCGCCAGGAGCGGCCGGCGGTCGTCGCGCCGATCAGCACCTGGTCCGGCGTCCAGTCGGGATGCATGCGCCGATAGGCGGCGATGACCGGCTCCGGCGTCACGTCGATCCGCATGACGCCCGGGCCCATGCGGGCGGGCAGGGTGTCCCACGTCAGGCCGCTGTTGGCGGGGTCGTTGCCCATGAAGGCCAGCGTCTCCTCGCGGGTGTTGCCGATGATCATCGGGATGGCTCGGCCCTGAGGCGCGGCGTCGGGATAGAAGGGGTGTCGCGTCAGCGTCCGGAAATCCAGCGTGGGCCCGAAATAGAGCCCGCCGTACCCCAGGATGGGATCTTCCGCCGCCATGGCCTCGATCAGGCGTTCGGCGGGCAAGTCCGCGGCCTCGGCGGCGCGGTCCGGCGTCAGGCCCAGCGCCTTCAGCCAGGCGACGGCGCGCGTCGTGGCGTTGTTGGGGCCGGAAGCCGTCACCTGCTGCCCGCTCATGGTCGCCGCGCTGTGGAACAGGCCTTGCGCGGCTGGCGCGGCCATCAGGGTGGCGATCTTGGCCCCGCCGCCTGACTGGCCGAAAAGCATGACGCGGTTCGGATCGCCCCCGAAGGCGGCGATGTTGTCCCGGATCCATTTCAGGGCCAGGACCAGGTCCAGCTGGCCCGCGTTGCCGGAATCCTCGAACCCCGGCGCCAGCCGCGCCAGATAGGCGTAGCCGAAGACGTTCAGCCGGTGGTTCAGCGTCACCACCACCACGTCGCCGCGCCGCGCCAGCCGGGTCCCGTCATACAGGGGGCTGGACCCCGATCCGCTCGAATAGGCGCCGCCGTGGATATAGACCATCACCGGTCGACGTCCCGCGTCGACCCCCGGCGTCCAGACGTTCAGGAACAGGCAGTCCTCGGACTGCGGCTCGTCCCTCCCGCGCTGCGGGCTCGCGGCCCCGTACTCCACCGCGCGCGCCGGCGTCGTCCAGGGGCGCGGCGGCTCGGGCGGCTGAAAGCGCCGCGTCGGCGCGCCATAGCGCAGACCCTTGAAGACGCTGACCCCGTCGCTTCGCATGCCGATCACGGGCCCCGCCCGCGTCTGGACCCGAGGGTCGGCCGCCGCCGCCCGGCTGCCCGTCGCCGATGTCGCCGCCGCCGCGGCCAGGCCGGCGAGCAGGGTCGTGCGTCTCGTGATCATCTGTCTTCTCCCAGTACGGACCGGCTCTTCGGCCGTTCGCGACAGTCGCCTTGTCCGGCGCGTCGCCGAAAGGTATGACACCGGTGGCAGAGACTTGGCAAACCAATCCTGCATCGGCGACGACGGCGGCTGAAGGGATGCGAATCCTTCCCTCCGACGCGCGCCGGATAGTCGGACGCAAGGGAGACCGGCCATGATCACACGACGCCTGCTCACCGCCGGAATGGGGCTGGCCGCGGCGGGATGCGCCTCGACCCCCGCGTCGGTCATGCAGTCGCCGAGGATCGAGTGGACGTTCGACAACCTACGCCGGATCGGCGGTCTGACCGCACATGTGGAAGGCGCTCCGACGCTGGTGGATTCGCCGTGGGGCCAGGCCGTACGTTTCGACGGTCAGGACGACGCCGTCTTCCTGGACGCCCATCCGCTCGCCGGGGCCGAGACCTTCACCTTCGAGGCCGTGTTCCGGCCGGAAGGCGGCGCCTTCGAGCAGCGCTGGTTCCACCTCCAGGAAATCGCCCCGGACTCGGGCCAGGCCACGGACAGCCGCATCATGTTCGAGATACGGACCCGGGACGACGAGTGGTGGCTGGACGCCTTCGCCAAGGGGCCGGGATACAGCCACACCCTGATCACCGACCAGAAGCGGTTCCCGGTCGGGCGATGGTTCCATGTCGCCCAGACCTTCGACGGCCGCATGTACCGCAGCTTCGTCGACGGCGCCCTTCAGGACGAGGCGCCGCTGCCCTTCCGGCCGCAAGGCGCGGGGCGATGCTCGGTCGGCTGCCGCTACAATCGGGTCAGCCCGTTCCAGGGCGCGGTCCGCGCGGCGAGCTTTCGTCGCCAGGGTCTCGCGCCCGACGCCTTCCACCTCTGACGCCCCAAGGCGCTTCGTTCAGGCCGCCCCCCGGAAGGCCGCCGGCTTCAGGCCGTGGCGTTGCAGCTTGTCGTAAAGGGTCTTCCGGGGAATCCGCATCTCCGACAGCACGGCGGCGATGTCGCCCTGGTGCGTCTCCAGCGCGGCCCGCAGCACCTCGCCCTCGAAGCGGTTCAACCGCTCGGGCAGGCTCAGCGACAAAGCCTCGCCCGCTGCGCCGTCCTCCAGCGACAGGGCGACCCGCTCGGCGAAATGGGCCAGTTCGCGGATGTTGCCAGGCCAGTCGTCCTCGACCAGACGTCGGCGCACGGCGTCGGTGACCGCCGGAACCTCCACGCTGTGCCGGTCGGCCGCGCGGCGCAGGAAGTGGGCGAACAGCAGGGGAATGTCCTCGCGCCGTTCCCTGAGCGGCGGCACGCGCAGGCGCACGACGTTCAGGCGATAGTACAGATCCTCGCGAAAGGCGCCCGTGCGCGCCGCCTCGCCCAGATCGACCTTGGCCGAGGCCAGAACCCGCAGGTCCAGCACCCGCGGCTCGTTCGCGCCGATCGGATGGACCTCGCGCTCCTCCAGCACCCGCAGCATCTTCACCTGCACGGCCAGCGGCATGCTCTCGACCTCGTCGAGGAACAGCGAGCCGTTGTGCGCCCGCTCGACATGACCGACGCGCCGCCTCAGCGCCCCGGCGAAGGCGCCCAACTCATGCCCGAACAGTTCGCTCTCGATCAGGCCGTCGGGCAGGGCGCCGCAGTTGACGGCGACGAAGGGCGCCAGCCGGCGTCGCCCGCCGTTGTGCAGGGCGCGGGCCACCGCCTCCTTTCCGGTCCCCGTCTCGCCTTCGATCAGCACGTCCATGCGGGCGTCGGCGATCTGGGCTATGGTGGCGCGCAGCGCCGTGATGGCGCGCGACGATCCAGCCAGCGGCAGTTCCTGCCCGCCCTCCGAGGCGATGGCCGCCAGCCGGCGGTTCTCCAGCACCAGGGCGCGCTTCTCCAGCGCGCGCTTCAGACTTTCCTGCAACCGCTCGAACGGAAAGGGTTTGGCCACGAAGTCATAGGCGCCTTCCCGCATGGCCGCGACCGCGTCGGAGATGTCGCCGTGGCCCGTGATCATGATGACCGGCAGGGTCGGGTCCAGCGCGCCGAGCCGCGTCAGCGCCTGGCGCCCGTCCAGGCCGGGCATGCGCAGGTCGGTCACCACCACGCCGGGGAAATCGGCGTCGATGACCTTCAGCGCGGGCTCGGCGGCGGCGAAATCCCTGACCTCGAAGCCTTCCAGCGCCAGCCGCTCGACCAGGGCCTGACGGAAGTCGGCGTCGTCCTCGATCAGGGCGACCGTACGCAGTTGCATGGCGTCCATCAGGCGGCCCTCAATGTGGCGACGAAGGTCGCGCCGTCTTCACCGTCGATCGCGTCCAGCTCGCCGCCGAAACTGGCGATGATGTCGCGGCAGATGACCAGCCCCAGGCCCAGGCCGTTGGCGCGGGTGGTGACGAAGGGCGTGAACAACTGGGATCGCACCTCGGGCGCCAGGCCCGGCCCGTTGTCCGACACCGTCAGCCGCACGCGGCCGCCTTCGCTCGACACCGCCAGCACCAGTCGGGGCGACGGGGTGTCCCCCATGGCCTCCGCCGCATTCTTCACCAGATTGACGATGACCTGTTCCAGGCGGAAGCGGTCGGCGCGCACCTGTACCTGCGCGTCCCCGCGCCGCTCCAGGATCACGCCGCCCTCGTCCAGCCGTCCGCGCGTCAGCAAGAGGGCGCCGTGAATGGCGTCCTCCAGGATCACCGCACCGATCCGCGGGTCGGACTTCTTGGAAAAAACCCTTAATTCCTGCGTGATGGCGCCGATTCTTCGGGTCAGGTCTTCGATCCGCGCCAAGGCGCCGCGCGCCTTGTCCGGCTGGTCCCGCTCCAGCAGCACACCGGCGGTCTCGGCCTGCGTCTGGATGGCGGCGACGGGCTGGTTGATCTCGTGCGCAACGCTGGCCACGATCTGGCCCAGGGCCGCCAGCTTGCTGGCCTGCACCAGTTCGTCGCGCAGCAGTTCGCGCGCGGTCTCGGCCCGGCGGCGTTCCTCGATCTGGCGGTTCAGGGCGGTGTTGGCCTCCCGCAGCTCCAGGGTCCGTTCGTCGATGCGCCGTTCCAGCTCCAGCCGCGCCTCCTCCTCGGCCCGGGCCCGGGCCAGGGCCTGCTGGCGGCGGCGCAGCAGCACCGCCGCGATCCCGGCGATCAGGAGCACCGCCAGCGCCGCCAGCGCGCGCGCCGCCAGCACCGCCGTGCCGATGGCGCCGCGCTCGGGCGACAGCAGATGCAGGGTCCACCCCGGCGTGGCGGTGCCGGACTGGGCGTGCATCCAGCGCGCCTCGCCGCCGCCGGCGTCGGCCTCGACCAGGCGCGGACGATCGCTGGCCGGCGTAGGGAAGGGCAGGGGGCGCAGGGCCTCGGGCTGCAGCGTCTGGTCCGTCAGGGTCAGGCGACGACGGCGCTCGTCCAGCGGCTCGGTCGTGCGGAAACGCCAGTCCGGCGTGCTGGTGATCAGGACCACGCCCCCCGGATCCACCACATAGGCCGGCTCGCCCGAGGCGCGCCATTCGGCCTCCAGGGCGTCGAACTCGACCTTGACCACCACCACGCCCAGGAACCGGCCGTCCTCCCCTTCGACCCGGCGCGCCAGATAGAGGCCGGGCCGCCCCGAGACCGTGCCCAGGGCGAAGAACTCGGCCCGGCCGTCGCGCATGGCGTTGATGAAATAGGGCCGGAAGCCGTAGTCGGCGCCGACGAAGCTGGTCGGCAGGCGCCAGTTGCTGGCCGCCCGCGTCCGCCCGCCCGCATCGATGGCGTAGATGACGGCGGCCCGGGTCTGACCCGCCAGGTCTTCCAGCTTTCGATTGACCCGCTCCACCCGCGCACCGTCGGGCGACGTCAGCAGGGCGGCGACGTCCGGGTCCCCGGACAGGGCGACGGGCAGCGACCTGTGCTTCTCCAGCTCGCTGCGCAGCACCGCGGCGTGC
>Ga0065721_10049755_pt1 | contig 27731 bp, 24 predicted proteins | sample Mesricmetagenome_FD_59108 | JGI IMG/M metagenome (GOLD analysis project Ga0065721, IMG submission 59108) | Mesophilic microbial community from rice straw/compost enrichment Sample: eDNA_1 v2 (version 2) | ecosystem: Engineered > Solid waste > Grass > Composting > Bioreactor | place: USA: Davis... | reverse complement strand
GCCGGCCTGACACAAAATATAGGCCGCGATCTCGGCGCGCGGACCCGCCTCATCGGAGATGGCGTAAATGCTGCCCTGGCTGAGTTCACGCAAACTGCTGCGCAAGCGCGACAGGGGCAGGTTGAGGCTTTCCGGCAGGTGACCGGCGCGGTACTCCAAGGGCATGCGCACATCGATCAGCTTGTAGGGCTTTTTCAATCCGTCCAGCTTGCGCCAATCGACGTATTGAATGACCGCTTCCCGCACCAGGCTCGCAAAATCCTCGGCCGAAAGCCGTTTGAGAATACCCGAGGTCAGCATGGTGACAGAGGCGTTGCGCGGCGCATCGCTGAGCAATGCCTCCTCGCCGAAATAGTCGCCCTCCTTGAGCTCTATATCCACACTGCCGGATCGATTGGTCACCAGAGCTGTGCCGCTGGCCAGCACATAGAAGTAATCTCCCCGGGCACCCTCGCGTATGACCTTCTCCCCGGCATCCACCTCCAGTGTCTCGAACTTGTTGAACAGCTCCTGCAGCTGTGCCCAGGGAATGCGTGTAAACAGGTGGGATTGCAGCAGACAGGTCATCCAATCCTGGCTGTCGCTCAACTCTCCAACCTCTATACCCGGCCCGCTGGCGCTGGACTCTGCGGAGGCTTCTACTCTGGGCTTGGGGTTCTTCGCCAGGGACATCTGCTTGGCCAGCACTTCGGCATTGACTATGCAATAGCGAACATGGGTTTTGGCAACTGCGGAAACCCCTGTGGGGGACTGGGTATTGAGCACCCGGCGCGCGCGGTCGGAGCCGCTGATGACCCTTTCCACACCGAATTCGTTGTTGATCAGGTCCACTTCACCTTCCAACAGGTAATAGTGGTCTGCGAGGATTTTGCCGCGCTTGAACAACATGGTGCCCTTGGGCACGGTTATTACCCGAGTCTGCCTCACCACTTCGGACAAAAATTGTCCACTCAAGGCGTTGATGGGCAGAAACTGGCTAAAAACTTCACTATCTGACATATCCGCTCCTCCACTGTGGCTAAAGTCTTGACCAGGAATGTCAGTAGCGGCGGACGCAGATCACAAAATCAGAGAGACAGAACTCGCGTTTCCAGGTATCTCTTGAGAATGGCGTACAGGTACTCCAGGTCTTTCGCGCCAGCCGTTTCGCGGATGGAATGCATGGCAAAAGTGGGCACTCCCAGGTCCGCTGTACGTATGCCGGTCTTGGCGGAAGTCATAGGGCCGATGGTACTGCCACAGCGCATATCAGCCCGGGTGACGAAGGACTGCACCGGCACACCCGCCGCCTCAGCCCACAGGCGCAACAGGGCGGCGGTCTCTGTGCTGGTGGCATATCCCTGATTGGCGTCGTACTTGATCACCGGCCCGCCGTTGAGTTTGGGGCCGTGCCCTTCATCGTGCTTATGGGGGAAATTCGGATGTATACCGTGGGCGTTGTCCACCGAGAGCAGCAGGGAGTTGTGGAGCATGCGCATGCGGCTCTCCGCCGTCGGCAGCAAACGCTCGCAAAAGGCGGTCAGCATATTTCCCTGAGCACCTATATTGGATTGGCTGCCGACCTCCTCATGATCGAAGAGCGCAAGCACAGCCGAAGTGTCACCTTCGCTATCCAGAAACGCCTGCAGGCCGACGAAGCAGCTCAGCAGATTATCCAGGCGCGCAGAGGTCACAAACTCTTCATGCATGCCCACCAGCGCAGCGTTCTGAGTGTCGTAGAAGCATAAGTCGAAATCGAGGATCTCCGCCTCGGATACGCGGCACCCCTCTTTCTCCAGCTGCCGCTGCAACAGTGAGCGAAAAGTCAGGCCCGGCTCGGGGTTTTGCAGCAATACAGGACGCATATGCTCCTGAGCATTGAGCGCCCTGCCCTCATTGGCGGTGCGATCCAGATGTATAGCCAGACTGGGTATCACCGCAACCGGTCGCTGGAAATTCACCAGATGGCTGCGCAGGTTTTCACCGGATTTAACGGTCACCCGTCCGGCAATGGACAGATCGCGATCAAACCAGGGACTCAACAAGGCACCGCCGTAGACTTCCAAGCCCAGCTGAAAGTAGCCCTGGGAAACTTTTTCCGGCCGCGGCTTGATCTTGAGAGCAGGACTGTCGGTGTGCGCGCCAATGATACGCAGACCGGAGGCGGCGAGATCCTGCTGCCCATAGCGGAACGCCAGCAGGCTCGCATCCCGGCGCGTGACAAAATAGCGTCCGCCGGGCTGTAAATCCCAGGGACGACCTTCGTCCAGCGGAAGATATCCGTGGTCCAGCAATGCCGCACGCACCACGTCCACTGCATGATATGGGGTCGGTGAAGCATCCAACGAGGAGAGGATATTTTGGCGGAGCGAAGCGTTCATAGGCGTGCGACTCTCATCAGGCAACAAATATCAGCATCAGGAAACGAATATCAGCGCGAGCAAAAGCAGGCCCAGCGCAACTCGATAAATCACAAAAGGCAACAAGCTCATACGGGCGATAAAATTCAGAAAATAGTGAATGCACAGATAAGCACTGACGGCAGACACCAGCACACCCACCAGCAGCCCCACCCAATCCACATCTGCCACTTCCAGTAAACCTATGCCCTCATACAAGCCTCCGATCAATATGACCGGTATCGATAACAGAAAGGAAAAACGTGCTGCATCGCTGCGGGTGAATCCCAAGAACAAAGCCATGGTCATGGTGATGCCCGAGCGGGAGGTGCCTGGTATCAAAGCCACCGCCTGAGCCAGCCCGATCAGCATGGCCGCCCCCAAGGTGAGTTCGTTGAGTGTCAATTTCCGCTTACCTGAGGCATCCGCCCACCAGAGCACCAGGCCAAAGACAATGGATGTCAGCGCTATGACCAATGTGGAACGCAAATGCGTTTCGATAAAGTCGCTGGAGAGAAAACCGATCACGCAGACAGGAATCGTCGCCAATCCCACATACCAGGCCAGACGGCTCTCCTGAGTGGCGCCTTGCGCGCCGAATTGCCCAAACCAGGCAACCACCATCTGCTGCAAATCGTTGCGAAAGTAAATCACCACCGCCGACAAAGTGCCCACATGCACCGCCACGTCAAACGCCAATCCCTGATCGGGCCATCCCAACAGTTGGCTTGGCAGTATGAGATGGGCTGAACTGGAGATGGGAAGAAATTCCGTTATACCCTGGATCAGGGCCAGGATGATGACCTGAAATAAATCCATAAGATCAACCTTGCAAAGCGGATGTGGATGAGGGATCGAGTGCGCGAATGCGCTGACGCTTGTTCCAGGACACGGAGTTGCGCAAATACAAGAGTTCAAACGCTTCCGGCGCCACAGCTGCGCCTTGCTCCCATAACACTGCGGCTATGTCTGCCACAGCTTCGGCATCCGGTCGCAGAAGCGCATCCGTCGCAATTCCAGAAATTTCCTCATTGGTGAAATCCAGCATGGGCAGACCGCTGCCGACCGCCGCCAACGTACGCCCTGAGGAAAGCCAACCGTCATCGCGGATTTCCTGCAAGAGTGCATCGGGCGCGCTCAGCGCCGGTGGCTTTACAGCCTTGGGGTTGGGTTGCAAATCCTCATAGAGAGCCCAGTAGACTTCCCCCATACGCGCATCCAACAGGGTCAGTACCTGATCCACCGTTCCTATTTTGCGCGCGGCATTTCGAGCCAGCGCCGCCAGGCTGCAGACGCCGATCATGGGAATTCCAGCGCCGTAGGCGAGTCCCTGAGCCACGCCCAGGCCTATCCGCAGCCCGGTAAAAGATCCGGGACCCTGGGAGCAGGCGATAAAATCCAGTTGATCCAAGCGGAGTTCCGCCCGTTGGAGCAGCTCATCGATGAGGGGCAGCAATTGTTGCGCGTGGCGCTGTGGTGTCTCGCTGGCATGACTTAAGCGCAGAGAACCCTTGATCAGGGCGACAGAACAGGTCTCGGTGGACGCATCTAATGCAATAAAGGTAGCCATGGCACCGACCCATAAAAAAGCCGCATTCTACCTGAGTCAGAGGGTTTGACAATGCGGCTGGGTGGTGCCGGGAGCGTGAGCGCTCCCGGAGAGAGCGAAACGATTCAGATCAGACTTTCTTGGCCGACCTGCTTCGAGCGCGGGATTTGGATTTGACTGTTTTGGATCTGCTCGACGTTTTCGCCGCAGTTTGTGCAGAGGCAGCTCGAACAGCCTGGCGGGGTTTGCTCGAGATTTTGCGCGATTTGGTCTTGCGGACGGCTTTTTTCTGCGCCTGATTGATTTTGCGACTATCCACTGCAGTACGCTGCTTCAGCCATCGCGCTTTGAATCCGGCCACGGCCGCTGCCAGATCCGCTTCCGCTTTTGCCGCTAAACGCGACTTCAGCTCCACGACCTTCGCCTCGGCAGCGGCACCAATGGCAGCCGCCTGGGCAAGGCTTCTGGCAGTTGCGAGTTTGATTTTTGCTGCAGCCAAGCTGGCTTTGCTTTCCTTCAGCTTCGCAGCCAATGGCGCCAGGGCTGACTTGGCTTTTGCTGCGGAACTCTTGGAGGCGGCGGATTTGACACGTTTGGCTTTTGCCGCAGCTTCAACAGACTTTTTGCGCGCTGCAGACAAACGATCTGTGGCTTTGGTCACTGCATCCTGAGCCTTGGCAACCGCTGCTTCAGCTTTGACAACCTCGGGCGAAGATGCTGCAGGGGCTTTAGCTTTGGCAGGGCGGCGCTTCGCCGAACTTTTTGCCTTCTTCACTGTGCCGACAGAGCGGCTGGATTTTTTCTTCGGAACACTCATTTTTTCTCTCCTCGGATTTTAAATTTAAAAGAGTACCTCAGTAAAAACCTTAGCATAAAAAATAGACACCACAAGTTGTGGCGGGAATATGCTTCGCCCGTTCAGCGATTGCAAACACAGCTGTGGCAATTGGTCCGGCAGACAAATGTGGTGGACGAACTGATCCCATGAAATGTTCAGCGAATCATCCAATGGGTAAACAAGAGTAGATAAAAGAAGAAGGAAGTGTCCTGTCAGAGCAAAATTCAACCCGTAAAAAAGGCCCCATAGGGGCCTTTTAGAAGTTTCTATGAAGGGTTAGCGACTTCAACCCAACACGGCAAAAATCTTGTGTTTGATTTCTGTCATGGAGCCGACACCTTCGACTCGTGAGCACTTGGGAGAACCCTGTTGCTGAGACAAGCTCTGATAGTAAGCCACCAGCGGCTCAGTCTGCTCGTGATAAACCGCGAGGCGCTTGCGCACGGTTTCCTCTTTGTCATCGTCACGCTGAATCAACGGTTCACCCGTCACATCATCCACACCGGCCTTTTGCGGCGGGTTGTAGTCTATGTGGTAGATGCGTCCCGAATCCGGATGCACCCGACGCCCACTCAAACGCTTTACGATCTCCTCGTCATCCACCGCGATTTCCAACACGTGATCAATGTGCACGCCGGCAGCATTCAAAGCCTCCGCCTGAGGGATGGTTCGGGGAAAGCCATCGAATAAAAAGCCGTTTTTGCAGTCTTCCTGGGCGATGCGCTCCTTCACCAGGCCTATGATGATTTCATCCGAGACTAGACCGCCGGCTGCCATTATGTCTTTCACCTGCAACCCCAGAGGGGATTCCGCTTTCACTGCAGCCCGCAACATGTCTCCGGTGGAAATTTGGGGAATCGCATAGGAACTCATGATGAATTTCGCCTGGGTTCCTTTACCGGCACCAGGGGCGCCTAGAAGTATGATTCGCATTACGGAGAAGCTCCTGGTCTGAAGTCCGGCTGGGACGTGGCTGACAAAATGGGGGCTTAAGATACACGTGGCCATCCAGTTTCTCAAGTTGGGCGCCGGGGGTACAAGGCTCTTGGGAAAGGGTCCAAACAGAGAGTTGACGCAAAAATCATCGGCTTGTTCAGTTAACAGTCATGTGTCAGGCGCCAATATCGGGTCTAAGCTTTAAACGGCGAACCACTGTTTCAGGCACAGATATATAGGTGTTGTGTATGACGCTACGCGAACTGATCAAGAATTGGGAAAAAACCGCCAGTGCTCCCCTTACCCAGAGAGAGCTTCTGGTACGGCTGACAGTCGCAGACGCGGCCAAAGTGGCCGCTCTCGCGGAAATGTATCCGGCCCGCACGCCCGAGCAGATTCTCACCGAACTGCTCAGTGCCGCCCTCAGCGAACTTGAGCACGCTCTGCCCTATGTACAGGGTGAAAGGATCTCTTCAATGGATGAACTGGGTGATCCGATCTACGAGGATGTGGGACCCACCTCGCGCTTTGCCGAGCTGACGCGCAAGCATCTCAAACAGGAGCAGTCCCACTGATCGAGGTCAGGGGTGCAGGGTTTTGGCCTGCTGCCACAGATGCTCCAGAGCCTCTTGTGACAGCTGGTTGAGTTCCTGCCCCGCCTCTGCCGCCGCGCGCTCCATCTCCTGAAAGCGCGCGGTGAATTTCTGGTTGGATCTCCGCAGAGCGCTTTCCGGATCCACCTTCAAATGACGCGCCAGATTGACGCAGGTGAATAGCAGGTCGCCCACCTCCGCCTCGATGGCGCGCTCATCCGACCCATCCACAGCCTCAGCCAGTTCTCGCATCTCCTCCGAGAGTTTGAGCATGACGCCCTTGGCATCCGCCCAATCAAAACCAATGCGCGCTGCGCGTTTCTGCAGCTTGACGGCACGGGTCACAGCCGGCAGCGCCACGGGAACGTCAGCCAAAACACCCTTGACCCCTTTTGCAACCCGCTCCTGTTCCTTGATGGCTTCCCAGTTCTGCTTCACTTCGGTCTCGGCAAGTGCGCGGGAGGCATCTCCGGTGCCGCGCAGGGTTCCGTCCGGAAATACGTGCGGATGTCGGCGAATCAGCTTTGCCACCAGCGTGTCCACTATCTCGGCAAAGCTGAAACGCTGTTCCTCAACCGCCAACTGGCTGTAGAAGATGGTCTGAAACAAAAGATCTCCCAGCTCTTCCTTGAGATGCGCATAATCCTCCCGCTCAATGGCATCCACCACTTCGTAGGCTTCTTCGAGGGTTGAAGGGGCAATGGTTTTATAGTTCTGCTGCAGATCCCAGGGGCATCCGCCCTGGGGATCGCGCAGGCGCCGCATCAGGTAAAGCAGATCTTCAATATCAAACCGGTCAACCGCTTTCGATTGTGTCTGCTCCAGCGCGCCTTCTCCGATCTCCGTCATTATCTTTCACCTTCAGGTTTTGCGCTTGACGGATGACACGTTCGGCAAACGGCTCAGGCGCGCCAACACGCGGCTCAGATCGCTAAAGCTGGAGACTTCGATGCGAAGTGACATGTCCACGGTATTTTTGCTCTTGTTTGACAGGGTTTGCATGGCGCTGACATTGATGCGCTCTCTGTCCAACAAAGTGGTGATATCCCGCAACAGACCGTGACGGTCGAACGCTTCGATGATCACGTCCACGGAATAATACTGTTCCGGCTTTTCCGCCCAATCCACTTTGATGATGCGCTCCGGCTCATCGGCTACCAATTGCAGGATATTCGGACAATCCTGTCGGTGAATAGATACCCCCCGCCCCAAGGTGATGTAGCCGGTAATGCTGTCGCCCGGTATAGGCTTGCAGCATTGGGCTATATGGGACAGCAAATTACCCACCCCATCAATATAGACATCGGATGCGCCCTGTTCGAATGAAGTGGCGCGTCCCACCAGGGAGATCACCGGCTCCGGGGTCTTATCCGCCTTGAACAGTCGCTGCGCCGCATTGATGATACGGTCGACACTCAGATCGCCGGTTCCCACGGCAGCGTAAAGATCATCCAGGGTCTTGAGATTCAGCTTCTGCGCCAGCTGACTGTAGTCCACATTGTCAAACGCCAACCGCAGAAATTCCCGATCCAGCAGCGCGCGGCCATCGGCGACGTTCTGCTCGCGGTCCTGCTGTTTGAACCAGGCCTGCAAGCGGCTGCGCGCCTTGGAAGTGGTGATGTACCCCAGAGCAGGAATCAACCAGTCGCGGCTGGGGGATTCGCGATTGGAGGTGAGAATTTCCACCTGATCGGCAGTTTTAAGAGTCTGGTTGAGCGGCACTATGCGTCCGTTGACCTTGGCACCCTTACACCTAAGGCCAATATCGGAGTGGATGCGGAAAGCGAAATCCACGGCTGTGGCACTCTCCGGCAGATCAACCACATGGCCATCGGGTGTGAAAACGTAGATGCGATCCTGCTCTATGCCGCGAGGCAGATGATCTTCCCAGGGATTGCCGCCCACCTCTTCGTGCCATTCCAGCACCTGCCGCAGCCATTCGATTTTTTGCTCGTAACTGTTGGATGATCCCTCCTGGTCGCTCTTTTTGTAACGCCAGTGGGCACAGACGCCGAATTCGGCCTCCTCGTGCATTTTGCGGGTGCGAATCTGCACTTCCAGAATACGATTGTTGGGTCCTTTGACAGCCGTATGCAGAGATCTGTAGCCGTTCTCTTTTGGATTGGCAATGTAATCGTCGAACTCGTTGGGAATATTCCGCCACAGGGAGTGCACTATACCCAGGACCCTATAACAATCCTGTTCCGTATCCACCAGGATACGCACAGCTCTTATGTCATAGACTTCCGAGAAGCTGATATTTTTGCGGCGCATTTTGCGCCAGATACTGTAGATGTGCTTGGCGCGTCCGTTGATTTCTGCCCCTTGAATACCCTCTTTCTGCAGGGCATCCCGCAACATCTGGATCACGTTATCGATATACACCTGCCGGTCCATGCGCTTTTCGTCGAGCAGCTTGGCGATGTATTTGTAATCGTAGGGATGCAGGTAACGGAACGAGAGATCCTCCAGTTCCCACTTGATATGTCCAATACCTAATCGATGGGCCAGAGGGGCATAGATATCGGAAACCTCGCGCGCGACCCGTTGGCGCTTTTCGATGGGAGCTTTCTTCACAGCCCTGATGGCACAGGTGCGCTCGGCGAGTTTGATCAGCGCTATGCGGACATCATCCACCATGGCCACCAGCATTTTGCGGACATTGTCCGCCTGCTCGCTGCTCTGCAGACCTATGACCGCATCGCTGGAATGATTGGAAATATTGCTAATGGCAGCCATGCGCGCGACCCCACCGATCAGTTTGGCCACGGCCTGGCCAAACTGATGCTGCACCGTATCAAGGGAGAGCTTATTTTCGCGCACACTGCGGTACAGAACGGCCGCGACCAGAGTGTCGCAGTCCAGATGCAGATCCGCCAGGATTTCCGCCATTTCCAGGCCGGCATAATAGGAGGAATAACCCTCCCCCCAACCGGTCAGTTGATCGCCGGGCAAGTGCTCCACTTCCGCGGCCAGAAGACAGGCGGAGCGCACCATCTCACCTGCCGCTGCATCCAGTTGTGCCATTTGCAGCAAACGCCCCGTCCAAGCGTCCACATCAAACTGGCCTTCGGCCGTCACTGGCCGATCTTCTCTGACTTTCACCATTCCTGCGTCACCTTTTGAACTTCATTTATACGTCTGTCAGCTATTGAAAAGGCCGGAACTGAGATACCGGTCCCCCCTGTCACACACAATGGCCACTATGACCGCGTGTTCCAGGGTTCGCTCCAGGCGCAGAGCTGCTGCAACCGCCCCGCCCGATGAAACGCCGCAAAAAATGCCCTCCCTCTTTGCCAGGAGGCGCATGGTGTCCTCCGCCTCCTGCTGGCCGATATTGAGAATCTCGTCAATATGGCTCGCGTCGAAGATCGCAGGCAGATAGGCTTGCGGCCAACGGCGAATACCCGGAATGGCTGCACCTTCATCCGGTTGCAGACCAATGATACGAATGGCCGGATTTTGTTGCTTCAAGTAACGGGAAGTTCCCACTATGGTACCGGTGGTACCCATTGAGCTGATGAAATGGGTCAGGGTCCCATGTGTCTGCCGCCATATCTCCGGACCCGTGGTTTCATAGTGGGCGCGAGGATTATCCGGGTTGGCGAACTGGTCCAAAACCTTCCCATAGCCTTCGGCCTCCATTTGCTGGGCCAAATCCCGTGCACCTTCCATGCCTTGTTCGCGAGTCACCAAGATCAGTTCCGCGCCATAGGCCAACATGGCCGCCTTGCGCTCTTCGGTGGCGCTGTCCGGCATGATCAGGGTCATCCTGTAGCCTTTTATGGCCGCGGCCATGGCCAGCGCTATACCTGTGTTGCCGCTGGTGGCTTCGATCAGCCGGTCCCCGGGCTTGATGTCTCCCCGGGCCTCGGCATGACGGATCATGGACATTGCAGGCCGATCTTTGACTGACCCCGCCGGATTGTTGCCTTCCAGCTTTACGAGAACGGTATTGGTCGGGTTTTGAACAAGCCGCTGTAATCGAATGAGAGGAGTATTGCCTACAAAATCTTCAATGGTGGGGAAATCGGGCATGATGTCTGACACAAGAAGGGGCGCGCATAGAGGCCGATATTCTAGCCCGAATTGTGGTATCTTGAAACGCCGCTCAATTCATCGCCAGCCGGGCCTGCAGAAGCCTGTTCCCAGCAGCGGTGCAGAACCGGACCAATGGCACACGCGTACAACCGGCAGTTCAAATTAAAGCAGCTGTGTGACCCCCAAAATTCCGACCCGAAAAATTAGCGACGATGCTGCAAACCCGACCGTTTACAAGAACCATCATGCTGCTGGGGGTCATCCCGGTCTGCCTCGCCATAGTATTTCTGACCTCCGGCTTTGTACTACTTCAACGCCATCACATCCGGGCTCTTGAGCAACAATTGACGTCGGTAGTCGAGCACACGCTTGTTCCCTTGCTGGCGCAATATGAACTCGACAGTGCGGAGATTTATCAGGTCGCCCGAATTCTCGCCCGTGTTGAATCTGTTTCCCATATTTCCTTCTACGAACAGAACCTGGGTCGGTTCACAGATCTTGCGCTCCCGGTCAAACATCCTGCGGAACTGCCATTGAACGCCGATGACAGATCCACCTGGATCATAGACAACACACTGTACACTGCCCTGCCACTGAAACATCTGGGAACACCCACTTGGTTGGTGATAGGTGTTTATAAAAGTCCCATGACGGTGCTGCAGTACCAGGGATACCTGATCCTGATCACGATTGCCATTCTGGTATTTTTTTGGAGTGTTTTCTTTTCCTCACGCCTCTACCACGCGATTACCGCACCGCTAAAAAACATTCTGGCGGACCTGAGACAAACGCTGAGCAGCAATTCAGAAAAGCCCCTGGCGCGAACCCAGAACCGATTATATGACGAACTGGTGGAAACCCTAAACGAACTGATTCTGATGCAGCAGTCTCTGCGCGAGGAAATGCAGAACAATGTGGATCAATCCACCAAAGAGCTGCGGGAGACCCTGGAAACGGTAGAAATTCAGAATATTGAACTGGACTTCGCCCGCAAAAATGCCCTGCAGGCCAGCCGAGCCAAATCGGAATTTCTGGCCAACACCAGCCATGAATTGCGCACCCCGTTAAATGGCATTCTCGGCTTCACCAGTCTGCTGCTGAAAACCAGCCTTACCAATCAACAGCGGGATTATCTGAGCACGATCGAGCAGTCCGCCCAGGGGCTGCTGACGGTCATCAGCGATATTCTCGACTTTTCCAAACTGGAAACCGGACAGCTGACCCTGGAATACAAACCAATTTTTGTCCGCGAATTGATCGAGGAAGTGTTCGCCATATATGCGCCCCAGGCCCATGAAAAAAACATGCGCCTGCTCACCATCATCAACCACAACGTGCCGCGCAATCTGTTGGGAGACCCGCAAAGACTCAAGCAGGTGATCAACAATCTGATCTCCAATGCCATCAAATTCTCCAACCATGGCAATGTGATTGTCCGGGCAACCAGTCTGGGCGAAACCGATCATCAGATCGAAATCAAATTCAGCGTGACCGACAATGGCATAGGACTGACAGAAGAACAGCAGGACCATTTATTTTCCGCTTTCAACCGGGTAGACAACAGCGACAGTCGTTTTCAGGGCGGCACAGGTTTGGGGCTCGCCATAGCCAAAGGTCTAGTGGATCGCATGAATGGCGAAATCGGGGTCGAAAGCGAGGTGCAAAAAGGATCCACATTCTGGTTCACGGTGCGCCTGGGATTGGACCGACAGAGAATTTCCCAGTCGCCGCTGGTGAACTCCCTCTATGGCATCAAAGCCTTGATTTTCGACTGCAACCCTCTCTGCCGTATGGAGATTTCACACCTGTTGACCAACTGGGGCGTCAGCTTCATAGAAGAGAGCCATTTTTCCAATATCGCCAATACCCTGGCCAGCGCCGCCGGAGATGGGGAATCTGGGGTGGATCTGCTGATTCTCGACGCCTACACGGAAGAAAACAGTTTTGAACGGGAGAAACTTCTCACAGGAATCCGGCGCCTGGAAACCACCTTCCGTCTACCGATCATTATTCTCGCCCCGCCTGCCATACAGCGATTGCTGCAGCAGGATATTATTGGGGTCAATATCCAGATAGTACCGCGCCCCATAGCCCACAGTCTGATGCATCAGACCATGTGCAACCTGTTGAATGTCACCCAAAGGTTTGCCACCAATGCGGTCGAGCATGCCGAACTGCCCCAACCCCAACTGAAACAGAAAGGCATTCGCATACTGGTGGTGGACGACCACCCGGCAAACCTCAAACTGGTGAGCGAATTTCTCAAAGGATTGGGCGTAGATGTCAGGACCACCAGCAGCGGCTCAGAAGCCGTTAAAATCTGCGAGCAGGAAAAGTTCAGCCTCATACTCATGGATGTGCAGATGCCCGGCATGGATGGCTACGCCACCACCAAGCTGTTGCGCAGCCAGGAAGTGGACACGCGCACGCCCATAGTTGCGCTGACGGCGCATGCGATCAATGAACAGAAAACACAGCTTTTGCTCGCCGGCATGGATGATTTCCTCAGTAAACCAGTCAGCGAAGATGATTTGAAGCACATCATTGAACGCTGGGTGGACACCAAACTCAGCGCGACTACGTCTCAGGAAAAGCCGGCTGAGCCACTACCGAGCACCAATACGGCAGCGCCCACCACCCGCCAGGAAAAGCCACCCGTATTCGATTGGAAGGAATCGCTGTCGCTCGCCAAAAACAAACCGGATCTGGCCACGGACCTGTTGAAAATTCTTCTCGGCAGCCTGGAGGAAACCGCCCAGGGTCTTCGAACAGCACTGGCAGAAAACAATATGCAAGCTCTGCTGGAAATCACCCATAAATTCCACGGCGGTTGCTGCTACTGCGGTGTCCCCGCAGTAAGGTTGGCCAGTAAGACTCTGGAAGAAGCCCTGCATCGACATGACTACAGCGATGTCGGTCGACTGGCTGACGAGCTCCTTCAACAGATGGACAATCTCACCAGTTGGAGTCACACCATAGATGTGGAAGCCCTATTCGGCGATCTGGAAGACGCCTGAGGGTTAATAAAGGATTCGAGGGTCAGCGGAACAACTCTTTGCTGTGCAAAGGCTTGTTTCCCAGCAGATGTTTGAGCGCCTGACGACTGAGACGCTTGGCTATTCGCAGCACTTCTGCGGAATCCCAGTCATTGCGGGCCACGGCCAGCAGCAGACCCCCTGAAATCCCTGTCTCACCTCTGGGGTCTCGGTCAGACTGAATTTCTCTAAAACCGGATTCCACTTCAAATATATAAAGCCCTTCTGGGCGAATTTCCTCACCTGTAGATGCGCAGACATCAAACTGCAATGAGAATCCCAGCTGCTCCAGGAGAAAGAATTCAAATTGGCGCAATACGATTTCCAACTGTTCGCGGGTCTTCGCCTCAAGCAGACGATGGAGGGCATTCTCGTAGAAATGGAACAGTTCCCGGGCGGGATCTTCCGGCATAAGCAAGCGTTGCAGAAGTTCGTTGAGGTAGATACCGCAGTACAAGGCATCACCGGTCAACAACATTGGCGCGCTGCTCTCCTGCTCGCAACCCATCAGGGTCTTCAGCGCCGAGTCGCCCCTATAGCGGATATGTAAGTGCTGAAAATTTTGCAGAGATCCCCGTTGACGTTTCCCAGGGGCGCGCCCCACCGCCCGGATCACACCGGTATTTTCTGTAAGGAAATCGATTAAAACGCGGGAATCCGTGTAGGGCCGCACATGTAACACATAGGCATTTTCCTCACAGGCGGACACGAGCCGTCATCATTCCCTGTAGCCGAGATTACGCAGCACCCGGTCATCGTCCGACCATCCAGTCTTGACCTTCACCCACAACTTCAGCATGACTTTGGCATCTAGCAATTTTTCCAAATCGATGCGCGCAGCCTGGCCTATGGATTTAAGACGGCTGCCGCCCTCACCTATCACAATGCGCTTCTGCCCGTCCCTTTCTACCAGAATCAATCCGGAAATGTGAATGACGCCGTTTGACTCTTTGTACTCTTCTATATCCACCGTCACTTGGTAAGGTACCTCGGCACCCAACTGGCGAATGATTTTTTCCCTTATGAGTTCCGATGCCAAAAATCGTGAGCTTTTGTCGGTTATCTGATCCGGGGGGAACACATGCTCACCCTCGGGCAGGCGATTGACGATTTCCTTTTCCAACTCTGCCAAATTGAGATTTTTCAGTGCTGATATTGGAATGATGACAGCGGGATCCAGCTTGGCGCTGATATTGGAAATCTGCGGAATGAGACCGGATTTATCTTCAATCTTGTCGACCTTGTTAATGACCACCAGCACATTTTGATGAATGGGCTTCAGACGCTGCAGCACCATTTCATCCTCATCCGTCCACTGCAGGCGGTCCACCACAAATATCACCAGATCCGTACCCTGGCTGGCGGACAAAGCGACACGGTTCATATAGCGATTGACTGCGCTGGATTCTTTTTTATGCATCCCAGGCGTATCCACAAAAATGATTTGCGCATCATCGATGGTGCGTATACCGGTAATATTGTGACGGGTGGTCTGGGCTTTACGCGAAGTGATACTGATTTTTTGCTGGATCAAATGATTCAACAAGGTGGATTTGCCCACATTAGGGCGCCCAACTATGGCCACATAACCGCAGCGTGGGACATTACTTGTCATAAGCTTCTTCCAGCCTCGCTAACATTAATAACGCAGCTTCTTTTTCGGCATTTTTTCTGTTCATGGCTCGCGCCGTGGTAGGTTCAGCAAATAGTGCTATATGGCAGGCCACGGTGAACTCCTGACTATGAGCTTCCCCTTCTATGGCAACAATTTTATATTGCGGCAGCGGATGCCTTCTGGCCTGCAGCCATTCCTGCAGTTGAGTCTTGGGATCCTTTTCACCACTGCCAAGTGAAAGATCCGCCATGCGCCCTTCAAGGCAGCGCAACACAAATGCCTTGGCCTGTTCCATACCAGAATCCGCGTATATGGCGCCGATCACGGCTTCCAGGGCATCTGCGAGAATGGAAGTGCGCGCTGCGCCGCCACTTCTCAACTCTCCCTCCCCCAGCAGCAGATGCGTGCCAAGATCGATTTCCCGGGCAACCTCCGCCAATGTCTCTCCTTTTACCAGATGCGCACGCAAGCGACTCAAATCACCTTCAGGAGCATGGGGAAATTGATTGAAAAGTTGTTCGGCAATAGTGAAATTGAGAATCGAATCGCCGAGAAACTCCAGGCGTTCGTTATTGTGACTGCCATAACTGCGGTGAGTCAGGGCGGTTTTGAGCAACGAGGGGTCGCGAAATTCGTAACCCAGTTTTTTATCTAGGAGACCTGACGAATTACTTCTTCTTTGCACTTTTATCTTCACTGGCACGACAGCATTCACCCGGACGGGATGAATCGAGGACATTATTGAATCTCACCACCACATCCACGTTGGCAAAGAATGGGATACGGGTCTCATAGGCAACGGTGATAATGGTCTTTTCCTGACGGCGATCGATCTCCAGCGCACTTGCCGCTTCACCACGGATGTTGTTGATCATGTAGAACTTGCTCAGCTCCTCACGAATCGTAGCTCTCGACAATTCCGCCAGATCGTTCGGATGCTGTTCCGCCAGAGATTTCAGCGCTGACACAATAAATCTATTGTCGAGATAAGCCGGACCAATCTTGATGGCACAAGCGAGGAAAAACCCCAGACTTATCAGCAAAAACAACAGTAAAAGACCGTTCATCCCGGTTTGCTTATTCTTATTCATGTCGAGACCTCACAATTGAGCCCATCAAAACGCTATTCTATGGCACCGGCCCGTCCAAAACTGGGCAATCCAGAATCCCAGTGCATCCAAATGGCAAACGCTTTTCCGACTATATTCCTGTCCGGTACAAAGGGATCATCCCAGGAGCGGCTATCCAGACTGTTATCACGATTGTCACCCATCATGAAATAATGACCTTCGGGCACAGTCCAGACCTGATCATTCCAGGATCTGCCCGCAGTTGGACATTTTCTCACCAGGTGGGTCTTATCGTCTATGCGTTCATTAACAATTTGATAATCCACCCAACAGGCGGTGCCGTACCGCGAAACCGGGTCTTTGCCCACGGGTTCCTGGGGGATCATCTGGTCATTGACATATAGGACATTGTCCTTGACCTGGATACGATCGCCAGGCAAACCCACAAGCCGCTTGATGAAGTAACGGTCTTCATGAGGAGGGAAAAACACCACCACATCACCGCGCTGGGGCTGCCCTATGTCCAGGATCTTGACCCGAAATACCGGCAGGCGCACACCATAGGCGTATTTGTTCACGGCGATAAAATCTCCCACTTCCAGGGTGGGTACCATGGATTCGGAGGGGATTTTGAAAGGCTCGATCAGAAAAGAACGCAATACGAACACTATGGCGAGAATCGGGAAAAACGACTTGGAGTATTCGACGAACAAGGGCTCTTTGGCCGCCTTTTTTATCGCAGACAGATAGCCGGCATCGGCTGCCTTTTCCCCAGGAGACAGGCTGGAGAACTGGGCTTCCGTGGCCAGAATCGCCTGCTTGCGTGGCTTTGCCCAAAGAATCAGGTCCAGCAGCCAAATCACACCGGTGACAACCACCGCGACCATCAATATAAGAGGTAAATTTATATCCATAAGAGGGACCCGATCTTCAGCTATCCACTTTTAAAACCGCCAGAAATGCTTCCTGAGGTATCTCCACTCTACCCACTTGCTTCATGCGCTTTTTCCCGGCTTTTTGTTTTTCCAGGAGCTTTTTCTTGCGGGTGACGTCGCCGCCATAACACTTGGCCGTCACATTCTTGCGCAGGGCTTTGACCGTGGTGCGAGCTATGATCTGACCACCGATGGCGGCCTGTATCGCCACATCAAACATCTGCCGAGGTATAAGTTCCTGCATTTTTTCCGTCAGGGCGCGGCCTTTTTGATGGGCATTTTCCCGATGCACGATCAAAGCGAGGGCATCCACCCGCTCCCCATTGATCAGCACATCAAGGCGCACCAGATTGGCGCTTTGAAAGCGCAAGAAGCTGTAATCCAGAGAAGCATAACCGCGGCTGACAGATTTGAGTCGATCAAAAAAGTCTAGCACCACTTCATTCATGGGAAGCTCATAGGAGAGCGCCACCTGACGTCCAAGATACTGGATGTCTTTCTGCACACCGCGCTTGTCGACGCACAGTGTGATCACAGCCCCCAGATATTCCTGCGGCACAAGAATATTGGCCTGTACTATGGGTTCACGCATATCGGCGATTGTGCCGACTTCAGGCAGCTTCGACGGGTTGTCGACGTAGACCACTTCGCCGTTGTTTTTCTGAACTTCAAATACCACCGTAGGCGCAGTGGTGATCAGATCCAGATCGTATTCGCGCTCCAGCCGCTCCTGGATGATTTCCATATGCAGCATGCCCAGAAATCCGCAGCGGAAACCAAAGCCCAATGCGTCGGAACTTTCCGGCTCATAAAACAGGGAAGCATCGTTGAGGGTCAGTTTCGCCAATGCATCGCGAAAACTTTCGAAATCGTCGGCGCTGACGGGAAATAAACCCGCATACACCTGCGGTTTCACTTTTTTGAAACCAGGTAATGCAGGGACATCCGCAGTGGAAAAGTGGGTAATGGTATCGCCGACGGGCGCGCCGTGAATGTCCTTGATGCCGGCCACTACAAAGCCCACTTCACCGGCTTTCAAACAATCCAGTTCCTGTCGTTTGGGATTGAAAACGCCGACGCTGTCTACAATATGCGCCTTGCCAATGGTTTTGGAAATAATCTTGTCTTTCACCCGCAAAGTGCCGTGTTTGACGCGAACGAGAGATACGACGCCCAGATAATTATCAAACCAGGAATCTATGATCAGCGCTTGCAGAGGAGCATTGACATCCCCCTGCGGAGGCGGTATTGACGATACTAGGCGCTCCAGCACGTCCTCGACACCCAATCCGGATTTCGCACTGCAACGGACAGCGTCCGTTGCATCCAATCCGATGATATCTTCAATCTCCTGGGCGACGCGATCAGGATCCGCCTGGGGCAAATCCATCTTGTTAAGAATAGGAATGACCTCCAGTCCCTGCTCTATGGCGGTATAGCAATTGGCCACAGACTGAGCTTCCACGCCCTGGGCAGCATCCACAACCAGAAGCGCACCCTCACAGGCGGCCAGAGACCGGGAGACTTCGTAGCTGAAATCCACGTGTCCCGGGGTATCAATGAAATTCAGCTGATAGGTGATATTGTTTTTTGCCTTGTAATACAAGGTAACGCTATGAGCCTTGATGGTGATGCCGCGCTCGCGCTCCAGATCCATGGAATCCAGAACCTGCGCTTCCATTTCACGGTCGGTCAGGCCGCCGCACACCTGTATAAACCGATCTGCCAAAGTGGATTTGCCGTGGTCGATATGGGCAATAATTGAGAAGTTACGAATGTGGCTAAGATCGGACACTGAACAAATAACCTACTGATTGAGAAGGGTTTTTTCTAATTTTTGAGCTGCGGGAATATTTTGGATGCGCAAGTCTACCCTATTTGCCCCAACGGCGTCACGAAACCCCATTTACGACTGGGCCGCAGGATGAGAACAGAAACTAGGAGGGATCGAAGGTAACAGGAGATGTGCCGGCGGGTCCTACGACCAAGGGCTCAAAATAACTGGGTTTGAAATAGTCCAATACCAGACGGGATATCAGCAGACCAACACCGAGTCCCAAGCCGCCAAGAAACAACTGGGCCGGATCGCTCAGAGTGTACCAGGCACCAATCGCGCAACCCGCGATCAGCATGAAGATCGGCAAACCATAGGCCAGTAAAGATGCCGTCACTACGGCCCCTTCTGTAATACCGATCTCCACCTCATCCCCGGGCTGTAAGCCCACCGGCGTATCAGTGCGGGCCAACCTTGCACGAATATCCGCTGTCGACGAAGCCAATGCCCGCTGTAACAGCCCCTGCCCACAGCCGTGACGCGCTTGGCAACCTCCACAAGTGGATTTACGCAGTGTCTTGACCCATACCGCATCCGCTGTAGTACGCACCACCACACCGGTTTCATACAACATCAGTTAGCTCCTGAGAAAGACGAGACCACCTGCTGTGCTGTAGTGACGGGCACTTCGCCCACCAATACCACACTATAAGGGGCCCCTCTGACTGCCAGGGAACTCATAAGCGCAACTGTAGCGCCGCGGCGAGCCACACCCTGCTTGTAGTTGGCGGGATTCCGGATAGGTTCAACGAAAATCGTAAAGGAGGCTATACCATCGGTATAGGTCAATATGTCCCCACGTTCATCATTGCTGACCTGCGACAGGACAAAACCGGGTGGCAGCCAAGCAGCGCGCCAATGAGGGGATGATGCAGGCTGGGAACCGCATGGCACCCGCGCCCCGTCGAGCCTGGAGTGATGCTGAGCGACCGGAGTCAATTCCGTTTCGGCAATAGGACCACCCACTTCCAATTCAATGAACTGAAAGCGTTCTATGGCGTTTTTATTGGAAACTGTGGTGAGTGACATCAGCGGCAAACCGGATACTCTGTCCACAGCCAGAGTCATGCCGTAACGAAATTCATCCTTGGGCACCACCTGGACGACTTCGGCATCCCGCCCGGCAATTCTGTCCCGGCCGCGGATATAAAAGTGGTAATTCTGGGCCAGACTCACTGTGCCTCCCATCTGGGGCACCAAACTGCCGCGCAGCAACGCACTGCCAGCAGAAATGCAATCATGACGGCGGCCATTGCGCAGAAATTCCCGCTCGGGGCCATTCAGGTGGGTGATTCGTTCATATTCCACACCATCCTTGACTATATGCACAATTTCGAGCGTCTCTAAAGTGCTACCAAACTCGTAGGTAAAGCGGCCCTGGTAATTGCTCTCCTGAAGCGCACGGGAAGCTCGCTCCAACAGGGCATCGACCGATGTCAGCATTGCCTCATCCGCCCGCAGTGGAGCGGACAAGGCGGTTAACAGAATGAAGAAAAACGGCGGGGTGAGAATTTTGCCACCTGGGCTTTTGGCCAGCTTTTGGGCCCCAAGCCCCCTCAACTTTGCAAACCATCGCAGGCGGCACATTTTAGGAAATCCAGAATTTTGACAAAAAAACGAATGATTTAGCTAACGTCTAACGGGCTGAAACTGGCTCAGCATTCATACGTGAGACGCGTGCGAATGGCATTATACCCAAGCTGCCATGTGCACTGGCGCGCTCTGCATGCTCTATCAGAAGTTTGTTGAGCAGTTGTTGCGTCGCAGGATCGGTAATATCGTCCATTTGGCTGAACGCCTGCACGGATACAGGAATGGTCGGCGACAGGGTCGCCCCGGGCAGAGTGCTGACGGTACGAGCTTCCGGTACAGGCACTTCGAATCCGACTGGTGTATGCAGGGCCGAGGCCACCACGGGAGAGTTCATGGGTGCAGGAGCGGGAGTCGGTGCCGCCGCTGTAAGGACGGGATCCGAGTCTCTTCCGCCCATGAAGTTGAAACCCAAAACCAGTGTGGCAGCAAAAGAAGCCGCTACTGCACTCTTACCCAAAAGATCACGCCAGCTGCCGGACTGTTGCGACCGGCTATCCGGTCGTGCCTGTGACGGAGCGGAATCTATATAAAGGGCAACGGACTCAACCAGCTTGCCGGGACTGCTGACGTGCACGCTCCGCTCTTTGCGCAACGCAGAACCGATCAAATGATATCTTCGCCAGCGCTCCATCAATTCCGGATTGCTATCCAGATTCTTCAATATGCGTCGAACTTCGAGCTCATTGGCTTCGTTGTCCACCATTGCTGACAAAGATTCGAACAGTTGATCAGAGGAGTTGGAAGTCATTGCCATTTATCCGATTAAAAATGGTTGCTGTTGTATAACTAACCGTTTAGAGACGCCGAGGCTCACGCTCTGCATCCGTGTTCAAACCTAAGTCATCAGCGGCGCTATATGGCGATCAACCGCCTCGCGCGCGCGGAAAATGCGTGATCGCACTGTGCCTACAGGACAGTCCATCACTTCCGCTATTTCTTCGTAGCTCATGCCTTCCATCTCGCGCAGTGTCAGCGCAGTGCGCAGATCCTCAGGGAGAGACTGGATGGCCTTGTAGACCACCTGCTCCAGTTGATCCTTCATCAACTCGTGTTCCGGCGAGGTATTGTCTCTCAAGCCATCCGCGCCATTGAGAAACTCTGCATCATCCACGTCCACATCTGTGGAGGGTGGACGACGGCCGCGGGAAACCAGATGGTTCTTGGCTGTATTCACCGCAATCCGGTATATCCAGGTATAAAACGCGCTGTCGCCGCGGAAATTGCCGAGAGCGCGGTAAGCCTTGATGAAGGCCTCCTGGGCGACATCGTGCACCTCCGCCGAGTCTCGGACAAAGCGGCTGATAATGGCAGTAATTTTGTGTTGATACTTTAGTACCAACAAATCAAACGCCCGCTTGTCACCCTGCTGGACACGTGCGACGAGTTTCTCGTCGGTGTCCTGCGCCGGCGGCTTCAACATTCCGGAATCCCCAATCTTAAAATCGACAATATTTGCAGAATTTGGCAGTGGCATTATGTCACCCACATGTTCGCCTGATAACGGCGGATTTTATGATTCGTTGCCTTGAAACCCGAATACATCTCGATGTTTGCCGGTTTCCGTCCTGTGGCCCAATAGACCAAACCGCCGCAACAAAAGTTCAACACTGCCTGATCAACCCCAAAACCATGGCGTAGAATATCAGCATTGCTCCTCAGATAAGGAAGATTCGTGACGCAGAAGACCCATACTCATCACAGCGATGTCCTGGTCATCGGCAGCGGGGCCGCGGGATTGACGCTGGCCCTCTCCCTGGCTCACAGCGCCAAGGTGACCGTATTGAGCAAAGAAGGGCTGACTTCCGGCTCCACTTGGCACGCCCAGGGCGGCATTGCCGCCGTTCTGGATGACGCGGATTCCATTGAATCCCATGTGGCGGATACCCTGGCGGCCGGCAGCGGGCTGTGCCACCAAGATGTGGTGGAGTTCACAGTCCGGCACAGCAAGGCGGCTATTGACTGGTTGATCGCTCTGGGAGTGGACTTTACCCGCAGCGCAGGAAGCGACGACTACCACTTGACACGCGAGGGCGGCCACAGCCACAGACGCATCATTCACAGCGCCGACGCCACCGGAAAAGCCGTGCATACCACCCTGCTCGATCAGGCCCGTGCCAATCCCAACATCCAGCTGATAGAGCACGCCATAGCCCTGGATTTGATCCGGCAGCCGGACCCCGGCAGCCGGAAACTGCGCTGCGTCGGCGCCTATGTGTTCAACCGTGTGCAGGACCAAGTGGAATGCTTCACCGCCAAGGCCGTGATCCTCGCCACTGGCGGCGCCAGCAAGGTCTATCTGTACAGCAGCAACCCGGACAGCGCCAGCGGCGACGGCATTGCCATGGCCTGGCGCGCCGGCTGCCGGGTGGGCAACATGGAATTCAATCAGTTCCACCCCACCTGCCTTTATCACCCCAAAGCCAAATCATTTCTCATCACCGAAGCCCTGCGCGGCGAAGGCGCCTTGCTGAAACTGCCCAATGGCGAACGTTTTATGCAGCGCTTCCACGAGTTGGCTGAACTGGCGCCCAGAGACGTGGTAGCCCGGGCCATAGACCACGAAATGAAACGCCTGGGGAGCAGCTGCGTCTATCTGGATATCAGCCACAAGCCCCGTGATTTTGTCATTCAGCACTTTCCCACGGTATATGAAAACTGTCTCAAGTACGGCATAGACATCACCCGTGAACCCATCCCGGTGGTACCCGCTGCGCACTACACCTGCGGCGGCGTGGTGGTGAACACCTGGGGTGAAACCGATTTGAAAAATCTCTATGCCATTGGTGAGACCTCCTTCACCGGTCTGCATGGCGCCAATCGCATGGCCAGCAACTCCCTGTTGGAATGCATAGTTTTTGCCCAGTCCGCAGCCACCCATATACTGCAGACATTGCCTTCCACTGCCGAGCCGCAACAGCCGCAGAGCTGGGATGAGTCGCGCGTAACGGATTCCGATGAAGATGTGGTCATCTCTCACAACTGGGACGAGCTGCGGCGTTTCATGTGGGACTACGTGGGAATCGTGCGCACTCATAAGCGACTGGAGCGCGCCTACCACCGTATCGAGCTGTTACAGAAAGAGATCCAGGACTACTACTCCAACTATAAAGTGAGCAGTGATTTGATCGAGCTGCGCAATCTGGCGATGGTGGCGGAACTCATCATCCGCTCGGCCATGCGCCGCAAGGAAAGCCGCGGACTGCATTTCTCCCTGGACTATCCCAACACCACTGAGGTAGCCATGGACACGCTGCTGGTGCCCCCGAACTTTGCCGATCAGAACATTTTGATCAACCCCTGAGGTATGCTCCCCTTACCATTCGAACACCCGGAAATATTTTTTTATTTCCGGGTTGACTCCACCAGGGGCAATCCCTAATATACGCGACCTCGACGGCTCTGCCCGAGAACAGCGCGCTCGTAGCTCAGTTGGATAGAGTACCTGGCTACGAACCAGGCGGTCAGAGGTTCGAATCCTCTCGAGCGCGCCATATTCCAAAGCCCGCACCTTGCGGGCTTTTTTCTTTGCCGACCGCGCACTCTTGTCATCTTTCTCAGCGGCTCTTACTCTGGCTGAAATTTTCAAGAATGGGGACCACCTGTGCAGCAACGACTTTCCCCTCTGCCCGCCAAAAAACGTCTGGCGCTGATCGCACACGACAACAAAAAATCAGAGCTCGCCCAGTGGGCTGTGGAAAATCTGGAACGTCTGCGTCCCCACGAACTTTTCGCCACAGGGACCACAGGTTTTCTTCTGGAAAAAAAACTGGGACTGCCGGTGCACAAATTTGTCAGCGGTCCTCTCGGAGGAGATCAACAGGTGGGCGCCCGCATTGCAGAAGGCTACATAGATCTGCTGTTTTTCTTCTGGGATCCTTTTGAGCCCATGCCTCACGATCCGGATGTAAAAGCACTTCTGCGTCTGGCTGCAGCCTGGAATATTCCGGTTGCCTGCAATCCCGCATCCGCCGATTTTATTCTGACATCCGAATGGATGAACAAGCCCTATTCACGCAATATCCCGGACTATGATCAGTATATTGCGGAACGCACCGCCAACACCTAAGACACCATCCTGAAAGAACGACCATTCCATTTCATCTGCCGCAGAAGCTCACGCAGTTTTTCACGGGCTGAGGAATCACCGGCATACACCGCCGCAGCGTAGAGTTCTGCCACAGATGCCAATTGGCACCCCAGGGCCGGCTCACTGGAGCTGACCCGAGCGGCAAACTGGCCAAGTGTCTCCTGCGGCAAACGCCTCCATCCCCCTCGCGCCATGCGACGCAACAATGGCCGCAACCACTGATCTTCAGGACGTAGGCGCAGTCTTGGCCTCGCCAAGAACTGCGCCACCCCATAGACCGCAAACAGCCCAATGCTCAGCCCAACAAAAGCGATCCCCACCCGCCAGGCACTGTTGCCACCCAAAAGGCGGGTGAAGAGGCTTTGCTGATTGTCCCGGTTATAGTTCAGTACCCAGCGATTCCAGCTGTATCCCAGAGCATCCCAGTGGCGTTGGAGTGCCCGGGCAAGATCACTGGTCCAGCGCGGTTGTCCCACCAGCGCCCGTTCGTCCTCATCCAGGGCTTCCACGACCCCCATTTCAATACGCGAAGGCACAACCGCTGCGGTGGGGTCCACTGACTTCCAGCCCTCACCTTCCAGCCACACCTCAGCCCATGCATGAGCATCGGATTGGCGCACGACGAAATAGGATTCCAACGTATTGAACTCACCGCCCTGATAACCGAGCACTATGCGGGCGGGGATTCCAGCTGCGCGCATGAGAAACACAAAACTGCTGGCAAAGTGCTCACAGAAACCGCGCTGGGAGTCGAACAGAAAATTGTCCACCGCATCCGCGGCCCCCAGAACCGGGGGTTGCATGGTATAGACGAAGTCCCCGGTGAAGAACTGCAAGGCCCGACTCACCACAGCCTCCTGATCCCGCTCCTGCTGCAGCCAGGTTTCCGCCAGAGCCCGCGCCCTGGGATTGCCCTCCGGCAAGCTCGTCGACATCCGCGTCTGGAATGGCAGCAATGCTTCTTGACCGCGCGGAGCGGAGCGCAGGGATACGGCGCTGTATTCCACCTTGTTGACCACAGGTCGCAATGCCGACAACAAGCCCCGGTCATCCCGCTCCAACACCATCTGCGCCGAGTCGGCGGCAATCACCGGATCCAGGACGAACAACCAGCGGTAGTGATGCGGCTCCATGATCACCGAATACTCGACATGTTCCCGCGGATCTATCTGGAGCCCGCTTGGCTGACGTATGGTACGGGCCGGCCTGGCCCCCACCCGCCAGCGCGAGCCATCGAACTCATCCAATACCAGTCCGCGCCAGTAAAGCTGCCGCACCCTGGGCGGCAAGCCTTCGAAGGTGACACGAAAGGCGACATCCGGAGAGCGCACCAATTCGCCCAAGTCTCCCATGGAGAGGGAATCACTGAAGCCGGTCTTGCCCTTACCCTGGGGCAGAGGCACTGCCCACAAAGGCCCAAGCCGCGGCATGACTACGAACAGGATCACCATGAAGGGGATGGACTTGAGGACCAAAGCGCCCCCCAACTGAAAATGCCGAACAGGGGAAATAGGACGGGAGTAGTAGGCGGCCTGCCAAGCGCTCAATAAAACAAACAGGGAGAAGATGCCATACGCGCCAGCCAGCATGTCCTGGGCAAATAGAAACTGCGCAGCCACCGCGATGAAACCGATAAACAGCACAATCAGGGCGTCTTTCTTGGTGCGCATTTCTATGACTTTCAGAATAAATGCGCATACCAGAAACCCCACCATGGGCTCCACCCCGCGAAAGCCCGAGAAATTCCCATAGATGCCGCCAGCGCAGCCCAACCCCAGCAGCAGTTTGATCCAGGGCGGAGGAAAGAACAGACGCCCGCGGTGAATCTGCACGCGCCACAGCAGTGCCATACCCCAAACCAGCCATATCCAGCCGGGCAGACTGATCAACAGCGGCAAAATGCAGATGGCTTGAGCCCCAAGAAGCCAGATAAGGTTATCCCGCAGGATCATGTCCTTTTCGAGCACGGAGAGCTTCACGCCACCTCTCCGAATTCCGCCAGAGCCGTGAGTACCGCCTGCAAATGGCCGGGACCAGACGCCGGAGGAATTTCCTTATCCGGCAGACGCAAGCCGAAGGTGCTTCCCTGGTCGTTCAAGCGCAAGACCCAATAACACATCTGCGACAAGCAGAGTTCCTGATCCCCACGAAAGAAATCCTGCCACTGCAGCCAGATGCGGCTGCTGGTGAATTCCCCGAACTCCTTGCTCAACAACCCCTGCTCCCGGGCATACTGCTTCCAGGCGATGTGTTTTAAGGAGTCCCCCGGACGATAGCCGCGCAGTCCCAGAAACTCATCGCCTTGAGACAGCATCGCATGACGCCCCTGCTCCTCCTCTCCCACGGAGGTTCCCGAGGGCATGTCCGAGGCTATGGGAGCCGGATATACCAATGCCGATGCATCAAACCGCAACCAGGTCCAGCAGCGCAGCAACCCCATGGGGAAGGTGCTCTGAATCAGCAGGCGCCGGGGACGGAGTCTGCCGCGCACCCGGGACTGGGCATAGATCTTCTCCCGGTGCTCCTGGCCGGGTTCAAAATCAAAAATCGCCGGCACCTCGTCCTGCCACTGCACAGTAACGTAATGGCACCCGCGCGGGTTGGTGGTGCTGAACCACAAATGAAAGGTGATTTTTTCTCCAGCAAATCCAGGATCTGCCCCCCGCAACTGTACCCGCAGCCCCGCCAGATTGTGATAGGTGTTGAGTATGGTCAGAACGAAAACGCTGATCTGCATATAAGCTAAGGCCAGAATCAGGTTGTTCTGATAATTGGTGCCCAGCAACCAGACGATCAGTGACAGGAACAGATAGGCCAGCCCTGTGACCGAGGGAAATATATAGAGATTCTTGCGATGCAGTCCGTGGTCATTGGCCCGCGGCTGGCGGTTGTCGAGCCAGCGGAAAAACCTCTCCTGCCAGACTCGCCGTGGGGAAGACAAAGAAAAAATGCTCACGCTTAGCCCATTACATCCACTCGGGAAAGCAGATGGTCGAGCAACAGCTCGACCTTGTCGCGCCCGTGGATTCGGTGGCCCACCACCGGCGTCAACACTGCCTGCAGATCTTCCGGAGCCACATAATCCCGCCCGTGGACAAAAGCCCATGCCTTGGCGGCGCGCAGCCAAGCCATGGCGCCACGTGGGGAAAGCCCATAAGTGAACAGGCTATCGCGGCGGGTGCACTCCACCAGCCGTTGCAAATAATCGATCACCGCATCGCTTACGG
>Ga0065721_10004720_pt1 | contig 27738 bp, 25 predicted proteins | sample Mesricmetagenome_FD_59108 | JGI IMG/M metagenome (GOLD analysis project Ga0065721, IMG submission 59108) | Mesophilic microbial community from rice straw/compost enrichment Sample: eDNA_1 v2 (version 2) | ecosystem: Engineered > Solid waste > Grass > Composting > Bioreactor | place: USA: Davis... | reverse complement strand
TCGCAACGTACCTCGAAGACAGTGGCTTTGAGGTCACTCAGGTCTCTGATGGCAATTCCGGCATTCGAGCCATTGATGAGAGTCTTCCCGATCTGGTCATAACTGACCTCCGCATGCCCGACCTTGATGGCTTGCAAGTCCTGCAGCAGTTTCATGAGCGATTCCCTGATCTTCCCGTAATTGTCATCTCCGGCGCCGGCGTAGTAAATGACGTGGTTACGGCGCTGCGTCTGGGTGCCCGCGATTACCTCATCAAGCCCATCATGGATATGGAAATGCTGGTTCATTCGGTACGTAAAGCCTTGGACCATAGTGATCTTATCCTGCAGAACCAGCGTTACCGGGACAAGCTCGAGCAGGCGAACCGCGGTCTGCGTGAGCATCTGCGTATTTTGGAACGAGATCAAATAGCCGGACGGCAGGTCCAGCGGCGCTTGATGCCTAAACGACTGCACACCAGCGACGGTTATGATGTAGGCCACCACATTGCTCCCTCCTTGTATCTCAGCGGAGACTTCGTCGATTACGCCTTGATCCAGAAACGTTACCTGGCGTTTTATCTTGCTGATGTTTCGGGGCATGGGGCCTCTTCAGCATTTGTCACCATCTGGCTAAAACATATTGTCAGTCGTATGGTCCGTGAGGAGGGGCTATTTGGGGACGAGCAGTCATTTGAGCGCGGTGCTGATGCCATGCTGCAAATCATTAATCGCGAACTGCAAGAAACTCGATTGAATCATCACCTCACTTTTTTTGTCGGAGTAATAGATACCCAGACTCACGAAATGCGCTACGTAGTAGCGGGACACTTACCCATGCCGATTCTGGTTACTCCCGATGGAGCAAAGTTTCTGGAAGGATCTGGTAAACCGGTGGGTATCTTCAAAAACGTGACATGGCAGATATATACGCTAAAGTTACCAGAGGAGTTCTCATTGACCTGTTTCTCCGATGGGGTACTGGAAATACTGCCGGAAAAAGAATTGCTGGCTAAAGAAGCCCACCTGTTGACGCTGATTGCGCAGCACGGGCAAAGCCTTGAGTCTGTATGTGATGCGTTAGCGATAAAAGAGATCGGGGAAACTCCCGACGATATCGCGATATTGACGATTACCAGAGGTAAATAAAATGCGACCCGGGCAGATTCTGGTTGCCGATCATGAAGGCGTCTATGTTATCAAGATGATAGGGGATGTGCGCTTAACTCTGTGCATTTCGTTCGATCAATTCATCGACTCCATGTTTAATGCAGAAAACTTTTCTGCTGTCCTGTTCGACCTGTCTGAAGCAGAAGCGATTGACAGTACCACGCTCGGGTTAATGGCCAAGATCTCGCTTCAGGGGCAGGAACGACACAAGGTTATTCCGGTTATTCTGTCTACCAACGCCAGTATCAATCGTGTTTTACAGACCATGGGTTTTCACGATATTTTCACCATTGTGGATGAGCTGCAGACGCCGGTCAGCCCATCCCGTGAATTGACTTCCGATGTGAATGATGAGCATCAGGTGAAAGAAAAGGTTTTGGAAGCGCACAAAATCTTGATGGGATTAAATCGCGAGAATCGTGCTACGTTCCGTAATCTGGTGAAAATGCTGGAATGTAATTGATATAAACCGGTTGGATTCTGTCACATAATCCATCAATGAGTTTGTGCTTTGGCGATACTCTTTGCACGAATGAATTCAGAATGGCTGACGTGAATCAGGTCCGCCACCTTTCGAATAACATACTCTTCATACTTATCGAGCTGATTGTCTGCATAGGCGATTTCCCACATGCCTTTGATCAACTCAAACTTTTCCTGTGGAGTGCATTCGCTGTTGATTAACTGTGTGAACTGGTAGATCGAGGTAGCATCCGCAGCTTCAGCTTTAGCAAGGTCAGCCAGCTCTACCAGGCGTTCATGCGGCAACGAAAACTTCCGCTCCAACAGACTGATCAGCGCGTTAAGTTCTGCTTCATCCATCACATGATCAGCGGTGGCAACTTCGATGAGCAAGGCGGCTACTGCCAATTGCTTTTGGGCAAAAGACATGGAAGGCGAAACGTCACCCGCAGGCTGCAGGTGACGTTCGAAGAATCGTGAAAGCTTACTGAGCACGAGACTTCAGCAGGTTTTCCAGATTGATCTGGTCTTTCACAAAGTTGCGGATACCGTCAGCCAGTTTGTCGGTGGCCATCGGATCATCATTCAGGCCAAAGCGGAAACTGGCCTCAGTGTCGTGAACTTTAGCGATAGATTCACCCAGGTTATCCGGAGACCAATGCACGCTTGAGTTCACCACTATCTTTATCCAGCTCTTGCAGAAGCTGCGGACTGATAGTCAGGCGATCACAGCCTGCCAGCGCTTCGATTTCGCCAGTGTTACGGAAGCTTGCACCCATCACTACAGTTTTGTAACCGTGTTGCTTGTAGTAGTTGTAGATGCGGCGAACGGAGACGACGCCTGGATCTTCTTCCGGTGTGTATTCTTTTTTGTCGGTATTAGCTTTGTACCAGTCGAGAATACGTCCAACGAAGGGAGAAATCAGGAATACGCCAGCGTCAGCACAGGCAGAGGCCTGATTAAAGCCGAACAGCAGGGTGAGGTTACAGTTAATGCCTTCTTTTTCAAGGATTTCCGCTGCGCGGATGCCTTCCCAGGTTGATGCAAGTTTGATCAATACGCGAGATTTATCGATGCCGCTCTGCTGATACAGATCAATCAGGTGGCGGGCTTTATCAATGCTGGCTTTAGTATCAAAAGACAGACGGGCATCAACTTCTGTGGAGATGCGACCGGGAACCAGCTTAAGAATTTCTGTGCCGATCGCTACAGCAAGGTGATCACACGCTGCGCTGATCTGCTCAGCGCTGCCCTGAACGCCTTTAGCCGCTGCCAGTGACTTGCTGAGCAGCTCCTGATATTGCGGCATCTGTGCAGCTTTGTAGAGCAGGGAGGGGTTAGTGGTGGCGTCCACAGGTTTGTAGAGACGAATGGCCTCGATATCACCGGTATCGGCTACTACGTCGGTCATTTTCTTCAGTTGTTCAAGTTTACTAGTCACTGTTGTAGTCCTGTCAGGTCAAAGCTGTTGGTAAGTTTTAATATAAGCCGATATTGTAATACTTAATGGGCTGGTGCTGAAAGTTGAACTCTCATCCAGCCTTATCATTGGGATTGTGGAAGGTTAAATCAACTCTGCCAGGGCTTCACGCAATACTTCGATCCCAGCATCAGGCCGGTGGGCCTGCTCGCTGATCACGCGGCGAAAGCGCCGGGCGCCGGGCAGCCCCTGATACAGGCCAAGGATGTGCCTGGTCATGTAGTTGAGACGAATACCTTTCTCCATTTGTTCCTCGCAATAGGCTATGAACCCCTCCATGACCTCGGCGCGAGAGGGGGGAGGGGCCGTATCGCCATATAAGCGTTGATCTACCTCCGCCAGGATGTAGGGGTTACTGTATATCTCCCTGCCTAGCATGACGCCATCAACCGCTTTCAACAGGGTTTCACATTGGTCCAGCGTCGTGATGCCGCCATTGATGATAATGGTCAACTCGGGAAATTCCTGTTTCAGTCGAACCACTTTGTCATACTGTAGCGGGGGGATTTCCCGGTTTTCCTTGGGGCTGAGCCCTTTCAGCCAGGCTTTGCGGGCGTGAACGATAAAGGTGTTGCAGCCGGCGTCCGCCAGGCAGTCGACAAAGTGTTTCAGGCCCTCGTAGTCATCCATATCGTCAATGCCGATTCGATGCTTTACCGTTACCGGGATGGTGACGGCTTTCCGCATCTCACGGACACAACGGGCAACCAGCTCCGGCTCCGCCATCAGGCAGGCGCCGATCATATTATTCTGAACCCGGTCGCTGGGGCACCCGCAGTTCAGGTTTACTTCATCGTAGCCCCAGTCCTCTGCCATCCGGGCACACTCTGCCAGAGCCCTCGGATTGCTCCCGCCCAGCTGTAGCGCCAGGGGGTGTTCCTGCGGTTGGTAGCTCAAAAAACGCTCTCGATCACCGTGAAGTAAAGCGCCAGTGGTGACCATTTCGGTGTACAACACGGCTTTTTTGCTTAATAAACGCCAGAAGTAACGGCAATGGGTATCTGACCACTCCATCATCGGGGCGGCGCAAAAACGGTGATCGGGTGATGTTGCAGCGGCAGTAGTAGACATAATGGACACGAGCGGAAATAAGAGTGCGGATTCTATCACGCAGGCCAATAATTTCTCCCCTGGGTGGCGCAAATAACCCTGTTTTGATGGTGTACAATCGCGGATTTAGTACGCTTGACCCGGACCCGGCCTGCGGGGGCTGCGTGCTCAGGCGAGACAGTAACGCAGCCGCGCTGCAGCAATGTAAGGAAAAGTTATGATCAGATCCTCAATTCTCCTGGCCGGTATCACCTCTATTTTGGCCACCCACGCCTTAGCACAGGATGATGAGAGTAAACGCTGGAAAGTGTCTACTGAGTTAGGTGTGATTTCGACATCCGGTAATACCGAAACCACCAGTGTGCAAGGCAAGATCGATGCTAAACAGCACCTTACCCGCTGGCACAACCACTACATCTTCAGTGCATTATTTAAAGAAGATCAGGTAACTCAGGATGATGGCACTAAAACAACTGAGAAAACGGCTGAGAAATACTTTGGTTCAATTAAAAGTGCTTATCAGCTGGAAAACGAGCATTCCAATTTTTTTGTATTCGGTTCCCATGCCGAAGATGAGTTCGGTTCATACAACCGCTACAGCACAGCCGCTATTGGTTATGGCACGCGTTTGTTTAACGGAGAAAGTGTGCAGCTGGATGCGGAAATCGGTCCGGGTTATTTTCGTGGGGAACGGGTTCTCGAGGATGAGACTGTCGAGACTGAGACCGGTATGATCCTGCGTGGTGCCGCAAGTCTTGCCTGGCAAATCAGTCCTTCGGCGGAATTCAAGCAGACCTTGAGCGTAGAATCTGGCGATGACAACACCCGTACCGTCGCGGAATCTTCGTTGAGCACCCGCATCAATGCCTCTATGCAGATGAAAGTTGGTTTTAACGTGGCTAATGACTCGAACGTTGCGCCAGACAAAGAAAACACTGACACCATGACCTACGTAAACCTTGTTTACAACTTCTAACTCAGCGAGAGAAAATCCATGGCCCTGACCCATATTGATGAACATGGTAACGCCAATATGGTGGATGTTTCCGACAAGCCTATGACTTGTCGTGAGGCCAGGGCCTTCGCACGAATTTCAATGAAGCCGGAGACGCTGCAGCAGATTCTGAACAACTCCCTTAAGAAGGGCGACGTGCTGGCTGTTGCGCGAATCGCGGGTATTCAGGCCGCCAAAAAATGCGGCGAGCTTATTCCCCTATGTCATCCTCTTTCATTAACCAAGGTTGCCGTTGATTTTACGATCAACGACGAGCTCAGCTGTGTCGACGTAGTCAGCTATTGCAAATTGACAGGGCAAACCGGTGTTGAGATGGAGGCACTCACCGCAGCGAGCGTCGCGGCATTGACCATATACGACATGTGTAAGGCTGTTGATATGGACATGGTGATCGAACAGGTTTGCCTGCTCGAGAAAAACGGCGGACGGCGCGGCCACTATCAACGGGAATCGATTCCAGAGACGCTGCCATGATCAAGGTACTTTTTTTTGCTCGCTTGCGTGAACAATTAAATTGCGAGGGCCTTGAGCTTGACTGTGCAGATCTCAGCACTGTCACTGATGTTCACCAGCATCTTCTGCAACAGTATCCAGGTTGGGCAAACTTCCTGGAGGATAGAAAACTTCTTGTTGCAGTTAATCAGACTTTAGTAAAACCCCAGCATCCGATAGCAGCAGGTGATGAGGTTGCTTTTTTTCCTCCAGTGACGGGTGGTTAATATGATCTCCGTGCAGACAGCCGACTTTGATGTTGCTGGTGAATACGCAGCGTTAACCGCAGGCGATGTGGATGCAGGTGCGGTTGTGCTGTTTGTCGGCCGGGTGAGAGAGTTAAACCTGGCTCGTCAGGTGACAGGCTTGTTGTTGGAACATTACCCAGGGATGACCGAAAAAGCACTCGAGGAAATCCTGGCAGAAGCCCGGTCGCGCTGGCAGTTGATCCGTTGCAGGATTATCCATCGTATCGGTCGCCTTACATTGGGAGATCAGATCGTGCTGGTTGGTGTGACCAGTCCTCATCGGGAGCAGGCGTTCGCAGCGGCTGAATTTCTGATGGACTACCTCAAAACCCGCGCACCCTTCTGGAAAAAAGAGATGACCAGCGACGGAGAGTTTTGGGTTGATGCTCAGGAGAAAGATGAAGTTTCAGCTCAGCGCTGGAAAGATCAGGCATAAAAAAGGGCGCTCTGTGCGCCCTTTTTTATGCTTGTATATTAACGGCCCGGCTCTGGGTGAGCTGAGGCTTTATACATATCCGCGTATTTAACACCGAAGAACAGGATAAAAACGTAGCAGATCGCGGGCAGTAAAAAGGATAACTGTACGCCGAAGTAGTCAGCCAGCGCGCCCTGCATGAGTGGTACTAATGCACCGCCAACAATCGCCATGCACAAGATCCCAGAACCTTGACCGGTAAATTTGCCCAGTCTGTGCAGCGCCATGCTGAAGATGGTGGGGAACATGATGGAGTTAAATAAGCCAACGCCGATGAGAGCCCACATGGCAACAAGGCCGTCAGAGAAGGTTGCCGTCAGGACGAGCAGGATAGAGCAGAGCGCATTGAAAGCCAGAGTTTTACCGGGACTGATATAACGCATAACGGCGAATCCAATAAAGCGCCCCACCATTGCGCCTCCCCAGTAATAGCTGACGTAGTGTGCCGCTTCAGCTTCACGGAGGTTAGCGATGTTTTCTTCACCGATAAAGTTAATCAGAAAACTTCCGATGCTGACCTCGGCACCCACATAAACAAATATACCGATGGTTCCCAGAATCAGGTGCGTGTGTGACAGGACAGAGGTTTTACCTGTGGCAGCCTCGCCTGTGTTCTCGCCGTCTTCCTTGTGTTCTATCTTCGGAAGCCGGGCGAACGCAAAAAATATTGCTAACAGCAACAGCGCTGATGCCAGAATCAAGTAAGGAACCTGTACCGATGCAGCTTCTTTTGCCCGATAAGCTTCCTGCTCGGCGACGGAGAGCAACTCCAGTTCAGCAGCAGTCAATACTGCCGTTGACAGTATCAGCAGGCCACCAAGGTAGGGCGCGATGGTCGTTCCAAGTGAGTTGAAGGCCTGAGTTAAGGTAAGGCGGCTGGAAGCCGTATGGGCTGGCCCCAGAATAGTAACGTAAGGGTTCGCTGCAACCTGGAGCACGGTAATGCCTGAGGCGAGAACAAATAATGCCATCAGAAAGACAGAGTAGCCGGTAACTGATGCGGGGTAAAACATGGCGCAACCAATGGCGGCAATGACCAGGCCGGTGACTGCTCCGCGTTGGTAACCGATTTTTTTAATGAGAAAGCCAGCAGGCAAGGACACTACAAAGTAAGCTCCAAAAAAGCAGAACTGGACCAGCATTGCCTGTACATAATTCAGTGTATAGACCGCCTTCAAATGAGGAATCAATACATCATTAAGACAGGTCAGGAATCCCCACATGAAAAATAAGATGGTGATGATGACGAGTGGAACAGTGTGGTTGGTATTGTNGGTACCGACGTGATGTTGGGGTGAGCCCTGCGGAATGCTGGCCATGTTTCACCTCTTATAATGGTTTGATTTTTTTGTGTTAAAAACTTCACGAACTTTTAAATTTTATTTACCGGACTGGAGTAGAAGCGATTGCCGATATCCAGGTGCGCGGTACTATAATGCAAGCTGACAGCGCTGTCACACATTTTGTAACTTACTGTTTTAAAAGTAAAAAATTGTAAAATCTGCGCGAAGCGGCCGCTTGGTCAAATAGTCAAAATCACCATTGGCTTGTTGCGGCCCAGCGACAAATCATGGATATTGCCGAGCGTTTCGGGAAAAGAGATCAATTCAAATAACAATGATGATGAGGTTGGAGAGCTGTGGCTAAAGCAACGATTGATGATGTGGCTGAATTGGCTGGTGTGTCTATCAAGACGGTGTCGCGGGTTGTGAACAAGGAACCCAATGTGCGGCCTGAAACCAGAGACAAGGTGCTCGCGGCCGTCGCGGAGCTGGATTATCGTCCCAACTTATCGGCCCGCAGCCTTGCTGGAAATCGCTCTTATGTGCTGGGCTTGCTGTATGGCAACCCCAGCGCTAATTACGTCATAGATATTCAGGAAGGTGTGTTAGCTATAAGCAGACCTCAAGGATATGACCTGTTAATTCATCCGTGCAATCATCGCGATGAGAATCTCACCAAGGAAATCATCGACATGATCCATCAGAAACGTATTGATGGATTGATTCTTACTCCTCCACTGACAGACAACCTGAATGTGGTCAATGCATTAAAAGATATCGGAATTCCCTTCGTGCGCGTCGCCCCAACGCGTCATAAAGAGATGAGTCCCTACGTAGAAACCAACGATGAAGAAGCATCCTATGATATGACCTGCCAGCTGATTGCCATGGGTCACAGAAGAATTGGTTTTATCTGCGGGCACCCTGATCACCTGGCGGTGGCTCATCGTTATGAAGGCTACAAAGCGGCATTGATCGAAAACGATATTCCTATCAATGAAGAACTGGTTGAACAGGGCTTCAACTCATTTGAGTCTGGGGAGGCCTGCGGCAAAATTCTCCTGCAGCGAAAACCTCGGCCAACCGCGATCTTTGCCGCGAACGATGATATGGCGGCAGGGGTAATCATGGTTGCTCATCAGAATGGCATTAAGATTCCGGAAGAGTTATCGGTAGCTGGCTTTGACGATACACCTGTAGCTCATCAGTTATGGCCGTCGTTATCGACGGTCCGTCAACCTATACAGCAGATGGCGAGGAAAGCTACGGATCTTTTGTTGAAGCAGTTGCGGGGTAAGGATGTGCAGTTGCCTGCAAGTATGCTGAGCTCCAGTTTGATTATGCGGGATTCAACGGGGCCGGCACCCAAGAAAAAATCAGTCATCGGATCTAACTGAAAAGAAAAATGCGCTATGGAGCGCATTTTTCTTTTCTCGCCTTTGTCCGTTTTATTCGGCTAGCACGGTATTTATCAACCAGGCGGCGGAGCCCACCAGTGCAGCTCTATCATTGATGATCATGTGTACCGGAATATCGCTGACATAACCACTCATGGGGCCTTTGTGCTTGAAGCGGCTGACAAAGTCAGTTTGAGGAACAAAGTCTGCGATCTTGGGGATGATGCCGCCTCCGAGATATACACCGCCTTTGGCCCCCAGGGACAACGCTTTATCACCTGCAACGCTACCGAGGATATTGCAGAAGGCTGTTAATGCTTCACGGCAGGTAGGATCTTCGTTAGCTGCGCCTTTGGTGCTGACATCGGCTGGCGTGAATTCCTGAGCAGTTGTTCCATTGATGTGAGAGAGCGCCCGATAAATAGAAACCAGACCGCGACCCGACAGAATATCTTCAATCGATACGTGATCGTCGGTCTTGGCCAGGAACGCTCGGATGGCCATTTCTTTGTCATTGGTAGGGGCAAAACTGCAGTGGCCACCTTCCGTTGCAAGAATCTTCCAACCGCGGTGAGTCTTGGTGTGATTAGGAACGAGGGCAGCCATACCAAAGCCTGTTCCTGGGCCGAGCACCACAATAGCTGCTTCCGGGTTGGCTTTGGCGGAATAAAGAGCTTTGATGTCCTGCTCTGGCAGGAAGGGTGTAGCATATGCCAACGCGGCAAAATCGTTGATGACGTCCAGCGCCTTCATTCCCAGCTCGGCGCGCAACTCTTCAATGGAAAATTTCCAGTTCAGGTTGGTCATCTGGGCCCAGCCATCTTCAATGGGGCCTGCCATGGCCAGGCATGCGTAGGGGGGAGTAGTGGTGTTCACTTCTTTACAGTACGCCCTGATCATTGTGGCAACGTCGGGATAGTCGGCGCACTTTAATGTGAGTTGCTGCTGAGCGCTGTAACTTTGCTGGGCGCTGTTTTTATGAACCTCAACCAGACCAAAACGGGCGTTAGTACCACCGATATCTGCCACCAGCAACTGACTCATGCTCACCTCAATTTATCCTAGAACTGTCATTTATTGCATTGCCACCTGAATGAGGTGCATGACGTAGTTAAGCTGCTTTAATAAGAAAAGCGCGCTGCAGAAACTCCCGCAAGAGTAGCGACCCCGGGACCAGCCTTCAAGGTTGGCGCAGTGTAGTTATCATTGACAGCGCTGTCAATAAGTAGTAGCTTCAGCGCCACCATCGGTAATTAGCCGGGAAAACAGAGGTAATGCGCCAAAATTGCCCGTTTTTCGCGCGAAAATCGCCGAACTCAAATTTGTTCACTGATGAAACCGGGTGCTGTAGCGTGTGCTGGCGCACCTCGATAGTTTCCTTTATCCCGTCCTGCCTGATCCGGCCATGAGGACTCTCATGATTGTCGTCTTTGAGCCAGAGTCTTCTGATTCAGCTTGGCGCATGGGTTTTTATGGATGAGTGGCCATGAAATATCGACCAGAGAATACCGAAATTGCGATAAATGAAACGCGCCTTGTGTGAGCGAGGCCTAGGGCCATGCAGAACCTCTGTATGGCTTTTTTTATGTGGTTGGTTTTATGGGTCTGGCAGATCCGTAGATGCGAGCCGCAAGAGGTAAAGTCAGGGAGCAGATTGTAAGGAAACATACTACAAACTATTACATGAATGATTGCATTGGAGAGTTATCAACATGCGAAGTCAGCAAGCTTCCGTCACCTGGCCCCGGTTGAATTCCGCGGTTAAACAAGACCCCCTCATTGAGCAGAAAGTTGAAGAAATTCTGGCGCAGATGAGTATTGAAGAAAAAGTGGGCCAGATGATCCAGCCGGAGATCCGGTACGTCACTCCACAGGATATCAAGGACTTTCATATAGGCTCGGTTTTGAATGGTGGTGGCTCGGTTCCTAATGGTAATCGCTTCGCCAAGGCAGCAGACTGGATTGCAATGGCGGACGGTTTTTATCACGCCTCCATGGATGACAGCGATGGCAAGGTTGCTGTGCCCATCATCTGGGGCACTGATGCGGTTCATGGTGTCGGTAATCTGGTGGGAGCTACGTTATTCCCTCATAACATTGCGTTGGGAGCAGCGAACAATCCAGAGCTCATCAAACGCATCGGTGAAATCACTGCCCGCGAAATCGCGGTAACGGGTCTGGATTGGGATTTTTCTCCGACGGTCGCTGTTGTTCGTGATGATCGCTGGGGAAGAACCTATGAATCCTATTCAGAAGATCCCGAAGTTGTCCGTGCCTACGCGGGTAAGATGGTGGAAGGGCTCCAGGGTGAGGCTGCGACAGAAGAGTTTCTCGATCAATATCATGTGATTGCCACGGCGAAACATTTCCTGGGTGATGGCGGCACAGTGAACGGTATAGATCGCGGCGATAACAAGGATGACGAAGCTGTACTGCGTGATATTCACGCTGCTGGTTATATGAGTGCGATAGAAGCAGGTGTTCAGACTGTTATGGCGTCGTTTAACAGCTGGCATGGTGAACGCATGCATGGCCACCAGTATCTGTTGACAGAAGTGTTGAAAAACCAGATGGGTTTTGACGGCTTCGTTGTTGGAGACTGGAACGGCCATGGTTTTATCAAGGGGGCTTCTGTGCTGGATTGCCCTCAGGCGATCAATGCCGGGCTGGACATGTTCATGGTGCCGGACCCCGAGTGGAAGACGTTATTTAAAAACACCGTCGATCAGATTAAATCCCGGTGTGATTCCCTTAAGTCGCGCCGATGATGCGGTGCGTCGAATTCTCCGTGTCAAGCTGCGGGCTGGCCTGTTTGAGAAGGGTGCGCCATCCTCGCGGCCTTTGGCAGGGAAGGATGAGTTGCTGGGTGCACCGGAGCATCGTGCAATTGCCCGGCAGGCGGTGCGAGAGTCTTTGGTGCTTTTGAAGAACAAAAATAATCTGCTGCCTCTTTCACCGTCTCTCAATATTTTGGTTGCAGGCGATGGGGCCGACAATATCTCCAAGCAAACTGGTGGGTGGTCCATTACCTGGCAGGGAACCGGTAACACCATGGCTGAATTCCCCGGTGCAACAACCCTTCTGATGGGGATGACTGAGGTTGTCGAAAAAGCCGGTGGCAAAATCGTCCACAGCCCCGACGGCTCTTTCACTGAAAAGCCAGATGTGGCCATTGTCGTCTTCGGAGAAGATCCCTATGCAGAAATGCAGGGCGATGTTCAGAACCTGCTGTACAAACCGGCTAATAACACTGACCGTGAATTGCTGAAGAAATTGAAGGCGGCGGGTATTCCGGTGGTGTCCCTGTTTATTACCGGCCGGCCGCTCTGGATCAATCAGGAGTTGAACAATTCAGATGCGTTCATGGTGATCTGGCAGCCAGGCACAGAAGGTGGAGGTGTGGCTGATGTTATCTTTAAAACCCGCGACAATCAGATTAATCATGATGTTAAAGGCCGTCTGACTTTCTCGTGGCCCAAGCGTCCCGATCAAGGGCCGCTGAATGTGGGTGATGAAAATTACGATCCTCTTTTCCCTTATGGTTACGGCTTAAGCTATGGCGATAAAGACACGCTGGGAGATGATCTGTCGGAAGAGGGCATGGCAGTGCAGGAAACCTCTCACGTGCTCGAGGTGTTTAATCGCCGCCCAATGACCCCCTGGCATATTGAGCTGGAGGGCGGAAAAAATGATCGGGCAGTCATGAACGGCAATATTGCTCAGGTCTCGACGCTCACCGCAACGGTTGTGGACCGGGAAGTGCAGGAGGATGCTCGCCGGGTTGTCTGGAATGGAACGGGAATAGGGCTGATTGCTTTATCCACCGAAAATCGCCAGGTGCTGATCGATTACTTGAATGAAAAAGGCGTGCTGGAGTTCGATATCAAAGTTGACCGAGCTCCGACCACCGATGTGATACTGCGTATTGGCTGCGGTCCCTCGTGCAACTCCGATCTGCCGATTACCGATACCATTAATGCGATTGCCAACTCAGGATGGCGTCGGGTTTCGGTAGATCTCGCCTGCTTCCCGGATGTGGGTTCGAACTTCGGCTTGGTCTTGCCCCCCCAGGAGTTCTTTCATCTTGTGCTGGAGCCTTTTTGTCTGGTGACAGACGGGGAGCTGGACATCAGTTTTGCCAATGTTCGCTTGGTTAAGCATGCGGCTGTTGGACGTTCAGTGCGCTTTGAATAGCCGCAAGTAGGGCTAAAATAAAAAGGGCTGCAATTGCAGCCCTTTTTCATTTGAACCCAGCGATTATTTACTTGGATAGTCCCGCTGTACATTTCCAGTGTACAGCTGACGTGGGCGACCGATCTTATAAGGAGCACCGACCATTTCATCCCAGTGAGCATACCAGCCAACAGCGCGTCCGGTAGCAAAGATCACGGTGAACATCTCTGTAGGAATTCCGATCGCCTTCATGATAATGCCGGAGTAGAAGTCGACGTTCGGATACAGTTTTTTCTGGATGAAATATTCATCTTCCAGGGCCATTTTCTCCAGTCGCTTGGCAATCGCCAGAAGTGGATCATTTTCCAGGCCCAGTTCGGCCAATACTTCGTCACAGGTTTGCTTCATGACTTTGGCGCGAGGGTCAAAGTTTTTATAAACGCGGTGACCGAAGCCCATCAGACGGAACGGATCGTTTTTGTCTTTCGCTTTGGCAACAAACTTATCGATATTGTCAACGCTGCCGATTTCTTCCAGCATCTTCAGGACCGCTTCGTTAGCACCACCGTGAGCGGGGCCCCACAGAGTTGCAATGCCCGCAGCGATGGCGGCAAAGGGGTTGGTGCCGGATGAGCCGGAGAGGCGCACGGTGGATGTCGAGGCATTTTGCTCATGGTCAGCATGGAGAATAAAGATACGATCCATTGCCTTCGCCAGTACCTGACTGACGTTGGGTGACTGGCCCGCTTTGCCGAATGTCATGTTCAGATAGTTTTCGGCATAGGCGAGAGAGTCGTCGGGTGCAATGAAGTCTTCACCCTGGCGGTGCTTATATACCATGGCCGCCAATGTCGGCATTTGCCCGATCAAGCGATACGCTGTGACCTTGCGATCTTCTGCTTTAGTAATATCGATCTCATCGTTATAAACAGCAGCAAGAGCCGCAACGGCGCTGCACATGATTGCCATTGGGTGTGCATCGCGTTTGAATGTTTTGATAAGGGCAGAAACAGAAGGGTCGACAGCAGAATGGTTTTTAACAGCGTTGGTAAATTCTTGTTTTTGTGTCTCGTTGGGTAATTCGCCGTTTAGTAACAGGTAGCAGGTTTCAAGGTAGTCGGAGTGGTCGGCCAGTTGATCAATGGGGTAACCGCGGTGAAGCAGAATGCCTTTGTCGCCATCAATATAAGTAATCTTGGATTCACATGAGGCGGTGGACATGAAGCCGGGGTCAAAAGTAAAAAAGCCGTTCTTGGTAATGCTGGTAACGTCGATAACGTCAGGACCGGTAGAGCTGTTGTAGATAGGCAATTCAATCGCCGCATCCAAGCCGTCAACCGTTAAGTGTGCTTTCTTGTCAGTCATTACTGACTCCTGTAGTTACTAATAAAGGCTTACGTACATGGCAGAAGGCCAAGACAGGTTGATAAACGGGGCACAACTATAAGGATAGATTTAGCTTTGTCAAATTGTGAAGAGTCCGTTTGCGGTCGGCATTATAAATGACTTGGGAGGCTGGATGATAGCTTTGCCTATAATTACGGTTCGCCTGTATGACCATTTTAAAATGGCAGCGCTGTCAATTTTTATAGCCTTTTACAATGACGCTGATAGAAGAAATTCCTCATTGCACTTTTATGGCGCGAATCGGTTCCAGATGTGCTTTTTTGATGCACAAAGCCGGCTGGATACCGCCCAAGTTCTGTGGATTTGATCGCCATTTTGGGCCGGCATTTTGTTTGTGTTTCTGAAGTTCACTCTCTATAATACGGCGCGACTTGCAGGATGCGGCTGGTGACAACCTTTAACTCTCCTGTTTTTATTGAAATCTGCTATCAGTAACTGTGGTACAGGGTCGATTTGGACGATAGGTTGAGGTAAAGCGTTGAACCCGACGCTCATTCTTAAAACCTGCCCATCGGGGCAAAAAGGTGACTATCAACCGTGAACAAAAAACGACCTGTCAATCTCGATATATCCACCATTTCTCTTCCTATTACTGCTTACGTATCTATCCTTCACCGTGTCTCCGGCGTTTTCCTGTTTGCCGGTATGGCTGTGCTGCTTTGGCTGTTGGACGCCAGTCTCGCCTCTGAGGAGAGTTTTGCGGCGATGAAGGAGTCCCTGGACAATCCGGTTTGCAAGTTTGTTCTCTGGGGTGTGCTTTCTGTGCTTGCCTATCACACTGTTGCCGGCGTGCGCCATTTGACGATGGATGGTGGTGTAGGTGAGACCTTAAAGGGTGGTCGACTGGGTGCCAAACTTGTGGTGCTGTTGGCTATTGTATTGATCGTGTTAGCCGGGGTGTGGATATGGTAACCGCAGTAACCAGTTTTGGTCGTAGTGGGTTGTATGACTGGTTGATCCAGCGCGTTGGCGCTGTGGTGTTGACAGCCTACACAATCTTTCTTGTTGTTTATATCGCCATGAATCCTGAGATGGATTATGCCCAGTGGAGTGCCCTCTACAGCCAGCTGTGGATGCGTATCTTCAGCCTGCTTGCTCTTATTTCATTTATTACACATGCCTGGATTGGGCTCTGGTCAGTCCTGACTGACTACCTCACCAACCGTCTGTTGGGGGCCAAGGCTACTGTGCTGCGCCTGTTGGCTCAAATAGTACTGGGTGTTGCTGCCGTGACCTATCTGGTCTGGGGCGTTGAAATTTTGTGGGGATTCTAGGCAAATGGCTAATATGCGAACAATTTCATTTGACGGTATTGTAATTGGCGGCGGCGGTGCAGGTATGCGCGCTGCGCTGCAGCTGGCGCAGTCCGGCTACAAGACAGCAGTAATCACCAAGGTTTTTCCGACCCGGTCCCACACCGTATCTGCCCAGGGTGGTATCACCTGTGCTATCGCAAGCGCAGACCCTAATGATGACTGGCGCTGGCATATGTATGACACCGTAAAGGGGTCGGACTATATCGGTGACCAGGATGCTATCGAATACATGTGTTCAGTAGGCCCTGAAGCGGTCTTCGAACTGGAGCACATGGGGCTTCCATTCTCCCGTACCGAGAGTGGCCGCATCTATCAGCGTCCCTTCGGTGGACAGTCCAAAGACTTCGGTAAAGGTGGCCAGGCTGCACGGACTTGTGCGGCGGCAGACCGGACCGGCCACGCGCTTCTGCATACCCTTTATCAGGGTAACCTCAAAAACAAGACCGTTTTCCTGAATGAATGGTTTGCGGTAGATCTGGTAAAAAACCAGGATGGCGCCGTGGTTGGTGTCATCGCCATCAATATTGAAGATGGTGAAACCGTTTATGTGAAAGCCAAGGCGACAGTGCTTGCTACCGGTGGTGCAGGTCGTATTTATGCCTCGACCACCAACGCCCATATCAACACGGGAGATGGTATCGGCATGGTATTGCGTGCTGGCTTCCCGGTGCAGGACATTGAAATGTGGCAGTTCCACCCCACCGGTATTGCCGGAGCCGGGGTCCTGGTCACTGAGGGGTGTCGTGGTGAAGGTGGTTACCTCATTAATAAAGACGGTGAACGCTTCATGGAGCGCTATGCGCCCAACGCAAAAGATCTGGCTGGCCGTGACGTCGTTGCGCGCTCCATGGTTCAGGAAATTCTGGAGGGCCGTGGGTGTGGTCCAAATGGTGATCACGTTCTGCTTAAGCTGGATCACCTGGGTGAAGAAGTGCTGGAAAGCAAACTGCCGGGTATCTGTGAGTTGTCCCGGACCTTCGCCCACGTAGATCCTGTTTATGCACCTATCCCGGTAGTCCCGACCTGCCATTACATGATGGGTGGTGTTCCCACCAATGTGAATGGTCAGGCGCTGACAGTTGATGCCAATGGCAAAGATGTTGTAATTGACGGTCTTTACGCCTGCGGTGAAGTAGCGTGTGTGTCTGTTCACGGCGCTAACCGTCTGGGCGGTAACTCGCTGCTGGATCTCGTGGTATTTGGCCGTGCAGCTGGTCTATATATCGAAAAAGCCTTGCGTGAAGGTATTGAGCAGCGCGACGCCACCCAGGCTGACATCGAGAAATCCATGGCTCGCCTGAATAAAATCAACACATCAAATACCGGTGAAAGCGCAGCGGCTCTGCGTAAAGAACTGCAGACCATCATGCAGAACTACTTCGGTGTATTCCGTAAGGGTGAGTTCATGCAGCAGGGCATCCAGCAGCTGGCTGAACTGCGCCCACGTATTGAGAATGTCTGTATCACCGACAAGAGTAATGCTTTCAACACCGCTCGTATCGAAGCGTTGGAATTACAAAATCTGTTGGAAGTGGCTGAAGCTACCGCTATTGCAGCGGAAGAGCGCAAGGAATCTCGCGGTGCGCACGCTCGTGAAGATTACCAGGAGCGCGATGACCAGAATTGGTTGTGTCACTCCCTTTATTTCCCGGGTGAAAAACGCGTAGCCAAGCGTGCAGTGAATTTTGCACCACGCACAATGGAAGCGTTTGAACCAAAAGTTCGTACCTATTAATCGGGAGCCAGATAAATGTTGAAAGTTGAAGTCTACCGCTACAATCCGGACACCGATAAAGAGCCTTACATGAAAACCTATGAGGTGGATACTCAGGGTAAGGACCTGATGGTGTTGGATGTGCTGGAATTGCTCAAAGCTCAGGATGAGAGCCTCGCCTATCGCCGTTCATGTCGGGAAGGGGTATGTGGTTCCGATGGCATGAACATCAATGGTAAGAATGGTCTGGCATGTATCAAACCATTATCTGAATGTGTTAAGAACAACAAGCTGGTGCTGCGTCCTCTGCCAGGTTTGCCGGTGATCCGGGATCTGGTGGTCGATATGACCCAGTTCTATGATCAATACAAGAAAATTGAGCCATACTTGCAGAACGATACACCGGCTCCGGCGATCGAGCGCTTACAATCTCCGGAAGATCGTGAGAAGCTGGATGGTCTGTATGAGTGTATACTCTGTGCCTGTTGCTCAACGAGCTGCCCATCGTTCTGGTGGAATCCGGACAAGTTTATCGGGCCTGCAGGATTGCTCCAGGCGTACCGCTTCCTGGCCGATAGCCGCGACCTCGCTACTGAAAAACGTTTATCCAACCTGGATGACCCCTTCAGTGTATTCCGCTGTCATGGCATCCAGAACTGTGTCGCGGTTTGTCCAAAAGGGTTGAACCCGACACGGGCCATTGGCCATATCCGCAATATGCTGTTACAGAGCGCTACCTAAGGTGGCGCTTTTGTGTATTTGCAGGTGGTAAATCATAATGCCCCGCACCGATTTTCAAGCCTGGTGCGAGGCATTACTCCGTTCGCTGTCATATGAACACAGCGGCTTAAAAGCAGCGCTTTTGACCACAAGTTGAAGGCGTTATTGTAGCTAACAGCTAGTTGATAACAGGGGTAGTGGGCAGAGCCCAGGCCGGCGTCCTTCGCAGGTTATGCTGGCGGTCCCCTTGATTAAGGTGGGTGGAATGCAAGACAGCATCATGGAGCATTTTTGGAGCACGTCGCACATCTCTGGTGGGAACGCTGCTTACGTCGAAGAGCTCTACGACAAGTATTTACACGACGCAAATTCAGTCCCTGAAGAGTGGCGTAATTATTTCGAGCAGTTGCCGCGGGTTGGTGGTGTAGTAACCCAGGATACTCCGCACTCCGTTATCCGCGCCCAATTTGAACAATTGGGCAAAAGCCGCGTGCGCACGGTGACCGCTCCGGCAGCAGCCGGCTCAGTCAGCATTGAACACGAGCGCAAGCAGGTCAAAGTTCTGCAGCTGATCAGCTCTTACCGTTTTCGTGGCCATCAAAAAGCCCAGCTTGATCCATTGGGTTTAATGGTTCGTGAACAGGTTCCAGATCTGGAGCTGGGTTTTCACGGCCTGACCAATGCGGATCTCGATACTGTCTTCCAGACCGGTAACCTGTTTATAGGTAAGGAAGAAGCCCCCCTCCGTGAAATTATTGAAGCGCTTGAAAAAACCTACTGTGGTCATGTCGGCCCGGAGATCATGCACATCACTAACCTGGCTGAGAAGCAGTGGCTTCAACAGCGTCTGGAGAGTGTGCGTTCCAACCCGGAGTTCAGCAAAGAGCAACGTCTGGCAGTGTTGGAGCGTCTGACCGCTGCAGAGGGGCTTGAACGCCACCTGGACAGCAAGTATCCAGGCACCAAACGTTTTGGTCTCGAAGGTGGTGAAAGCTTTATTCCGCTGGTGGACGCACTGGTGAAGCGCGCCGGCACTTACGGCGCGAAAGAAATTGTTCTGGGCATGGCGCACCGTGGCCGCCTCAACACTTTGGTAAACGTCTTTGGTAAAAATCCTGCCGATTTGTTTGCTGAGTTTGACGGGCGTCGTCTTGTCGATACTTCGGGTGACGTTAAGTATCACCAGGGCTTCTCTTCAAACGTCATGACGCCCGGCGGTGAACTGCACATGGCGATGGCATTTAACCCGTCGCACCTCGAAATTGTATCGCCAGTGGTTGAGGGTTCCGTACGTGCGCGTCAGGACCGTCGTAAAGATGGTGATGGCAACAAGGTTGTTCCTATCGTAGTCCATGGTGATGCGGCTTTCGCCGGCCAGGGCGTTGTGATGGAAACCTTCCAGATGTCCCAGACCCGTGCTTACGGCACAGGTGGAACACTGCACATCGTTATCAACAACCAGGTCGGCTTTACCACCAGTAAGCGGGAAGATTCCCGTTCGACTGAGTACTGCACCGACGTGGCCAAGATGATTGAATGCCCGATCTTCCACGTCAATGGCGATGATCCAGACGCAGTTCTGTTCGTAGCCCAGCTGGCTATGGATTACCGTTATGAGTTCAAGAAGGACGTGGTAATCGATCTGGTATGTTATCGCCGTCGCGGCCACAACGAGACCGACGAACCGTCTGCTACCCAGCCGCTGATGTATAAAGTGATCCGGAGTCATAAGACCACTCGCACACTCTATGCAGACAAACTGATCTCGGCCGGGTTACTGGATCAGGCAACTGCCGATGAGATGACTAATAATTATCGCGCGGCACTGGATCGCGGTGAGCATGTGGCCAGTGGTCTGGTCAGCGAGCCGGATCGCTCTCTGTTTGTCGACTGGTCTGCCTACATCGGGCACGACTGGACTGCGCCTAACGATACCCGTGTTGAGTTGAAAACCCTGCAGGCTATTGCCAATAAAATGTGTGAAGTGCCGGACGGCATCGTCATGCAGAAGCAGGTTGAAAAAATTTACGAAGATCGTCGCAAGATGGCCGGAGGCGCTCTGCCGCTTAACTGGGGTATGGCTGAAACACTGGCCTATGCAACTTTGCTGGATCAGGGCTACTTCGTTCGTATGACCGGTCAGGACGTAGGCCGTGGTACCTTCTCTCACCGACACGCTGTCATTCACAGTCAGAAAGACGGTTCCAGCTACGTTCCTCTGCGGCATATGAAAGAGGGGCAACCGGATTTCGAACTCTATGACTCATTCTTGTCAGAAGAAGCTGTACTGGCATTTGAATATGGCTATGCCACGACGGCGCCCGGTGGGCTGGTGATCTGGGAAGCGCAATTCGGCGACTTCGCCAACGGTGCACAGGTTGTAATCGACCAGTTCATTACCAGTGGGGAGCACAAGTGGGGTCGGTTGTGCGGCCTGACCATGCTGCTGCCGCACGGTTATGAAGGGCAGGGGCCGGAGCATTCTTCTGCACGCCTTGAGCGTTTCATGCAGTTGTGTGCAGAGCACAATATTCAGGTTTGTATTCCTACAACCCCTGCGCAGGTTTTCCACATGCTGCGTCGCCAGGCCATTCGTCCAATGCGTCGTCCGCTGGTCGTAATGAGTCCTAAGTCGCTGCTGCGTCACAAACTGGCTACATCAACCCTTGAAGAATTGGCCAATGGTCAATTCCAGAATGTGATTGCAGATAATGGTGTGGATCCGGCGAAAGTTAAGCGCGTCATCCTGTGCAGTGGCAAGGTGTACTATCACCTGCTCGAAGAGCGTACTGCGCGCAACCAGGACAATGTTGCGTTTATTCGTCTTGAGCAACTTTATCCTTTCCCTGAACAAGAGCTGCGTGACGCTTTGGCGCCCTATACCAATCTGCAGGATATCCGGTGGTGTCAGGAAGAGCCAATGAACCAGGGCGCCTGGTACAGCAGCCAGCATCACATGCGTCGTGTGGTGCATGATCACAATCCGAAGTTGCAATTGGATTATGTTGGTCGTGATGCATCGGCAGCACCTGCGGGCGGCTATATGTCTGCTCACCTTGAAGAACAAACACGTTTCATCAACGAAGCACTGAATGTTTAACATCAGTGCGAGATGTTTACTGAATCACAGCGAGAGATAAAGGAAGAGCAATGAGTATTGAAATTAAAGCCCCGACTTTCCCTGAATCCGTGCAGGATGGGACTATTGCTACCTGGCATAAAAAGCCGGGTGAAGCCGTATCACGCGACGAGCTGATCGTTGATATCGAGACTGATAAAGTTGTATTGGAAGTTGTAGCACCGGCTGATGGCAGCCTGAGCGAGATATTGAAAGGCGAGGGCGACACAGTATTAAGCAATGAAGTCATTGCTGTGTTCGTGGAAGGCGCTGCGGCCGCTCCTGCGGCGAAGCAGGAAGCCAAGGCTGAAGCACCGGCTGCAGAAGCAAAACCTGCTGCCAGTGGTGAGAAGCTGGTCAATCCTGCCGCACGCAAGATGGCGAGTGAAAACAACGTCAATCCTGCTGATGTGTCGGGCACAGGTAAAGATGGTCGGGTTACCAAAGAAGATGTGGCTAATCATCTGAAATCCGCACCTGCAAATGCATCGGCATCTAAGGCAGCTGCTCCCGCTGTGCCTGCAATGGAAGCCGTGGGTGATCGTGTTGAGAAGCGTGTACCCATGACTCGCCTTCGCAAGCGTATCGCCGAGCGTCTGCTTGAAGCATCCAACACTACTGCCATGCTGACCACGTTCAACGAAGTGAACATGGGACCCATCATGGAGTTGCGTGCTAAATACAAAGACCAGTTTGAGAAAGCGCATAACGGTACTCGTCTGGGCTTCATGAGTTTCTTTGTTAAAGCCGCTGTTGAGGCTTTGCGTCGCTTCCCCGCAGTCAATGCGTCGATTGATAACAATGACATTGTTTATCATGGCTACCAGGACATTGGTGTGGCGGTTTCCACGGATAAAGGTCTGGTGGTGCCGGTACTGCGCAACGCCGAAAACATGGGCCTGGCGACTATCGAAAACACCATTCGTGATTTCGGTCTGCGCGCTCGTGATGGCAAACTGGGCATCGAAGAAATGTCCGGCGGTACCTTCACCATCACCAACGGCGGTGTATTTGGTTCGCTCCTGTCTACTCCGATTCTGAATCTGCCGCAATCAGCTATCCTGGGAATGCACAAGATCCAGGAGCGCCCAATGGCTGTTAATGGCGAAGTAAAAATTCTGCCGATGATGTATTTGGCATTGTCCTACGATCACCGTCTGCTGGACGGTAAAGAAGCGGTGCAGTTCCTGGTGGCGATCAAGGATCTGCTCGAAGATCCTGCGCGTATCCTGCTGGAAATTTAATCTGTACCCGTCTTACCCAGGTTGCCCGGCACACGGGCAACCACATCGACAAATTTGGGAATGAAAACTATGTCTGAAAAATATGATGTGATCGTAATTGGTTCAGGACCTGCCGGTTATGTGGCGGCGATTCGTGCTGCGCAATTGGGTTTGAAGACTGCCTGTATTGAAAAATGGCGTAATGAAGAAGGTAAGGGCGTTAACGGTGGAACCTGCTTGAACGTAGGTTGTATTCCGTCAAAAGCACTGCTCGACAGTTCCTACAAATATCACGAAGCCAAGGACGATTTTAAAGTCCACGGCATTACCACCAGCGGCATCAATATTGATGTTCCATCCATGATCGCGCGTAAAGCCCAGATCGTTAAACAGTTGACCGGTGGTATTGCATCATTGTTCAAAGCCAACGGTGTAACCGGATTGTATGGCACTGGAAAGTTACTGGCAGGCCGCAAAGTGGAATTTACCGATCACGAGGGTAAAACCACCATTCTTGAAGCCGAGAACGTAATCCTTGCATCCGGCTCCAGCCCGATCAATATTCCGGTCGCACCCGTCGACGACAAAATTATTGTTAACTCAACCGGTGCGCTGGAGTTCGATTCTGTACCTGAGCGTCTCGGTGTGATTGGTGCTGGTGTTATCGGTCTTGAGCTGGGCAGTGTGTGGAACCGCCTGGGTTCGAAAGTTGTGGTACTGGAAGCACTTGATAGCTTCCTCGCCATGATGGATCAGCAGATTGCAAAAGAAGCTATGAAGATCCTCACCAAACAGGGTCTGGATATTCGCACCAGCTGCCGCGTAACCGGTTCTGAAGTTAAAGGTAATGAAGTAGTTGTTACTTACACTGACAAAGACGGCAAAGAGCAGAAAGAAACCTTCGACAAACTGATCGTGTGCGTGGGTCGTCGTCCATACACCGAAGGTCTGCTGGCTGCTGACAGTGGCGTGAACCTGGATGAGCGTGGCTTCATCTACGTTAATGACCTGTGCTCTACCAATGCGCCGGGTGTCTGGGCTATCGGTGACGTTGTGCGCGGCCCGATGCTGGCACACAAAGGGTCTGAAGAAGGTGTGATGGTCGCTGAGCGCATTGCTGGCCAGAAGACTGTGATGAACTACGACATCATTCCAAACGTTATCTACACCCACCCCGAAGTTGCTGCAGTTGGTAAAACCGAAGAGCAGGTGAAAGCAGCGGGTGAGCCCTACAACGTAGGTACTTTCCCCTTTGTTGCCAGTGGCCGTGCCTTGGCTGCCAATGAAACTCAGGGCCTGGTGAAGATCATTGCCCACGCTGAAACAGATCGGATCTTAGGTGCCCATATTGTTGGCCCGAGCGCAGCGGATCTGATCCAGCAAGTGGCTATTGCAATGGAATTTGGCTCCAGTGCCGAAGATATAGGCATGATGGTATTTGGTCACCCGACACTGTCGGAAACTGTAAAAGAAGCCGCGTTGGGCGTGCATGGCCATGCCATTCATATCGCCAACAAGAAGAAGCGTTGATGATCGAGCAGCAACCCATGTTGCTGCGATCGGTGTCGATGAAGATAAAGAAGACCGCAGAGTCTTGCTCTTGAGTTAATAAACTCACCCCAGGGGGGCGGTGCGGTTCAAAAGACCGCGCCGTCATCGATAACTTCCGTTGACTTGTTATGACTCCTTATCAAGTTCAACAATTCGTCAAAATGGAATAACACCATGAATTTGCACGAGTATCAGGGTAAACAACTCTTTGCCCAGTATGGTTTGCCTGTATCCAAAGGCATCGCTGCAGCAACAGTTGCTGAAGCGGTGGAAGCTGCCGATAAGATCGGTGGTGATATGTTTGTAGTTAAGGCTCAGGTTCATGCCGGTGGCCGCGGTAAGGCGGGCGGTGTGAAGCTCGTTAAGAGCAAAGAAGAAATCAAAGCCTTCGCTGAACAGTGGCTGGGCAAAAACCTGGTGACTTACCAAACTGACGAAAAAGGCCAACCCGTTAGCCGCATTCTGGTGGAAACCTGCACTGACATCGCCAAAGAATTATATCTGGGCGCAGTAGTAGATCGTTCCAGCCGTCGTATCGTATTCATGGCATCTACTGAAGGTGGTGTGGAGATCGAGAAAGTTGCGCACGAAACCCCGGAAAAAATCCTCAAAGCCACTATCGACCCACTGGTTGGTGCTCAACCATTCCAAGGGCGTGAGCTGGCATTCAAACTGGGTCTCGAAGGTAAGCAAGTTAACCAATTTGTAAATATCTTCCTGAACCTGGCTCGGTTGTTCAAAGAAAAAGATCTGGCACTGCTGGAAGTTAACCCGCTGGTAATTACCCCAGAAGGGAATCTGCACTGCCTGGATGCAAAACTTGTTATCGATGGTAACGCCTTGTATCGTCATCCTGAATTGAAAGAAATGCAGGATCCTACTCAGGAAGATGCACGCGAAGCGCACGCAGCCTCCTGGGAGCTTAACTATGTAGCATTGGATGGCAACATCGGCTGCATGGTTAATGGTGCCGGTCTGGCTATGGGTACTATGGACATTGTTAAGCTGCACGGTGGCCAGCCTGCCAACTTCCTCGATGTGGGCGGTGGTGCGACCAAAGAACGTGTAGTTGAAGCGTTCAAAATTATTCTGTCTGACGACAATGTTAAAGCCGTATTCATCAACATCTTTGGTGGCATCGTACGCTGCGACATGATCGCTGAAGGCGTTATCGGCGCTGTTAAAGAAGTCGGTGTAAAAGTACCCGTTGTTGTGCGCCTGCAAGGTAACAACGCTGAACTGGGTGCAAAAGTGCTGACTGACAGCGGCTTGAACATCATTGCTGACACCGACTTGACTGGCGCTGCCCAGAAAGTGGTTGCTGCAGCGGCTAACGCGTAAGGGCCCAGGGGGAAATCATGAGCGTTTTAATTAACAAAGACACTAAAGTTATTTGTCAGGGTTTTACCGGTTCTCAGGGCACCTTCCACTCTGAACAAGCTATTGCTTACGGCACCAAGATGGTTGGCGGTGTTACGCCGGGCAAAGGTGGTCAAACTCACCTCGGCCTGCCAGTATTCAATACTGTTAAAGAAGCGGTAGAAGCGACAGGCGCAGAAGCCTCTGTTATCTATGTACCGGCACCTTTCTGTAAGGATTCGATCCTGGAAGCGGCAAACGGTGGCATCAAGCTGATCGTTTGTATTACTGAAGGTATTCCGACACTGGATATGCTGGACGCTAAAGTAAAATGCGACGAGCTGGGTGTGCGTCTGATTGGTCCTAACTGCCCCGGTGTTATCACTCCCGGTGAATGTAAGATCGGTATTATGCCTGGTCACATCCACAAGCCAGGTAAAGTAGGTATTGTGTCCCGCTCCGGTACCTTGACCTATGAAGCTGTTAAGCAGACTACTGATTATGGTTTCGGTCAATCCACGTGCGTGGGTATCGGTGGTGACCCGATCCCGGGTTCTAACTTCATCGACATTCTGAAGCTGTTCCAGGAAGACCCACAAACCGAAGCAATCGTGATGATCGGTGAAATCGGCGGTTCAGCAGAAGAAGAAGCGGCTGCTTACATCAAAGCTAACGTAACCAAGCCGGTTGTGTCTTATATTGCTGGTGTTACTGCACCGGCTGGTAAGCGCATGGGCCACGCTGGCGCGATCATCTCCGGCGGTAAAGGTACAGCGGCTGAGAAGTTTGCTGCACTGGAAGATGCTGGTGTGAAGACTGTTAAGAGTCTGGCTGACATTGGTAAAGCACTGAAAGAAGTTACTGGCTGGTAAGTTCTTGAGTGGTGTAAAAAAGGCGACTTCGGTCGCCTTTTTTATTGGGTAAAAAGCTGTCAGTTCGTTGTTGGGGTTTCAGTGGCGGCAATTGAGTGGTGCTCTTTGGCTCCAGGTGTCAAAGTTCAATCCGATGCGACAGATAGCTCTTGGTAACTACATTTCTGGATAAGGTTATTGTGATTATGGAACGTTTATTAATGGTCTGAGTTCATGAGCTGATGGTTAGTAGTTCGGAGTCGGGATAATGAATTGGTTAGATCTGTTAGAACAGGGTCCTCATTCTGAAGTAAATTAGTTCCTTCTAGAAATGAATCCACCGCGGATATTAAACTGGAAACAAAAATTTTGTCGGAGAATGTACCTAGTAACTTTTTTCCCGATGAAATGATTATCTGGTTCTTCTGCTTGCTTCTTTGAAGTAAAAGACTAAACGATGAATCGGGAGCGATAATCTCAATCTGCTTTTTCTTTGGGCTGTTAAGGAACTCGTAGGTGCAATCCAACAGTGAGATAATCATCAAGTAAATCATAGTACCCTGATCTGGTTTATGTTGTTTTGTAGTTGCTGTTTCATTTGGTGTGGCAATTTCTAAATCGCCGATATCAAAGCCATGTCCAGGAGCTTCGGGGTCTCTGCGCGAAAATACAAATGAGATCATAAATCCATCCTATTCACTACGTACTGGGAAAATGGTAATGACTCGGTTCCCATCTTCGGAATCCACAATAACTCGTACGCGATCACGTTTGCCATTTACCCTCATGCGCTTTTCGAACGTTTGAATTCTTCTGGATGGATCAGAAATTCTAGTTCCTTTTTGCACAAGGAATTGTGCTGCATTCTGTAATTGCTGCCTCGTAGTGCCCGGTGCAAACAGATCGCCTGCGCCATGGGAATGAGATCCAGAAACATGTCTCGCATCTATGTGAATCCAACCTTCCTTTGAATTGCCATCGTCTATTCGAGGTTTTCCGCGGTGACAAGCCAATCCTAAAGGATCTGTTTCGAATAAAGGATCTCCAACATATTTGTGTAAATGTATGCCTCCAGCAAGCCTTATTGGATCTTGACTGATATATTGTGCAGTGGTCGGATCATAGTACCTAAACCGATTGTAATAAAGCCCAGTTTCGTCATCCTCATACTGCCCCGGAAAACGGAATGGGCAAAAATTTCTTTCTCCGCGCAGCTGCCGCAGATTGCCCCAGACGTCTATCTCGCTGGCCCAGA
>Ga0065721_10049753_pt1 | contig 27739 bp, 27 predicted proteins | sample Mesricmetagenome_FD_59108 | JGI IMG/M metagenome (GOLD analysis project Ga0065721, IMG submission 59108) | Mesophilic microbial community from rice straw/compost enrichment Sample: eDNA_1 v2 (version 2) | ecosystem: Engineered > Solid waste > Grass > Composting > Bioreactor | place: USA: Davis... | reverse complement strand
ATCGAGAGCGGGAAATACGTTCAGACGGCGACCCAGCTAGACCCGAAAAACGCGCGTTGGCGTTTTGTCTTGGCCAACATACTGTTCAGGGCGGCTTCTAATTTTGAAATCGATTATATCCATCAAAGCATTATTGAATACGAGAAGGCGATAGCGCTGTGCCGTCCGGATCAAGGACAATTGAAGCATTATATTCAAGTTGCGATGAACCAAGTTTTAGAGGTTAGGAGGCAAGTTTTTGAGGACTAGCGGGAACTAGGAAACCCAAATTTCATCGGAACGATTCGTTGGGGGTGCTGAAGATCCCCCATAAGCCTGACATCGAACAGGGCCGCCCTCGTCAAGAAGGCGGCCCGTCGTCCGTATGAACGCCGATCTTAGCGCTTGCTCTTGTAGAACTCGTGATAGAGCTTCATAAGCGCCCGCTTTTCGATCCGCGACACGTAGCTGCGGCTGATGCCGAGCTCCCGCGCGATCTCGCGCTGCGTCCGCTCGTCTCCTCCCCCGTCCAAGCCGAATCGGCCTCGGATCACTTCCTGCTCCCGATCGTCGAGAATGTCGAGATTGCGATAGATTTTGCTTTTTTCGATTTTCAGCTCGACCTTGTCGACGACCTCGTCCGCTTCCGTCCCGAGAATATCTTGCAAGGTAATCTCGTTTCCTTCCTTGTCGGTTCCTATCGGATCGTGCAAGGATACGTCCTTTCTCGTCTTTTTCAAGGATCGCAGGTGCATAAGTATTTCGTTCTCGATACAGCGGGCCGCGAACGTCGCCAGCTTCGTTCCCTTGTTCGGCTGGAAGCTCTCGATCGCCTTGATCAGCCCGATCGTGCCTATGGAGATTAGGTCTTCCAGATCCTCTCCGGTGTTGTCGAATTTCTTGAGGTTGTGAACAAAGTCTGGCATCATTTTGTGGCTGGTTAAGCCTGTCAAAAAGCCCGACAGACGTGATAATTAGCTCCATGCCATCATTAGGGGGATTGCCGCCCCCACCACCATTGTTGACAGTGACGATGATTTCATCAAACAGCATCTCGATAATATTGCGCTTAACATCGAATGAGACTTCCTCACCCGAAGATAGGCGTTCCCTAAGCTTATTGACCATGAAAGTGATCTGCTCGACCGACAGTTCCTCCATACGATGAGCGTCAATCTTCTCTTGGTAATTTTCGATTTCTTGCTCAAGGCTGGAAATTTCAGCAAGATAATTTTTTCGGTGTTTATCGTGGCGCTTCCGCTCCGACTCAGTCTCCGCTTCGAAGAACGAACGCTCAACGTTTTCAAGAGCAAATTCTTTCTTCTTTAGCTCTTTCTCCAGCATGGCGAGGGTTTCTCTAACCCCGGCTATAGAGTCTTCGCCTTTACCCCTGATTTGAGCAACGAACTTATCAGGATCAGTTATGACTTGAATAACCAAACCCCAAACGTAATCCTCAATCTGCTCAGCATTCAAGGATGGAACGAAGCATTTTACGACCTCTGGCCCATATTTCTTGGGAACAGTATTTGGACAGCGATACCTTCTGCTTTTCCCAACAATGCCAGTTTCCTTGTCCTTGGCCCCCTTCGAAGTGGTTGCATCAAATGTCCTGCTGCAATGACCACACTTCAACAGAGACTTCAGGAGATACTCGTATTTTCTGTTACCCACATGCTTATTGGTGTCGTTCTTTTCTCGCTGCATTTGCGCCATCTTCCATAACTCAACATCAACTAGTGGTGGGACATCGACGGTCAGCCATTCACTCGAGTCTCGAAAAGTATATGTCTTTTTAGGTTTACCTCCCTTAGTTAACCGGCCTCGAACCTTCTTGGTTTGCCTACGGTTGTAATAATATTTCCCGATATAAATCTCTGAGGTTAAAATCTTGCTGATACTGGAAGCCCCCCAGTTTGGACTTTCGCCGCGCTTAGGCTTCACTTTGCCGTAAAGCCGTTCTCCGATTTGACGAAGCGTAAGTTTCTCCAATACGTACCATTCATAAATCATCTGAACAAATTGGTGTTCCTTTGGATTGGGAACCAATTGACCAGTTTCGTCTTTGTCATAACCAAAAGGAGCAACTCTCATAGGCATAATTTTTTTATCGTCTCTGACCTTACGTAGTCGGCCGCGAATAGTTCTTTTTCTTATCATTGAAAGCTCGTATGACGCTATTGAAGACATCATATTAAAAAACAGCTTACCTTCGTCAGTATCGGGAAACTCCGTATCAGTAAAATACAAGGAAGCATTGTTTTTTTCCAATTCACGACAAGCAATTAGCTTATCCGTGAGGTCACGACTAAAACGGTCTGGATGTGTGCAGATAACCGCAGACACCAGACCGTTGGCAACATCCTGACGAAGTTTCGTGAGTTCGACCCGAGTGTCGATGTCTTCGCCACTTCTTCCTTCAGGATATATTTTTATGTTGGAGTCAAAATACCCCAGTTCTCTTGCCTTCTTTTTACATAACTCAATTTGACCATCAATACTAGTATTGTCTAATTGACCTTCTGTGGACACACGAACATAAATCCCAACAGCCACAATCATCACCTTGTTCACAATAAATTTATCCCATTATAAACAAAGTACGTAATGGAGTAAAGTAAAAAGAAAGCCCCTATTTTTCAAGGACTTTCTGGTGGAGGAGATGTTCAATTACGTAATTTATAAGTTGCTGTTCTTTAACAATAAAGTCCGTTTCTTGCTGTCGCGTATATTCTGTCTCGCTAGGAATGTAGCGAAAAGTTATCTTCACTGGTTTCTTTTTCTTCATCTTGGTGACCACACTCCCGTCACCAATCCCTATGCCCCAAGATTTTTGTCCTATGTCATTTCCATGCTCATCTTTCATCAATTGTTTGGCACCCATTTGTCCCACGCTCCAATAAGGTTATTGGGAGCCGGTAGCTCCTGGGTGTTGTAAAGCAGCTTAGGAATTTACTGCAGCGATTGATCAGAAAATGAATGGTGTCAGAAAAATATTTCACACACTAAGCGCTACTGCAGGATACTGCCTTAGAGACATAGTTACTACTTATCTATCCCGCGGATGAGCTACATGATCTATAAAACAAAAAAAAGCACCTTTCTTGTTACGCTGACCATAAAATAGTCATGCACAACAATAAAAGTGCGTTTTTTGTCGGTAACCTGATTAGCTGTGTGCTTAATATGGCCCCAAAAACCGTGTGCCATTGAAATGGATAAGATGAGAAGGGGCATCTGCAACCCAAACCTCAGTTTCCCATGCGATAACACTCAAATATCTTGCCATAACAGAGCGATTCGGGAAAGCAGTAACATATACGATACCCGCAGTCGAGTCTCTGAATAGCCGCGCTAACTCATCATGACGCTTTCCATCCACAGGGCCGTGGCTTGTTACTGACTCAATAAGTAACAACCAATCCTTCTCAGGATAATAGAGAACAACATCTGGCATTTTTCCGTGGGAATCAACAGTAACCCCAAGGTTACTTAACAATTCCTCATCGAAGTATTTCCCGCCCGTATCGCCAGCATATATCAGAACTCCTCCTGGCACATATCTCGCGGCAAAATCTTCAATGATTGCTTTTATTAGCTCGCTATGCTCACCTTGACTCAGCATAAGTTGTTTTCCGGGAGCAATTTGTACAGGAAGTCTGTTTTGTTCCCGTTCCTTGGCGTACCGCTCCACAAGTGTTTGTCTTGTCGCAAGATACTCTTCTAAAGCAGGCTCCCATTGAGATGTGCCATATAACTTAATGAGTTTTAAGGCTTCGGGTTCAATCTGGTACACAGCTTTAGGACTATTAACAGGGCGGGTCGGTTTGTCGGGATTATATAAAGAGATACCGGCATCGATAAACTGATGCATAGTCTGACGTCTAAATGTTTCCCGAGTGTTTGGTGCGTACTCTTTACCATAATGGACCCGGCTAAATTCCATCATTGGTGTGATCCCGACTAACGGATTTTCTGCCTGTGACCATGATTTATCTGGCGTCATATTCAATATGGCCAATAGGCAAAGTGCAGATCTTTCGTTTAGTTGTGCTCTTGGTAAGCCAAGAGCTTTAAGTATTTCTAAAGCTCCTTCAAGGTTCGGATGAACGCCTTCTGTCACAGAATCTCCTCCAACTTCTGATCAATTTGTTCTTGTCCTATTTTATCAGAGTTGGTCATTACCCATCTACCAAACTTTTCTAGCTTCTCCCTGCTAGGATACTTCATTGTACGAAGATCAGTTGCATTTACTTGTGTATGTCCATTAAACACTCTAAAATATTTGTCCACTTCAGTTGAGTTTAAATATGCGTACAAACCAAACGCCAATTCAGCAGGTATCCCTTGTTTTTGATAATGGATAACATTAAGTCCATTTTCGAAGCCAACCTCTGAATAGTCTATGCTCTCGGGAGTTAATACCCCTGCGACAATCCGGCGTTTTTCTTCCTTAGATGAGAATCTCTTTACGACAGTATAATATCCGTTTGGATAGAGCCACTTTTTCATTGATTCATCTACAAAAACTGCATTGGGCTTTTTCATCACCTTTGGCCATTCTGTGGATGTACCAACAAAATGATTCGGATAGAAGAGAGGGACTGTTCCTTCTTCCGGCATATCACGCAAATAACCTTTAACACGAAAATCAACGACTGGTCCTGTTGAAACTTCTACGCCAATTTCTTTTAGTGAATAATGGACAGACGGAAATCGTTCAATAAAACTAGGTTCACTTGATGTAGGAATGTGAATAAAAAGTTCCATATCATTCGGTTGAACGATTTTTTCAAACGGATAACAGTTCTCATTATAATCAGCAAAACTATCATCCCGAGATGTGGACACAGTGACTTCGTTTTGAATTGCACCCCGTTCAAGCAACATGATCACATTTTCCTGCAATACTTCATCATCTTTAAACGCTTTATCTCTTGAATCGAACAAGTGCATGTGCTTTATTGCAGTTTTTTCAAGAAGTAGTTGACGGAAAGGGCGGAAGTACGGACCGTTACAAAAGCTTCTCGGAATAATAACAACGATCTCGCCGTGTTCCTCCATCAACTCAATTGTCAGTGCAACAAATGCAGAGTATAGATTCACTGTTTCAATTCCGACGCCGCGCAATAACTTACGATGTCGAGATGAACTAGCTATTTTCTTATAAGGCGGATTCAAAATAGCATGGGAAAAGCGGATTTTTGAACTAGCCAGTAAGCTATTCTCGTCAAGAAGAGCGTTTGTAGCCCATTCAATAAAATCCTCTGTTATAATTTGCTTATCAAGCTTAAGTTTATTCTCGAATAAACCTAGCGTCGTTATAAGCCGAGATCTTAAAACTTCATCTATCTCGACGACAGTCACAGAAGCTCGATCACTGAGGTTTTCCGATACAATACGCTCCAAGAATGCGCTTGTTAATGAACCAATACCAGCACCTGCATCAAGGATTTTAGGGTCTGACATCAACTTTTTGTCGAATAGTGAAGCCATAAACTTTGCGACACTCGAAGGAGTTAAAAACTGCCCTAATTCGGATTTGTTCTTCAGTAACGGGTTCACTGCTAATCGTTCTTTATCTACGGACTCAAGAATTTGCGTCATGTTTGCACCTCTTGCTTGCAGAATGTATCTCTTTATTTTAATATGAAAGGTTAGCCGCCTTCAAATAGTATGTTGACTTTGACCCAAATAAAAATCCTCGTGGGTGCTTCCCGACGAGGATTGCCGATGCTTTCGGACAAGTACTATTTTATCAACATAGGAGAGAGGAAGCAAGATATTGATTTCTGAGTGAGAATGAGAATTCTTCAAAACCCATGCCCCCGTTGCCCCCAAGTAACCGCCGCGGCAAATTTTAGTCACCAACTTCATTGATGACAAAATAAAAAAGCACTTATGTATCGGAATAACCGTTCAACAGTCATACCCTCAGGGCATAAGTGCAATTTTTAATCAAAACATGAAAGTTAGCCATGTATTGTGGCAGGCGAATTGTTTAACCTCGTGGCTTTTATGCGGGATCTCCAATCAAAGATAACCCCTCACCGGATTGCCCGACATGTGAAGATACTGTCGATGCATTCAAAGACAATATTATTCGGTATCAGTTTGCAAAAACCCATGCCCCCGTTGCCCCCATAATTACCAGACTAATCGGAAGGAGGAAGCCACTCAAAGTCGGCTGGATCACCATCGAACGTGGTTAGGCGAGAGAACTTCAGCCTACGCTTGAGTTCGCAGGACGCGAAGATCAACCCCCGACTGATAAAACCATTTACCCGATACGCTTGAGCTTTCCATTTTCAGAAGTGACAACGATATCACCCATGTTGCCCACGCCATCGACTACTGTATACGAAAAAAGATAACCTTTTTTCGCCATTTTTAAGTAATGATCAATAGATTCTTGAATAATCTCTTCATCGTCGACACCGAATTCCTTAGCGAAATCGATAGGTACACATAAATAACTGGTGGATTCCCAAAAATGTACCCCAGTACTTTCGAACGACTCTACTCCATTTATTACTGATCTTATTCCCGCAATGTTCATGGTACTCTTTATCACATGGTAGACTCGATTGTTCCACCCTTTTAATTGCTCAACTACTTTAAGATCTTCATCATTAAGTTCTTCATAATCTCCGTTGAGAAGGCTGCCACTTTTAAGGATTCGACCTTGACGGAAAGCGGTAATAACAGAAATATCCATACTGACTGCCTTCATCAAGTCCTCAGCGTACTGGTTACTACGATCTGTGTTCCTATTCTTTTGGTTATCTTGCATATGTATTCCTCCTGCCATTAAATGACTGTAATAAAATAGATTATCTCATATGATCGGGGAATCGAAAACAAACAAAAGTTCTCGATCCCTGATCAAATATAATACACTTCTATAACGCATTAAAAAGCCTTTTCAAAGTAATGAAAGCCTGTTGCTTTGTATAACTAGCCTTTGGGCTGAAATTATTGTTGCCAGTGCTGCCCATAACCGGACTCTGATTTGTTTTATCCTGGATAGAGGTTACCGCCGCTATCGACTCCTTAGCCCAACTAGCAATATCATCATTGTCAGCAAAGCTAAGGACATTGCTTTTAGAAGTTATGCCTAATATGTTGGCGGTTCTCGCTAACATAACAGCGGCTTCTTGGCGAGTGATGTCCCCGTCCGGATCGAATACCCCGTTTCCTTTTCCACCTACGATACCGAGAGAATAAGCAGCCAGAATGTCAGGGTCACTTGTGTCACTGAAAGCCGATGAATCAACTTTTTTGTTTTTCTCAGCCAATAAAGTAGCAACTGTTTTGCCTGTCTTGACCTCCAAGAGATGAACAACCAGCTTGCTGAAGTCGGCTCGAGAAATTTTGCTGGTATAGCCAGACTTCATCTCGTCGGGAATAAGGTTAAGCGAAAACGCCTTTTCAACTTCCGGCTTCGCCCAATCGGATGGAATATCATTCGGGTTCGATAGAATACCCCACTTGCCGTTCTGTTCAACAGTTATTCCTTCTGGAGAAACAAAAGCTTCTGTGAAAAACTCATCATCAGAGACAGGGAATACCCGAGTGCCTTGTGAATCTATAAAGAAAAATTTATGCTCTGGCTCGCCCGTAGGGGAGTATTCTGGTTTTTTGGCAACGAAAGCGTACCCTTCCGAGATAAACGTGGGATAATAGAAGACTTCAACTTGACCTGTGTGGATATCGATTAACTCGAATTTTTCGGTCGTAACGAGATGCCACACTTTATCATCGGAGTATTCAGAAAGACTCACATACTTGTCAGGTTTGATAAGTACATTGCCGTCGACATCCGTGACTCCAACATTATAGCTTTTATACTTCGAGTCAGCCAGTTTTTCGATAAAGATCATCCCGTTCGGATACGGTTGATACTTTACTGTACCGTCATTCAGATCATAATAAGACTTGACATAGTCGATTGAGTCATATTGAACAGGTATGATTAGCTTCCCTGTTTTATCAATCAACCCGCTAAGGTAACTCTTTTTCTGCGCATCATACTTTGTGACTACAGCAAGGCCATTGACAAATGGAGAAACGTCAGAAAAAACACCCAAGTCTCTTCCTAAGACGTCTTCACCTGTTTTATCTATTAAACGGAAAGTCCCTGATTGAGTTGTACGATCCCAATTTTCGGACACCGCAATAACACCTTCGGAGAAATAAGTACCAACCTTCCGATATTTTGGAGGGATCACAGTCTTGCCGCTTTTATCGATGAATCCTAATCTCCAATAGTCGTCTGCTTTGCTTTCTTCTCGAAGTTGTGCCATTCCATCGTGAAAAGGGCCGTCAATCAATCGATCTTTCAGTGAAGAGTAAGGGATAACTACTTGGCCACTCATATTTACATAACTGTTTTCTCCGTTCTTTCTAACCTCGAACAAACCGTCACCATATTGAATATCATCATACGTATCCTCTTTAATGATGAATGTTCTACGGATTTTATTATAAACTCCTTGGCTGTAATCCACACTAATTTTTACCCGGACGATCTCGCTGGTGATATCTTTCTTTTCAGCATACTTAAATGGAAGTACGTTGTTCCCTTTTTTGTCGATATATCCCCATTTTCCATCTTTCTTTACCCAAGAAAGGCCATTAGAAAACGATTCTACATCGTCATATATGCAGGGAATGATCAGATTACCGTTCCTGTCTACGAACCCCCACTTATTATCCTCATTGCGAACTGCACCAAGGCCTTCAGCAAAAGCCTTTGCATAAGTATATTTTAAGGGAACTATTTCGCGCCCAACTTTATTTACATAACCGAATTTTCCGCCTTTAATTTCCCCTGTATTCAACAGCACTCCGCCAATATTCGCAACAGCGAGTCCTTCCGATAAATCCCGAACATATGTATACGACATTTGAGGTTTCAACAACCAAACAAATGGGGCTGTATTTGAACTTGTCGATGCTTGATTGTTTTCCTGTGCCATAGTGAAGGGACTTGACAGCACTGTACACAGCAAACAAACTATCAAAGTTAATCCAACCCTCGAGAAGCGGATAATTTGCATTAAAAGTGTCCTCCTTAAACTTATCGATTCAAGTCTTTATATGGCATTAAACAACCTTTTCATCGTAATAAACGCCTGCTGCTTCGTATAACTGGCCTTCGGACTGAAGTTATTGTTGCCCGTACTGCCCATCACCGGACTCTGATTCGTTTTATCCTCGATGGTGGAAACAAGTGACACCGAATCTTTTGCCCAACCTGCAATTTCATCGGCGTCTGCATAAGTTACGTTTCCGCCAACATTGCTGATGCCCAATACTTTGGCTGTTCTGGCCAACATCACAGCGGCTTCTTGACGGGTTATATCACCATTAGGATCGAAGATGCCGTTTCCTTTACCGCCAACGATTCCGAGAGAGTAAGCGGCGAGAATAGAAGGATCGGTGGTATCGTTAAAAGCCGATGTATCGAGCGTTTTTCCCTTCTCAGAAAGTAATGTTGATATCGATTTTCCAGTCTTGACCTCTAAAAGATGCACCGCGAGCTTGCTGAAGTCAGATCGGGAAATGTTAGTTGTATAGCCGTAATGCATCTGTATTGGTATAAGGTTTAGAGATGACGCTGACTGAATTTCTGACCTTGCCCAGTCGGAAATGGTATCTTTGGGATTTATAACATACCCCCACAGTCCGTTGACCTTCACAGCGGCTAACCCTTCGCTAAAATCAGTTGCATCATCAAACATGGCTTTAATAACCACATTCCCAGACTTATCAATATACCCGTACTTTCCGTTGATTCTAACACGTGCAAGTCCTTCACTGAAATAACCTGGGCTTTTTTCAAACTGAGGGGATATTGCTATCCGTCCAGATTTATCAATAAACCCGTATTTATCGTTAATGCTCACAACAGCCAATCCCTCACTGAATTTATTGCCCATAAAGTCGTACTTAGGTTGGATCACGAACTTCCCATTCTTATCAATCGCTCCGTATTTCCCGTCAACCTCAATGACAGCTAACCCCTCATTGAAATCATTTGCGTGTTTATACTGAGCAGGAATAACCATCTTTCCTGTCTTGTCAATATATCCATAATAATTACTGGATAAAGGGCGAACTTGAGCAAGACCGTCGCTAAAACTAAATGCATTGCTAAATTCAGTCTGAAATGCTTTATTACCTGATTTATCGATGAAATAGTTTGTTGCACTAAAATCAAACATGCCATTGGGAGGCCCAACAACTGCAAGCCCTTCGCTAAAACTTTTACACTCCCCGAATTGACGTTTAATAATCTCATTACCAGACGTATCAATATATCCGCAAGATAAGCTTGGATTGCCACTCTTCACATCAACTTTACTAACAGCAGCCATACCTTCGTTATACGGGTAAACCATACCGTATTTAGGGGAAACTACTTCCTCACCTGAATTATTTATAACTCCGGTAGAACCCTTGTTGGGAGATACAGAAGCCAAGCCTTCATTGAAAGTGTATTGAACCAAGTAATACGGGTCTCTTTCAACGAATGCATAATAGGAGTATGGCAATTTAAAAAGGACATTTCCTGTACGATCAATAAAAGAGCCATCGGCAAATGCCATGCCTTCATGAAATGAAAAAGGGCCGTTATGAAACTGCGGTTTAATTGCGTAAATCGGCTCGTTGCTGCCACCTTGTGCCTGTGCTGTTGGGACAAGTAGTTGAGCCAGTAAAAGACTGAATGCAAAGAGTATGCACATAGCTCTACGATTATTCATTATCAACCTTAACCTCCTCGTTACTGATTACTCGTAAAGTGAATCAGGGGTCGAGAAATTGCTTTCGACCCCCGACCATGCTAGGATTATTCATCTTTATAACTTGCAGACGTATCAACCTCGATTGTATTAGCTTTTCCGTTCCAAGTAACCCCGAAATCAAACAGCTTGCCAATATCTCTCAGCTTGAAATAGTTATTACCGCCGATGTTGTACGCTGTAAGTTGAACCTCTTTACCGTCCAGATAAATCTTAGAGCTTGTAGCTTTTGCAGTCTGTTCCGTTGATTTACCTGAAGCCTGAAGTTCACCACCAGCAGGAGTATAAGCCTTGCCTGATTCCAGACTGATCGCATTTTTTGCACCGTCCCACTTGACCTCGAAGCTTTTCTTCGATCCGTTCAGCGCCGCGGCGAGATCACGCAGCTTGAAGTAATTGTTGCCGCCAATGTTGTAAGCTTCGAACGAGACTTCCTTGCCATTGATCAATACCTTCGATGCGGTAGGGTTTGCTTTTTCCGTCACTGTTGTAGATGTAGGTTTATTCGGCTCAGAAATGGCACCTTGATCCTGAGAGACGACTTGAATCGCAATAACTTCTGAGCCTTGCGCTGGTAAAGCAACTTCCACTTGATAAATGCCGGGTTTATTTAATGTGGCATAGTTCCCTGCAAGATAAGACACTTCATTTTCGAACTGTGTATCCAGATGTTCATCATAAACCTTATCTTCGCCAGCATATGTAAATTTTTTAACGTCAAACTCTACTTTCTCAAACTTCCCGAAATCACCCCAATCAACTTTGGTGCCGCTGATTTTAGCGTCAGGCGCATAGTAAATATCTTGCATACCCAACTCATCTGAAGCAAAGGTGATTTTTGCAGGTGAATTGGTAATGAAAAGGTTCTTAGTTTTTTCCTCAATTACATTTGAGATTGTGATATACCCGCCCTTAGACCCATAGTACACAAACTTAGCCTCACTCGCGGCAGCGGCCGTGAATGATGCAAACGCCGAAAGCATTAAAGAAAAGACCATCACAAACGAAACCTTCTGCAATCCTTTGTTCATGTTTCTCGTGTCTCCTGTCTTAAGATTTGTAAAAACTGCTTGCCTATCACCATTGCCTCAAAACCTGCACTTAGCCCCTGCCCCCAACACCCCTTCGACCACCATCCTTCATACGGCAAATAATAATAATGCTAAGAGGTCTCTGGTTGTTGTCAGAGAATCCCTTGGACAGCATAAAAAACTTCAAAAATAAGGTATAAATTCCCAATTTGTTGAGTATCCTTTCTGGTATATCCATAATAGCACATCTGATAATTGGGTAAAAAGAGGAACACTGCATTGAACCAGAAGGAATTTCTTAAACCCATTATCGCTAAAACACTTAAAGGACTCCGCGAGAAACAACGCATGAGCCAAGAGGATCTCGCAGGAGCATGTAAGGTTGACCGCGCATATATCTCGATGATTGAGGTCGGTAAATACGAGCCGTCAATGACCAAGATATTCGAACTATGCTCGGCGTTGAAGATTAAGCCTTCTCACTTTGTCCAGCTATTGGAGAACGAGATCGAAAAGCTGAACCCCAAGGGGAGAGAGTGACTTAACATGCATACCCCTCGATGATCCGTCAGGAGATACACCTGACGGTTTTTTGCGTTTCGAGACTAAGGGTAGTGGAACGAAGTATAATTTTCCACGGACTTTAAGTGACATTTAGTGAGAACTAAACCTTCAGACCTACTGTGCCGATATTATGATATAGGTTTGTAGCTGTCGGGAGGTCACTGATTTGCAAGATATACGTCATCATTTTGGTCAACGGGTACGCGAACTGCGGCTGCGTAGCGGAATGTCGCAAGAAACACTGGCTCACAGAGCCAAACTTGATCGAACATATATAACGGATGTTGAGCGTGGCGCACGAAATATCAGCTTACTGAACATTGAGAAGATCGCCGCCGCGCTGATGGTGACGATTGAATATCTATTCTCCAATGAGCGGTTTACGGCGATCCCCACATATCAACAAAAAGACTTTGCAGAGCCGATTCAGGAACGGTTTAAGTACCATCTTGATTCTGAAACACGGGTGTTGGCTTTTTCAGTTAAGGGCTTGCTTACCCCGCGGGACGTTGAGTATATGGACCGGACGCTTATTGGCATCTGTACTGGCTTCGGTAAAGGGGAAATAAGCCTTCTCGTGGATCATCGTGACATGATCGCCAGCGATGGTCAGCCAGTGGTTTATAGTCCGGAAGTGGCCGAGAAAGCGGTTCAATTTCAACAAAAGATGCTAAAGCATTCAAAGAAAGTAGCAGTACTATGCAATTCTCAATTTATGGTTCAAAGCCTCAATTACATCACTGCAATCAGCGGGATCTACAACAAATCATTTCAGGTATTCGGAAAAGATCGCGATATGGTGCGGGAAGCATATTCGATTCTCGGCATTACTGGCAATGATCTGATAAAGGAAAAGAAAAAGTAGTGCCGCCTTCGTGTTTTGAAAGGCGGCATTTTAATACCCCAAGAGCGGCTTGGCAGGGATACCTTACTGCGAATACATATTTTGAAAAATAGAACCTTTATCTAATCTGGTCGAAATAAAGTGGGGAACGCGGCTGTTCACTGGCGTTTTTCCAATGCTGATCCGCCTCGGCTCTCTTAATCAGATGTGGAATCGCGGCGCGAACTAAGGCGTCCATTGAACCAAAGCGTTTTCCCGTGAATGGACATACATACTGTGTTTTCGTCTCGACTTTTGCCACATTCTCTCCGTTTGGAAACAGGAGACGGAACGTGGCAGCTTGCGCTTTTTCGATCACTTCTGGTGAAGGTTGTTGCTCTGTGTTTCGTATATAGATCTCCCAGCGCTCTTCGGCTTGTCGTCGCTCAAAGGGGACCGATACCTTGACCGGCTCTGGCTCCGGGACAGTCGGTGGCGGCAGACGAATGAGATCACGAAAGAAAGCTGAAGGGGTTTTTCCAGACATATTGAGTTCGGCCCATTCTTCCTCGGACAACGTGAGCGATACCTTGCGCGTAATTCCAATCGCTTTCCGACCTGCGCCTTCTCGTTTACCCCCTCGGGGCATGATCGTCACCTCTATGATTTAAGTTACCCGTATCATAGCATGGAATTTACGCATTTGAAACAAGTAACTTCAATCAAAAAACAAAGAAAGGTTGCCGCCGCTGCACTTCGTTGTGGATTTTTGAACCCCCATAAATGGAAACAGGGTTACCACCGAAAAAACGGTGGTAACCCTGTGATTGAGCATAGAATACTCGAGATGCAAGAAGATATCTGGACGTTTTCCCGTGCTCTCCGATACCGGATTGAAGGATTAAACTTCAATCGTCTGAATCTGCATCCGCCGTTTTTCTCACGGATAGCCAAGAGCGTTATTTACAAGGTAACAGCAGTTCTTTTCATACGAATAATGATCATGTGTATGGCCGAAACACCAGATCTTGTCCTGGGCTCGGGACAAGAATGATGATCCGTCGAAATAATAGAAGCTCGTCGCAATTTCGGGAGTGAGGAGAAAGTGTAGCCCGGTTAGAAATGGCGAGACAGAAAAAGAGCCTGATGGCTCTTTAAGATGATAAAATCAATGCCAGTTGTTCAGCCCTTCTTGGGTAAAGATTTAAGCACATTGCTAAGCCATTCATCCATCTTATTACCACGATCCCCATCATACACATCATAGGCTTCAGGGTACATTGCTCGAAACTTGACTTTGAATTCATCGAGAGTGAACTCACCGCTGAAGGAATTCCTGACCTTCTCCAATTTTTTGTTGATGTCCTTAATCAAATGTCCTTTGGGCTTTTTGCCTAAATAGATAGGCTTGCCCTTGCTAGTAACGTCAAACCCCTGTGCTGCCCTAAAAGCAGCCTCTTTTACAGTAAAAACCAGATCATTGATAGCCAGTCTAGTGACGATATCTCTAGATTTCTGACAATCATAATGCTTTAATATCTCAACCGCACGTAATCTATTTCTCCAACTGGTCTTATCATTTGCTAGCTTTTTTAACTCTTCAATATTTTCCGGCTCTGTTTTCGTTATTTCATATTTAGCCATCACAAGGACACCCCTTTCTGGTAGATTTATAGGCAATGACTCCCACAGAGAAAATACATATGTACAATATATCATGACCATAGCACTATTTTCCAGCATTGTTAAACAGATCGGCAGGGAGTAGCTGATCAACGAACTTGTCGATCTTTTCCTGCTGTAATTCTGTGCTGGCTTTCAAGGTAATCCAAAAATCAAGGTGCGTGTCCTATATGAGATCGAATGCAGGCATCCGCGAAACCTCCTTTTATACCCTTGTTCAGGGACTGGTAGCTTTACCAAGTTACTCATGTTTTATCAGCATCAGCCGACTTAAAATCGAGGAGCTGCCTATAAAGACTCAAGCCGTCCTTTATTCCGGCGATGTACATGTCTTCTTTCTCCACTGCATTCCGAAAATTCATGACATCTTCCCAGTCGAGAATGATCCGAAATAACTCTGCGTCCAGCACTTGTTTCAAGCGCATCTCAAGTTCTGTCTGCTTCTGATGTAGAGCCTTGATTTCTTCCATCCCGCATGCAATCTTGGCTAGTTCGTTGAAGCGTTGATCGAATGAGGACTTCATCCAGTCTGGCCAAGGATATTTTAACATAGCTCGAATACCCCCTTACCGATTTGAATGATGTTAGCGTAACAAGAGGGGGTTATCAAGTAATTTTTGCGGTACTGGGAGACTGACTTGGTAGAGTCGGTAGAGGGCGAAGAGGTCAGAAGGATTATATAGACAGAAAAAGAGCCTTTTGGCCCCTTTCGCATGACGATTTGAACTTGTGTGACAACATTGTGTTCTCAAGCTTGAACGCTATACGAATTATTACTCATTGGTTACCGTTGTCATCTTCCTACTTATTGTACATTTATTCTTTTCGTCGATGCAAACGATAATTATTATCTCAAGAGAGGAAGATGCCGAATAGAGCAGAAAGGAACTATCTTCAATTACTCTTTTCGATTCGTCTTAACGCATAGGACGCTAATGTAAACAGATCTACGGCATCCTCTTCTGACAAGACCCATTCGATTCTTGCAGAGTGTGCAGTAGGGTTTCTGAATGTCCCGAACAACCCCTTGACAAGATTCACAAAGCCTTTTTGCTCACTTTTTTCTGACTCAGTTTGGAACGAATTGATCTTTAAGATTGGGTTGCTTCCTGAAAAGGCTTCATCTAGCAGTGCCGCGCCATCGCTCGTCAAACCAGTTTTATCTCTAATCATTGATGCGATACTCTTGGTGGCCTCCAGTACTGCATGAAAGTAATTGTTTTGAAGGAGCTCAGCTCGACAAAACTTTAATAGATGGCCATGAAGCTTCCTGCTTGCAATTGTCTCTTTTAATCTTGAAGCACGAATTTCAGCCTCTGATAGCGTAATGGCCGATGCGACCTTATGAAACTTACCATCTTCTTGAAACTCAAGTCCGTGAAACAAGAGAACCGTATTTATCTTCTCAAGAAGACTCCGATAAAAGTCCGAGTTGCCAACGAATCTAGATGGCGCTAAGGATTTTGATATGAAGGCCAGCACGCAGTTACCAGCTTGAGTTTCATTTTGCTTGTTTACCAAAGCATTGTAGAGCCTCTTCCACTTAGTGAAGGTAGGATCGGTATCCACGATTCCTGCCGCTCTTAAAAAATATTCAATTTGTGAACCAGTCAGTCCCTCGTTGGTGTCGGCAATTATTTTACAAAGTGTCTCAAGCTGCCCCTCATTGAACACTTGTCTCTTTATATCTGCCACAAGACCTGCGCCTCTCATTCAAAAAATAAAAACACCCCTGTATGTGCTTCTCAACAGGGGCTCGCCGATGCTTTCGGACAAACTAATGATACTCCAAACTGGTACATTTTACAAGATGATTATGGCCGATTCATTACCGTATATCCGACGGTATATTCTTGCACAAATGTCGCTGCTCTGAGTCCATACGCTTGTAACAACTCTTCAATTTTAGATGTGTCTTCGAAAGAGCCGTGTGCCGCTAATGCTTTCGCATATCCAAGGACTCGTGACTTAAGTAGCTCTAGTTTGTCGTTATTTATGATTCGAATTCTAGGGTTAGGTGATGCTGCATACTCGAATGTAGTAAACGGATGAATCATGATAGGAGTATAACGACACGAGTTATCATACTTCCCTTCAAACCAAACTGATGATCCGTTTAACTGGTTGCAGTCATGCTTACTGATAGTGGGAGAGGTGGCCCCGTTTTTGCACTCGATTACGAAATAATCAAGGTTCCCAACTTCCCATAATACATCTGGCCCCTTCTTAAATTCAGCTTCAGGTCTTTGTGCTGAAAAACCAAGATAGAAAGCCAGCTCTTTGCAAGCTTGTTCAAATACCGCCGATGAATCCGGCTTGAAGATCAATTGCTCAAGTAATTTATTTACACCCAAGATTAACTTATTCGGGTTATCGAATTTCTGCCTAAAGAAACTCGAAGATTGGATAGCCTGACTGCCAACGAACTTCTGCAGTTTTGCATATTGAATTCCTTCCATTGGATGGAGAACAAGATGATTATCCTTAACTGCTGATTTTAAGGTCACATGCGATTCTTCTTGATCAATAAAATATAAGTATTCTGCAAGCTGTTGCTTTAAGTAACCTTTAAACTTCAAATCGGAGGTTTCATTAACTGCCTCGTTGATTAACTGAACGGACTTCATGTTATCTCTTATCAAAGACGAATTAAATGCTGCTCGTTGCTTCTTTATAACTGAGTTTACGTTAAAGCTCGCATCATACTTAAGGTGTACTAAAGCACCTTTGCTCCTTGAAATCCAAGAGGTATTTCTATATAAACTATGGTTAATTACATCCTCTAGATCTTCAATGCTTGCGCCTCTAACCTGCTTTGCAAGTTGATCAGAAAGGCGAATTTGTGCTTTAGTAGCGGGGGTAAACTTATCGATGGCACCTTCTCCATAAAGATTATCAATCAGGGTTCGTCCCATGAGGAACACAACGCAGTAATCATCCTTCGAACGAATGCCTCTTCCCATGCCTTGTTCAATACGCTGGATGGTTTTTGACAAAGTGTCGTCCGTACCAAAGAGTATCCCTTGTTCGATCTTGTCTATCTTCCTACGAACATCGGGTAATCCGTCTATGACTAAGATCTCACAAGCCTTCTGAGCTAAATCGATTCCGTCATACTTATTTATCATTACAGCAAGCCCAACATGCCCGTTTTTAAGTCTTGTGATGCCCTCCTGCAGATTTGAAGATGTTAGGATCAGATCGCAACTATCCTCCCAGAATTTTGAACGATAATGAGAGGGGACAATAACAACTATGTTGTGCTTTTTAGACTTCTCTCTCAGGAAATTTTTAATATGCTCGTCCTCAATATCGGAGTTTAACTCTTGAGGAACAAGGATCATCCTATCGCCAATATCATCTGACGACTCCGGGGTTATAGCATTAGTAACCTTATCGGCGTCAATATTAAAATGGGAGACTAATATACTATCGTCTGCCAAGGTTGCACTCATGAATATTTTCCTCTTGCTCTCGACAAAACTCGGTATTGAGTTAATAGGGATACATCTTGGCGAAATTTCTATTTTATCACTCCCGAAAACGCAACTGCAGAGAGGTAAACAGTTTTTTAATAACTGCCACGAAAAGCGAAGGGAGTCGTAGTTTTTATCCGGATCTCCTTTTCTATAAGCTTCTTCTGCTGTTTGAAAAGCTTCGAATAAAATTCGAGTCGTTTCTTTGACATTATCCTGCCACGTCCAATATGGAACTAACATATTGACATTAGGACTTCCAGCCTCAAGTTCTAAGATACCTGTATCGTATTGTTCAGCTAACGAGCCTTTAAATAGTCCGTATAGCTTAGGATAAACTTCTGTTGAATAAGGGATTTCCATTGTAAACTGGGACTCAGTAATATCTAAGCAAGCATGAGCATCGTCAATAAGAATGCTGCCAATAGAGATTTTTCTTTCATTAACCCCAAAAGCAGACTTACCATTAAAAAGCTTATAGACATTGATTACTAGGATTGCTTGACTCCTCTTGAACCTAATACTATCTTCATCATCAGTAACCTCAATGCCCAGCTTCTTTGCTTCTGCAAAAACTTGCGAGACTAGATAAGGGTCAGGCACGACATAGACTGCTGGCCCCTTACCCTCATTTAAACAACTTTTCAAAATAAGCAAACCAACAACTGTCTTACCACTGCCAGTGTTCATTTTGATAACATTGTACTCATTGTTCCTAACACTATCGTCAAACCACTTATTCCACACCTCTGTCTGAACATCCCTTGGGTAATTATAAAGAGGGTCTTTCTCAGGTAATACACTGAATATTTCACGAGGATTCAATACTGTATCCGCAGAATTGTCCTCACCTAAAAGATCGAAATTTATCTTCATTACAATATCCTCCCTAAATGTAGTTCTATTTCGAGCCTAATTGAATCCTTCGGACATCCAACTCATGCTTACGCTCAGCGAGTATCTGTTCAACCGTTGCATTTTTCTGAACAAGAGAGAACCCCTTCTGCTGTTTACGCCGCCTAGTCGCGCTGATGTCGTACAATTTGAATTTCTGATGCTGTTCTGGATAGAAGACAAATGCGGCATGCTCTCCGGTTGGAGCAAGACCCATTTTACTCAAGCGGCTCTGTGTGAACAGATGGTCCGGGACTTCTTCGGGGAGGTAGTGCTTTAGTTCGTCATTCATTCTTTGTTTCCTCCTTCTAGAAATTTTTCACGATATCATTCTCAAGCTGATTAGCAAACGATCGCCCCCATAAATAGCGATCTTTATCGCGAAGGGAAAGACCTGCTGGTGCAACTAACTCAACTCGTTGCTTATAGGAAAGAAAGCCGCTCCAGATGCTTTCAAAACTAACCATATTTTTGAGGTTATGATAGTCGTTCAGTTCGTCACACACTCTTATATCATAAACTGTAAAGTCATCTGGATATAGGACAGTTAATATAGCCGTCGCCATTGGGAGTTGAAAACCCCAATCCATCATTAGAAGACGTAATCGGTCTTTGTGGTCTGAAATTTTGCTGACACCCGAAGTAAGATGCATTACAGCCTCATCAAGGTTGGCATAGCTGCCGCTTTTAAGCAAACGCTTTGCAACCTTAGTTTTGGCTCGATTTGCCTTCCAAATTATGATACAGAAGAAGTCATATGCATTTAGAAACCCCTGATCGGCAAACCGACGGCGTACTGTCTCGAAAATATACGTTTCTTGGTCATACTGCGATAAATAGTCCATTATTCATCCGTTCCTTGTTTATCGTAGTTCATAAATAATGTACCGCCAACATCGGAGACGAAAGCTATTTTGCTGCCGATCAATTTTCTCTTTTTCAATAAATAGGCATGAACTTCGTCAAAATAAGGTTGCTTTTTGCCTGACGAATATGTTCTGAATACAAGCAGGGCATTCTCGATCTTGCAAGTTGTTTTGGCGATACGGATCAATTCAGCAATTCTTTCCTGGCTCGGAACATTCATAATCCCGATGGCGTTGAGGGGACATATTTCACGACTACAAAATAACTTGTCCAGTGTCTCTTCATCCTTCTTCGAATAGTTCTCCCGTTCTAGATGTAATATTAGATCATGCCAATACTCACCATCGTATTCGCCCCACCAAGATAAATCCATTGCTCTGCAGGTGCCGCCGGCTGTGTCCTCCGTATAGGGAAGATACCCCAACATCGAACCGAGTCTTGAAAAATACTCAATCTCTGTCATGGTAAACGAATTCTTGCCATGATGAACGGAGAGGTTAAAGGTATGGTAGTTTCTGACGTAACCGTCGAAAATCTTCATAAGGTCTAACTTCATCTCAAACATTGCACCTCATTACTTTGTAAATACGATATACACTTTATCCGAGTTGAGCTTGGTACTGTCATCGTAAATCTCAACTTTGCCTTTTAGGTCAGCCTCGATATTTTTTATCAGGTGCTGCGCGGCCTTTAACGTATAATCACCAACTTGTAAGCCGTACTAGGATTAACCGCTTTAGCCTTGGACTTTCCGTCAAGTAACCCACGAATGTCCTTAACAATGCCATTTCTCTGCGCTGAACCGAACTTATAACCGTTGTTGATTGGCTTATTACACTTTATTTCTGCAATGATGTTGACCTCGCCAGTAACGATGAGGTCATAACCATTGTCGCTTGGCTTCGTACCTAATACCTGATCCAAGTAAACTTGAAAATTTTCCTTCACATAAGGGAATCGCTCGCTTGCCCATTCGATAAAACGAACTGTCGTCTTGAATGTAATAATGTTATGTATGTCCTTCAATGTCGTCTTTATTTCTTCAAAATCTTCCGCTGACAGCCGCGAGTAATAGTCCTCATTTACCCCTGTAACTTTGCTGGTAATAAACTGATTGAATTTCTCCTTAAGTTCGGCTTCTCTATCATATGAAAAGTTCATAGAACCTCCTGATTGACTTGGTAACATTATCCTTTAATAATACTCTACTAGGCCGAAAGGCTCAACCCGAGCTATTTATCCGAAGTGATTTCTCGCAATTAAAAAAGGTTCGCTCCCCTTCAAAGAGAGCGAACCCCTGAGTGACTGGCTTTACTTATTGAATCGCATACTTGTTAGTGTTTACTTGCTTGGTGATCCACGAACCCATAATGCCATCAGCGGTGTTCTTCATAAGCCGCCAACCTCGATTGTGCATAATCCCGTATTTTTGGAATTAGTTCCTTAAACCGCTTCAGATCGGCATCAGTGTATGCCCACATCGTGATGGCGCTTAACTTGTCACACAGGTAGAGAACCTCAACAAAGTCGAAGCCATTGTAATCCTTTAGATCGTTGTCTTTTAGCCGTAGCAGCCGACTAAACCACCAGCTAATCTTGCTAGCCAGCAAATCATAAAGTTCTTCGTCATCCATTGTTTGGTTGATTTCAAAGTTGTAGTTACGAAAAAGTCGAACTAACATTAGAAAATACAGCCTGCTGGTCTTGGGTGTTATAGGATAGGTTTTATCGCTAGACAACTCCATGATGTCAACAGGATCGGTATCAATAGAAGGGCGAAACGCATCCGGGATTCTTCTGGAGTCAACAATATAAACCACTCTTTCGAAATAGCCTTCTAATTCCACCAGCAAATCGAATAGTGCGGCTCCGTCGTTGATAGAGAGGGAGGGATCAAATACTGCTAAAAAGTTGATGTTACTATGCTCGGTTTCTTCTCTGGCCAGAACGGAGCCGTACAACTTCAAGGTTTTTACTCCGTGATTGGCGGCGAGGGAAAGGATATGCTCCCGGTTTTGGATGATCGTCTCAATAAGGTGCATCGTTATTACCCCCTTAAAAATCTTCTTTGGAAATTCCGCTGGGATTGCTCCGTGATCCAGAACCCCTGAAAAGCGTCTGCAAATGGTTCTACTCGCTCAAATCGATTTCGATCCTCGATACCGTCAACGATAACCAAGGTTCCGGATTCTTTAAGCGGTTTCAACAGTTTGGCTATTCCATACATTGTGTCGTCGTCCGCGCAGGACTGAATTACTTCCCAAGCCAACTTTATATACTTCGGTCGAAGATCGATCAAGATTGGCAATGAAAAGTAGCACTGCAAAAACCCCGAAAGTACGATTTGAACCCTATTTCCGGCTAACCGATCTGACGGATACTGCATCCTTGAATAAGATTGCAATTGAGAAAATTCAACTTGGAGAACGATTTCACTCTTCGAATCCGCAAACAGATTAAAGTAAGGAGTCGTTGCTATCAACTGACTGTTTAGAATAAGCGGAACCGATTCCTTGTGAGTCTTACTGGCAATATACCGATCTAAAGAAAGGTCTAATAACTGTTCCTGATTGGCTGTGTCAAACTGCATAATGGCTTCATAAGCAACAAGCTGAAAATCTCGATTAACAACCGGCTCAAACATCACCTGAACACCAAACTCGCTTCGTTCTTGCTTTTCAATTATACGCATTATCGGAACCCTCACTTAGAAACAACAACTTGTAATGCGCGGCGCATTGACTGACCACGATAAGCGCCGCACTTCGTTATGCTTCGAGCAGAATTTTAGGTTTAGATATCCAATACCCCTGGAAAGCATCAACAACAGATTGCAAATTCTCGAATTGTGCTTCCGACTCAATACCTTCGGCAATGATCTGGATGCCCATGTCGCGGAACGGCTGAACAATCCTTTTTACTACTTTTCGGGAACGCACATATATACAGGATTGAACGACTTCCTTGGCCAACTTAATAAACTGCGGCTGGAGCCGCATGATGAACGGCAAAGAAAGAAAGCCATAGCCGAAATCGTCTATGGCAAAGCGAACCCCTCTGGCCGACAACCATTCGACATTTTTCAACAATCGCTGTTCTTCATGTACCAGCGCATGCTCGGTGAGTTCTATGACCAAACCATGCCGTTTCGGAAGCGAGAGCGGCTGCGGGAACGGATCGCAAGAGTACGGATGTGAATTTAGAAATAGGGGGGCAGAACCCGTATACTTTTCCAGCGCCAGCTGCTTGCATAACGAGTCCAGCGAAACGATCCGATCCAGCCGCTGTAAGGAAGGAGAGAGGAAGTCGGTTAAAACTTGATTCGCATCTGTACCTCGGATAAAGGACTCATATCCGACGACCGATAGCTGGCGGTCGACAATTGGTTGGTACACCGGATGCAACTGTAATGTGGAGACGGGTTTATTCGGCTCCATTGTGAACCTCGATTTTTCGAGACGCCACCTGCTCCGAAATCCAAGTCCCCATGAACGCGTCGGCAACCGGCTTCATAAGCTCAAAGTCCTCTTCGGAAAGGATATCGCAAGCGATGATACGGATACCCATGTCTTTGATCGGCTTATAAAAGCACTCGAACAAGTTGTTCAATGCCCACTTATCTCCCGCATAGTCAATAAGCATTTGATTGCGAGGAAAACGTCGATCCGGCGATATCTTAATAAACTCCGGGTGAGCATTAAAGTGAAAAGGCCAAGGCATTACCCCTTGCACGTTTTCCGCCAAAGCATACGAAATCCCCTCGCCAGCAAAGAGTTCGAAAACGCGATCAAGATATTTTATATCCATCCATTCTTTCAACAGAAGAACGATTTGAACCCCTTCGGGTCTTGGAAACGAATCGGGAAGTGGATCAGCACAGTCGGCTTTAAGAATTAACGGAACCGATCCTCGGTAGTTCTCGAGAGCAAGCTTTTGAATGAAATAGTCTGGGTTGCCAAAAAGCTTGCTCAGATCGATGCCGTCGAGACTGAAATCGGCCTCTTCCTTTTCCAACTCCATTAGCTCAATTCCAGCCTCATAAGCAACAATTTTGAATTGCTCGTCCACCACAGGAATAAACTTTCCGCCGATAACGTTCATTGAATACCACTCCATATCATTTTGATTTGAGTAACCAAATTCATTCAAATTCCACTCGCTCAATGACCGAACCCATCTCCTGCATCGAAGGCTCGATGTACCGCCTGGTCGTTTGAATATTGGCGTGTCCGAGCAAAGATGCGACTGTTTCGATCTGGCCGCTTTCTCGGGCAACCCCCTTAGCATACGTGTGGCGGAGCTGATGTACCGTGAAATCGATCTTCGTTAACTCCGACAACTTCTCGATCATGTGCTGAATTGCACGAGTTGTCATACGGTCACTTCGCTGCGAATAGAACAGGTATGGCGATTTCCGATCATGATAAAATAACCAACGCTCGAGGGTGTTCTTCGTCTTTTGCTTGAACGGAACATGCCGATACTTTCCGCCTTTTCCGCTTCTGACAACAATCAGGCCGGATTGTAAGATCACATCGGTCAACATTAGATTGGCGGCTTCATCGACACGTAAACCGCAGTTGACTAAGACGGATACGACCGCTTTGTAGAGTGCTTTTCTCTTGTCACTTGTGCGCTTAAGCAACTCAATAGCATGAAAGATTTTTGCGACCTCATCTTGACTGAGCCAGCGGGTCTCGTTCTGCTTTGCGACCGGGATCAGCTTGATCGCGCTGATCGGATCGGAGCGGAACTGTACCCCGATAGTGCTCGCGAATACTAGCAACGTCCTTAAGGCAATCAAATTTTGGTTTATCGTCGCCGGGGCAAACTGCCGCTGTGTCCGTGCATCCATTCTTGATTGGAGAAACGCCTTGAAGTCCCGGACTACGGTCTGCGTTACGTCTTCGATCTCCGTAACCTCACCCCATGAAGCCGCCAACCAATTCAGGAACCGCCTGAAGCACATTTCATAGCCTCTAAGCGTATTTGCCGACTTCCCATCGGCTTCCAACCGCTTCAAGCACAGCGCGGCGACCGCATCGATTCTCAAGATTAGCACCCCCTTGCCAAACGTTATACGACGAGTTGTAAACGTGCATTGTACGACGAGATATGACCGATCAAGAGCCACTAACCACCAGCCCGAAGACCAAACTCGTCATATAATGACTATTGTGCGACGAGTTAGAATGAAGGGGATTCCGGGCAAAGTCACCCCCTTGTCGACCAGAATAGAACCCCCTAACCGTGCAAAAGGGAAACCTGTTTTTTTGAACAGACTTTGTATGACTGTGTCATGACTGTCAGCATGAATGCAGATCGCTGAGGACTTGAAGCCGTGTAGGAGGAAGGGGTTCATGTCTGGTTAGCGATACCGCATCCATAACAATAGTAATTTGGCTAAGGTATATACTGCCGAAAAGAAGTCGTACATGCAGCCTCCGGGGAAACTATTTTCACGAGTTACAAAAAGAAAGACAGCACAGAACTCGAAGGGCGAGTCTTGTACTGTCATTTTTCTGAAATTATATGGAATCCCCGGATTGATACCCAAAGCGTAAGGGAACGTGTCGGTTCTGTTCCTTCTATGTAAATGCATACGCTCCAAAATAAAACGGTGGATCGGATAAAGGGGAAAACTGTCTTTTAACCACCGGAATCGGGAGGACCTTTGACACCTGATCAGCAGATAATATATACGACTTTATGACAGGTAGAACGTTCCATTTTGAACGAATAATCTATATTAGTCGAAACTGCCTGTAACCGATCAAACCCCGATAGCGGGGGACGAGTACTCTAAAATCGATTACCTTTTTGCATGCATTTCAAGACATTATACGGCAAGAGATGCTTTAGCCGGTGGGGAACTACTTTCATGAGATAAGTCTTCGGCAACTATACAGCCTATTCGTCAGCCGTGATTATCTTCGCCAATGAAGCCGAATATTCCGAGGGGGGGCTAATGAATATTTTCCCATGGATAAGGGAACCATATGTGCGAAGAGGTAACCCTACTGCAAGTTGGTTCTTCTTACAAAGACAATTATGAAATCTGGATGCTTCAGGAGGGAGGTGGCTGTGGGTAACAAGGTGGGGGCCGCTATTGGCACTATCCCATCATTTTCAATCATCGTCCTTGCTGTGGGGTTAATGAACCATGTCATGGTTATTCCGCCCTTGTTGCAAGATGCTAAAAGGGACGCCTGGTTAAGTGTGCTTGCAGTGATTCCGCCATACATGATCTGGACGACCATTCTGTATTTCATTATGAAGAAGACAAACCAGCAGCCTTTTTTGCCGTGGTTGCAAAAAAACTACGGAAAAATGATAAGCGCTGCGTTTCGGACATGTTTCGCTATTTATCTTCTTACGATTTGTATTATGACTGCAAAGGATACAACGATGTGGACGCATGCCTCTTACTTGCCAAGAACTCCGCAAGTTGTCATAGCGGCTTCATTGGTCTTTCTGTGTTGTTTCGCGGTTCAATCTGGACTTCGTTCCATTGCGATTGCATCGGGTTTTTTGTTGCCCTTCGTCGTCATCTTTGGGGATTTTGTCATGAGTGCTAATCTCCCGGCTAAAAACTACTCTTTATTAACACCCATTTTCGAAAATGGATTGGATCCCGTTCTAAGAGGATCGATGTATGTAGGCGGGGGACTTGTAGAATTGATCATCATTCTGCTTTTTCAACACCAATTGAAATCAAAAATCCGTTTATGGTCATTATGGTTGTTGGCCATCTTCTTAGTGGTGTTGGTATTTGGGCCGGTCACAGGAGCGATTGCCGAGTTCGGCCCTTTTGAAGCGGCGAAACTACGATACCCCGCCTATGAAGAATGGCGTCTCGTAAGGGTCGGAAAATACATTCGTCACGTAGACTTCTTATCGATTTATCAGTGGCTGTCGGGGGCTTTTGCCCGGATATCGATATCGTTGCTCTTGCTTGTCGATCTGCTCCCGGCTACTCATAAAAGAAACTTTCGACTTGCATGGTTATATATTTTAGGAATCATCGTAATCGTTCTTGTAGAACTGCCATTCAGTGATATGCAATACTTTGCATTTTTGAAACGAGTGTATTTGCCCTTATCGCTTGGGGCTGTTACAGGAGTATTGTTCCTGTTGTTTTTGGCGGTACTTATTAAGAAAAACAAGGTGGGACAGCAATGAATTTCATCCGGTTTTGGGGATCAAAGTTTAGAAATAGACCGAATAAACCGCTTGCGGAAACATCGGTTGCCTTGCCGGAAAACCATGAATGGTCGCAGGAAGATCTGCACGCATTATTTCGCAATTGCGCGGACATCAGAATAGAAAAATATGATTTTGGCGAATTAAAGCATCGGCAAATCGTGTATCTCCTGTATTGCGAAGGATTGGCTGAGAAGCAGCAAATCAACGAATATGTGCTTCCTCGATTGGAAAATATGCTGCATATGCCTCATTCCGAAGAAGATGGGGTTGGATTCGATAAAAAATTGGAACTAACCCGAATCCATCAGTCGAAGGACATTGTTTCTGCTGTTTTTTCCGGCCAATTGATTATCTATTTCACAAAATTACATGCGCTATACGCCCTTGATATTGCCTCCCCTCCTAGCC
>Ga0065721_10004440_pt1 | contig 27759 bp, 29 predicted proteins | sample Mesricmetagenome_FD_59108 | JGI IMG/M metagenome (GOLD analysis project Ga0065721, IMG submission 59108) | Mesophilic microbial community from rice straw/compost enrichment Sample: eDNA_1 v2 (version 2) | ecosystem: Engineered > Solid waste > Grass > Composting > Bioreactor | place: USA: Davis... | reverse complement strand
GCCGACGATCAGGATCTTCTGACCCATCTCGGCCAGCGCGGCCAGCGTGTTTTGCGAGGTGGTGGACTTGCCGATGCCACCCTTGCCGTAGAAGGCGATCTGACGAAGCTTTGCCATGGAAGTGCTCCAGTGTTTGAACGAGAAGTGACGAATCTCTGCGGGTCGTCGCGATCTCAATGCAGCCTTGGGTGCCTGTGGTCTTCTTCTGCAGCGCCTTGGGGGACTGGCATGGGGTCCGCGCAACCAGCCTTACGCAATGGCCGTGCCATGTCCGGTTCCCACGGTGTCCGCAGAGGGAAATGCCTTGTATGGCAGGCTTTTTCCGTCGATGCGGCGCGTGTGTGGCGGCGCCGGAATGTCGGAAAGGCGACAAAGCCGGGAGGCACCCTTGTCGCGATGGTGTGTTTGCTCCATCGCCGGGCGCGTCTTGCGGGCGGGTTGGGGCATTCGCTTGGTGGTACGGGGGTTGCATGGGTGCTTGCGAGGGCTTTGTGGTGCGCTTGACGTTGCGCAAGGCCTGTAAACAAGTTTCGACCTCAACCCACTGGAGTCCTCGATGACCGCTACCGTTGCCGAATCCCCCGTCGCCGCCGCCCTGGCCGACACCGCCCTGGCACCCCTGGAGGCCCAGGGCCGTCTGCTGAACCCCGTGCTCAAGGGCGCCACCAAGAAGGCCGGCCGCGTGGGCTTCCGCGGCGAGCTGGCGCTGCGCTTCGCGCCGAAGCTGGCCGACGAGGCCCGCCCGCCGGAGCTGTCCTGCGACCAGGTCATCGCCATTGCCGAGAAGGGCAATGCGAAGCTGCCGTTCTTCGCCGGCTACCTGCTGAGCTTCGAGCACCTCAAGGACGTGGCGGAAGTGCTGGGCGAGCAGCTCAGTGCCGAGGGCAAGTACTTCCTGTTCTGCAACAACATCGACCTGCTCAAGAAGTACCAGGTGGCTTACAACGGCGCCACGTTCCACGTGCTGCCCATCGACGAGGCCACGGTCTACAACGAGCTGCTGGAGTTGCTGTACCTGGAGAAAGGCGACCTCAAGAAGCTCGACACGGCCGGCAAGACCGACGCCGTGGCCGATGCGGCGCTGAAGTTCAAGGGCAGCTTCGAGCCCATGACTTACGAGGAAGGCCTTCAGCGCATGGGCCCGGTGCGCAACCCGAACGAGAACCGTCCGGTCTGAGGCCGGCGTGGCTTTCCCGCCGGCTCAAGCGCAGGATGCCGTGCTGGCGGGAGAGTCCGACCCGGCCCGCTGGTACGGCACCAATCTGGTCGGCGTACCGGCGCCGCTGCTGGGCAGCGTCGAGTTCAATGCGCATCCGCGCCGGTTGCGCATTGCCGGGGCCCGTGCATCGAGCGCGGGCCTTTTTGCCTTGCTGGACCAGTGCGGCCATGCCGACGAGGCCCGCGAGGTGTTCGAGCATTACATGGAACTCGTCTTCGGCCTGGCCAAGCCCGCCGGCCGGGCGCCCGCATCCGAGAGCCGGCGCTGGAAGGCGAGCTACCTGAAGCTGCTGCAGGGCTGGGGCAGTGGATGCCAACGGTCCCGCTGGCGCCGTGCTCAAGGGCTGGGTGGAGAGCCGCTTCGGCCTGGTGCCCACCTTCCACAAGGCGCCGCTGCGGCGCTTCCCCTCGCCGGCCTGGGTGGCGTACCTGGAGGAGAAGAGCACCAGCCGTTACCACAACAACAACATCTACCAGCAGCTCGACCTGTTGTTCGAGTTCTGCCAGTGGATGCTGTGGCGCTTCCAGCTGCTGGGCCCGGGCACGCACGTGCCGCTGTGGCGTGGCAGCACCCGCTGCGAGGAGCAGACGATCGGCGGCTCGCTGCGGAAGCGGCGCTGCACCGTGCGGCTCAACAACATCGTGTCCTTCAGCCTGTCGCGGGAGACGGCGGACTGCTTCGGCGACTGGCTGCTGCACGCGCGCGTGCCGCGCGTCAAGCTGCTGCTCGTGCCCGGGTTGCTGGGCACGCGCTCGCTGCAGGGCGAGTCCGAAGTCCTGGCGCTGGGCGGCGATTACGAAGTGGAGGCCAGCTATGGCGTGTGATGGCGGACCGACGGGTGGACTGCTCGACCGTGCCCTGGGCGCCTACCTGGGCCTGGCCCTGGGCGACGCGCTGGGCGCCACGGTGGAGTTCATGACGCCGCGCGAGATCGCGCTGCGCTTTGCCGACCAGGGCGGCGTGCACCGGCACATCACCGGCGGCGGGTGGCTGAACCTGCCCCCGGGGCAGGTCACGGACGACACCACCATGAGCCTGGCGCTGGGCAACGCGCTGCTCGAAGGCCGGCGCCAGCGCAAGATGGGCGACACGCGGCTCATCGCCGAGGCCTTCGTGGCGTGGTGGCGCGGCCGCCCGGTGGACTGCGGCAACACCTGCCGCCGCGGCATTCAGCGCTACATCCGCATCGGGGCGCTGTCCACGCCGGTCAACGAAGGCGACGCTGGCAACGGGGCGCTCATGCGCAACCTGCCGGTGGCGCTGGCCACGCTGGACGACGACGCGGCGTTCAGGAACATCTCGCTGGCCCAGGCGCACATCACGCACAACCACCCGCACTCCGACGCGGCCACGCTGGGCCTGGGCCACATGCTGCGCCTGCAGCTCGCGGGCGCGGACGCCGCCACCCTGGAGCAGCGCGCGGCGCGGCTGGTGGCGGAGTACCCGGTGTTCCGTTTCGAGCCCTACCCGGGCCGCGCCAGCGCCTACGTGGTGGACACGGTGCAGACGGTGTTGTGGGCCTTCACCCGCCACGCCGATTTCGAGGCGGCCGTGGTGGCCGCGGCCAACCGCGGCGAGGATGCGGACACCACCGCCGCGCTGGTGGGCATGCTTGCCGGCGCGCGCTGCGGCGCCGCCGCCCTGCCCCGCCACTGGCTCCGGCGCCTGGCGCCCGAAGTGGCGCGCGCGGTGACGGAGCAGACCAAGGCCCTGGTGGCGCCCTTCCTCTGAAGCTTGCCCGCGCGGCCGCGCTACGCTGCGCGCATGGACGCATCGATGTACTGGCCGCTGCGCCTGCAACCGGGCACGGACTTGCGCCGGGCCCTGGAGGCGGCGGTGGCGCAACGCGGCTGCGAGGCCGCCTTCGTGCTGGGCGGCATTGGCAGCCTGGGCGAGGCGCAGTTGCGCCTGGCGGGCGCGGATGTAACCTTGGTCCTGCCCGGGCCGCTGGAGGTGCTGACGCTGTCGGGCAGCGTCGGCGCGAAGGGCTCGCATCTGCATGCGAGCCTGTCGGATGCCCAGGGCCGCGTGCTGGGCGGCCACCTGGGATATGGATGCGGCGTGCGCACCACGGCGGAGGTGCTGCTGGCGCTGCTGCCGGGCTGGCGCTTCACGCGCGAGCCCGATGCGGCCACGGGTTACGACGAGCTCGTGGCCCGTTGGCAAGGCGCACCACCGCCTGCCGTGCAGGGCTGAACGATCGGGCGCCCCGGCCGATGCGGCTGCCCGGCGCGGGCGGCTTGGCGCTTCAGGGCCAGAACTCGCGTTGCGGGTCGTCGCACAGCTCGCGCAGCGCCTGGGCCAGCGTCACGCCGGCGCTCTTGAGCACCCAGCAGCCCTGCGCGTGGTCGCGCTTGTGCAGCAGCCAGCAGTTCTGGCTGGCCGGAACCAGCCAGGCCACGGGAATCTCGCCGCCGTGCGGGTCGATGTTGCGCGAGCAATTGGGGCTGGCCACCAGCCAGCCCAGGCCTTCGCGCTGCACGCGCGGCTGCACGTAGCGATAGCGCCGGCGCGAGCGGATGGCGCGGCGGATGCGCGCGCCGTCGAGCTCGACCACACGGTCGTTGCGCGGCGGTGCGTCGATGGGGCCCAGCGTCGCGGCGGCATTCATGCCGGCGCTCCTTCAGCGCAGGTTGTCGAGCAGCCCGGCACGGTCGCCCAGTTGTGCCAGCACCTCTTCGGGCAGGTTGTCCAGCGTGCACAGCTCCTTGGCGCGCATGCCCACCTGGTGTCCGGTCTCGGGAAACTCCACGGCGTAGATGTAGAACTGCTGCAGGAAGGTGCCGATGGAGCGGACGAAGCCGACGTCGCCGCGGTTCACCAGCAGCGCGCCGATGTCCTTGCCGCCGTAGGTGCCGTCGTTGCGGACCACGCTGCGGCTGATCACGCGCTCGCCCATCTGGAAGCGGGGCGGCAGCGCGATCTCGATGGTGTCGTCGTCACGGGCGATGTCAGCCATGGGTGCACTCCAGTTCAGCACGGCGCGCGGCGGCACGCTCGCGCACCTCGGATTCCTCGTCGGCCAGCAGCCGCTCCAGCACGTGGCCCAGGGCGCGGCCGGCGGCCTCCCAGCGCACGGTCCAGTCGGGGTCGCCGGCCAGGACGTCCAGCAGCGGCGCGGGCAGCCGCTCGGCCACGATGCGCCGCACCTCCGGCGCCGCATCCTCGACCAGGCGCCACAGCGCGGGCATCTGCACCCGGCGCGCTACCTCCAGGCGCACCTGCAGGTCCGCGTCGTGCATCAGCAGCGGCAGCAGCCCTTCGGGCAGGCGGCGCGCCACGGTCTGGCGCACCTGGTAGTCGGGGTCGCGCAGCAGCGAGGGCAGCGCCGTGGCGTCGATGCGCTGCGCCACGCGGATGCGCACCTCGCGGTGCGGGTCGCTCGCCATGCGCAGCAGCAGCCGCTGCGGCAGGCGCAGCGCCAGTTGCATGCGCACCGTCTCGTCCGGATCGTCCAGCAGCGCGGGCAGGCGGAACAGTTCCGCGTGGCGCGCGGCGATGGCGCGCACCTCGAAGTACGGGTGCGCCAGGTGCTCGTTGGCAAGCGACGGGTGGGTGCGGAAGAAGCGGTCGATGCGCCGCGCGTAGGCGTCCTGCATGCAGCAGCGCCCGGGCTCGCAGCCGCCGCTGTCGCGCAGCGCGGCATGCGCGCAGGCGCCGCAGGTGGCTTCGTCGAGAGGGGCGCCCTGCCAGTCGATGGCCGGGATGTCGCCCTGCGTCGTGGTCACTGGGCCGTGCATCGGGAGCCTCCTTCAGGCGGGCGCCAGGCGGGCCCAGGCGCCCGCGCCGGTGGCTATCGGCACGGGGGGCGGGTCGTCATCGTCGTCGGCCTCGCCCCGCAGCGCGCGCCGGCGCACGCCTTCGAGCAGGGCCGCGCCCACGCAGTCCTCGGGATCGAGCGCGCGCAGCAGCGCCAGCGCGTCGCGCGCCTCCACGTCGTCGCCCAGGCGCAGGCTCAGGTAGGCGTAGCCCTTGAGGACGAACAGGTAGAAGCGCGCGGCGGGTTCGTGGCGCGCGCCGGGCACCGCTTCGGGCCGCACGTGGCGCCAGACGGCGGGCAGGCGCAGCGCGCGCGCGCCGACCACCAGCGCCTGGCGCGCGATGTCGCGCGCCGCATGCAGCCGGTGGCCGAAGAAGTGGTGGCGGTACAGCGCGATCAGTACCGCCGGGTGGTCGGGCGCGAGGGCCTGCGCGCGCATGAGCGCGGCCATCGCCGCCACGGCGTCGGCGCGGCGGCGGCCGGCCTCGGCCAGCGCCTCCTCCACGCCGGGCGGCATGGCCAGCCCCAGCACCGCGGTGTCGAAGTCGGCCGCCGCGTCCATCGTCACAGCCGCTTGATGGAGGACAGCGTCACGCTGGCCTCGGCCGGCGGCGTGACCGCGTCGCCGCTGGAGCTGCAGCCGCAGGCGCCGCCCTTGGTGTTGGCGAAGGTGAAGCCGCTTTGCAGCGGCGTGTCCACGTGGTCGATGGTCACGCCATCGAGCAGCAGGCGGCTCTCGGCGGGCAGGAACATGCGCAGGCCTTCCACCGACTGCTCGGCGTCGCCGTCGCGCGGCGTGGCTTCCACGCTGAACTCGGCGCTGTAGCCCGAGCAGCCGCCCGGCGCCACCTTCAGGCGAAAGCCGCCGGTGGGCGTGTCGGAGAAGCGCACCATGCGGCGCATGAATTTCAACGCCGCGGGCGACACGGTGAAGTTGGGTTGGATCATCTTGGTTGCTCCTCAGACCTTCTTGATGCAGCCGTCCACCGGGCACACGGCCACGCATTGCGGCGAGTCGTATTGGCCTTCGCACTCGGTGCACTTGGACGGGTCGATGACGAAGGTGCCGCCCTTCTCGCGGATGGCCGTGTTGGGGCACTCGGGCTCGCAGGCCGAGCAGCCGGAGCACTGGGAAGCAATGATCTTGTAGGCCATGGTGTAGCTCCTGCTTGGGTGACGGGGCTGGTGGAGGTCAGGCCGCGGCTTCGGCGCCGCCCGTGTAGGCGCCTTGGCGGATGCGCGCGTCGCCGCGCGGCTGGTGGGTGATCTCGCCACGGGCGATGCGCTGGCGGTACTCGGCGAACCAGGAAAGGGCCGCCTTCTCGATGAACTCGTGCGCGTACCGGTCCACGGGCTCGATGCCGGCGGCGGTGAGTTCGTCGCGCGGGCAAGCACCGATCTTGGACACCAGCACGGCGTGGCAGTCGTTGATGGCGCTGACGATCGAGGGCAGCTGCTCGTCCTCGCCGAAGCCGCCCTGGCAGTACAGGTCCACGCGGCGGTGGCCGACGAAGGTGGCCTGCGCCTTGGAAACCTCGTAGATCTGGAACTCGGTGGCGTGGCCGAAGTGCTGGTTGACCTTGCCATGGCCCTCGGTGGCCACGGCGATGAGCACCTTCATGTCGGCATCGACGCCGTCGTCTCGGGCACTGGCGGCCAGCGCGGCCTCCTTGGCCTCGTGCTGGGCTTGGCGCTCGGCCTCCACCGACTGCTGGTAGGCGCGGCGCTTGTCGAGGTCGTAGACGATCTCCATCTGCTCGATCTTGTCGAGCGTGAACTCGTCGGAGCGGTCCTCGCCGAGCAGCCCCACGGCGTCGGCGCGGCACTGGCGGCAGTGGCGCATGAGATTGGCGCCGCCCATGCAGGCGTCCTGCACGGCCTTGAGTTCCTGCGCGCTGGGGCCGCGCTGGCCGTTGAGGCCGAAGTACGTGCCGTGCTCGGGCTCGGAGATCAGCGGCATGATGTTGTGCAGGAAGGCGCCGCGCTTCTTGACCTCGCGGTTGACCTCCAACAGGTGCTCGTCGTTGATGCCGGGGATGAGCACGGAGTTGATCTTGGTGAGCACGCCGCGCGCGGTGAGCATCTCCAGGCCCTTCATCTGCTGCTCGTGCAGGATGCGGGCGGCCTCATAGCCGGTGACGCGCTTGTGGTCCCAGAAGATCCAGGGGTAGATCTTCTCGCCCACGGCCGGATCGACCATGTTGATGGTGATCGTGACGTGGTCGATGTTGTACTTGCAGATCTCATCGACCATCTCCGGCAGCGCCAGGCCGTTGGTGGACAGGCACAGCTTGATGTCGGGGGCCTGCTCCGCGAGCATGCGGAAGGTGTCGAAGGTTTTCTTGGGGTTGGCCAGCGCGTCGCCGGGGCCGGCGATGCCCAGCACCGTCATCTGCGGAATCTCGCTGGCCACGGCCAGCACCTTCTTGACGGCCTGATCAGGCGTGAGCTTCTGGCTGACGACACCGGGGCGCGACTCGTTGGAGCAGTCGTACTTGCGATTGCAGTAGTTGCACTGGATGTTGCAGGCCGGGGCCACGGCCACGTGCATGCGGGCGTAGTGGTGATGGGCCTCTTCGGAGTAGCAGGGATGGTTCTTGATCTTGTCCCAGATCTCCGGGGGCATGTCCTCGGGGCCGGCGGAAGAGCCGCAGCTGGACTTGCCGGAACCACCGGTGCTGCCGCAACCGCTGGCGGCAGTCTCCTGGACCTCGCTGAGCGCCTTGCGGCCTTTCTTCAGTCCCTCGATCGAAATGAATGCGGTGCTGTCGGACATGACGGGCCTCTGGGATGCCGGAAAGTGAGCCTCCCATTGCCAGAGCCATGCCAACCCGCAAACACAATCAAATCAAAGGCTTAGCGCGTAGCGCGGATGTGAGCATTCGAACAATCGCGACAAGGTGCCGCGACGATGCCTGTTGATCTGGATCGAATGGCGTGCGCCCGGGATGCGCTAGGTGCGCGGGGCGGCGGCTGCGCCCGGCCGTCGTGGGCGGGGCAGAAAAAATCCGCCCGATGATCGTCGGATCACCGGGCGGGGAAAGCGCCGTTGGGCGCCAGGGAGGAAAGCGGGCGGGCCCGGCGGCTGGAACCGTCCGGCCGCGTGGCGGGCTGCAGGCCGTTGGGAGCTGGGTCGCTTCAGGACAGCCCGGGGCCTGCGATGCGCGCCATTAGAGGCCAAGTGCGCCCCGGAGTTGTGACAGCTTTGTCAAACATGGCCTTTATGTACGCGCGCCGCGGTGCTGCGCTGCCGGGCCCGCCTAGGATGCCGCCCCATCCTGGCCTCCCGGCCGGGCCTGTTTTGCCTGACCGTCCCTGCTTCTTCCCCATGCAACTGCAGATCCTCGTCGTCGACGACATCGCCGAGTCGCGCCGTTCGCTGTGCGACCTGGTGGTGACGCTGGGCCACGTGGCGGTGGGCGCCGACAGCGGCGAGGCGGCGCTGGCGCTGTTGCAGCACTGCCGCCCGGACCTGGTGCTGCTCGACCTGCTGATGCCCGACATGGACGGCTTCGAGGTCACGCGCCGCATGCGCGAGCTCGATGGCGGGCGCTGGATGCCGGTGATCGTGACCTCCTCGCTGCAGGGCGAGGAGCATTTCATCCACGCCCTGGAAAACGGCGCGGACGACTTCCTGGCGCGCCCGGTGAGCCCGGGCCTGCTGGAGGCCAAGCTGCGCCACTACGGCGACGTGCTGGCGCTGCAGGGCCAGCTCTCCTCGCTGGCGCAGCGCCAGAGCGACATCCTCGACAACATCCTCGACCCCGTGCTGACGCTGGACGCGGCCGGCCGCGTGGAGGAATTCAACCGCGCCGCGCGCACCCTGGCGGACCTGCGCGGCGAGCCGCTGGGCAACGGGGCACCGTGCAGCGCCCTCTTCGGCATGGAGCTCAACGCGCTGCTGGCGCAGCGCGAGTGCCGGCTGCGCCGCGTCGGCGGCGAGGAGTTCGAGGCCGAAGTGGGCCTGAGCGAATGGCGCGAGCACGGGCGCGTGCATTTCACGCTGGTGCTGCGCGACCTCACCGAGCAGCGCCAGGTCGAGCGCATGAAGGACGAGTTCCTGGCCACCGTCAGCCACGAGTTGCGCACGCCGCTGACCTCGGTGCTGGGCGCGCTGGGGCTGCTGGCCGGCGGCGCGGCCGGGGCGCTGCCCGCGCCGGCGCTGTCGCTGCTGGACGTGGCGCGGCGCAACGGCACGCGGCTGAGCCGGCTCATCGACGACATCCTGGACCTGACCAAGCTCGAAGGCGACCGCCTGGTGCTGCACCAGCGCCCGCAGCTGCTGGCGCCGCTGCTGCGCGAGGCGCTCACGGCCAACCAGGGCTATGCCGATCGCGCCGGCGTCAAGCTCGCCGCCGAGGGCCTGGACGCCGCGGCCGTGGAGGTGCGGCTCGATGCCGACCGCTTCCAGCAGGTGATGGCCAACCTGCTGTCCAACGCCATCAAGCATTCGCCCGCGGGCGAAACGGTGCAGGTGCAACTTTGGACCTCGCCACAGGGCACGCGCGTGACGGTGCGCGACCGCGGCCCGGGCATCGACCCACGCTTTCGTGCGCGCATGTTCGAGAAGTTCTCGCAGGCCGACGGTACCGATCGCCGCGCCCAGGGCGGCACGGGACTGGGCTTGTACATCACGCGCATGCTGGTGGAGCGCATGGGCGGGCGCATCGCCGCCGACGACGTGGACAGCGGGGCCTCGTTCAGCATCTGGTTCCCGGTGGACGAGGCCGCGCCGGTGCCGCATGGGTAGATAGACAGAGCAAGCAGGAGAGAGGCACGCGATGAGCGAGCTGCGCCGCGTGATGTGCGTCGAGGACGACGCCGACATCCGCATGATTCTGGAATTCAGCCTGACCACGGTGGGCGGCTACGACGTGTGCATGTGCCCCGGCGGGCGCAGCGCGTTGCAGCAGGCGCCGGTGTTCCGGCCCGACCTGGTGCTGCTGGACGTGATGATGCCCGACCTCAGTGGCCCCGAAACCCTGGCCGCGCTGCGCGGGATGCCATGCATGCGCGGCGTGCCGGTGGTGTTCATGACGGCCAAGGCCATGCCCGACGAGCTGGAGCAGTTGCTGCAGCACGGCGCCACGGGGTTGATCGTCAAGCCCTTCGACCCCATGACGCTGCCCAAGGACATCCTGCCGTACTGGGAGCACGGGCGGGGCCGCCATGTCCTTGCCTGATCCGTCCGAGGCGCCGCCGTCGGTACAGGCCGCGCTGGAGCGGCTGCGCGAGCGCTTCATGGCCGGATTGCCGCAGCGCTGGCGCGACATCCAGGAGGCCCGCGATGCCGCTGCCCAGGCCGCCGTGCTGCACCAGCTCGCCGGCGTGGCTGGCAGCTTTGGGCTGCATGCGCTGGGCCAGGCCGCGCGCGAGGGTGAGCGCGCCGCCGTGGCCGGCGACGCCGCGGCCCTGGCGCAGGCGCTGGAGCGGCTGCGGAGCTGCCTCATGGCCGCGGGTGTCACCCTGGCCTGAGCGTCACAATGTCACGTGCGCTCGCGATGGCGCCTGACCCTTCACCAATGCAGTAGCTCTTTACCCCATGGAACTGAACGGACGAGTCGAAGGCCACGACGTGCTGGTCATCGAACTGCGCGAGGACAACCTCGACGCCAGCAACGTGCGCGAGTTCCGCGACGCCGTGCAGTCCTTGATGCAGGACCGTACCCGCGTGGTGCTCGACATGGCGGGCGTGAAGTTCGTGGACAGCTCGGGCCTGGGCGCGCTCATCTCCTGCCTGCGCCAGCTCAACGGCCGCAAGGGCGACTTCAGGCTGTGCGAAATGTCGCGCACCGTGCGCGCGCTGTTCGAGCTCATGCGCATGCACCGCGTCTTCAACATCCACGAGACCCGCGCCGAAGCCGTCGCCTCCTTCGGCTGAGCGCGGCGCCGACGGCCGCCGGACGTGCGCTCCGGCGGCAGGCTGACCGGCCCGCGGCACTGCGCTTGCCCGCGACCCGCTCGGGTCACGCTGCCGAAAAGGAGAGGCTGTGGGCAATTCCAGTGACGAGAACGGGCTGGCCGTGCTGCACCTGCGCAGCCCCGGCGGCGCCGAAGCATCCGCGGGGCGCGAGGCGCCCCGCTTCACCGGGGCCGAGCTGCTGCCCGGGCGGGCCCTGATGGTCTGGCAGCTGCGCGCCGCGCTGCCGGGGCGCGGCGAGGTGGACCTGCTGCATGCGCCGCCGCTGGCGCAGGCGCGGGCCGCGCTCGATGCCGGGCCGCCCGGACGCAGCGGCAACAACTCGTTCAAGTACGGCGGCGCCTTCCTGCTGCCCTTCGCCAACCGCATCCGCGGCCGCTTTTCGGCCGCGGACCGCGCCCTGGACACCACCATCGCCGGCCAGGGGCGGCGCCTGTTCGCCAACGGGGGCGGCCAAGCCCCGGGGGCCGAGCAGTACGCGATCCACGGGCTGATCCTGGACCGCGCGGTGGACGAGCTGGAGCATGTGCCCGGTGCGGACGGCGACGCCGCGCGTGCCGTGATCCGCGCCGGGGACTTCGGCGGCTGCTGGCCTTCGGACACGGACGTCGAACTGCGGCTGCGGCTGAGCGCCACGGCCTTCGAGATCGACATCACCGCCACGAACGTGGGCGAGGAGGCGCAGCCGATGGGCATCGGCTGGCACCCCTATTTCGCGCTGCCCAGCGGGGCGCGCGAGCAGGCGCGGCTGTGCCTGCCGGCGCGCACGCGCCTGGAGGTGAACGACTACGACGAGGTGCTGCCCACCGGGCGGCTGCTGCCCGTGGCCGGCACGCCCTACGACTTCTCGGCGCCGGGCGGCGCGGCCCTGGGCGGGCTGTACCTGGACGACTGCTTCGTGGATTTGCGGAAGACCCCGGCGGGGGAGACCGTGGTGGAGCTCATCGATGCGCAGGCGGGCTATGGCCTGCGGGTGGCCTCGTCCTCGCCGGAGGTCAGCGCCATCCAGACCTTCGCGCCGCCCGATCGCGCCTTCGTGGTCCTGGAGCCGCAACTCAACTGGGCCGATCCCTTCGGGCCGCTGTGGAACGAGCCGCGGGGCAAGGGCATGGCATGGCTGGCGCCGGGCGAGTCCGTGGCGTACCGGGTTCGGCTGAGCCTGTTCCAGCCGGGCCCGCGCTGAGGCGGCGGGCGGCGCCGGAGGCTGCCTGGACCGCGTGAACTTTGCACTCGATGCGGGCAGCGCGAGCCCTGAGCCGCGGCGGCGGCCCGGCCGGCCTGGGCTATGTTCGCGGGTTGCCGGCCGCCGGCGTTCCCGCCGGCAGCCTCGCCGCCGCGTCGTCCTCGGGACGGTGCCGGGCCGCCGCCCTTCCCGTCCGATGAATCTCCAACGTCTTTCTGGCGCCTGCGTCGCGCTGTCGCTGAGCCTGTGCGCCGCGGCCTGCTCGGCCGGCACGGTGCTGGACCGCGTGAAGTCCACCGGCACGGTGCGCGTGTGCATCTGGCCCGATTACTACGGCATCACGTTCCGCGACCCGCGCAGCGACGTGCTCTCGGGCATCGACATCGAGCTCTCGGCCGAGTTTGCCCGCGCGCTGGGCGTGAAGCTGCAGTACGTCGAGTCCTCCTTCGAAAAGCTCGTCGACAACCTCGTGGGCGATCGCTGCGACGTGGCCATGCATGCCGTGGGCGTGACGCCGCAGCGCGCCAGGGAGCTGAAATTCTCCCAGCCGTACCTGCAAAGCGACATCTATGGCATCACCACCCGCACGCACCGCACGGTGCGCCAGTGGAGCGACATCGACCAGCCCGGGGTGAAGGTGGCGGTGCAGGCGGGCACCTTCATGGCGCCGGTGATGGCCGAGGCGCTCAAGCAGGCGCGGCTGGTCGTGATCAGCCCGCCGCGGACGCGCGAGCAGGAGCTCGAGTCCGGGCGCGTGGACGTGTTCATGACCGACTATCCCTACAGCCGCCGGCTGCTGGACAACGCCGACTGGGCGCGCCTGGTGGCGCCGCCGCTGCCCTGGCATCCGCTGCCCTACGCCTACGCCGCCAAGCCCGGCGACGAGGAGTGGCTGGCCGAGATCGACCGCTTCGTGGCCCAGATCAAGCGCGACGGGCGGCTGGTGGCCGCGGCGCGGCGCTATGGCCTGGGCGACATCGTGGTCGCCAGGTAAGCGCGCGTGCTCGTGTCCCCGCATTCCCTGCTCCCGCGCCGCGGCCGTTCGCGCACGGCCCGGCCGGTGCCGCTACCGCAGGCCGATGTTTCGGCCGCCGCCGACACGGAGGATGCCGCGACCGGCTGGCGCTTCCTGCCGGGCGGCGGCGGCGCCGAGCCCGCCTCCTGGGCGGCCTCGGCGCGCATGCTCAGCGCGCGGCGGCGCCAGTTGCGCGCGGCGGTGTGGCTGCTGTGCACGCTGGTGCTGGGCGTGGTCTTCGGGCTGTCCTTGTACGAACGCATCGAGTTCCGCCGCGGCGCCATGGTGCAGGCCGAGCTCTATGCCCGCGTCATCGAAGGCCACGCCACGCGCACCATCGGCAGCGTCAGCGGCACGCTGCGGGTGCTGTCGGAGTCCTCGCTGCTGCGCGCGTCCGGGTACGACGCGCATGCCGTGTCGCAGTTGTTGGGCGAGCAACTGACGGGGCAGCCCTCGCTGCGCAGCCTCTCGGTGGTGGACACGCAGGGCCGCATCCTCAGCAGCTCCACGGCCTCGGACCTGACGCGGCACGTCGATCTGCTGCGCCTGGTGCGCAGCGGCGCCACCGGCGCCACCGGCATGGCGCGCGAGTGGCTGGGCCCGCTGCTGCCCGTGCGCGATCTGGGTGATCTCAGCCTGAGCCAGCCCCTGACGCTGGGCGCGGTGGCCCTGCCGCTGGTGCGCCGCGTCGAGCGCGAGGACGGACGCGAGCTGTGGCTGGTGGCGCTGCTCAACGGCGACTACTTCGCCACCCAGCACGAGCTGGCCGTGGCGGATACCCCGCTGCGCCCGCTGGTGACGGACCTGCAGGGCCAGCTCATCAGCACCAACGAGCCCGAGCTGCGCCCGGGACAGTCGCTGGCGCAACTGCCGCCGTTCCGGCAGTGGCTGCCGCGGCGCGAGCATGGCAGCTACATCGACCAGGGCAGCGACGGCCACGTCGCCGTGGGCGCGTTCCGCACCTCGCGCCATTGGCCGCTGGTGGTGCTGGTGGAGCAGCCCTACGCGCAGCTGCGCCAGCAGTGGCTGGAGCGCGCCATGATCTTCGGCGCCGTGGGCGTGTGCGTGTGCCTGCTGCTGACGGTGCTGGGCCTGGTGGCCGAGCGCGGCATACGCCGCGAACGCGCGACGCAGCGCAAGCTGCTGGCCGCGCATGGCGAGATCGAGCGCAACCAGGAGCGCTTCCGCGCCACCTTCGAGCAGGCCGCCGTGGGCATGCTCGAACGCAGCCCCGAGGGACGGCTGCTGCGCGTGAACGCGGCGCTGTGCACGCTGCTGGGCTTCACCGAGGCCGAGATGCTGGCGCTCAACGCCGAGGCGCTGGTGCACCCGGACGACCATGCCGCGAGCCTGCTCAACATCCAGCGCCTGTTCAACGGCGAGATCGGCAGCCTCACGCAGGAGAAGCGCTACCGGCGCAAGGACGGGCGCTACGTGTGGGTGCGCCTGAACGCTTCGCTGGCGCGCGCGGCCGACGGCCAGCCCGCGTTCATGCTGGGCATCGTGGAGGACGTGTCGTCGCGGCGCCTGGCGCTCAAGGAGCTGGAGCGCGCGCGCCAGCGCGAGCTGCGCATCGGCGCGCGCATCCAGCAGACGCTGCTGGTGCAGTCGCCCGATCAGCGCGTGCCCGGGCTGTGGCTGAGCACCTTCAACCAGGCCTCGCAGGGCATCGACGGCGATTTCGTGGAGTTCCTGCCGCTGGGCGACCGCGGCATCGACATCGTCGTGGGCGACGTCATGGGCAAGGGCGTGAGCGCGGCGCTCATCGGCGCGGCCACCAAGATGCAGATCAGCCGCTGCCTGGCCGAGCTCATGGCCCGGCCCGAGCACCGCGACGAGCTGCCCTCGCCGGCGCAGATCGTGGGCGCGGTCAGCCGCGCGCTCACGCCCAACCTGCAGCAGCTCGAAGCCTTCGTGACGCTGTGCCACCTGCGCATCGACAGCCGCGCCGGCAAGCTGACCTGGGTGGGCTGCGGCCACGAGGAGCCCATGCTCGTGTCGGCCCAGGGCTCGCTGCGGCTGCTGTCCAACCAGCACCCGCCGCTGGGCGTGCTCGACGAGGACAGCTTCCAGCAGGACACCATCGACATCGGCGCCGAGGAGGCGCTGTTCATGTGCTCCGACGGCGCCGTGGACGCGCTGCTGCCCGACGGCAGCCGCATGGGGCGCGAGCAGATCACGGCCCTGGTGACGGAGCTGCTGCAGTTCGTGCGCACGCCCGCGGCGCTGCTGCACCTGGTGCGCCAGCGGCTGCACAGGCTGGGCGCGGTGTTCAAGGACGACCTCACCATGGCGCTGGCCATGCGCACGCTGGGCGAGCCGCTGCGCAGCCGGCGGGAGCTGCCGGCGGAGCTGGACGCGCTCCATCACGTGCGCGGGCTGGTGGAGTTCCGTGCGCGCCAGGCCGGGCTGGGCGAGGAGGAAACGTCGCTGTTCGTGGTGGCCTGCGTGGAGGCCTTCACCAACATCGTGCGCCATGGCTGCGGCCGGCCGAGCGACACGCCCATCGAGCTGGTCGTGCGCATCGAGGACGAGGCGCTGGTGGTGGAACTGGTGCACCTGGGCGAGGCCTTCGATGCGCCCGATCCGCTACCGCTGGGTGAGCTCGACCACTACCCCGAGGGCGGCTTCGGCATGTACATCATGCATTCGGCCACCGACAAGGTGGAGCACCTGCACGACCGCGGGCTCAACACCGTGCGGCTGACGCACCGGCGTCCACCCGGACCGTGCCGGCAGATCGCGCCGGAACCCGCGATGAAGCTTCGGCGCTAGCGCCCGACCCCGGCGCCGCGGCCGCCGGCGCAAGTGCAGGCGTCACAGTCTTGCAACGATTTATTACGTCCCCCCTTTCTACAGTGCCTGTCAGTGGCTGGCATGGCGCCGGCCTGTAGTTCCTGGCACAGCGACACGACTTGCGCAAGCCCACCGGCGCGCGTTGGCTGACCGCACCGTGCCGCCCCAGCCGGTGCCGCGCCGTTCCCACCCGTGAGTGCTCCCGTTCTCCTGTCCTCCGCCTGCGTGGCCGTGCCAGCGTCCGCGCCGGCAGCCGCGGCCGGGCCGGGCAAGGAAGCGCCGTCCAGGTGGCTGCGGGTGTCGTTCCGCGGCGCGCTGATCGGCTTCTTCGTCTGCCTGGTGCTGGCCCTGTGGGCCTGGGCCGTGATCGAGGCGGGCACGCAGGCGCAGGCCGCGATGGAGCGCGCCCGTTCGCGCATGGAGCACCTGGCGCGCAACTTTTCCGCGCACACCGAGTTCACGCTGGCGAGGGCCGACCAGGTGCTGCGCTTCGTGCGCCGCGAGTTCCAGCGCGAAGGAGCCCGGATCGACATTGCCGCCAGCCTGCGCCGCGGCGACCTGCCCGACGCGCAGAACCACCTGCTGACCGTGGTCGGCGCCGATGGGGAGGTGGTCGATGCCTCGCAGCCTTTCCAGCGCGTGAACCTGCGCGACCGCGAGCATTTCCGCGTGCATACCGAGGGCCGCGCCGACCGTCTGGTCATCAGCCGTCCCGTGGTCGGGCGCGTCTCGGGCAAGACCTCCATCCAGATCACCCGCCGCGTGGCCGACGATGACGGCCGCTTCGTGGGCGTGGTGGTGGCGTCGCTGGCGCCGGAGGTGTTCACGGGCTTCAGACGCACGCGCGAGGACGCCGGCGGCGGCGACGTGATGCTCGTGGGCTTCGATGGCCTGGTGCGCGCCCGCACGGCAGGCACCGAACACGAGATCGGCCACAGCATCGGCGGCAGCACGTTGATGGGCGAGGCGCTGCGCCAGAGCAGCGGCACCATGGTCGCGCGCTCACCCACCGATGGCCACGACCGGCTCTACGCCTTCCACACCCTGGACACCTACGGGCTGGTGGCCTTCAGCAGCCTGCGCATGGACTTGCTGGAGCGCGAGATCCAGGAGCGCCGGACGGAGCTGTTTGCCGTGGCGGCGCTGCTGTCGGCCGTGCTGCTGGCGTTCCTGGGGCTGCTGCTGCGTGCCGAGCGGCGGCGCCAGGCGCTGCTGGAGCGGCTGCATCGCAGCGAGCAGCAGGCGACCGCGGCCAACGAGATGCGGGGCCGCCTGCTGCGCAGCGTCTCGCACCAGCTGCGCACGCCGCTCAACGGGGTGCTGAACTACGCCGAGCTCATCCGCGACACCTCCACCGACCCGGAGGCGCGCGAGTTCGGCGCCGTCGTGCATCACAACGCCGAGCACCTGCGCGTGTTGCTGAGCACGCTCATGGAGCTGGCCCGCATCGAGTCCGGGCACCTGGGGCTGCAGCTGGAGCCGGTGGGGCTGCCTGCGCTGCTGCGGGAGCTGATTCGCGTGCACCAGCCCACCGCCGAGTGCCGCGGCCTGGTGCTGGAGCTGCACGTGGACGGTGATGCCGAGCAGACCATCGTCACCGACCGCGCGCGGCTGCTGCAGCTGCTCAACCACCTGGTGACCAATGCGCTGAAATTCACGGAGCGCGGCGTCGTGCGGGTCTCGCTCTCGGCTGAGGACGCCGGCGTGCAGATCCTGGTGGAGGACAGTGGCACCGGCATGGCACCGGCGCAGCTCGCCACCCTCTTCACGCGCTCGGCCACCGAGGCCGTGGTGGACGACGCGCTGGGCAGCCATGGCCCGGGCCTGGGGCTGCCGCTGGCGCGGGAGCTCACGGAGCTGCTGGGCGGCTCGCTGCACATCGAGTCGCAGCCCGGCCACGGCACGCGGGCCCGGTTGCGGCTGCCGCCCCGGCACGCGCCGGCTGCCGCGGCCTTCTGCGTCGGGCCGGCCGGCACGGGCGACACCGAGCCCTGAAGCTTTTGATGAACGCAGTACCCGCCGTCCTGGCGGTGAAAGACAAGGCAGTGTTGATGTCCGCCCCCTTTGACGAAACCGCGGCCTCCGTGGCCGGGCCAGGCCGCGCCTGGCTGCTGGTGGGAAACGCCGGTCATGCCGGGCAGCTCGCGGCGGAGCTGGCCGCCGAGGGCTGGGAGGTGGAGGTGTTGCCGAGCAGCGTGCAGCTGCTGCTGCTGCGCCTGTACTGCGAGGCGGCGCCGCCGGACGTGCTGGTGTGCAGCCTGGGCTTCCAAGACGGCGACGCGTTCCAGCTGATGCGGCTGCTCGCGGGTGATGCGCATGCGCCGGCGCTGTTCTTCTCCTCGCGCCAGCCGCGCGCCATGCTGCACAGCGCGCAGGCCATGGCGCGCGCTTGCGGCCTGCAAGTGGCGGGCTGGTTGCAACAGCCCACGGCCCAGGGAGAGGTTGCGCAGGCGCTGCGCGCGCACCGCCACGCGACCGCGTTTTCCGCGCGGGTGGAGGGGCCGGAGCCGACGGCGCGGCAGCTGCTCGCCCTGATCGAGCAGGGCCGGCTGCAGACCTGGTTGCAGCCACAACTGCGCATCGACGGCCGTGAGGTGGTGCGCGTGGAGGCGCTCATGCACGCCGAGGCCGAGGACGGCACGGTGCTGGCCGCGGCGAAGCTCGTGCCCGCGCTGCGGCGGCATCACCTGCTGGAGGCGGCCACGCTGGCGCAGGCGCGCCAAACCTGCGCGTTCCTGGCGCGGTGCCTGAAGGAGAAGCTGGCGCTGTGCGCCTCCATCAACGTGCCGCTGCACCTGCTCGCGAAGCCGGGCTTTTGCGCCGCGCTGCAGCAGATCGTGCGCGACAGCGGGATCGACCCGTCCGGCATCACCATCGAGATGGCCGAAAGCGATGCGGCCTCGGACCTGAGCGCGCTGATCGAGACCGTCTCGCGCTACCGGCTGCTGGGCTTCAGGCTGTGCATCGACGGCTTCGGCAGCGCGCACTCCAGCCTGCTGCAGTTGTCGCAGTTGCCGTTTTCGGAGATCAAGATCGACCGCTCGCTCATGGCCGGCCTCGATGCCGACACGGGCCGGCAGGCGCTCGTGGCCTGCTGTGCCGGCCTGGCGCACGGCCTGGGCCTGCGCGTGGCGGCCGAAGGCGTGGAGAGCGAGGCGGCGCTGCAAGCGGCCTGGGCGGCCGGCTGCACCGAGGTACAGGGTGCCCTGCTGGCGCCGCCCATGCCCATGGAGGCGCTGCGCCAGTGGTTGCGCGGGCAGCAGGTGGGGCCGGCGGCCGCCTGAGGCGGCTCAGCCGCGCCCGAAGCCGCGCGCCGTGCTTCGCAGCGTCGCGCCGCAGGAGGTGCGGTGCCCGTCGAAGGCCACCGGCAGCCCGCCGATGGTGAAGTTGGGATCGCCCTCGGCGATGACGCACACGCCGTGGCCCTTGACGGGGCAGGTGCAGCGGTCGCCCACCCGGGCCACGGGCAGGCCGTCCACGGTGAAGTGCCGGGCACTGACGGAGACGACCGCGCCGCCGTGGCTGGTCGGGTCGCCGAGTCGGATGACGTCCTTGCTCATGAAGGCTGCTTCTCCTTTCTGGTCCCGTTTCGTGCTCAACCCCGCGGGCGCGCGCCGCGCGGCCATGGCGTCTCGTGCCGGAGGTTCCGCGCCGCCGCGGTGGGCACGGGCGACTGCACGGTAGCAAGCGCGGAGGGCGGCGCGCACGGTTGCTTTCTCCTGGACCGCCCCGTCGTTTTGTCCTGCCCGGGCGTAGAGTGCCGGCATGGTCATGCATGAGCTCGTGTTTGCCGATTCCGAAGTGGCTGCCGTCGGGGCGCGTGGCGACGGCTTGTGCCTGCGGTTTTCAGCCGCGCATGTGCGCCGCCTGGCCCACCCGGCGGGCGCCGGTGGCGACGAGGGCTATGTGCCGGCGCTGGAGCTGCATTTCGACCGGGCGCGCTGGGAAGACGATGGCGGGCTGCTGGCGGCCTGCATCGGTCCACTGGCGCAGGTGCAATGGCGCGAGGAGGAAACCGGGCCGCGGCGCTCGCTGCCGCTGCCCTATGCCTCGGCCGGCGCCGTCGAGGCGCATTTCGAGTTCAGGAACGGCGAGCGCCTGGCGGTGCGCGCCGCCTCGGCCCATGTCGAGGCGCCGGACGGGCTGCGCTTTCTCGAATCCCTCGCCTGTTGAGAGGAGCCGCGCGGCTTCAGCCCCGGATGAGCCGCTCCAGCGCCTTGCCGTAGCGCTGCAGCAGTTGCTGCTCCTCGGTGCTGAACTCGCGCGGCTCGCGGTCCAGCACGCACAGCGTGCCCAGGGCGTGGCCGGCGGCATCCAGCAGCGGCACGGCCAGGTAGGCGCGCACATGCGGCTCGCCGGTGACCAGCGGGTTGTGGGCGAAGCGAGGGTCAAGCCGCGCGTCGCACACGCGCAGCAGGCGGCGCGCGGCCACGGCGTGGCTGCAGAAGGCGATGTCGCGCGGCGTCTGCGCAAGCGCCAGGCCCACGCGGGAGAGGAACCATTGGCGCTTGCGGTCCACCAGCGACACCGCGGCCATGGGTACCCGCAGCAGCGCCGCCACCGAGCGCGTGATCCGGTCGAAGCATTCGGCGGGCGGGGAGTCGAGCAGCCCGGTGCGCCACAGCGCGGCCAGGCGTTCGGCGTCGTCCGGGGGAATGGGCGGCATCAGGGCCCCGCCCGGTTCGACCAGTTCATCCATGGTGCGATTGTGACCCGTGGCGCCGCGGTGCAGCGATACTGGTTGCTTGCTCAACTGCATGGGCCTGAGGGCTGGGGTGCGGGCTGACGCGGCGGCCTCAGGCCGGGAGCTCGATGCGCTCGAAGCGGTAGCCCACCCCGTACACCGGCACGAGCTTCCAGCCCTTGCTGCCGTCCAGGCCGAGCTTCTTGCGCAGGCGGCTGATGTGGGTGTCCACGGTGCGGGTATCGACCTCGGCGTTGAGGCCCCAGATCTTGTTGAGCAGGTGATCGCGCGACAGCAGCTTGCCGGGGTTCTGGAACAGGTAGGCGCTGAGGTCGAATTCCTTCTGCGTCAGCACCACGGGATGGCCGTCGATGGACAGGCGCTGGCGCTGGATGTCGATCTCGAAGGCCCCCAGGCGCAGCACCGGCAGCGCGTTGGCGCGCACGCGCCGGCCCAGCGCCGCCACGCGCGCCAGCAGCTCCGCGGGCTTGGGCGGCTTGACGACGTAGTCGTCCGCGCCGGCCTGCAGCGCCTCCACCACCGTTTCCTCGTCGTCGCGCGCGGTCAGCACGAGGATGGGCGTTTCCCAGCCCAGGTTGCCGCGGGCCCATTGCAGCAGGTCCGCGCCGGTGCCGTCGGGCAGCATCCAGTCGATGAGCAGCATGTCGAAGCGTTCGCGCTTGAGCGCTTCGATGTACTGCGCCACGGTGCCGTAAGCGGCGACGCTGTGTTGCGCGCTCTCCAACCACAGGCGCAAGAGATCCTGCTGGTCGGGGTCGTCTTCTGCGATGCCGATGTGCATGGAATGTGCGGAACTTCTCGGATAGGAACGAAGCAGGATAGCGCACGCGCCTGAAGCCTCTCAGGCTGATTCCAGACGCCTACCGGTAGCTTTGCCGACTTCGGCGCCCTGCCGCCGTCACGCGCCGCAGGAGCGTGTTTCCGCAATACAGGACCACATACAAGGTTTCATCAAAACCAATCACCTTCCTCTCCGGACGCGACGGGCCCATGCAAGGAAACACAAGAGCGATCCAGGAAAAGGCAGGCCCTGGACCTTGGCGAACTGAGGCATCGCCATTCAGGGTCCGTTGGGATGGGCGGCAGTTACGTGTATGTTGTAATTCGTCTCGGCCGGGGTCCCAGCCGCGGTGTGTCAGGGCCGGCGCACGGCCAGCAGGCGCCGCGACCAGTACGGCGTGCTGAAGCGCTCCAGGCGCACTTGGCCGCCGGTCGAGGGGGCGTGCACGAAGCGGTCGTTGCCGACGAATATCCCGGCGTGCGTGACCGTGCGCGAGGCGCCGAAGAGCACCAGGTCGCCGCTGCGCAGTTCTTCCAGCGGCACGTCGCCGCCCCAGTTCCGCAGCCCGGCGGTGGAGCGTGGAGAGATCACGCCGGCGGCGCGGTGGTAAACGTGGGCGATGAGCCCGCTGCAGTCGAAGCCCGACTCCGGCGTATTGCCACCGTAACGGTACGGCGTGCCGACCAAGCCGAGCGCGTACACCGTGGCGTCGCGCGCCTGGTCGGCACTGAGCCTGGAGCTGCCTCCCGAGGGCAGCAGCACGCGCGGCGTGCCGGGCGCGGTCCTGGCAGTGGAAGAGGACGAAGGCGTGGTGGCGCAGCCCTGCAGCAGCGCGGCCGCCACGGCCACCACGATCAGTACGGGAGCGGATGAAGCAGGCATGCGGACCATTGTCCCGGCACGTCCGGGCGCAGGCAACGCGGCCGGCCGCTGCGTCGATGTGCGGGCAACCGTCGAGGCACGGCCTTCAGTTCCTGAAGTTCTGCGTCACCATCAGCCCGCGGCGTCCGCCGTCGAGGATGCCGATGCCCACGCGTCCGAAGCCCGGCCGCAAGATGTTGGCGCGGTGGCCGGGCGAGTTCATCAACCCGCGGTGGGCCAGCTCCAGCGTCGGCGCCAGCGCCAGGTTCTCCCCGGCCAGCAGGAAGCGCAGCCCATCGCGGCGCATGCGGTCGAACGGATCGGCGCCTTCGGGCGCGATGTGCGAGAAGTAGCCGCGGGCGAACATGTCGCGCGAGTGGGCCCGCGCCACCTTGGCGGCTTCCGGGTCGGCACGCAGCGGGCGCAGGCCCTCCTTCTCACGCTCCCGGTTCACCAGTTCCAGCATGCGCGCCTCCAGCTCGGGTCGCGGGCGCGGATCGCTCACCCGGAACGACAGCTCGATGCGCTCGTCCGATTCCGGCCGCACCGTCAGCAGGTTGAAGGTGCGGCCGGCGGCCTCGTCGAAGACCGGTCCCAGCTTGGCCTCCACCCATTGCGCCGGCACGGCCAGCCGCTGCGCCAAGCGGCTGTCACGCGCCGCCATGCCCAGGTCGCCAGGCAGCGGCAGGGCCAGGAGCAGCAGCACGGCCAGCGTGGCGTCGATCAGCCCGTTGGCCAGCCCCGGCAGCAGGCCCAGGGCGCGATTCAGCTTGTGCGTATGCGCCTGCCCCGGCAAGGCCCGAGCCCGATGCAGCAGCAGCCAGCCCAGCAGCAGCCGCACCCCCACGAACAGCAGCACGAAGGCCAGCGGCCGCGCCCACACCTCGTCCAGCGTCGGCTGCAGCAGCGGCGCCGCACGTGCGTAGCCCCACAGTGCCGCCGCCAGCGCCGCGCTCAGGGCCACCAGTTCCAGCGCGGCGAAGATGAAGCCGCGGCGCCAGCCGCCCCACGCACCTAGCAGCACGATCAGCCCCAGCAGGACATCGACGAGGTTCAGGGCCGGCATGGTGCGTTCAGGGAGACTGCGGCAAGGCTTGCGCCGCGCTGGCAGGCACCGTGCCCGCGGCGGGCCAGGGCCATGCTGGGCATAAGGCTTGCCGCGCCTGAGACTCGCCACCGCCCAGCCGGGCGGCCTGAGTTCCCGCCCTGACGGAGAAGCATCCCGTGGATTTCGGCTATCCCCGACCGCAGCTGCAGCGCAAGCAATGGCAATCCCTCAACGGCCCATGGCGCTTCTGCTGGGATGACGAGGGCCGCTATGCCTCGCCGGCCGACATCAGCGACTGGCCGATGCAAATCCAGGTGCCGTACCCGCCGGAGTCCGCGGCCAGCGGCATCGGCGACCGCGGCTTTCACAAGTGCTGCTGGTACGAGCGCGAGGTGAACGTCGCGCCCGGCAACGATCGCGTGATCCTGCGTTTCGGCGCCGTGGACTACCAGGCCCGCGTCTGGGTCAACGGCCGCCTGGCCGCCATGCACGAGGGGGGCCACACGCCCTTCTGGGCCGACATCACGCGCATGCTCGCTCCCGACGGCCGCCAGCGCATCACGGTGCAGGTCATCGACGACCCGCACGAGCTCACCAAGCCGCGTGGCAAGCAGGACTGGCAGCTGGAGCCGCACTCCATCTGGTACCCGCGCACCACCGGCATCTGGCAGACGGTGTGGATCGAGCGCGTGGGGCGCGTTTACATCGACAAGATCCGCTGGACCCCGAAGGTCGAGGGCTACATGATCGGCTTCGAGGCGCGCATCGCCGGCAACGAGCTCGGGGACGACCTCTCGGTCGAGGTCGAGCTCCGCCATGGCGAGCGGCTGCTGGCGCGCGACCGCTACCGCGTGGTGCAGCACGAGGTGGACCGCTTCGTGGTGCTGTCGGACCCCGGCATCGACGACTACCGCAACGAACTGCTGTGGAGTCCCGAGCGGCCCACGCTCATCGACGCGCGCATCCGGCTGCTCGACGGCGAGACGGTGCTCGACGAGTTCACGTCCTACACCGCGCTGCGCACCGTCACGATCCTGCGCGACCGTTTCATGCTCAACGGCCGCCCCTACAACCTGCGCCTGGTGCTGGACCAGGGCTACTGGCCCGACACGCTGCTGGCCGCGCCCGACGACGCGGCGCTCAGGCGCGACGTGGAGCTGGCCAAGGCCATGGGCTTCAACGGCGTGCGCAAGCACCAGAAGATCGAGGACCCGCGCTACCTGTACTGGGCCGACCGGCTGGGGCTGCTGGTGTGGGAGGAAATGCCCTCGCCCTACCGCTTCACGCGCACCGCCATCAGGCGGCTCATCCGCGAGTGGACGGAGGCGATCGAGCGCGACTACAGCCACCCCTGCGTCATCGTGTGGGTGCCCTTCAACGAGAGCTGGGGCGTGCCCGACCTCACCGCCGTGCGCGAGCACCGCCACGCGGTGGAGGCGCTCTACCACCTGACCAAGACGCTCGACGCCACGCGCCCGGTGATCGGCAACGACGGCTGGGAATCGAGCGCCACGGACATCATCGGCATCCACGACTACGACGCCAATCTCGACCACATCCGCCAGCGCTACGGCGGCGAGAACAAGACCGACCAGCTCTTCGACCGGCGCCGTCCCGGCGGGCGCATCCTCACGCTGGACGGCTACCCGCACCGTGGCCAGCCCATCATGCTCACCGAGTTCGGCGGCATCCGCTTCATCAAGAAGCCCGAAGCCGGCGTGACCTCCACCTGGGGCTACAGCTCGGCCATGGACGAGGAGACCTTCGCGCGCCAGTACGAGGCGCTGCTGCACACCATCATCCACACGGCGCTGTTCAGCGGCTTCTGCTACACGCAGTTCGCCGACACCTTCCAGGAAGCCAACGGGCTGCTGACGGCCGACCGCACGCCCAAGATCCCGCTGGAGCGCATCGCGGCCGCGACGAAGATCTCCGCCACCCACATCCCCGGCGTCGTCTGAGCGCCGCAACCGCCCCGGAGCGCCGAAGTCCATGTACAGCCGAGAACTCCTCAAGCCCGATGGCCGGCGGCTGACGCTGTACGCGCAGGCGCCGCTGGAAGGCGACATCGCCGCGCCCAGCCCCTTCGCCGAACCGCTGGCGGGCACGCCGCACCTGCGCTGGCACCCGCTGCGCGGCGAGTGGGTGACCTATGCCGCATACCGCCAGGGCCGCACCTTCCTGCCGCCGCCCGAGTACAACCCGCTGGCCGTCACCGTCGATCCCGCCAACCCGACCGAGCTGCCGGATGCGCCCTGGGACGTGGCCGTGTTCGACAACCGCTTCCCCTCGCTGGCACCGGTGCATCCGGGCGCGGCCGAGGCGCCGCCGCTGATCGTGCCCAGCGCGCCGGCGTCCGGGCAGTGTGAGGTGGTCGTGTTCGCCAAGGACCCCAAGGGCTCGCTGGGTGCCCTGCCGCTGCCGCACATCGAGCTGCTGCTGCAGGTGTGGGGCGACCGCACGCGCGTGGTGGGCCAGCGCCAGGGCATCGCCTACGTGTTGCCCTTCGAGAACCGCGGCGCCGAGGTGGGCGTGACGCTGCACCACCCGCACGGCCAGATTTACGCTTATCCGGTGCTGCCGCCGGTGCCCGCGCGCATGCAGCAGCAGGCGCTGGCGCACTGGGAGGAGCGCGGCCAAGGCTTGTTGGCCGCGCACATCCAGGCCGAGCTGCAGGACGGCCTGCGCATCCTCTACCAGGGGCCGCACGCCACGGCCTTCGTGCCGGTGTGCGCGCGCTATCCCTACGAGGTGTGGATCGCGCCCATCGAGCCGGTGCGCGATTTCACCCGGCTGTCGGACGCGCAGCGCGCCGATCTCGCGCGCGCTCTCAAGACCGTGCTGCTGAAGTACGACGGCCTGTGGCAGCGGCCCTTCCCGTACCTGATGGCGTGGTACCAGGCGCCCACCGACGGCGAACCCCATCCCGAATGGCACCTGCATGCGCAGATCTACCCGCCCTACCGCACGCGCGAGCGCCTGAAGTACCTGGCCGGCACCGAGATCGCCGCCGGCTTCTTCGCCATGGACGCGCTGCCGGAGGACAAGGCGGCGGAGCTGCAACAGGTGGAAGCGAGGTTCTGATGACCACTTTCCAAGACGTCTTCGGCAGCCGGCCCGAGGTCTACGCGCGCGCGCCGGGCCGCGTGAACCTGCTGGGCGAGCACACCGACTACAACGAAGGCTTCGTGCTGCCCATCGCCATCCCGCAGAGCACGCGCGTGGCGATGCGGCGCAGCCCCGGCGCCAAGAGCCGGGTGCATGCCGTGGCCTATGGCCGCACGGTGGAGTTCGCGCCCGGCACGGACGCGCCCATGGGCCAGGACAACCCCTTTGCGCGCTACGTCAGCGGCACGCTGATCGAGATCGCGCACGAGGGTTTCCAAGTGCCGGCGCTGGACATCCTGGTGGTATCGGACGTACCCATCGGAGTGGGCCTGTCCTCCAGCGCGGCGCTGGAGGTGGCGGTGTTGCGCGCGCTGCGCGAGCTGCTGGAGCTGGACCTGGACGACGTGCGCATCGCGCAGGTGGCGCAGCGGGCGGAGATCGAGCATGCCGGCGTGCGCTGCGGAATCATGGACCAGATGGCCTCCAGCCTGGCCGACACGCGCAGCGCGCTGTTCCTGGACACGCGCACGCTGCGCCGCCAGCTGGTGCCGCTGCCCGAAGGCAGCTCGGTGCTGGTGATGGACTCGGGCGTGGCCCGCTCGCTGGCCACCAGCGGGTACAACCAGCGCCGGGCCGAGTGCGAGGCCGCCGCCGCCGCGCTGGGCGTGCCGGCGCTGCGCGACGTGGAGTACGTCTCGGCCGTGGAGCAACTCGGCGACGAGACGCTGCGCCGCCGCGCGCGGCATGTGGTGAGCGAGAACCAGCGCGTGCTGTCAGCCGCGGCAGGCTGCGACGCGCGGGGTTTCGGCACGCTGATGAACGCCTCGCACGCGAGCCTGCGTGACGACTACGAGGTCTCGGTCCCTGAAGTGGACCGCCTGGTGGAGCTGTTGCAACAGCACCCGGCCGTGTTCGGCGCGCGCATGACCGGAGCGGGTTGGGGCGGCGCCTGCGTGGCGCTGTGCCAAGCCGGGATGCAGGAAGACGTGGCGCGTGCGGTGCTGCCGGCCTACGCGGCGGGCGGTGGCCACGGGCGGGCGCTGGTGCCGGAACTCGAAGACGAGGGCGAGGGCTGACAAGAAACGCCATCCCGTAGCCGCGGGCGCCTGACCTGGTGCCCCAATTTCCACAAAGGTTTCAGCGCGCATGGATTCCGGCTTTCGCCGGGATGACGGCAGTTTTTCCGAGGCCCGCGAGGATTTCAGGCCCGCAAGGCAAAACGCCCCGACCAGGGGATGGTCGGGGCGTTTGGCGGGGATATTAGCCTGACGATGTCCTACTTTCACACGGGAATCCGCACTATCATCGGCGCTGAGGTGTTTCACGGTCCTGTTCGGGATGGGAAGGGGTGGGACCACCTCGC
>Ga0065721_10004454_pt1 | contig 27760 bp, 20 predicted proteins | sample Mesricmetagenome_FD_59108 | JGI IMG/M metagenome (GOLD analysis project Ga0065721, IMG submission 59108) | Mesophilic microbial community from rice straw/compost enrichment Sample: eDNA_1 v2 (version 2) | ecosystem: Engineered > Solid waste > Grass > Composting > Bioreactor | place: USA: Davis... | reverse complement strand
GTGCTCGGTCCGGATTGGACGAACGAGCCGCAGACGTTCGGATGGGGCGTGCCGGGAGGCTTCGACGACTGGTTCCCGACGCGGTTCAACGCGGACAATATCGCTACCATGAAGCAATTCGGAGACCGATACGCACCGTTCGAATTCGACTACCTGTACAACTTCGGAGGCGCTGACGGCGAGCTTGGAAGAGCAGCCGCCCAGAAGTTCCCGGACAACAAGAAGAGCGTCGACGCCTACCGGTTTCCGTTCCTGTGCCCGGCGCATCCTTACACGCACGATTTCCACGTGAGGCGGGATGCGGAGCTGCAGCGGACAGTAGGAGTAGACGCGATCTATTACGACATCTCCGCCAACAACATTATGAAAATATGCATGGACGATTCCCACGGCCATCCGGTCGGATCCGGCAGGCTGATCGAAGAGGCTTATCGCCGCAATTACGCGGACACGAAAGCCGAGATGCAGGGGATCGCGGGCAAATACGTGCCGATGGGCACGGAAATGATCAACGAAACGATGCTGGAGCTGATCGACTACTACCAGGCCCGCGCTGGCGGACAGCCGGCTGCGCCGCTCGAAGGGTATCCGATCCGAGATTTCCTGAAGTCGGGCGAAGCCGAGCTCATCCCGATGTTCGCCTACGTGTACCACGAGTACGGGGCGCTGCGGATGGACGGCTGGGGCAAGCTGACGGAGGAGATCGGGCAGCTCTATTATTTTACGGCGGCTAGAACGTACTTGTGGGGCGGCCTTTACGAGCTGAACTACGAATACAGCCCGATGGAAGCTTTGGATGGACGGGAGAACTCGCCGGAGGAGCATTACTATAAATTCGATCCGCGCGGGTACGCTTTCTCGCCAGAGCGAGCCGATTACTTGGGCATGTATGCAAGGCTCCGGGTCGGCGCCGCGAATCGTTATTGGGCGTATGGCCGGATGCTGCGGCCGCTACCTATCGAATGCTCCCGAATCCGAATGGATTGGTTTCATTATAATCACGGCAAGGAAACGCCGGAATACAACGATTCCGGCGAGGTTACGGTCGATGCGGTCGTGCATTCCGCATGGGCGTACAAGGACGAGAGCATGGCTCTGTTCTTCGCCAATGTCAGCTCCGAGCCGCAACTGGTGCGCGCTCAGCTCGCGTCCGATCGGATAGGGGAAGGTGAATGGAAAGCGAGGTTATATACGGGAAGCGATGCGGAGCTGCCGCTTCAGTGGACGCTTACGGAGTCGGGAGAGCTCGAGCTTGAGCAGCCGCCGCGCACGGTTGCGATGCTGGAGAGGAGGTGAGCGAGCTTCGCGTCCGTCTGTCTAATCGAAGTTCAACTTAGTCAGTCATCAGGAATCCTAACTAATGGTCATGGAGGAAGGAACGAATGATGAAGAAGAACCGAGTAGGGACAGCTTTGCTTGCACTCACCGTAGCCGCAGCTACGATCGCGATCGGCAGCGCGTCGGCGCTTACGCCGACGGGGACGACCATGATCGCTAGAGTAACGGGTGCGACTCCCGCAGGAGAGACGATGCCGAACCCGAACCAGACGGCGGCCAACTACAACGTTGGCGGGACCGACCTGGGCATTATCTGGGACAAGGGCGGAGGACAATACTTCGTTGCCTTCGGCGATACGAACGATACCGCCGGCAACTGGACGCGCAGCAACGTGCTCGCGATCTCGTCGGATACGAACCTGTCTGACGGCCTGACGTTCAGCACGATGATCCAAAGCTCCCCAGGCTACGCGAAGGAAATTCTGCCATCCAAGAAAATCAATAACGATGAAATGACGGTTATACCGACGGCCGGCGTTACGGTCGGATCAAGACATTACATTCATTACATGTCCGTCAACCATTGGGGACCTGCAGGCGTATGGTTCACGAATTACTCCGGCATCGCCTATTCGGACGACAACGGCCAGAATTGGACGAAGAGCCCTACGGCCAGATGGAACAACAACAAGACGACATGGGATAACAAATTCCAAATGGCGGCGTTCCTGAAGGACAGCGGCTTCGTCTATATGTACGCGACTCCGAACGGCCGCTTCGGCGACACCTACCTGGCGCGAGTCCCGGAGAACAACCTGCTCAACATCGGCGATTACCGGTATTGGGACGGCAACGGCTGGTCGACCAGTCAAGCCGCCGCCCGTCCGGTTGCGATCGGCGTCGCCAGCGAAATGTCCGTCGCCTACAATAGCCATTTCCAACGTTACATCATGACGTATTTGAACGAGGACCGCCAAGCGATCGTCTTGCGGGATGCGCCTACGCCGGTCGGTCCTTGGAGCGGGGAGAAAATCCTCGTGCCGGGCAACTTCACCGGGCTGGGACAATACAACGCCTTCATGCATCCGCTGTCGAATAGCGGACCGGACTTATATTTCATCATGTCGACCTGGTATCCCGACTACAACACGCACCTCATGAAGGCGACGTTGACGGCTGACATGCTCGGCGACAATATCATCTCCGATCCGAGCTTCGAGACGCAGACGGCAACGCCGGTCGAGGCGCCGTGGTATACGACGGGAGAGGGAGGCATTGACCGGAATCTCGGCTTCGCCCGCACCGGACAGAACAACGGTTACGTGCGCAACGGAAGCGGATGGAACGCGATCAAGCAACGAATCGTCGTGCAGCCGCGGACGAACTACACGCTGAAGGGCTGGGTACGTACGTCAAGCAACAATACCGAAGGCTACTTCGGTGTCCGGCTGCCGAACGACGGCGCCGTCATCAGCGAGACGAGCTTCGGTTACCTGCCGAACTATACGGAGCTTACCGTGAATTTCAACTCCGGAGACAACTCCGTCGTTGAGCTGTATGCCGGATTATGGGCGAACGGAGACACGTGGCTGCAGCTGGACGACGTCAGCGTGACGAGGGAAGCTAACCTCGTCGCCCACGCCGGCTTCGAATCTCAGCCGACCTCGTCGCTCACTTCTCCATGGTACGCGAACGGGAATGCGGGCGTCGATCGGAATCTCGGGTTCGCCCGTACGGGAGCGAACAACGGCTTCGCCCGGTACACAAGCGGATGGAACGCGATCAAGCAGGAAGTGTTCGTCGAGCCGAACAAGAGCTATACGCTGTCGGCTTGGGTACGCACGTCTCCTAACAATAACGACGGCTACTTCGGGGCGAGGCTGTTGAACGGAGGAGCGGTATTAAGCGAGGTTCCGTTCGGCAATCTGCCGAACTATACGAAATTAACGGTTACTTTCAACTCCGGCAACAACCATAGCCTTGAAATTTATGCGGGCATGTGGGCGACCGGGGACATGTGGATTCAAGCGGATGACTTTGTGCTAACGAAAAACTAGACGTCAGGCGCGGAGCCGCGGCCAAGGCTGCGGCTCTTAGCCATAGGGCGCGAATGGACAGCGAAGGAGAGAACAGCGATGAAGGCGCTAGTCATAGAGAAACCGCATCATGCGGTCGTAAAGGAAGTTCCATACCCTACCCCTAGCGAGGGGGAAGTAGTTATCGCGGTCGATCGGGTCGGTATTTGCGGCACCGATTTTCATATTGTCGAAGGGGAGTTTCTATCGCCCTATCCGATCGTTCCAGGCCATGAGTTCTCGGGTACGATTCACGAGATCGGCGCAGGGGTGGAAGGGTTCAACCTAGGAGACCGGGTGACGGCGGATCCGTCTCTATTCTGCGGACGGTGCGTCTATTGCCTGACGAACCGGGGCAACCAGTGCGACAATTGGGGCGCGCTCGGCAATACCGTTGCCGGCAGCATGGCCGAATACGTGAAGGTGCCGGCCCGCAACGTCGTCACCATCCCAGACAGCATGTCGATGGCGACAGCCGCATTCATCGAGCCGATGGCTTGCGTCGTGCATGCGATGAATCGGCTGCAGCTGCAGGCAGGCCAATCCGTGCTGTTGTTCGGCGCAGGCGCGATGGGGCTGCAGCTGGTTCAGTCATTGTCCCGTCTCGGAGCTTCTCGCCTTACCGTCGTCGACGTGTCGGAACGCAAGCTGGAGCTGGCGAAGTCTCTCGGTGCGACGGAAGCGGTGAACGTCCGGAACAAAGCCGCGTTGGCCGGCCGCAAGTACGACGTCGTCGTGGATGCGACGGGCATTCCGGCCGTGATCGAGGAAGCTTTCGGCTACCTCGGCAAGACGGCCAAGTATTTGCAGTTCGGCGTGACGCCGAAGGACGAGCACGTTCGCGTTAACCCGTTCGATCTCTATAACAAGGATTGGACGATTCTCGGCTCCATGGCGATCAATTATACGTTCCTGAACGCGTTCGATTGGGTGAGGGAAGGCCGCGTTCTGCTCGAGCCTCTCGTGTCCAAGGTGATCACGCTGGAAGAGACGCCGGAGTTTCTCGCCACACCGAAAGATCCGGAGCTGCTGAAGGTGCAAATCCGGATTCGTTAACGGGGGGAATGACGAGACATGGTTCGTTCATTGACGGAAAACATCGTATTCGGCGTCTCGTACTATCCCGAGCATTGGCCGCGGGAACGCTGGCCGGAGGATGTACGCCTCATGAAGGATGCCGGCATTCGAGTGCTCCGTCTAGCCGAGTTAGCCTGGTCGTTCCTCGAACCGAAGGAAGGGACGTTCGCCTTCGACTGGCTCGACGAATTCATCCGCCTCGCGGGAGACAACGGGCTCCAGATCGTGCTCGGAACGCCGGGGGAAGCATCCCCGGTGTGGCTGCGCCATCGTCATCCGGAAGTCGTTCGCACGGACGAGTTCGGCCGCATTCACGGCGGCAGAGGGATGCATTGCCATAACAGTCGGGTGTTCCGCCGGTTCATGGGTCGGCTGACCGATGCGATGGCTGCCCATTATGCCGGCAATCCCGACGTCATCGGCTGGCAGGTCGATAACGAGCTGCGTAGCGTGGAGTGCTATTGCGCGGAATGCGCGGATGCGTTCCGCGAATGGCTGAAGGAGCGGTACGTGACGATCGACCGAGTGAACGAGGCGTGGGGAACGCGGTTCTGGAGCCAAGTCTACAACGAGTGGGACGAGATGGAGCTCCCTTCTGCCGACAGGCTGACGGTATCGGTCAGCCAGAAGCTGGACTACATGCGATTCTGTTCCGAATCGACGGTCCGGTACGTGGAGGAGCTGGCGCACCTAATTAAGGCGCGTGCTCCGCACACGTTCGTGACGCATAACTCGCTTGGATGGTGGTATCCCGGATTGGACCTGCGCGCGCTTGCCGGGAAGCTTGATTTCATCGGCATGGACTCGTACCCGAACGTGGACGCGGACAACATGGAGACGAGCGCGAGCCACGATTTTCATCGATCGGTCAAACACGGCCCGTATTGGATCATGGAGCAGAAGAACGGTTACTTCAATTACGCGCCGTACAATCTGGCGATCGAGCCCGGCGTTGTCGGCTTCTGGACTCTTCAGGACATCGCAAGAGGGGCGAACGGAATTCTGTACTATCGCTGGCGGTCGAATCGATACGGCGCGGAGCAGAATCCGAACGGCATCTTGCGCCATGACGGGACGCCCCGACGGGTCTACGAGGAAATCAAAGACTTGGCCGGCAAGCTGGCAGACATAGGTCCGCTGCTCTCGGGAGCCGAGGTAGCGGCCGACTGCGCGATCGTGTTCAGCTACGATCAGTGGTGGGCGTTCAACGTTCATCGGCAATATCCGAATTTCGACTACCGCGAGCATCTGATGGCTTACTACAAGCCGCTCGTACGTATGGGGTTCACGGCGGATCTCGTCGGGCCTGACGAAGATCTGAGCGGCTATCGCATGGTCGTCGTGCCGGCATTCCTCATGATGAAGGATGAAATCCGAGTCAATCTGGAGCGCTATGCCGCCGGTGGAGGATGCGTCGTCGTGTCGGCCCGAAGCGGAACCCGTACGTGGGAGAACGTAACGATCGATACGGCGTGGCCTGGGCTGTTGTCCGAATTGACAGGCATCCGCGTAGAGGAGTTCGAGGTGCTCCCTGAGCGGATGACGAATGAAGTCGCTTGGGAAGGGCGCGACTATGAGGTGAGCGGTTGGCTGGAAATGCTGACGCCGGTAATGGCCGAGCCAATCGCTGCTTACCGACATAAATTTTATGCGGGGAAACCCGCGATAACCCGCCATGCGTTCGGCCGGGGAGCGGTTTATTACGTCGGGGTGACGGATGGCGAAGAGCTGATCAACGATCTGCTGCGCCATGCAGCCGCAACCGATTGCGGCATGACGCCGGCGGATTTGCCGGAAGGCGTGTTCGTCACGCGGCGTAGCAGACCGGAAGCGACATTCACGTTTTATATGAACGCGACCGGCAAGAGCAGGACCGTCACGGTCATAGAGCCAGGGCGGGACGTCCTGAACGGCAGGTCGGCGGAAGGTGAAGTCTCGTTAAGCGGGTATGAAGTACTGATCGTTCAATCGTAATTGGCGATGCAAAGGGGGATAATCGCATGCCGCAGGTAACCTACAACTTCGAGTATGAACGCAAGCTGAAAATATGCTTCATCGGCGCGGGCGGCCATTCGTTCCGCAACGTGTATCCGGCGTTCCAGTATGCGCCGGTCGATCTGGTTGCCGTCTGCGACGTCGACGGGAACAAGGCTGCTGCCTATGCCCGCCAGTTCGGGGCGCTCAGGCACTACACCGACCACAAGGAGATGTTCAGAGCAGAGAAGCCGGACGCCGTCTTCATCGTAACTGCCTATCATCAGGACGGTAGAGTGCAGGCAACCGATCTGGCGATGGACGCGCTCGAAGCAGGGGTGCACGTGTGGATGGAGAAGCCGACGGCGTCCAGCGTGGAGGAAGTGGGGCGCCTCATGGAAGCGAGCGAGAGAACAGGCCGATACGTCATGACCGGTACGAAGAAAATCTTCTTCCCTTCCATTGAGAAGGCGAAGCAAATCATCTCTTCGCCCGAGTTCGGACGTCCGTCCTCCATCTACATCCGCTACCCGCAGGACCTGCCGCCGTTCGAGGAACGCGCCGACCTGCCTCGAATGAAGTGGGTGCTGGATCATATTTTCCACCCGGCATCGATACTGCATTACTTGATGGGTCCGATCCGCAGCTTCCGCTACGAGAGGGAGCCGTTCAACGGCGGCAGCGTTACGATGCTGCAGTTCGCCTCCGGCGCGGTCGGCACGATGCACCTGTGCGCGGGCATATCGGGGAGCGGGCCGCTTGAGCGGCTGGAAGTGGTCGGAGAAGGCGCCAACGTCGTCGTGGACAACGGTGTGCGCGTCTCTTATTACCGCAAGGCGGAGCGTCCGGCTTACGGCCGGTCGGCCTCCTACCTCGTCCGCGACGACGAAGCTCCGCTCGTGTGGGAGCCGGAATTTTCGCTGGGGCAGCTGTACAACAAAAACATTTTCTATCTCGGCTACGTGCCGGAAGTGCTTTATTTTTGCGATAGCGTAATGAACGGGGTTCCTCCGGCCAAAGGCTCGCTTGCGGATTCGCTCGAAATTCTCAAGCTATTCGAAGGATACCGGAATACGCCGGCTGGAGAGCTCGGCATCTTGAACGACTAAGGGGGAAGCGGTTCATGGCGACCGTATCGGATTTGCGGGAAGGCAAGCGTGTACTCGATATGGATTGGGGCAAAATCCAGTGGCTGCTCGGGCGGGAGATCGACTCCGAATGCGAAATGACGTTCGGCATGGTGTACATTAACGCCGGCGACTCGAATCCTCGGCATTACCACCCGAACTGCGAGGAGATCATCTTCGTGCTGTCCGGTGAATGCGACCATACGCTAGGCGACGAGACGATTCATCTTGAGCCGGGCATGATGCTCCGGATCCCTAGAGGCGTGCCGCATAACGCGGCGGTCACCGGATGGGAGCCGTGCCGCATGATTATCGCGTACTCGTCGCCGGATAGGCAGACGATGGGAGAAGGAGGCAACTAGACATGTTAAAAGGCATTTCCAAACGCATTTCGCCCGAACTGATCAAGTTGATGATGGAGATGGGACATGGCGACGAGCTCGTGCTCGGGGACGGCAACTTCCCTGCGGCCAGCCACGCGAAGAGGCTCGTCCGCTGTGACGGCCAAGCGATTCCGGAGCTGCTCGAGGACATCTTGAGCTTGTTCCCGGTCGATACGAATGCTCAGCACGCGTTCGCGGTAATGAGAGTAGACCCGGGCGATCCCGTGGCGACCCCGATCTGGGAGCGGTATCGGAGCATCGCGACTGAACGGGCCGGCTCAAGCAAGCCGTTCGAGGAGATGGAGCGTCAGGCGTTTTACAACCGGGTCAAGGAAGCGTATGCGGTCGTCGCCACGAGCGAAAGCGCGTTGTACGCCAATTTGATCATTCGCAAAGGGGTCGTCTAACGGCTTCGATACAGGGGGGCAGGCGGGTTGTGATGAGATTAAGAAGATTTACCGCTAAAAGTTGGGCGGCGGCGGTGCTGGCGGGAGGGGTTCTGCTCGCGTCCGCATGCAACAACTCGGACAACGGTTCGGGCAACAACGGGCCTACGATCACGCCTGACGGAAAGGCGATTCCGCAAGAGAGCACGTTCTTCTCGACCGTTCAACTGGAGCCGAGCTCGACGTACCCGACGTTCAGCGACGGGGATCTATGGCCGGTCGCGTGGTCGGACGACGACCATCTGTATTCGGTGAACGGTGACGGCAAAGGGTTCGACTATAGCATGGATTGGGCGGACATCGTCGCGAACCGGATTACGGGCTCGGCTAGCGACCAAAGCCTGGACGGGGTACGGCTGGCAGAAGGGGATAAAGTGGCCCGCGTGTGGAGCGATCCCGCCCGGTACAATCGGAAGCCTACAGGCATCGTATCCGTTGACGGCACGCTGTACTTGGCCGTGCAGGATCTGAACAAGGACGACTCGGGCGGCGGTAACGCGGGCAGCGATATTTTCAACGAAGCGCCTGCCGCTTCTATATACAAGTCCACCGACAAGGGGATAACGTGGACGCACGCCGGGGATTCGCCGATGTTCAAGGATCATGTGTTCACGACGATCATGTTCCTCGATTACGGCAAGGACGGGGCGAACAACACGTTCGACGATTACGTCTACGCGTACGGCATGGACAACAACTGGCGGGATTCGTTCAACGACGTCGTTTCGGATCCGACGAAGCTGTACTTGGCCCGGATGCCGAAGGCTCGCATTCAGGACGCATCGGCTTGGGAATATTACGCCGGCGATCTGAACGGCAAAGCGAAGTGGACGGAACCGGGCGACATCGCGGGACGTAAGCCGGTGCTGCAGGACGACCGGCGCGTCTATACGGACCGCCTGTCCGAAGGTCTGGGCAACCTGTCGGTCATCTCCCAAGGCAGCATCGTGTACAACAAGCCGTTAAAGAGGTACGTGTACACCTCGTGGACGGAGTTCACGTTCGAGTTCTACGAGGCGCCGAAGCCTTGGGGACCGTGGAAGAGATTCTATACGGCTGATTTCGGAGACTATCCGTGGACGCAGGACAAATACGGCGGCTACGCAACGGTTATCCCGTCCAAGTTCATCAGCGATGACGGTCAGGAAATGTGGGTGCAATCGAACACGTTCATGGGCCTAGTGAATAACTACAATTTCTCGCTCCGCAAGCTGACGGTGACGCCTTACGAGAAGTCGAAGGCGAGCAACAAGAAGAGCGGAGACAATCTCGCATCGCCATCCTACAATCCGGATATCGCGCCGGTATCCCGTACGCTGGGCAACGGCGGTCTCGCCCGGCTGAACGACGGGACAACCGACCTATCGCTCGACAGCTTCAACGGGGAGCGGAAGACAGAGGACTGGTGGGGCTACGCCTGGCCGCAAGCTTATCGGATGAATAAGGTCGTATACAAGGCGGGGCAGACAGATTCGGACGAAGGCGGATGGTTCGCGGACGTGAAGGTGCAAGTGAGACAGAACTTCAAATGGGTGGACGTCGAAGGCGCGACCGTGTCTCCGGCGTATCCCGCGGATGCTTCGGCAGCAGACGGGACGTTCACATTCGCTTTCGAAGATACGTGGGGAGACGGCGTTCGAATCGTCGGCAAGCCTGGCGGCGAATCGGCGTATACGTCTATCGGGGAGCTTGAAGTCTACTATTCCGAATAAAAAGGTGGCAAGATCACGATGACGATAACAACAGACGGAAGCAAAGCGCAAGCTAGGTCCATCGGCCGCACGTATCCTGGAAGCGCGACGGAAGCCGTGTTCCCGCTCGGCGGTATCGGCACGGGCAACGTCTCTCTCGGAAGCAGAGGGCAACTGAGAGACTGGGAGATATTCAATTCGCCGGCTAAAGGGGCGATGATGCCGAACACCTTCTTCGCCGTTCGCGTACAGCCGGAAGGCGGCAAAGCGATTAGCAGAGTACTAGAATCGAAGCTGCTGCCGCCGCACTCGCTCTCTCACGGCTACCATCCGCTGAGCGCAGGCGGGCTGCCGAGAATGGACCGGTCGGAGCTATCGGGGATCTATCCGGTAGCGACAGTCAGGTTCGAGGACGACAAGCTGCCGATTCAAGTCGAGCTGGAGGCTTTCACGCCGATGATTCCGCTGAATGCGGATGACTCGGGCATTCCCGGCGCTTACCTGACGTATCGGATCACGAACGTCGGCGACCGGCCGGCCGAGGTCGTCGTCGCTGGCTCGCTAATCAATCCAGTCGGAGGCCTTACCTACGACAAGTTCGGCAATCTTCATCCGGAGATGCCTTGCGGCAGCAACGTGAACGAGTTAAAGCAGGAAGCGTCCTTATCCGGACTTTACATGCACTCGAGCAAATGGGAACCGAGCGACCTCAAGTTCGGCAATCTCGCGCTCATGACGACAGGCGGCAACGTGACGTTCAAAAGAGCGTGGCTGCGGGGCGCCTGGTACGATTTTCTTCAGGAGTTCTGGGACGATTTCACTTCCGACGGACGGCTGACCGATCTCGGCTACGAGACGCCTTCGGAGGAGCATCGGACCGACACCGGCTCGCTCGGCGTCGTCGCGCAGCTCGAGCCGGGAGAAACGAAGGACTTCGAATTCGTGCTGTCCTGGTACTTCCCGAACCGAATTAACGGCTGGTATCACGATATCCGGGTCACGACTCCCGGCAAGGAAAATACGCGCAACTATTATGCGACTAAGTTTGGCGATGCATGGGAGGCAGGCGCGTACTTGCTGCATAACCGGCAGCGGCTGCGGGAGGAGACGTTCCGGTTCCGCGACGCGCTCTCTTCCACTACGCTGCCTGAGCCCGTCGTCGACGCGCTTGCCGGCAACATCCCCGTGCTGCGGAGCACGACCTGCTTCCGGCTGGAGGATGGCAGCTTCTTCGGTTACGAAGGAACGTTCGACGACTTGGGAAGCTGTGACGGCACGTGCACGCACGTCTGGAATTACGAGCAGACGCTGGCGTTCCTCTATCCCGAGCTGGAGCGGAGCATGCGGCGGATCGAGTTTCTAGATGAGACGGACGAGACCGGCTACATGGCGTTCCGCGCGAGGAATCATTTCGGGCACGTCTGGATGTGGAACGGCGGCATCGCTCCGGCTGCGGCGGACGGTCAGCTCGGCTCGGTCATGCGCCTCTATCGGGAATGGAAGCTGTCGGGCGACGACGCGTTCCTGATGGAGCTGTGGCCGATTGCGCAGCGTTTGGTGTCGTACGCCCTCCGGCAGTGGGACACGGACGGCGACGGCGTGCTGGACGGCGAGCAGCACAATACGTACGATATCGAGTTCTACGGTCCAAACCCGCTCACGGGATTCATGCTGCTCGGCGCCTTGAAGGCCGCGGCCGAGATCGCGGATTACCTTGGCGATACGGAAGCTTCGCGTCGGTACGCGGAACAGGCAGCGGCAAGCTCCGAGCGGCTGTGCGAGCTGACGTGGAACGGAGAGTTCTTCATCCAGCGGCTTGACGATCCGGACCGTTACAAGTACCAGCACGGAGAAGGCTGCCTCTCGGACCAATTGCTCGGCCAACAGCTTGCCCACTTATACGGCCTTGGCGATCTTGCGGACAGGGAGAAGCTGGATAGCGCCATTCGGGCCGTCTACGGCTACAACTTCCTGACCGACTTCTCGGAGCACGCGAACTGCCAGCGCACGTACGCTTTGAACGACGAGCAAGGCTTGCTGCTGTGCTCGTGGCCGAACGGAGGCCGTCCGAAGCTGCCGTTCGTCTATTCGGACGAAGTATGGACAGGCATCGAGTATCACGTCGCGACAGAGCTCATCTACCAAGGGGCGCTGACCGAAGCGCTGACGATCGTAGAAGCGGTACGCGCGCGGCAGGACGGCTTCAAGCGCAGTCCTTGGAACGAAGTCGAGTGCGGACATCACTATGCGAGGTCGATGTCCAGCTGGGGGCTGCTGATCGCGCTCAGCGGGTTCAAGTTCGATATGGCGCGCGGACGCATGAGCTTCGATCCGGTCGTGAACGAAAGCGAATTCCGTACGTTCTGGAGCACAGGCAAAGGCTGGGGCGTCTATCGGCAGCATAAGGACGAAGAGACCGGCCGCCTCCGCTTCGAGGTCGAGGTGCTGTACGGCGACTTGACCGGCGTGGAAGTGTCGGCTTGCGGCTATTCCATTACGTTATAACTTTCGGCGAAAAAGGGGATTTCAACGATGGCATTGCAACGAACGGCGTTCGAGCAGCTCCCGCTCGGCAGCATCAAGCCGGCTGGCTGGCTGCGAGACCAATTGCTCATCCAGGCGGACGGCTTCACCGGCCACCTGGACGAGCATTGGGCGGATGTCGGGCCGGACAACGGCTGGCTCGGCGGAACGGGCGACAGCTGGGAGAGAGGTCCCTACTATCTAGACGGACTGTTGCCGCTCGCTTACTTGCTGGAGGACGACAAGCTCATCGCCAAAGCGAACCGCTGGGTCGAGTGGGCGCTGTCCAGCCAGCGGGAAGACGGCGGCTTCGGGCCGGCGTTCATTCATACGGTGAACCAAGAAGTGAACCGCCGGATCGACTGGTGGCACTATATGATCATGCTGAAGGTGCTCATGCAGCACGAGGAAGCGACAGGCGACGCTCGCGTCGTTCCGTTCCTCGTCCGGTATATGCGTTACGTGCACGGCATGATCGAGGCGAATCCTCTGGAAGGCTGGGCGCAAACTCGCGGCGCCGAAATGCTCCTGTGCATCGTCTGGCTGTACAAGAAGACGAACGAATCGTTCCTCTTGGAGCTGGCGGACATCGTGGCGAAGCAGACGACGGATTGGACGGGGATTCTGCACGACTTCCCGTTCTGGCGCAAAGTCGAGCACTGGGACTGGCGGACGCACGTCGTCAACGTCGCCATGGGAGTCAAGACGCCCGGCGTCCTGTATGAGCTTACGGGCGATCCGCATCAGCTAGAGGCGGTGAAGCGGGGCATCGCCAGCTTGATGACGTATCACGGTCAAGCTCACGGCATGTTCTCCGGCGACGAATGGCTGTCGGGAACGCATCCTTCGCAGGGCGTCGAGTTGTGCGCCGTCGTAGAGTACATGTACACGATGGAGCAGCTCGTCCGCGTGTTCGGCGACGGCGCGTTCGGGGACATTCTGGAGAAAGTCGCGTTCAACGCGCTGCCCGCGGCAATCTCGACGGACTGGACGTCGCATCAATACGACCAACAGGTGAACCAGATCGTCTGTAACGTCGCGAAGCGGGATTGGAGCAACAACGAGGAAGCGAACCTGTTCGGATTGGAGCCGAACTTCGGCTGCTGTACGGCTAACATGCACCAAGGCTGGCCTAAGCTGGCCTCCCATGCGTGGATGGCCGCTTCCGGCGGGGGGGTAGCGGCGGTCAGCTACGTCCCTTGTAGCGTGAAGGCTGCGGTCGGCTCCGGAGCGAACGTGCAGCTTGAAGTCGATACGGCCTACCCGTTCAGGGAGACGGTTGAAATTCTCGTGAAGCTGGACCGTTCCGAAGCATTCACGCTGCATCTGCGTATTCCGGCATGGTGCGGGCGGCCTTCGCTTCAGGTAAATGGGGAGAAAATCGAGCTCACGTCAGTCAATGGTTACGCAACAGTTGAGCGTACATGGCAGGACGGCGACGTGCTATTGTTGACGCTGCCGATGGACATCAAGCGCAGCGTACGCGGCTCGTACGCCGTCAGCGTGGAACGGGGACCGCTCGTCTACGCGCTTCCGATCGGGGAGAACTGGCAGTTGCTCAAGCAGCGCGCACGATTCCACGATTGGGAGGTGTATCCCGCCACGGCGTGGAAATACGGCTTGCTGGAGAACGGCGAATTCCGCGCGGTCGAAGCGCCGATCCCGCAACAGCCGTTCGACGCTCGGCACAGCCCGGTCAAGATTATCGCTCAAGGGCAGCTCGTCCGCAACTGGCGGATGGTCGGCAACAGCGCCGACGCCCCGCCGCTCGTGCCGGATACGGAAGGTCAGCCGGACGTCGAATTGGAGCTCGTGCCTTACGGTGGCGCGAAGCTGAGAATCGGAGAGTTCCCATCGATTCGAAGAAATTAGCAAAAGTTCGGTGACAATGGCTCCCAGCGCACCAAAGGGCTCATCGCGCACCTGCAGTTTGACTAACCCGAACTACAGCGCACCAAAGGGCTCATCGCGCACCTGCAGTTTGACTAACCCGAACTACAGCGCACCAATGGACTCAAAGCGCGTCTGCAGTTTGAATAACCCGAACTACAGCGCACCAAAGGGCTCATCGCGCTCCTGCAGTTTGACTAACCCGAACTACAGCGCACCAAAGGGTCATCGCGCACCTGCAGTTTGGCTTATCCGAACTGCAGCCAGGGCAGGGCTAGTCCATGTAACCAACCACCACCATTCAAACATAAGAGAGGATGCTGCACATGAACGCTTTTAACGGATTGGATTTAGGCTTGGGGAATTTGGCGCGACTGTCGAATGCAAAGACGAGATCGATCAGCCCGGAGAATTTCACGGGGGAGAAAGGCAAGGGAGGCATGGCGATGACAGGCACGGGCGCTGGTCCGTCCCGCGAGCTCGGGCTCGGCTGGAAGGTTTCTCCCTCCGTCGAGATTGAACCCGGCGCCACGTTCACGATGGGCGAGATTGAAGGGCCAGGCGCGATCCAGCACATCTGGCTGACGTGCTTCCCGACGTTCTGGCGGAACATGATCTTCCGCATCCATTGGGACGGAGAGGAGCATCCGTCGGTCGAGGTGCCGGTCGGCGATTTCTTCTGTAACGGCTGGCAGGAGCGGACGAACGTCAACTCGCTGCCGATCGCGGTGAATCCGGCCGGAGGCATGAACAGCTACTGGCAAATGCCGTTCCGCCGTTCCGCCAAAGTGACGATGGAGAACCGTTCGCCCGACAAGGCGGTGCTCTATTATCAGATCGATTACACGCTCACGGAAGTGCCGGACGACACCGCTTATTTCCATGCTTCGTGGCGCCGGACGAACCCGGTCCCTTACGAGGAAGTATTCACGGTGTTGGACGGCGTGCAAGGCAAAGGGCATTTCGTCGGCACGTATCTCGCATGGCAGGTGAACAATAACGGCTGGTGGGGCGAAGGCGAGATCAAGTTCTATATGGACGGCGACGGCGAGTTCCCGACGATCTGCGGTACGGGCACCGAGGACTACTTCGGAGGCGCCTGGAACTGGGAACAGCCGCTGGGCACGTATTCGACGTATTCGACACCTTACCTTGGCATGCATCAGGTGATTAAACCCGATGGCTTGTATCGGGCTCAACAACGCTTCGGCATGTACAGATGGCACGTCATGGACCCGATCCGGTTCGAGAGCGACCTGCGCGTGACGATCCAGGATCTCGGCTGGCGCTCCGGCGGACGGTACTTGCCGCAGATGAGCGATATCGCCGCCACGGCGTTCTGGTATCAGGCCGAGCCTCATGCGCCGTTCCAACCGCTTCAAGGGGAAGATGAGCGGGAAGTGATCTAACCGGCGCCGCAAAGCCATTGAACGAATCCGCGCAAGGTGATAGTGTGGAAGGGAGAGAGAAACCGGCAGCGCGAATCGGACTGCCAGCAACACGGAGGAGCCGATGAACAAGCATACGATCTACCAAATCGCAGAACGCGTAGGCGTCTCCCCTTCCACCGTATCGCGGGCTTTGTCGGGAAGAGGCTACTGCGGCGAGGCGACGAGAGCCAAAATCGTCAAAGCGGCGCAAGAAATGAACTACGCCCCCGACAGCGCCGCCAAGACGCTGAAAATGAGGCGGACGAACAAAATTATTTTCGCCGTCCCCGATATATGCAACCCGTTCTACTTCGATATGATCAACGGGATCAATCAGGTGCTGGAGGAACACGGTTACCTGATGATTCTGTTCTACACGAAGCATAATCTAGCGGAAGAGCTGAAGGCGATCCAGAACTTACGGGAGAAGGTCGCCGACGGCATGATTATGGTCAGCTTCAACTTCTGCGAAGAGAACATCGGAGCCATTAACGCGCTGAACGCGCCGGTCGTGCTAACGAACCAGTACGTCTCGCCGTCCGGAGAGGACCGGTTCGATTACGTGTACGTCGATACGTATTCGGGCATTCGGCTGGCGACCGAGCACTTGATCGAGCAAGGAATCGAGCGGATCGCGTACGTCGGCGGCAGCTTGGCCGAGCAAACCGGTTACCAACGGTTCTGCGGTTACAAGGAAGCGATGCAGGACGCGGGCTTCGCCATAGATGATCGAAGAATCGCCGAATCGGACTACACGGAGCAAGGCGGATACTTGTCCGCCCGCAAGCTGCTAGCGTTGCCGGATCGCCCCGAGGGCATCGTGGCGGCCAACGATCTGATGGCGATCGGCATCATGAAGGCGTGCGAGGAAGCAGGCCTTCGCATTCCCGAAGACATCGCCGTCATCGGAATGGACAACCTGGACATCGCGTCCCGGGTATATCCGAAGCTGACGTCCGTCGCATTGAAGCAAGAGGAGATCGGCAGACAGGCTGCGCGGCTTGTCATGAGCCGACTCCTGGGGCACACGGTCGAGAACGGAGCGGTCAAGCTGCATCCGAGCTTGGTCGTCCGGGACTCAAGCGTTCGACAACGATAGGTGCATACGAGAAGAAACCTGGTCATCTGCATTGGACCAGGTTTCTTCTTGCATCTATATTCTATTCGGGCTTATTCGCCGATACGGCAACCGCGTCGAAAAACTCCTCCAGCGTAATGCCCTTGTCCATAATTTGCTTCGCAACGTCTTGGCCGACGTAACGAACGTGCCACGGCTCATACGTGTATCCGGTGATGTTCTCTTTGCCTTTCGGATAACGGATAATAAAGCCGTGCTCGGCGGCATGTTCGACGAGCCAGCGGCCTTCCTTCGTCTCGCCGTAGCTTTCCTCCAACCCGTAGCCTACGCTGGCGCTAGAGACGTCCATAGAGAGACCGGTCTGATGCTCGCTCTGACCGGCATGGGCGCTGAAACGCGCCGCTTCCTCTTCTCCGTGCTGGCTGACGTAATAAGCGAACAGCGATTTCTGCGTGGCGTAGGACCGGTAACCGGAGACGGCTTTGAGATCGATGTCCGCTTCCTCCGCCGCGGCGAAGAGCGACTCTAACGCGTCTGCCGCTTCCTTGCGCATCTGCTTCTTCGGTGAGTCGCCCGAGAAGGAGAAGGCGACCTTCGGAACAACAAGATCTTCCGGTTCGTAGGTCGACGGCAGGTTGCGTTGTTTGTTCGCGAGCACTAATGTGCTGTCCGCGTTCGTAACGACCGCAAGCCCTTGGTCGTTATTCGCGATCGTGCGGTCCGGCAGGTTAGCCATGACGAGCTCGCTTTGGGGAGGAGCGGTCGATTCCGGAGCCTCCTGCGATGACGCTGGCGCTGTCGCCGAAGATACCGGTGCCGAAGGCTCTGTCGTGCTATTTTTAGGCGTTCCGCCGTGTACTTGAGTCCATGCTCCGTATGCTACCAATAATGCGACAAGACCGAATAATAGTCTTCTTCGTTTCATAGCTGTCTGCCCACCCCGTATGACTGCTGTGTAGTCGAGTATGTTCATTATAGTTCGAGCGCGAGAAAGAAAATAGCGCATTTTGTCTTATTTTCACGAAAATGAGGCAGGAAATAGGTGGATATGCGTCAAAATGTACATATACAGAATACGGGAGGCTGTTGCGTGGATGATGAATCGCCGTCGTTGGTGGGGATACCTGCGAGTTCAAGTTTTATTGCTTATGATTGTCGTACTCTTTTTGCCTCTAGCGTTAGTCGGATGGTTCTATTATTCAACGATGAATTCCGATTTAAACAATATCGAGAGATCGCACGCAATGGAAGTGAACGCTTCCGCTCACCGTCTGGTCGAGCAGCTCGGCGAACAATTGTCGAGCTCGACGATCACGAACGCCAAATGGAAAGACAACTGGCAAGCGGTGAAGGATAAAGACGTATCTTGGATCGAAGAGAACGTTAACGTCTCGCTGGACATTATTCCGAACCTTAGCTTCGTCGCGACGGTCGATAACGACGGCAAGGTGCTTACGCAAGCAGGCGATATCGCGGAATTTACCGGGGAGCTCGCGGACAAGTCGATCTTGACGAAGCTGCAGACGACTCCGGACTTATTCGGCATGACGCAGACGAGCGAAGGCTTGGCCGTCTTAGCGGCGTCGCTCATTACCGACGAGCAAGAGACAGAGGTGCCTTCCGGCGTGCTCATCTTCGGAAGTCTGATCGACGATGAGGCGATGGCGGACATCGGCACGCTTCTGAACGCAGGCATCGCGATCAAGTCGGCAACCGGACAGAGAATTGGCAGCGACCCGGGAACGATCGGGCTGTTATCCGAAGGTAACGCGCTTCCTCCGGTCGCACAAGCTCCGACATTCGCGATGGCTGACCGCGACGGCAAGAGCTTCAGCCAGGTGAGCTCCGGCCATGAGGGCCTTAACGGCGCGCCGGTCGCGGAGCTGGCGGTTTCCGTGCCTGCGGAAGCCAGCAGCACGGTTAAGACCGAGATGATCCGACTCAGTATTATCGTCATCGTGCTTGTTATCGCGCTGATCACCTTAATATCGGTCATCTTGAGATTCCGGATCGTAAAGCCGTTAGTCAAGTTCGATAGCTATTTGCAGGAAGTGTCGGAAGGCAAACTATCGGGCGCATTGCCGAGCCAATATAGCCGCCGCTCGGACGAGATCGGTTCGATCGCGAATTCGCTTGCCGAGATGTCGGGGCAGCTTCAGAAGCTCGTAGCCGGCATCCGCACGACGGCTCACGTTACGGCGGACGCGGCAGGTCGTCTTACGGACGATACGGATCATGCGGCGCAAAGCGCGGACCGGATCGCGGAGTCGATGCGAGAGGTGGCCGCCGGCGCGGATTCGCAGCGCGAAGGCATGAAGCGCGGGGCCGACGTGACCCAAGAGATCCAGCAGCAAATGATGAACATCGGCGACCGTTCCACTTCCGTTGCCGCCGTCGCCGAGCAAGCGACGAAGCAGGCGAGCGAAGGGAACGAGACGATCCAGCAGGCCGTTGGCCAGATGGAACGGATCGCCGCAGCGGTCGAAGCTTCGGTTAATGACGCGCGGATGCTGCATGACAAGTCGTCTCAAATCGGACAGATGGTCGAAGCGATCTCCGCGATCGCTTATCGAACGAACATCCTGGCGCTTAACGCCAACATCGAAGCAAGCCGCGCGGGAGAGCAGGGCCGGGGCTTCGCGGTCGTCGCGGAAGAGATCCGCAAGCTGGCGCTGCAAGCGAATCAGACGACGGACGAAATTACGCAAAGAATCGAAGACGTTCAAATAGGAATTAACGAGGTCGTCCGCAACATCGAGGACGGTTATCGCGAAGTGCAGAGCGGAACATCGCTCGTCAAGGACGCGGGAACGGCGTTCGAAGGCATCTCGTCGGGCATCGAGGACATGGAAGGGGAACTGCGCGAGATTGCGGCCGCCGGACAAGAGGTCGGGGCGAGAGTCGAGGAGCTGATGTCGATCGTCGTCCAGACGGAGGCGATTTCCGAATCCAGCGCGGAACGTTCGCAGGATGTAGCCGGCTTCGCCGAGGCGCAGATGAACGCGGTAAGGCGTGTCGCCGATGCGATGGGGACGCTCTCGGAGCGAATCCGCGAGCTCGAGCAGGCGGCGAACAAATTCCAATAAAGCAAAGAGGCATCGCAGGAGTTAAGCTTCCTGCGATGCCTCTTTTCTTCTACATCCAAGTTTCGCCCCATGTCTGAATCGATACGATGACCTCTTCAAGCTGACGGCCTTTCTCGGTGAGTTCATACTCTATGCGCACGGGCATTTCGGGATAGACGGTGCGCGTCAGTATACCGAGCGCCTCCAGCTCCTTCATACGGTCGGTCAGCATTTTGTCGCTCATGTCGGGGATTTGCTCTTTAATGTCCTTGAACCGCTTCGGTCCGCCAAGCAACACGCGGATGATCAGTCCTGTCCATTTTTTGCCGAGCAGTTCGGCGGCCGATTCGTATTTGGGGCACATTTTGGAATAGTCCATTCGGAATTCCCCCCTTCATTGCTTCTTATTGTAGCATACCCACTTCATTAAAGTAAGTAACTACTTCAGGATTGCCATGATCTACATGCTTATAGCGTGCCGGTAAAGAGAAAGCCCCTACCGCTGTAGGAGCTTCTCTTCTTGCTGCCGCAGGAATTGTTTGCCGTATTCGCCGTGCGGATGGATGTTCGCGTGCTCCATCTGGATCGTCGAGTGCGTGATGCCGTATTTCGTCTTCAGCAGCTCGTTAACCGCTAGAATGATGCAGAACGGTTGAATGTCCGCTCTGACGAACATGTGGGCGGTCAGCGAATAGTGATCCGTCGAGACGGCCCATAGATGCATTTCGTGGACGTCCTCGACGCCTTCGACGGTGGCAAGGTCCGCACGTATTTCGTCCAGGTTAAATTTATCCGGAACGGATTCCATCAGAATCGCGGTCGATTCCTTAAGGATCTTGGCTCCGCCGACGAAGATGATACCGCCGATCACCATACTGATCAACGGGTCGAAGAACAGCCAATCCGTGAAGTAGATGACGATCGCGGCCACGATAACGCCTGCCGAGCTCATCAAGTCGCCAAGGAAATGCCATAGCGCGCTTTGGACGTTCAAGTTCTCCTCCTCGCGCATGCTTCGGCTGAGGACGATCGTGAGGACGAGGTTCACGACGAAGCCGATGCTGGCGATCGTCAGCATAAGCTTGAAATCCATCTCCTCCGGATGGATGAAGCGCCGGATCCCTTCGATGAAGATGCCGACGGCGATGACGCACAACGCCAAGCCGTTCAAGAACGAAGCGATAATCTCGAAGCGAAGAAAGCCGAACGTATACCTTGCGTTAGGAGGTCTCGTCGCGAGATAGATGGCGGTCATGCTTAAGCCCAGCGCGATGACGTCCGAGATCATATGAGCGGAATCGGATAATAGCGCAAGCGAGTTGGATAGAATGCCGCCTACGATCTCGACGATCGTGAAAAATAAAGTCAGCAGCAGCGTAATCCATAACGTTCGTTTGGATTTGGATTGTTCCTTGACGTGCTGCAAATGGTGAAAATCGTATTCCGTACCGGCATGCTGTTGCATCGACATCACTCCTTGGAGTTCTGGATCGCGGGGGAAGCTTGTTTTTGTTACACAATTGCAATATAGCTGTTACGGTACTGTCTCAGAGGCGGTCTACAATGAATGTAAGACCCCCTTTTGATAAGTTTGAAGCCTGCCGCCGGTAGGCTTCCTTTTTTTTATGCGGTTTGCCGGGGATACCGACGAAAACCGCAATATCTTATTCACCGCTTACCCGAAACGTGTTCATAGCGGGACGATGACTTTCTCTCGTTGTCGATAGAATACCCACCGCGTAAATCCGATCTCCCGAAGCCGCTGCTGAACGATGCTCCATTCGTCGCCGACGCGTTCCGGTTTGTGCGCATCCGATCCGAAGGTGACGTCCGCGCCGAAATGCAGCGCCCGCGCGAGGATGTCGTCGGAGGGATACCAGCCGCCTGCTTCCTTCGTTTTGCCGCTCGTATTGATCTCGATAGCGATATCGTTCCGCGCGACCGCCTTCAGCGCCTCGTCGATGGCGTCTTCCGCGCCTTTAATGTCCGAGAAGCGGGGATAGTAGCCTTTCATCGCGTCGATATGGCCAAGCACTTGGAACAAGCCGGCGTCGGCAGACTGGCGGATGAGCTCGTAATAGTGCCTTTTCTCTTCCGCGTGCTTGCTCTCGGCGAGATTCTTCCATCGATTGCGGTTGAAGATGCTTACGCCGCGCGTCTGATGCACGGAGCCGATAATGTAGTCGAACGGATAGGAAGCATAGGAGGAGCGATACAGGTCCAGATGCTCAGGATAGAAATCCGACTCGACGCCGAGCAGTACCTCGATCTTATCTTTAAATTTCTCTTTCAGACGGAGCACTTCGGCGATATAGTTCGGAAACTCGCTTCTGGCCATCGCGATCGTCGGCTGCGGATGATCGAGCTCATGGGCGAAATACGGAGAGTGATCCGATATACCGATCGCCGTAATTCCGGCCTCGATCGCCGATACGATGTAGTCTTCGATTGATCCGGATGCGTGTCCGCACCGGTAGTGATGCGTATGCAAGTCAAATTTCATCCTTGTCTACCTCCTTCATCATTCGCTGCTAATAAATTGATCTTCCGGCATTCCTTTGAGATCATTCAGAAATTGCCTCATGGCGCTATTCACGTAACGGCCAGACTTCGTCATGACGCCGACGGGATGGCTCGTCGCAAGCTCGTTTACTGGAATCATCTTCAGCGTACCCAATCTCAGCTCGCTCGTAATGGACAGCTTGGAGATGATGGCCGCTCCTAGATTCAGCTCTACCATCCGTTTGACTTCCTCGCTGCTGCCAAGCTCCATGACGATGTTCGGTTGGATGGAGTTCTCGCGGAATATGCGATCCACGAATCTCCTGCCGAGCGTATCCGGGGACAAAAGAATGAGCGGGATGTCCTTCAGCATGCCGATCGTCGCGCGGGGGACGGACGCCAGATGGTGCCTTGGCGAGACGACGAATTCGAACGTGTCGTAATAGAGCACGGACGTCTCCACCTGCGGGCTGCGGTCGGACAAATAGCCGATCCCGACGTCGATCGAGCCGTTCTCCACTTGGCTGAGCACTTGCGCCGACGACATCGACAGGATCGAGGTTTTAATGAGCGGGAACTGGTTCTGGAAGTAAGACAGCACCCGAGGCAAGATCTGAATCGCGATCGAGGTCGTCGTTCCTAGCACGATATGGCCTTGCGGGATATGGTTCAAATCGGACAGCTTCTGCTTCAGCTGCTCCACGATGGCTAATATTTGCTCGGCGTGCTCGAGAAATACTTTGCCGCGGTCCGTCAGGGCAACCGGATGATTCCGGTCCACGAGCACCGCGCTGAATTCGTCTTCCAGGCTTTTAATTTGCGCGGATACGGCGGGCTGCGTCAAATTGAGCAACTCGCCCGCCTTGCGGAAGCTTAGCGTCTTAGAGATCGTGAGCAAAGTCTCCAGCTGGCTTATGTTCAATAGGATCGCCCCCTGCATCGAATATATTTATCAAAGAAAATGAAAGATATAAAAAGCTTTTGTCATTAGCTTCATTATAGGGGATTTTTCGGCACGTCGCAAAGGGGGTTGCAGTCTACTCAAATTTGAGTATAATCATGGAAGGATATTCAAATTTGAGTAGTGTTGTCTACACCGAACTCGGAAGGAAGCTGAGAAATGGATCAGAAGAAAAGCAACATTAATTTCGTCGTTGCCGGCTTGCTGCTAGGCCTGTTCATGGCGTCGCTCGATCAGACGATCGTATCGACCGCAATGACGACGATTATCGAGAAGCTAGGCGGATTGGAGAACTTCATCTGGGTTTATTCCGCATACATGATCGCCATGGTCGTAGCGACGCCGATCCTCGGCAAGCTGTCGGATATGTACGGGCGCAAAAGGTTTTTCCTTGCGGGGTTGTTCGTCTTCCTCGTCGGTTCGATTCTGTGCGGAACCGCGCAGAATATGGACCAGTTGATCATTTACCGCGCGCTCCAAGGGCTTGGCGGCGGCGCATTGATGCCGATCGCGTTCACGATGATCTTCGATTTGTTCCCTGCCGAGAAACGCGGCAAAATGATGGGAATGTTCGGAGCGGTGTTCGGGTTGTCCAGCGTATTCGGCCCGATCATGGGCGGCGCGATTACGGACAGCTTAAGCTGGAGATGGATTTTCTACATTAACGTTCCTATTGGAATCCTGTCCATCCTGTTTATCCTTCGCGGTTATCATGAGACGAGAGTCGTCAAGAAGCAATCGATCGATTGGGCCGGGGCGATTCTGCTCGCAGGCTGGATTCTGTTCCTGATGTTCGGGCTCGAGCTCGGAGGAACGGAAGGCTGGGCGTGGAATTCCGGCAAGACGATCTCGCTGTTCGCGGCTGCTGCCGTTCTGTTCGTAGCGTTCTTGCTCGTCGAGCGCGTGGCTAAAGAGCCGATCATCAAGCTCACCTTGTTCAAAACCCGGTTGTTCACGGGCAGCATGGGGATCAGTCTTCTGTACGGCGGCGTATTAATGGCCAGCGCGACATATATCCCGCTCTTCATTCAAGGCGTATTCCATAAAACCGCTACGGAGACGAGTACGGTACTAACGCCGATGATGCTCGGCGTCGTCATAAGCGCCCAGCTCGGCGGACGGATCGCGATCAAGTTCCGTTATCGCGACGTTATGCTGTTGTCCGCGCTGACGTTGACCGGAGGCTCGATCCTGCTCGGCTTCGTCATGGACCCGTCGACCAGCCGTGCGTTGATTACACTGTTCATGGTCATAGTCGGTCTAGGCATCGGCGTATCGTTCTCCTTGCTGAACATCTCGACATTAGGCGCCGTACCTCCGCAATATAAAGGCTCGGCTTCGTCGCTTATCGTATTTTTCCGGACAATCGGTTCGGCTTTGGGCATTGCGGTATTCGGAACGCTGCAGAAGCATGAATTCCAGCAGGGCATTAAGGAGATCCAAGGGATTCAGAACTTGCCGGCCAATGTGATCGAAAGCATTAAAGGCGGGCAAGCGCTTCTGAACGAGGAGTTCCAGAAGGCTCTGCCTGACGGAATGGTTGATGCTTTGCTATCGAAGCTGTCCGACTCGATTCTGTACATCTTCCAATGGTCCGTTCTGTTGCCGATCTTGGCGTTCGTGTTCATCTTCTTGATGGGACGCGCCCGGATGGAGGTCGCGAAGCCAGGCGCGCAGGGCGCGCCGGGAGCGCAAGGCGGACCCCAAGGCGGACCCCAAGGCGGAGGAGCCGCAGGCAAACCAGAACCTTCCTATGATAGAGGTTGACCGCTATGTCCATGAAGCTGTTCATCTTGGGATTGCTCATGGTGAAGGATCAGCATCCCTACGAGATTAGACAGACCATTCAACAGCGGAATTGGAATATATCTTTCAAACTGAGGGACGGTTCCTTATACTATGCGGTCGATCAGCTGCGGAACGATGGCTTGATCGAAGCCGTGGAAGTGATCCCCGTACCGGGAGATAGCCGTCCCGATAAGACGGTTTATCGAATTACCGAGTTAGGGAAATCGGAGTTCATGGCGCTCATGGTCGGCCAGATGAAGCAGCATTCGTACCCGCAGCATCCGATGTTCGCCGCGTTGCCTTTCATAAGACATGCCGATGCGCGAGTCGTCACGGAGCATATCGAGAAGCATCTGGAGGCATGCAAATGTAAAATCGAGCACCTGGACAACATCCTCGAAGTTAAAGGTTCGATGCTGCCTCTCGGTTCGCGATATTTGATCGAAGGGATGAAAAGGTACAGCCTGGCTGAACGGTCCTGGCTCGAAGACATGCTTAAGGACGCTCGGTCGGGCAAGCTGACCTCGGAGAATTGCGGTCCGGATGAGAGCCCAACGCGAGAATAAGGTAAAGAGAGCGTAAAGAGAGCGTAAAGAGTGCATAAAGTTTGTTCTCAGCGGCGAGAAGACACCCGCAATGACAGGAATTCGGACGGTTAGGGTCGAATGTTACCGATCATAAGTCGCATCAGACGAGAGGGGCATTCAACTTGCGGGACCATCCGAAGACGATTAAAGCTTGGGTCATGTACGATTGGGCGAACTCCGCGTTCGCTACGACGATCATGGCGGCTGTCATGCCGATCTATTACATCGATGCGATCGGCGGAACCGACGCAGGCTGGGGATTTACCCAGTCGCTCGCTGGAGGCTTGATTGCGGTTATGTCGCCGCTGCTGGGGGCGATTGCGGATCATACGGACAGGAAATTACCGTTCCTGCGGTTGTTCACGCTGCTTGGCATCGTCGCGAGCATGCTGCTTGCGATTCCAGGCGAGGGCGATATTGTCTTGGCTTCGGCCATCGTCGTCCTCGGCATGATCGGCTTCGGGGCAGGCAATACGTTTTACGACGCGTTGTTAAACGATATTACGTCCCCGGGGCTGCGGGAGAAAATCAGCGCTCGAGGCTTCTCTATGGGATACTTGGGCGGCGGACTGCTGCTTGCTCTGAACATCGTCATTATTCAACAGCCAGGATGGTTCGGCCTTGCGGACAGTACCGGGGGCTCTCAGGTTTCTTTCGTAACGGTCGGCATATGGTGGCTCGTGTTCTCGTTGCCGTTGCTCACGAAGGTGAAGGAGCGCCATAAAGGCAACGCTTCTAAAGTCGGCGAGCAGGTGCTTGCCGGCTTAAAGCGTTTGCGGACGACGTTCACGCAAATTCGCCGCTTTCCCGAGCTGTGGAAGTTCGTGGTCGCTTACTGGTTTTTCTTCGATGGAGTCAATACGGTAATCGTCATGGCGACGAGCTACGGGAAAACGATCGGGATCGAGACGGGACCGCTCATTACGGCGCTGCTGATTACTCAGTTTATCGGTTTTCCAGCAACGTATCTCTTCGGCAATCTTGCCGTTAAGCTTGGGCCTAAGCGGATGCTAATTGCTTCGCAAGCGCTGTACATCGTCATTGTCCTGCTTGGTTATTTCATGACGAACGCCACGCACTTCTATATTCTTGCCGCGCTCGTCGGTCTCGTGCAGGGCGGATCGCAGGCGACGGCCCGTTCGATCTACAGTAAGCTAATACCGGACGGCCGAGCCGCCGAGTTCAACGGATTCCTTAGCGCGACGAGCCGCTTCTTCTCCTTCGTCGGCCCGCTCGTCTTCGCGCTCGTCCGCGTGTTCACCGATTCGAGCCGCACCGCGATTCTGGCGATCGCCTTCTTCTTCGTCGTCGGGATGGTGCTGCTGACGTTCGTGAACACTGCCAAGGGCGAACGGGAAGCGCTGCAGGCGGGATGAGGTTGGGCTGGGCGCGTCTGAGTAACGTTGTATAGTAACACTAATCCGGCTCAGGTACGGGAGCGCGTCGGAGTAACGTTGTGTGGCAACGCTAAACCGTCTAAGGTATGGGAGCGCGTCTGAGTAACGTTGTGTGGCAACGCTAATCCGGCTCAGGTGCGGGAGCGCGTCNGAGTAACGTTGTGTGGCAACGCTAAACCGTCTAAGGTATGGGAGCGCGTCTGAGTAACGTTGTGTGGCAACGCTAATCCGGCTCAGGTGCGGGAGCGCGTCTGCGTAACGTTGTGTGGCAACGCTAATCCGGCTCAGGTACGGGAGCGCGTCTGAGTAACGTTGTGTGGCAACGCTAATCCGGCTCAGGTATGGGAGCGCGCCGTAGTAACGTTGTGTGGTAACGCTAATCCAGCTCAGGTGCGGGAGCGCGTCTGAGTAACGTTGTGTGGCAACGCTAAACCGTCTAAGGTATGGGAGCGCGTCTGAGTAACGTTGTGTGGCAACGCTAATCCGCC